>JACCDY011292203.1_pt1 | contig 103607 bp, 100 predicted proteins | sample 7446391 | NCBI WGS metagenome assembly JACCDY01 (sample SAMN15323451, study PRJNA562643) | freshwater metagenome | isolation source: river surface water | place: USA:Blue River Watershed | collected 2017-08-18 | reverse complement strand
GGGGTCGATGTAATTTCGAACCGGCGGTTATAGTCCGCGACCCGCACGCAGCCAGCGCGCGGTTGACTCAGTGAAACTCTGGGACCGACGGTTAAAGTCCGGATGAGAGATAACAAAAAGTTCAGCGCACCCATTGTGGGGTTCGTTGGCCTTTGCCTTTGCTTACCCCCGATAACTCGTGCCACACCAAACGAGAGGGGAAGCGATGATCAATATCAACGATGCATATGCGCGTCTTGCTCTCCTCTCACTCCAAAATTTAGGCAAAACCGCACCTAACCCCAACGTCTCTGCAGCTATCTATGGCGGCGATGGACAATTGATTTCAGAGGGTGCTCATAATCCAATTCTTTCCACCGATCACGCAGAAGTTGTCGCTATCAAGAAAGCCGGAGCTACTGCCCGCGGTGCAACGATTGTTGTTTCTCTCGAGCCATGTAACCACACCGGAAAAACAGGTCCATGTGTCGATGCGATTATTGAAGCAAGTATTTCAAAAGTTATCTACGCCGTCAAAGATCCCAACCCAATCGCAGCAGGGGGAGCAGATCGTTTGCGTACCGCGGGCGTTGAAGTCGAATACGTGGAGAGCGCAGAACTAGCAGATATTCAAGGTGCGTGGCTACATCGCATTTCAACAGGTCGCCCATATTTTAAGTGGAAAGTTGCCGTTACTCTCGATGGTCGAATTGCTGCTGCAGATGGCTCATCACAATGGATTACATCAGAGGCTGCTCGAGCAGATGTACAAGTTCTGCGTTCTCAATCAGATGCCATTCTGATTGGCACCGGTACTGCCATTGCAGATAACCCAACGTTGCGCCCTCGAATTGAAGGAGCGAATGAGCCGATAAGAATTGTGATGGGTAATCGCGATGTACCAGCAGGGTCGAATCTCCACGACGGAATCGGCGAAACCATCTTTGTGAAGAGTCACGAGGCGTCAGATCTGCTCAATGTCCTAGAGAGCGCAGCTATCAATCAAGTACTTGTTGAAGCTGGCCCAGCGCTTGGAAGCGCACTCTTTGCCGCGGGATTGATCGATGAAGTAGTCGTCTATCAGGCTCCCAAAGTATTGGGCGCGGGAAAAACTTGGCTGGAAAATATTGGGGTGAACTCAATTGAAGATGCGCGTGCACTTTCTTTGATCTCATCAGAGAAATTCGGCCCGGATGTGAAGTTCCGTTACAGAGTGGAGAAGCGCTGATGTTTACAGGTCTTGTTGCCGAATTAGGCACAGTTGTGGGAATAACAAAGGGCGAAAGCTCCTCAGTGCTCACTATCAAGGCACCCGCATTGGTACCAGAGCTCGCTATCGGTGACTCCATCGCCGTAAATGGCACATGTTTAACAGCGACTTCATTAACCGCGGATTCTTTTACTGCTGATGTGATGGTGCAAACTCTTTCATTAACTTCGCTAGGAAAGCTAGAAGTTGGCTCTAAGGTCAACCTCGAACTCGCAGCACAGATGGATATGCGGATGGGTGGCCATATTGTTCAAGGCCACGTGGATGGAGTTGCGACCGTAGTCTCCCGCACACCGGGGGAGAAGTGGGAACAATTCATCATTGAAGTGCCGGCAGATTTGTCGCGTTACATCGTCAATCAAGGATCCATCTGTGTCGACGGGGTCTCTCTGACAGTGGGAGAAATAAATGATTCCAATAATCAGGTCACGCTCTGGTTGATCCCTGAGACCCTAGCAAAGACCAATCTTTCTTCGAAAAGTACTGGCGATATCGTCAACATCGAAGTCGATATCTTGGCTAAGTATGTAGAGCGATTGATTTCAAAGGGTGGCAAGTAATGTCAATTACAGCAGCGCTTGATGAATTCGCAGCAGGCAAATTTCTGATTGTTACAGATGATGAATCCCGCGAGAACGAGGGCGATCTGATCGTCCTTGCAGAGAAGGTCACCGCAGCACAGACAGCATTTATGGTCCGCCACACCACCGGCATTCTCTGTGTGGCAATTGATCGCGCTACCGCTCGCCGCCTTGAATTGCCTCTGATGTATGAGAGCAATCAAGATAAGCGAAAGACGGCGTTTACAGTCACTATTGATTCGGCGAGCGTTTCAACAGGTGTCAGTGCCATCGAGCGCACATCAACTATTCGTGCGATTGCAGATCGCAACTCGCAGGCAAGTGATTTCATTCGCCCGGGACATATATTTCCTTTGATTGCTCACCCAGAGGGTTTGGCAGCGCGAGGAGGCCATACTGAAGCAGGAACTGCGTTGGCAGAGTTAGTAGGAGCAGCCCCGGCAGCACTGTTGTCAGAGATTGTTAACGAAGATGGCTCTATGGCCCGAGGCGATGCGCTCCGCGCATTTGCTACCGAACATCAGATAACAATGATTACCATTGAAGAGCTCACTCAGTATTGGCGCGAACAGAACAGAAGTGCCACAGATTCTGTAGAACTGAACTGGTCAAATGTGCAGCTGCCCGAAGGTGCCTGGCAGCTTGCGACTTACCCAGCGCTGAAGGCGCGTGACCATGTCGTCGCTCGCTTTGGAGAGGGCAAGAAAACTCCCAAGGTTCGCATCCATTCAGAGTGCTTTACTGGAGATGTCTTAGGCTCGCTACGCTGCGATTGCGGAGAGCAATTGGCCATGTCCAAGAAGTTAATCACCCAGCATGGCGATGGCTACATCATCTATCTCCGTGACCACGAAGGTCGTGGCGTGGGCTTGGCTGAAAAGCTCAAGGCATATCAATTACAGGATCAGGGCCTGGATACAGTTGAAGCGAATGTAAAGCTTGGTCATCCGATCGATGCCCGTGACTGGAGCGATGTGGTTGAGATTCTCCGCACTCTTGGGATCTCTGAGATGACGCTTCTGACAAATAACCCTGAGAAGGTGAAGGCGCTGAGAGATAACGGTTTCAGCGTGACACAGGAGAATCTTGCAGCTCAGATTCATCAATATAACGAGAAGTACATTGAAACAAAGCGAGTAAAACTGGGACACGAAAGAGGTAACGCATAATGGCCGGACACGCACCAGAGATTGCTATCAAGAAGCATCCCAAGTCAAAGGTCGCAATCATCTCTTCATCATGGCATCCTGAACTCTGCGGCGATCTCATCGCTGGCGCTCGTCGCGCACTCGAAGCTGCCGATGTAAAGAAAATTGAAGTGATCTATGTACCTGGTTCATTCGAGATTCCACTTGCAGCACAGAAGGCATTCGAAAGAAGTTTCGACGCAGTTGTTGCGGTTGGTCTAGTTCTTAAAGGTGAGACTCCACACTTTGATTATGTCTGCCAAGGCGTGACACAAGGTGTTATTGATGTGCAGCTCAAGTGGTCAAAGCCAATTGGGTATGGAGTCTTGATGTGCAACGACCTAGAACAAGCAATTGCCCGTTCAGGGGTACCTGGTAGCAAAGAAGATAAGGGTTACGACGCAGCGATTGCTGCTCTTGCTTTTCTATAGGAAAGTATTTGTTTAGGCGACGAGAAGCGAACGCTTAGAGAGTCCCATCCAGAAACCTTCAATCAAGGTTTCTGGCGCAGCATCGATATCGTCTCCGGCACCGAGTGCAACGAAAAGCGGTGTGAAGTGTTCGACCGTTGGGTGTGCATACTGAACTGCGGGAGCGAGATCTTTATAGGCAGCTAGTGAATCGATGTCACCTTTTGCGAGACGCTCTGCCGCCCAGGCATCAAATTCAGAGGACCACCCTGGCGCCTTCGCATCGAAGGACCAATCGCGAATATATGGAAGTCCATGAGTCATAAAGCCAGAGCCAATAATCAAAACGCCTTCATCGCGCAGTGGTGCAAGACGGCGACCGATCTCAATGAGTTTTCCGGGATCAGATGTTGGCATCGACATCTGCAATACAGGAATGTCATGGTCTGGATACATCACGCGTAATGGAACCCATGCGCCGTGATCAAGCCCACGACGAGATTCATGGAGCGGCTCTGACTTTGGCATCATCGCAGCAATTCGTGTGGCTAACGCCGTTGCATCTGGGGTCTCGTAGGTCATCTCAAAGAACTTCTGCGCAAAACCACCGAAGTCATAGACCAGTGGAGTGCCAACATGAGGAGATGAGATTGCAATTGGAGCTGATTCCCAGTGCGCTGAGATAATCAAAATCGCCTTCGGCTTCTCAAACTTCTTTGTGATCGCTGCGAGTTCACTGCTCCAGATCGGATCATCTAAGAGCAGGGGAGCGCCATGTCCGATATAGAGGGCGGGCATCTTTTCCATAAGAAGAGAATAGCAGAAGTAGTTGAAAATTCAACTACATTGTTTAGTCGCTTACGACAGGTAAGGTGTGCGGCATGAGCGACCTCTCTACCCAAGTGCGGGCAGCGTTAGATGCAGCCGTCTCCGCTATTGGCGGAAAGCCGCGTGAAGGCCAGATTGAGATGGCTGAGGCTGTTGCCAATGCGCTGACCGATCGCCATCACCTGATGGTCCAAGCTGGTACTGGCACAGGAAAGTCACTTGCCTATCTCGTTCCGGCGTTGGTGCATGGCCGAAAAGTTTTGATTGCAACAGCAACCCTGGCGCTTCAACGCCAATTGGTAGAACGTGATCTGCCTGCAGTTGTGCCTGCACTGGAGAAAGAACTCGGTCGCGAGATCACCTATGCAATCTATAAGGGCGTTGGCAACTATGTCTGCCTCGCCAAGATGAATTCAGAAGAGCCAGATCCTGATAGCGAACTATTACTTGAATCTTCCTATCTCGAAAAGGATGCCAAGCGACTCCATGCCTGGGCGCGCAGCAAGGATGTCTCGGGTGACCGCGATGATGCACCTGAAGTAGATCGCAGAGTCTGGGCCGCAAATTCTTTATCAGGTCGCGAATGCGTAGGAGCAGATACCTGTGCCTGGGGAAGTGGTTGCTTTGCGGCAAAGGCAAAGGCGAAAGCGCAAGATGCTGATGTAGTTGTCACCAACCATACTTTGCTGGCAATTGAAATCGTGGACGCTCACCCTATTTTGCCTGAGCGCGATGCAGTCATCATCGATGAAGCACATGAGTTTATGGATCGCACCACCCAAGCTGTGACGGAGGAGTTAACAGCAGCACGCGTTCAACGCGCGGCAGCGATGGCGCGTAAATATATGCCCGGAAAAGTATCTGAAGCTTTTACCAACGCTGCTGACTCTTTCTACGATGCAATGAATGAATATGGCGCCGATGTGAAAGGTGATTTTTCAAAGCAGGGGCGACTATCAGAGATTCCGCAATCCCTCGAGCATCCGATTCGTAAAATCCGCGAAAGTGCAACGGCCGTTGCCCAGACTCTTTCATCCGATGAAGAGATTCTTGATCCAGATGCCTTGGCAGAGCGAGCTCGCGTGAAAGGTGCGGTCCAAGAGATTGCGACCATCGCTGGAAAGCTACTGAAGATGGGCGATACCCATGTGCTCTGGTATGAACCCACTTTCTCTACCCTCTACCTGGCGCCGCTATCTGTTTCGCATGTCCTGCGCAGCAACTTACTGACACAGACGCCTGTGATTGCGACATCTGCAACGTTGACTGTGGGCAACGGCTTTGATGCAATGGCAAAGAGCATCGGATTTATCGTTGGTGAAGATGGCGAGCAAGATGTTAAGGATGGCGAGATTGATCCCGCCAACTTGCAGACAATGGATGTGGGCTCGCCTTTTGACTTTGCTAATCAAGGAATGCTTTATCTGCCAAAGCACTTACCAGAACCTACTCGTGATGGAACATCACCTCAGGTACTTGAAGAACTCGGCGAACTCATCGATGCTGCCGGTGGACGCACCTTGGCGCTCTTTAGTTCATGGCGTGGAGTAGAGGCAGCGGATGCACATCTGCGTAACGTTTTAAAAGAGCGACCTATCTCGATCATCACCCAAAAACGTGGCGATGCTGTGGCTCCATTGGTCGAACGCTTTGCTAAGGATGAAACCTCTGTACTTTTAGGAACCATGTCGCTCTGGCAGGGAGTTGATGTTCCAGGTAGCTCTTGCATTTTGGTTGTTATCGATCGCCTGCCATTCCCGCGCCCTGACGAACCGGTATTAGCGGCGCGTTCGGCACTTGCTGATACCGCTGGCGGCAGCGGATTTATGCAGGTCTCAGTTCCTCGTGCAGCTCTGCTCTTGGCGCAAGGTGCTGGCCGTCTCATCAGAAGTATTGATGACCGAGGTGTGGTCGCCATCATGGATTCGCGCATCGTCACCAAGCGCTACGGCAGTATTTTGCTCAATTCGATGCCACCGCTCTGGCGCACCAACGATAAGCAGGTGGTTCGAGATTCACTGAGCAGACTCGCAGCATCCATGAAATCATAGGAATATGCCGAAGATTGTTACCGAGACTCTCGCGCAGCACCGTGACTGGCGCAGGAGCCAACTCATTGATGCTGCTGCTGCGATTGCCCTCGAATCCGGGGGAGCGGCGATTACCGTTGCTGCGGTAGCCGCTCGGGCAGGACTTTCTCGTACATCTGTCTATGAATACTTCGCAAGCAGCGCCGACCTAGCCGCTGATCTAGTCATTGATGAGTTGAAGATATTTGGTAATGAGCTTGCTCAGATTTCTTCTGCTGGAGAAACTGCAATTGAATCGATTGATCTATGGATCGAAGGTTCTCTTCGCTACATCGCAGATGGTCGACACTTGCTGGCAAAGGCGCTCAATGCCGTTGATTTGCCTCGCAATCGCGGCGCTGCGATTGGTGCGGCTCACGGAGCCCTACTTATACCCCTGCGTAGTCAATTAGAAGAGCTTGGCGTGAGGGATGTTAATTTCGCGCTTTCACTGATTCAGAGCACAACTGATGGCGCTTCCAAGCGAATTGAACGAGGTGACGATGCAGAACTCGTTATCTCATCGACTCGTGAGTTCTGCATCGCCGGGCTTCAAGCCCTCGTCCGTTAATTTATTTGATTTTTACTGGAATGCTCTTCTTGAGCGCGTTCCACATTCCTGCCTTTGCTGGCGCAGATGCAGTCAAGGTGCAAGGGCCCTTTACCTCTACAAGAGTTAACTCCACTCGACAATTCTTTGAGTTGGACTTGTAAGAGATCTCTTCACCAAAGTTGGTCTCGACCGGTAGCGCCTTGCTCTTACCCTTTGCAATAGAGAGAGACTTCAAAGCTACCTTCTGAGTTCCCGGAACGAGAATGAATGGGAAGTTACCTGAAGCAGCAGCTGTTGTTGCTGAGGCAGCAGTTGAGTATGCGAGTGCGCACTGTCCTGCACCCTTGAGCGCAGTGAAAACGCCATTTGCGTAAGTGCAATCAGGTGTCAGTGAAGTAAGCGTAATGACAGCACCAGACTTTGCGGTTGCCACAATCTTCGCCTCAGCGCGGTATGCAAGGTTGCTTGGAACATTGCGCACTAGCGCTTTACCGTTGAGGGTTACCAAAATTTCATCTGCTGCGAGTACTGGTGCTGGGGCTGATGTTCCCGCTTTGAATGTAATAGGGGAGAACTTATCTTCTGAAAAATCCATTGGTGCAGTGTGATCGAGACGGAAGAAGAGACCGCATTGAACCTTGGTGCAATCAACGGTTACTCCCTTGCCGGTGATAGTTCCGGTTACAGGCATTGCAATTCCACCTGTTGGGCTTACAGTTCCCGGGCTACCTGCAGCACTCACCCAGAGTTGGTTTGTCTCACTACATGTAGCAGGACGAGCAGTTCCAACTGGTTCGACACATTGCTGGATATACATGCCCTTGCCGGCAGGAAACTTTGTAAATCCACCATTGATCTTTGTGCCAGCTGGGTCGAGATTTGTTAACGGAGCACTTGCCCAGGCAAAGGTCTCGGCCTGTGCCTGAGGCACGAATGCCAGCGTTGAAAATGCGAGAACGAGGACTGTGAAGAGCGAACGTATTTTCATGTGATTCCTTTTTCTTGAGTCAGTCGTTGCGGATGGTTACTTAATCGTGATGGGGATGTAGATGTCGTGGCTGCGATCACCTTCATGGAGGTGATCGGACCTGACAGTGATTGCACACTTCACTTTGCGGCAATCAAACTTTCCGATTTTTCGAGTGATGGCCACGTCTTCAGCAAAGCGACCCCCTGGAGCAAATGGAATTGCTAGACCTTGTCCATAAGGTGGAGGATTCGATGAGATCCAATATGAAGCCTCTCCGGTGCCGAGCTTATTTACGCCACCACCGCAAGGTGTCGGCGCCTGGCCTTTCTTCGGAACAACGCAGTAAGCAAGATAGAGGCCTACAGTTTCGTCAAAGCCTTTTCCGGTGACTTTAACTTTCATCTCTTTCTTAAAATTCGATTGCGCAATGGTGAGTTTTCCACCATGAGTTCCGGTCACTGACACGGCAGCATGAGCTGGTGTTGATACGGCAAAAATCAAGGTAAGGATCACAGCTATCCGAGATTTCATAGGTAGAGCCTAAAGAATTGGTGAAAAGCATTTATCCGACAACACTTGGCGCCCTGTCGGAAATATCTCTGCCAGAATCACGCCCATGAGAATCAAAGCGCTCGTTGTTGCGCTGGTCACAGTGGCTGCGCTCACAGGATGTGGCACAACTGCAGGCACGGCTATTGATATTTCAGCCAACGATGTAATAACTTCACGGATCGAATCCGCTGAAACACCGAGTTATTCTCGAGTGGTTGCGTTAGCAAATGGATCTGCAGAAATCATCGACTCACTGGGCTTGAAGTCAATTCTTATCGGTCGCGATATCGCAAGTAATGAGCCAGCTTTGGAATCCATTCCAGTCGTGACCTCCGGCCATCAAGTTGTGGCTGAGAAAATCATTGCCCTCAGACCAGATCTAGTAATTATTGATTCATCAGTTGGCCCTTCGCAAGCAATCGAAACGCTTAAGAAAAGCGGAATCAAAGTTGAGAGCATTGAAGAAGTATGGACTGTTGAGGGTATCTCTCAGAAAGTTGTAGCCGTTGCATCGCTCTTGGGTGTACAGAAATCTGGTCAACAACTAGCAGATGCAATTGAAGCCACGATTGTCGGAGCGTCAGAGAATGTTTCTGGATCTCCACGCGTTCTCTTTCTCTACCTCCGAGGTGGAAATTCAATTTACTTTGTAGGCGGCAAAGGCTCTGGCGCAGATTCTCTATTAGCAGCGATTGGTGCCGTCGATGTTGGTGCATTAACCAACTCCAAGCCCTTCTCGCCATTGACCGCTGAATCAATTATTTCGCTCAAGCCGGAAATCATTATGGTTATGAGTAAAGGACTGGCATCAGTCGGGGGAGTATCTGGATTACTGGCTCTACCTGGAGTCGCGCAGACTCCGGCTGGCAAAGATTCGCGAGTGATTTCAGTTGACGATTCACTACTACTTTCCTTCGGTGCACGCACGCCATCGCTTCTGAACAAGTTAGCTGCCGCACTCAATGAGGTTCGTCAATGATGTCGATTAAAGGAAGGCGTTTCCTGCTTTTGGCCCTCCTCATATCGATATCTGGATTCGCACTCTTTGCGCTAACAGTGGGAAGTTCGAATCTTCAATCTCCATGGAGTTACATTTTTGATCGCTCTTTAACTGGCGTCGGCCACGACATCATCTGGGATATTCGTTTCCCAAGAGTCCTCACCGCTCTTTTAGTGGGAGCAGCGCTCGGTGTCGCTGGCGCCCTTTCGCAATCTGCTACAAATAATCCGCTAGCAGATCCATCCATCATTGGAACATCTGCCGGAGCAGCGCTCGGTGCAGCCTTGGCAGTTGTACTCAACATCGCAACAGTCGGAACATTCGGCGCTACTGTGGCCGCAACCATCGGCGCACTCATTGCATCGGTCCTGACCTTTTCGCTCTCACGCTCGGCGCTGCAATTAGTAATCGTAGGAATCGCCACCTCTGCTTTATTCACAGCTGCCTCAGGTTTGCTGATTGCCATCGCCGATAAACCAGAGGCACGTTCAATCTCCTTCTGGTCGATGGGCTCATTAGCGCTGACCCAATCGAATACCCTGCAATTGTTGGCGCCGCTTGTCATCGTTTCGTCCATCGCCGCATGGTTCTATTCGCAACGCATGGATCTCTTGGTACTGGGCGATCGCGAGGTCTCCCATCTTGGCTTCAATCCACAGCGGATGCGATTAATTGCATTTGTGCTTATCTCAATCTTGATTGCATCTTCGGTAAGCGTTGTTGGCTCCATTGCATTCTTAGCACTCGCCGCACCTCACATCACACGCTTCTTGATTGGACCAACAAATCGCCCTTTGATGATTGGTTCTGCAGTAATCGGGGGCGGTTTACTCCTTGTGGCCGATACCGCTGCGCGTGCATTGGTGCCACCTATTGAACTTCCAATTGGATTGATTACCTCTCTTATCGGTGCGCCTATTCTCATTCTAATTCTTCGTAAGAGCGGGGAGGTCTGGCGATGATTACATGTTCGCAGATCACTCTTGGCTACGGTGGTCGCACAGTGTTAACGGATTTCTCGGCTCAATTTAAGGCGGGCACGATCTCTGCAATTCTTGGCGCTAATGGTTGCGGTAAATCAACTCTCTTGACCGCATTAGCTGGTGATCTGCTACCGCAATCTGGCGAAATTGCTCTCAATAAGAAATCCATGAGCGAGTACACAGTGAAAGAGCTCTCTTTATTTCGCTCGGTAGCAGCGCAAAGCCACCAGTATTGGATGGCATATACAACATCAGAGATTCTCCACTTAGGACACGACTCTGTTAAGCAGGAAAAATTCAGATATCTCATCGATGCATTGGGGCTTGAAAATTTCCTCAATCAGAGCGTCACAACTCTCTCTGGTGGTCAATTGCAACGCATTGAAATAGCGCGCGCACTGTTAAGAGAGAGCCCAATCGTTTTGCTGGATGAACCATTTGCTTCTCAAGACCTAGCATCCATTTCAAAAATTCAGCAGCTCTTGATTGCAGAGCGAGCGGCAGGAAGAACCGTCATTCTTGTTGCCCATGCACGCCGAGAAGAATTATCGTGGTGCGATCAGATTATCGAGTTAGGGACTAGATAGCTCTTTCGATTGCGTCGGTTGCCGCAAGACGCAGTGCCGGCCAGCTCTTCGCAAAGCTTGGGTGGAGCACCATTCTTTCAACATCATCAAAAGCTACCCATCGCACTTCATGGGATTCGTCATTGAGTTCATGACCTTCTAAGTTATTGCTCGCTACCGCGATGACGGTGGAGTATGACCAGATGCCGTGATCATCGGTAAATGTTGTTAGCGGAGTTACATGATCCGGATTAATACCGGTCTCTTCTACCGCTTCTCGCAAGGCAGCTTCCACGATGCTCTCATGTGAATCGCGAGCACCGCCTGGAATTCCCCACGTATCCCCATTGTGAACCCACGGTGCACGGTGTTGTAAAAATATTGCACCATTACGAATCAGAAGAATGCCAGCTGCGCCGTGCTTGCCCCAATGTTTGGAGCCACAGGTGCATTCAATCCATCCATCACCATCGCGCGCAGCCATATCCCTACTGTTCCATATCTATCCACAGATGTCTCGACGACTTCGTTCAAGGCAGAAAGAAATACCTAATCTGCGGCGATGAAAACATTAAAAGCTCTCATCCTTTTCGCCTTGTTGGTGCCTATCACGTCCGCTGCTGGCGCAGATTGCATTGAGAAAGCCTGCATTGAGGTCTACACCCAAGATGGCCACATCGTTATTGAGGGACGGAAGGGAAGTGGCGAGAAATCCACCAAGGTGATTTCTCCACCATCCAAGAGCGCGGCATCGAAGGTAAAGGTGAGTAGAAAACCTATTGCCAAGCCGCCTGCAACAAAAACCAGCAAGAAACCAACAATCAAGAAGCCTCGAAAGAAACCAGTGGTGAAGAGAACCGCTCAAGCTGCTACTTCCTTAGAGGATAAATTGATTGAATCTATTCCAACCGCAGGCATCAGTTATCAACCCGCATTCTCACCGCTAGTGCAGACACCGGTGTATTTCTGGTCCGACATTCCCACGGTCGTGACGAAGAAAGTGGAGATTGTTGGCGAGGTCGTCAATGTGCGACTGCGGCCGACATTTATCTGGCACTACGGCGATGGCGTTATTTATATGACGCGCAAGGTTGGTGCTCCCTATCCCGATGGCGAAATCCAGCACACATATTCCAAACCCGGTCATTACCTCATTGAACTCATCACGCGATGGGATGGGGAGTTCACCATCGATGGGATCTCTGCCCGTATTCCCGGCGAGATCACGACCGTTTCGGTCCTTCCAATCACAGTTGTAGCCGCCCCGATCCGATTTATGAATTGAGAGAAAATGCCCACTTTAACTTCTGCCAACGATCTCATTACCGCTATTCCATTCCTCATCGGTTTTCATCCCACTAACTCCATTGTCCTTATCTCAGTAAAGGATGGAGCCATCGGTCTCGCGATGCGTATTGATCTTCCAGAACATTTAGTAAGCGAACAAATTGATCTCTTGGCGCACCATTTCCTACGAGATCAATCCGAAGCGGCGCTCTTGGTGGCATATATGCCGGAAAATCGCGATGATGGCGATTCGATTTTAATTTCTCTGGGCGCCGGTTTAATTCGCAATGGCGTTGATATTCAAGAATCCATCGTTGTGCAATCCAATCGATACCGTTCAATTATCTGTAGAGACCAGAGCTGCTGCCCGCCGATTGGTAAAGAGATGCCTGAGATAAGTGCATCAGAGATCGCAGCAGAGCATGTCATCGCTGGTATTCCTATGCCCTTTGAAAATATCTCACAATTGATAGAGACCCTCTCACCAGATCCCGCCTCGTTAGCTTTGAGTTGGGCTAGCGAAGTCTCAGCTTTCGCGATTGATGACGACGATCTTGATGTAGGTGCGCTGCGCCGCGACGGGGTAGAGACCATGGATTTACTTCTCGATGATTTTCGAATGGGCTATGGAGTAACAAATCGCACTCTAGTTGCTCGAATGATTGGTCGCATGAGCGACTTGCAAGTGCGCGACTACGCGATGGGGGTCCACAGTGAAGATACCTATGACATTTACTTCACTATGTGGCGCGAAGTTCTTCGTCTCGCACCAATTGGGTTTGTGGCACCGATTGCCTGCATCGTTGCAGCGATGGCATATGAAGGTGGCGATGGTGCGCTGGCGCAGAAGGCCCTTGATCGCGCACTCGATGATGACGAGCACTATCCATTGGCAGCGCTGCTCCGTCGCGTCTTCAACGCCGGATGGCCACCTGAATCTTTTGCTGCAATGCGAGCAGAGCTCCACCCCAAGGTGATTGCTTCCATCTTCGATTGATTGTGCTCGCCGGGATCGCATATTCCGAGGAGCGGTTGCCATGGGTTAGAATTGCGCCCAGGTCACGAGTTTCGACAACAAGCCCCGGCTAGTCGAACGGCAACCCTCCACCGCGGTGGGGTGCTCCGGGTGACGACCAGGCAGTGCGCCATAGTGGCTAGCTGCAAGTGCGTGAAGGAAGTTAGTAATGAGCAGAATCTCCAACCCCAATGTCACCGGCGCGTGGCTTGAAGGCGATGATCCAGGCGAACGTCAATTCATCAAGATTGGATATCTCCTTTTAGAAAATGGCGAGGTTTTGCCGGATATCACTATCGCTTATCAGAGCTGGGGAACTCTCAACGCCGATAAGAGCAATGCAATTTTGATTAACCATGCAATGACGGGGTGGTCTGATGTTCCAGGATGGTGGCCACAGATGGTCGGACCAGGACTTCCATTCGATACCGATAAATATTTCATTGTCTGCCCAAATGTGATTGGTGGGTGCCAAGGTTCAACTGGACCATCGAGCATCGCACCTGATGGGAAGCGTTATGGTTCGCGTTTTCCTATCATCACTATCCGTGACATGGTCAATGCAGAGGTTGCATTTAGTAATGCACTGGGAATTGAAAAATATCTCATCGCGGTTGGCCCATCTCTTGGTGGAATGCGCGCACTTGAATGGGCGATTCAGCTGCCACACCGGGTAGGAGCAATCTGCACCATTGGATCTTCCGCTGTTGCTACTGGCGATCAGATCGGTACGGCATCCATTCAGATTCGTGCTATCAAATCTGACCCACAATTCAATAATGGTGATTACTACGAGCAAGAGGTCGGCCCGGTTGAGGGCATGGGTATCGCTCGGCGAATCGCTCATTTGACCTATCGCACCGAATCCGAGATGGACGTTCGATTTGGTCGCCAATTACAGGGGGATGAGACCGGGCGCTATGCCGTTGAGTCATACCTTGATCACCAGGCCAGCAAGCTAGCTAAGAGATTTGATGCCAATACCTATATCGCTCTCACCGATGCGATGAACTCTCACGATGTGGGGCGCGAGCGTGGGGATGTGGTCCAGGCGCTCCAATCCATCACAGTGCCGGTGGTTGTTGTCTCCATCGACACCGATCGCCTCTTTCCACCTCGACTTCAGGTTGAGATTGCCGACCTAGTGCCCACCGCAGAGCCACTTATCACTATTTCTTCTGACTTTGGCCATGATGGATTCTTGGTAGAAGCCGAATCTGTGGGTGAAGCAGTCCGCCACGCCTTGTCTGTGGCACAAATTTCACGCTGATTTAGCGATTTTCTCTGGGTATAATATGCCTATCACTTCGAGCAGTTCGAGATAGATAATCTCGAAATTAGTTCGAAAAAACCAAAGGACAATTGTGGCTTCTACTAGTGCGCTCAAAAACAAGCCAGCTGCTAAAAAAGCAGCGGCAAAGAAGGCAACTCCTGCAAAGAAGGCCGTAGCTAAGAAAGCTGCTCCTGCAAAGAAGGCCGTAGCTAAGAAAGCTGCTCCGGCAAAGAAGGCAGTCGCAAAGAAGGCGGCACCAGCGAAGAAGGCTGTGGCAAAGAAAGTTGCACCGGTCAAGAAAGTCGCAGCACCAAAGCCAGAGAAGATTGAATACAAGAAGGTCCTTGATGCATCTGATGTCCAACAGATCCTCGACCTTATGGCGAAGAACAAGCGCCATGCAGAGCTCGTTGAAATTTTTGATAAGAAGAAGATTAATTATCGCTCCAACAAAGAGGTAACCGCGGATCTTCGTGCGCTCGCTCAAGAGGCACGTAAGTTAGATGCTCAATTAGAGAGCGATCGCGAAGCGTTGAAGGCTGCAAAGCTCAAGATTAAACCGCTCTCAAAGGCAGAGCTCGCACTTGTTGCGCCAAAGCCAGAACCTGTAAAGAGCGTTGAGACATCTGATGCACCAGCAGAAAAGGGCGCAAAGGCTGTTGTTCTAGATGAAGATGGCAACGAGATTGTTGTTGAAGAAGTTGAAATCGAAGATGTAGATGCACTAATTGCTGAAGCTGCAGAGATTATTGATGCTGAAGCAGAGGGTGGAAAGACTCGCGTTGTCGATGTCACTGAAGAGAAGAGCAAGTTTGAAGAAGGTTCGTTCCTCCTTCTTGATTCAGAGTCAGATGATGACGAAGAAGATAAGAATGAGCGCGAAAAGCATAAGAAGGACCTCAAGAACATTCATATGATCATTGAGGCCATCAACGGCAAGAGCCACGGTCGCGAAGTTGCCGCAAAGCACAACATTGATCAGGCTGAAGCGAAGGCGTTGACCTTCAAGCAGATTCAGCAAATGTTTGCGATGAATACCTTCACAGATAAGTCTGCAAAGATCATTACCGAAGCGGTTAACCAGGGTTACCTCAAGAACCTTGAAGATTTGCTCTACTTCTTCAATGAGCAAGCTCGTTTCGTACAGACAGAAATCAAGCGCCTCCCACCAGAACAGACAGTTCTTACCGCTGGTGCAACTGCTGACCCAGTTAAGGATTACCTCAAGCAGATTGGCCGCGTTGCACTTCTGAACGCAGAGCTCGAAGTAGAGCTTGCTACCCGCGTTGAGGCAGGCCTCTTTGCAGAAGAGAAGTTGCTCAACGATAAGAAGCTCGACAAGAAGCTCAAGCGCGAGCTCGAATGGATTGTGGAAGATGGAAAACGCGCAAAGAATCACTTGCTCGAAGCAAACCTTCGTCTCGTAGTTTCCCTTGCAAAGCGTTACACCGGTCGTGGAATGTTGTTCTTGGACTTGATCCAGGAAGGTAACCTCGGTCTTATCCGTGCAGTTGAGAAGTTCGACTACACAAAGGGTTACAAGTTCTCAACATATGCAACATGGTGGATCCGTCAGGCGATTACACGTGCGATGGCTGACCAGGCACGTACGATTCGTATTCCAGTTCACATGGTTGAAGTTATTAACAAGCTCGCTCGTGTACAGCGCCAGATGCTTCAGGATCTTGGTCGCGAACCGACCCCAGAAGAGCTCGCTAAAGAGCTCGATATGACACCAGAGAAGGTTGTTGAAGTTCAGAAGTACGGTCGCGAACCGATTTCACTTCACACACCACTAGGTGAAGAAGGAGATTCAGAGTTCGGTGATTTGATTGAGGATTCAGAGGCAATCAAGCCAGAAGAGTCAGTCACATTTACTATCTTGCAGGAGCAGTTGATGCAGGTTCTCGGTGGGCTTACCAACCGCGAAGCTGATGTGATCAAGGCTCGCTATGGACTTACCGATGGACAGCCAAAGACACTTGATGAGATCGGAAAGGTTCACGGTGTTACACGTGAGCGTATTCGTCAGATTGAGTCAAAGACAATGTCGAAGCTTCGTCACCCATCACGCTCGCAAGCACTCCGCGACTATCTCGATTAAGCCATAACCATGAGCGATAACGCATCAGAGAGCGTGAAAGCTTTCGTGAACCCAAAGAGCGGATCTATCCGCATTACGGGGACCGTGGATTTCGTCGATGCTGACGGCAATGTCACCAGCACGGTCGAAAACCCAAAATTCTGCGGTTGTGGCCTCTCGAAAGAGAAGCCTTTCTGCGATGGCTCGCATAAAGAGAAGACCCAGCAATAGTTTTCTTGGCGAATTGGCCTAGCAATCCTTTAAACTGAAGATATGAAGCGCACCTTTCGAGTAGCCCTTGTGCTCTCAGTCTTGGCTTCAACCCTTTCGGTAATCTCAATGCCAACTGTCACCGCAGTTGTCGCGACAAACCCAACGCCCAATTGTTCTGCCGGTTCTACTTGCACTATTACCTTTCCATTTACAAATGATTTTTACTCTTGGACCGTCCCCTCAGGAAACTCTTCAGTGACTGTAGATATTCAGGGTGCGCAAGGAGGTGGAATGTCTAACGGCACTTTGAGAGGAAAGGGTGGAAGAGTTCAAGCAACATTGAGTGTGAGTGCAGGAACCGTTCTCAATATTTATGTAGGCGGTTCTGGAGCAAATTCAAATACATCTGCTCAGATTGCAGCGGGTGGATGGAATGGTGGCGGAACAGGTGGAAATTATTCAACCTCTGGCGGTGGTGGTGGCGGTGCTAGCGATATCCGCATCGGTGGCACTGCACTAGCAAATCGAAGAATTGTCGCTGGCGGCGCAGGAGGATTTGGTTTCAACGGACCAAATACTGCAGGCGGCCATGGTGGCGGTCTCAATGCGCAGTGGGTTGGAGTAGCCAGCAGTACTGGGTGCGTTACCAGCACAGAAACGTCTTTTCTGAATGAAGGAAGTGGCTGTGAATCGCCTTCTGGATCAGTAAATTTTGGCCGTGGCGGCTCTCAATCCAGCGGTGGTGATACTACAAATACCGCCGATAAGGGATTTGCCGGCACTTTAGGTACTGGCGGCAACGGTGGCACTGGCAGCTCTCAATGTTCAGGTCCTTGTCCTGGCGGTGGTGGCGGCGGCGGATACTACGGCGGAGGCGGCGGCGGAGCAGGTCCAGGTGGCGGAGGATCCTCTTACACAGATCCCGTTTCTGTATCTTCAGTAACTCATACACGAGGTTTCCGAGCTGGTGATGGACAAGTTCTTATTACATATCTCAATGCACCAATCCCAACGACTTTCTCAACCTCTCAGACAACACCAACCAACATCGGCACTGGTTCGACCACCAGTTATTCATTGGTGCTTTCCCAATCGGTCTCCGATCTAGCAGTAGGTGATTTCCAATTTGGCGGAACATCAAGTTGCAACACTCCAGGATTATCAGGTTCCGGTACTACCTATACGGTCACGGTAACCAACTGCTCAGAAGGAACGTTGATTCTTCAACTGAAGGCAAATTCCATCACTGGAACGTCAACAGGACCACCCTCGGTGAGTTCAGCAAATACTATTGTTATTGACCGCACGGCACCCACTATCTCTTCAGTGACCGGTCCAGCCAATGGCACTTATAAACCTTCCGATACGCCTACTTTCACAGTTGGCTTCTCAGAGTCAGTCACCATCACGGGAATTCCACGATTAACGCTGACTGTCGGCTCTGCAACCGAATATGCAACCTTCCAATCATTCACTGATTCAAGGACAGCGTTATTCAGATATACCGTTGCCTCAGACCCAATCGAATTTGATACCGACGGCATAGCAATCTCCACGAGCCTTGATCTCAACTCCGGAACAATTCGAGACCTTGCTACTAACTCACTTTCTAATGTGAGTTTTTCTGCTCCTACTCTGACATCAGTGCTCGTTGCCCAGCCAGCCGCTGCTCCGACTATCGATTCCATTACTGCAACAAGCGGACAACTCGCGATTTACTTCACACCAGGTGCCGCGCGAGGATCAACGACAACGACCTACCAATATTCATCCAATGGTGGCAGCTTTACCAACCGGCCTACCGGAACTACGGCATCACCGTTAATTCTTACCGGCCTTACCAACGGCACCGGTTACACCATTCGACTTCGTGCAACGACTAATGCGGGCGCTGGAGATTCATCGACTGCAGTCACTGAGACCCCTACATCAATCACTGTCACAGGCGATACAACCCTCGTTCTCACCTATGGCAATTCAGCTTCGACTTCTGCCTACTCTGCATCCGGTGGTACAAATTCGTTTTCCTGGTCTCTGGGATCATCATTAACCGGAATCACCTTAAGCGGAACAACTGTCACTGCATCTAGTTCAACACCCGCAGGAACGTACTCACAGACCGTTAGAGCGACAGACGGTAATAGCCAGGTTGGCTCCAAAGCGTTGACCATCACAGTGAACAAGGCAACCACTTCGATCACGATCGCTCTTCCCAATAGTGCAACTAGTGCAGCCCTCGGGGGAGCGATCACCATCACTGCAACTGTCCCACGAGCAGGTGCAGTGAATTTCATGCTGGGAGGTTCAACAATCTCTGGTTGTGGCTCAGCTGCTGCTGCATCAACAACCGCGATATGTTCCTGGACACCAAACGCCCTTGGCTCCGTCTCGCTGACTGCAACATTCACGCCAACGGATTCTGCTAACTTCGAAACATCAACGACCACAACGCTATCTATCACTGTTGTCAACGGAGTCTCCACCGTTACGCTCTCACTTGCTGGCGGCACAACCACTCCACCAAAAGGCAAGGCCATCAACATCATTGCAGCCGTCGATCAAGCAGGTCGCATTACCTTTATGATTGATGGCAAGAGAATTCCTGGCTGCAATAACAGGGTTGCAAACGTCGGTAACGTTACCTGTTCGTGGAAGCCAGCAATTCAGAAAGACACTCTGATTACCGCCCGACTGGTCCCGACCAACAACGTCTATAACGCATCAACTTCTAGTCTAGGAGTGCGAGTGGTGAGGCGCAGCGGGTTACGTTAAATCTTGGGAGTAACGACAAGAACCTCTAGACTGTTGGCATGAAGCACACCTTGCGAATAGCCATCGCGCTCTCGGTGGTCGCTTCCACATTCGTGACGAGTTCTCACCAAGCGGGTAATGCCGTCTCGCCAAACCCTGCGCCTGTCTGCTCTGGTGCAACTTGTACGGTCACATTTGCTTACACTGGCGATTACTACCAATGGAGCGCACCGGCGGCAGGAACGTACACATTAGAAGTGTGGGGCGCACAGGGAGGTGGCGTAGGCGCAAACTATTGGGGAGTGGGCGGAAAAGGTGGATACGCCAAGGGCGATCTCACTCTTTCAAATGGTGCAAACCTATATATTTACGTAGGACAACAAGGATTTCAATCTGCAACCAGTGGTTCGTATAACGGTGGCGGAAAGGGAAATCCAAGCAGCGGGAACGGAATCGGTTTCACAGGCGGTGGAGCAACTCATATCGCCACAACTACTGGATTACTCTCAACTCTTTCTAGCAATACATCTGCTGTGAAGATCGTGGCAGGTGGCGGTGGTGCCGCAGCTGGCAGTACCAACCCAAGCTGGACAATGTATGCAGCGAACGGTGGAGCTGGCGGTGGAACAACTGGAATTGCGGGCGTCAGTTCAAACAATGAGACCTCAGCTCGTGCGGCTGGCGGAGGTGGAACACAATCTGAAGGTGGAAGCTCAGCCTCAACTTCTTCGCCCGCAGGGTTTGGAAAGGGCGCTGATGCCAACGCTAGCGATTTAGATGGAATTCAAGGTGGTGGTGGCGGTGGTGGTTGGTATGGCGGCGGTGGTGGAATGAATACGGGTGGCGGCGGTGGTGGCGGTTCGGGTTATGTAACCGGGCTGAGCACAACAACACTGACTGCAGGTAATACAACTGTTCCAAATCCTGCCGGTGGCACCATGACTGGAAATTCCGGTAATGGCGTTGCGCGAATTACCTACACAAATTCACCTGCAGTTGTCTCCGTTTCAACAGCTGGAAATGCGCGAACAGTTGCTAAAGGCGAAACGCTTATTCTGACAGCAACTTCAGATACGCAAGGCAAAGTCACCTTCTTTGCCGATGGAAAGAAAATCCCTGGTTGTATCTCAACTGCAATTCCAATCGGAACAAAGAACTGCACCTGGAAAGCTTCGATCCAAAAAATTGTCCAGCTAAAAGCGGTGGTGGTGCCTACCAATGGAGCTCCAACAGGTTACTCGTCTGAAATTTCTGTAGCAGTTGTAAAAAGAACGGGCCGCCGCTAAAAGCGACGACCCGTTATCTGCAAAACGAAGACTATTTAGTCTCGACCAAGCGCTCTGTCTCGTCTTGGATCTTTACGGCGATAGCAGCCAACTTCTCGGCATACTCCTTGCCATGGTGGGCGCAGAGCTCGAACCCACGATCGTCATTTTCCTCTCCTTGATAATACTCTCGGTATATTCAATGTCATTTTCAGTTTAGTTTTATGATTTTTATCCACGGCTCTTGAATGTCCGTCGGAACGTTGCTCTTGCGAAATGAATTAATCCAAGCCCTCTATCTGAAGGGCAAGAAATTGAAAATTAGATTAATCGCACTTGCAATCATCTCAACAATTCTTATTTCAGGAAGTGTTCTTTCTTCCACATCAGCCAGCGCGGCAGTGTGCACAACAGCAATTTGCGCCCCAAATCCCACCGGAGTAATTGATATGCGACGACCAATAACCGCAGCACCTCCTGTCACCATCTGTGAGATTTTGAATAATCCAATAGTCGATGTAGTGATTCAATTTATTGGTGGGGTACTTAAAGTAAATTGGGTGGTAACCCTAGTTCCAACTGTGGTTTGCCGATTGGTAGGATAAAGCATGAAATTTAGAGTGATTACTGCGGGATCTGTATTGGCCGCTTGGCTTTTCATCTATTTGTTAGGTCTCGTTCAGAATCCTTTGGTAACTCTGATTCCCATCGCCGTACTAGCGTTCTTTCAAATTGGTGAAACCCGATACCTCAAGAACCTCAGCGGAAAGAAATAGTTGAATGCAAATCAAGAAAGGCACCCACAATCTGTAGGTGCCTTTCTTGATTTGGAAATTTAGTTACTTAGTCTCAACCAAACGATCTGTCTCGTCTTGAATCTTCACGGCAATCGCTGCCAACTTCTCGGCATACTCCTTGCCATGGTGGGCGCAGAACATGAGCTCGCCACCGGTTGCTAGAACTGCACGGACATAGGCCTGAGCGCCGCAGCGATCGCAGCGGTCGAGGGCATTGAGGGGTGTGGATTCGAGTAGTACTTGCTCGGTCATCGCGCTCTCCGTTCGTAGTCCTGATAGTAAATCAGAGGGTATATGAACCCTCTGACATAGGAACATCATGCCAGTTACTTTTATTCCCCGCGCGCTAAATATCCTTAGAATTCCATGTATTTAGCGTTATCTATCACTATATGAGATACCTCTCGGCGCGCTTAACCTATTGCAAACCATTCGCTGGCTAATCTTTGCCACCGTGACTGCCAACGAAGAATTGAATTTTGACGCCCCTGCCACCGATGCAGGATCGAAAGATAGCTATACCGCAAAGGACCTAGCCGTCCTGGAGGGCCTTGATGCTGTTCGCAAGCGCCCAGGTATGTATATCGGCTCAACCGATTCACGCGGCCTCATGCACTGTCTCTGGGAGATCATCGATAACGCAGTGGATGAATCCCTTGCCGGACACTGTAAGAAGATTGAAATCAACTTAGAAGCCGATGGCTCAGTTGAAGTTCACGATGATGGTCGTGGTATTCCAGTTGATAAGGCACCAAAGACCGGCCTGACTGGCGTTGAAGTTGTCTTAACCAAGCTCCATGCAGGTGGAAAGTTCGGCGGCGGTTCTTATGCAGCATCCGGCGGTCTCCACGGTGTAGGCGCATCTGTTGTCAACGCACTTGCTGAACGCCTTGATGTTGAGGTCGATCGCAATGGCAAGATCTATTGGATGTCATTTAAGCGCGGGACACCTGGCATCTTTGATGGCGATGGACCAAAGGCTGAATTCACCGAACAATCTGGTCTTCGTGTCATCGGCAAGATTTCATCCAAGGTCACAGGTACACGTGTTAAGTGGTGGTCAGATAAGCAGATCTTCCTTAAGGATGCTTCCCTTGATATCGAGGATATCTATGCACGTGCTCGCCAGACATCTTTCTTGGTGCCAGGTCTCTCACTGACTGTTAACGATAACCGTTCAAAAGAGAAGACCACTCAAACTTTCTATCACAAGGGCGGAATCTCCGAGTACTGCGATTTCTTGCAGCCGGATCAGCCAGTTGGTGATGTCATTCGCATCTACGGCACCGGTCATTACCAAGAGACCGTTCCAGTCCTCGACGATAAGGGCCATATGGTTTCAACCGAAGTCGAGCGTGACATGGAAGTTGATATCGCCATGAAGTGGGGCGATGGATTTGATGCGACTATCCGTTCTTTCGTCAACATTATTGCGACACCTAAGGGTGGAACTCACCTTCAGGGATTCGAGCGCGCCATCACCAAGTCATTTAACGAAGCGATGCGTAGCTCAGGTATTTTGAAGAAGAACGAGGCCGATGTCATTAAAGATGACGTCATGGAAGGCATTACCGCAGTCGTCACCGTGCGTATGTCCGAACCACAGTTCGAAGGCCAGACCAAGGAAGTCCTCGGAACAGCGGCTGCTACAAAGATTGTTAGCCAAGTTGTTGCAGATAAGTTGAAGGAATTCTTCGCCACCACGCGCCGTATCGATAAGGCAAATGGCAAGTTGATTATGGAGAAGGTTGCTGGCGCATCACGTACGCGTATCAGCGCGCGCACCCATAAGGATCTTCAGCGCCGCAAGAACGCACTCGAATCGTCAGCGCTACCAACAAAGCTTTCTGATTGTCGTTCTGAAGATGTGACTCGCACCGAACTCTTTATCGTTGAGGGAGACTCTGCACTGGGCACCACAAAGGCAGCTCGAAACTCTGAGTTCCAAGCAATCTTGCCAATCCGCGGAAAGATTCTGAACGTTCAAAAAGCATCGCTCTCACAGATGCTCGATGACAAGGAATGTGGATCCATCATTCAGGTAATCGGTGCTGGCTCAGGTAAGTCATTCGAACTCGATGACGCTCGCTATGGCCGCGTTATCTTGATGTCTGATGCTGACGTTGATGGTGCGCATATTCGCTGTCTTCTTTTGACCTTGATGTATCGCTACATGCGTCCACTGATTGATGCCGGTCGCGTCTTTGCTGCCATCCCACCCCTGCACCGCATTGAGGTCATGGGCGGCGGCGGCAAGAAGGGCAATTACATCTATACATACTCAGACGATGAGATGAAGAAGGTAACTGCAGAGCTTTCCAAGAACGGAAAGCGCTGGAAGGAACCAATTCAGCGCTACAAAGGTCTCGGCGAGATGGATGCAGATCAGCTCCGTGAGACAACGATGGATCCAGATGTTCGCACGCTTCGTCGCATTACCGTGACAGATGCAGCGGCCGCAGAGGCGATGTTCGAACTTCTTATGGGTTCAGAAGTAGCACCTCGTAAGGAATTCATCGCCAATGCAGAGATTGATCGCGATTCAATCGACGCATAATCGACTCGCTTTTTGAGTGTGGGTGGGTCTTCTTCTCGATGACCAGTCAGACGTGTGACTATAGGGCATGAGAAAAATTGCTGCACTAATCGGCGTAATCCTTGCATCCCTCACTTTGAGTTCTTGTATCAAGATGGATATCAACCTCGTCGTCAATAAAGATGCAACAGTTTCCGGATACACCATTTTTGCTTTCGCAGAAAGCCTTGCTGAACTAGGTGGCGATCAAAGTACTTCACCTGCAGATGACTTAATTAATACCGAAGCTGAAGGTGTCACTGTTAGCAAGTACGAGAAGGATGGATTCGTTGGTCAGAAATACTCCTTCAGCAGAGTGCCATTCTCCGAGTTCTCTAAATCTGAAGCTGCCAAAGATGAGCTCACCTTTGTCCGTGAAGGAAACACAATTACCGTGATTGGTGCGCTCGACTTATCCAATGAGGATGATGGAAGCAGTGCGGATGAGTTCGGCGCAGAGTGGGCTAAATCAATCATGGCTTCAGCTGAATTGGATGTCAGAATCACTTTTCCGGGCAAAGTAATCAAGTCAACTGGAACAATCAGCGCAGATGGTCGCACCGTATCGTGGAAGCCCGAGATAGGCGAGAAGCTCGATCTGGCCACAACCGTAGAGCTTCCAAATCCCTCTGCATTGATCATGCCTCTTGCCGGTATCGCACTTGTACTTGCTATTGGTGGGGTAATTTTATTCGTCAAAGCGAAACGCAAGAAGAACGAAGAATCAGGCGAAGTAGATGCTGATGAAGAGTCAGCGGTTTAATCGATAGAGACTAAGTCGAAGTATTCGTCTTTCCAAATATCTTCATCGCCATCAGGCAGCAAGATCACACGTTCTGGCTTAAGTGCCTGCACGGCGCCTTCATCGTGGGAGACCATGACGACAGAGCCTTGATACTCACTGAGCGCTGCCAGGATCTCTTCACGAGATGCTGGATCAAGGTTGTTTGTCGGTTCATCGAGCAGGAGAACATTGGCGCCTGACACGACAATTGTTGCCAGAGCGAGACGAGTTCTTTCGCCACCAGAGAGAACTTTCACCGGCTTATGAACATCATCGCCAGCAAAGAGGAATGAACCTAATACGTTTCGTGCCTCTGGCTCACGAATTTCTGCCGTTGCCGACATCATGTTCTCGAGGATGGTACGTTCGAAATCAAGTGATTCGTGCTCTTGGGCGTAGTAACCAATCTTGAGACCGTGGCCATGTTCGACTTTGCCTGTATCTGATTCAAGTTCACCAGCCAAAATACGTAGCAGCGTTGTCTTTCCGGCACCGTTGAGACCCAGGATCACAACGCGTGATCCCTTATCGATAACGCAAGAAACGTCGGTAAAGATTTCTAGTGAGCCGTAGTTCTTAGATAACTCTTCACCTGATAGGGGAGTCTTGCCACATGGTGCTGGGGTTGGGAAGCGAAGCTTTGCAACCTTATCTGAGACGCGGACATCTTCGAGAGAAGAGCGAAGCTTCTCAGCTCGACGCAACATTCCTTGAGCTGCAGTCGCTTTAGAAGCTTTTGCGCGCATCTTCTCGCCTTGCTTCTGCAAAATCTCAGCACGCTTCTCAGCATTGGCGCGCTCTTTCTTACGGCGATGCTCATCTGCTTCACGTTGCAAGAGGTACTGCTTCCAACCCATGTTGTAGACATCGATAACGTTTCGGTTGGCATCAATGTAGAAGACTTTATTAACGACTGTCTCAATCAAATTTACATCGTGAGAGATGATGACTAGTCCGCCCGAGTAGTTCGTTAAGTACTGGCGAAGCCAAATAATAGAATCTGCATCAAGGTGGTTTGTTGGCTCATCGAGAAGAAGGGTCTCAGCGCCAGAGAATAAAATACGAGCTAGTTCGATACGGCGACGTTGACCACCGGAGAGCGTTGCAATTTCGTTGTGGAATACATCTTCTGATACTCCAAGTGATGAAGCAATCGCTTCTGCCTCGGAAGTCGCGGCATATCCACCGGCTGCGTTGAACTCTGCGTCAACGCGCGTGTATCGCTCGAGCGCCTTTTCCAGTTCAGCGCCCTCGGTGGTAGAAAGTTCGAGTTCGACTGCAGTCATTCGCTTAGCAATTTCATCAAGACCTCGAGCAGACAAGATGCGATCAAGGGCAGTGCCCTGATCTTCGCCGGTGCGTGGATCCTGGGGGAGGTAACCAATCTTTCCCGTGCGCTGAACACCGCCACCTGCTGGCAGGGTTTCGCCGGCAAGGACCTTTGCCAGAGTTGATTTGCCAGCGCCATTACGGCCAACAAAGCCCACGCGGTCACCGCTATTGACGCGAATATTGACGCCACTGACAAGCAGGCGTGCGCCGGCACGGAGTTCTAGGGCAGAGGTAGAAATCATTTGGCGTATCTTCCCACAGTATTCCGCCGAAAGAGCAATCGCTCTAGACTTCGCAAATGGTCGACTATTTAGCGATTATTCTCGCTCTCCTCGCACTATCAGGCATCCTTTATCTCGCTCGAATTCTCCGTCGCGTTAATAAGAAGCTGAACACAATTGTCTCCATCGAGAAAGATGTTCGCCATAATACAAAAGAAATTGAGAAATCCATCCGCCAGAGTTATCGCCAAGGTGAGGCTTTTGCACAATTAATCTCACTTCTTAAATTTGAAGCCCCATTGCCACCAACCAGAAATTGGGCAGCCTCACCTGACTTATTGCTTACTTTGCATCATCATGCCCAAAGAACTTCACCACGTGTGATTCTAGATTTGGGCTCTGGACTTTCAACGTTAGTTCTTGCAAAGAGCGCACCGGCCGCGCAGGTAATTAGTATCGATAACTCACCAGAATTTGCCGCCAAGACCGCTCAAGTATTGCTCGATCACAAAATCTCAAATGTGGATCTCAGGGTCGCACCGCTAGTGCCACACTCATCCGGAGTTGATTGGTATCAACCATCTGCACTTTCTGGAATTACAGAGATTAATCTGCTCTTCATTGATGGTCCGCCTGGATCGAAGAATCCCGCAGCTAGACACCCAGCTTTCGATGAGTGCCTACGACTATTAGCACCAGATGCAATTGTTATCATCGATGATGTCGGTAGAGATGGAGAAAGAGAGATGGCCGAGAAATTTGCGGCGTCACTGCCTCACCACACGCTTGAATACCTCAGTCACGAAAAGGGAACGGCAGTTATTCTGCCGCGTTAGTTACTCTTTTCCGATTGCGGTACGTCGTGGAACTGCGTAGGCCTTAGAAACTGCAGTTAACTCTTCAGAAACTTGCTTCCGCATCGCTTCCTCTGACTTCAGGAGCGTGGTCAAAGCAGCGATTGTCGCCTTGAGTTCCTTAGATTCTGTCTCGAGTTCGAGTTTGCTCATCTTGGTTAAACGTCGAAGTGGCATATCTAAGATGTAGGTTGCCTGTTCCTCGTTGAGTTTAAAGCCCTTGATCAACGCTTCCTTTGCAGCAGATGCATCATCTGAACCGCGAATAATCTTGATGACCTTATCGATATCAATGATTGCCTTGAGCAAGCCATCAACCAATGAGAGGCGATCTTCTGCCTTTGCCTTGCGGAATTCACTGCGGCGACGAACTACCTCAATGCGGTGCTCGATAAAGACCTGCAATAGTTCCTTGAGACCAAGTGTCTGAGGGCGACCTTTCACGAGTGCCACAGCGTTGATAGCAAAGCCATCTTCCATCGGAGTTAACTTATAGAGCTGCTCGAGCACAGTCTCTGGCTCAAATCCATTCTTCAATTCGATGACGACATTGGTTCCGGTCTGACCATCAGTGAGATCGACGATATCTGAGATTCCCTGAATCTTCTTTGCCTTCGCAAGATCTGCAATGCGCTCAACAATTTTTTCAGGTCCAACGTTAAATGGAAGTTCCTTAATCACGATTCCCATTTTGCGAGAAGTGACTTTACTGATCTCAACTGTCGCACGGACCTTAAATGAACCCTTGCCAGTTGCATAGGCTTCGCGAATACCATCGAGGCCAACGAGTTCGCCACCGGTTGGAAAATCTGGACCTGGAATGTGCTTCATCAACTGATTCAAAGTTGCCTTTGGATTATCAATCAGGAACTTCGTTGCAGCGATTACTTCACCGAGGTTATGGGGAGCCATATTGGTAGCCATACCGACAGCGATACCAGATGAACCATTGACGAGCAGGTTTGGGAAAGCAGCAGGAAGAACGAGCGGCTCTTGCAACTGACCGTCATAGTTAGGACCGAAATCGACGGTGTTCTCATCTGATTCTGCAACCATCGTCATCGCAGCAGCTGCAAGACGAGCCTCTGTGTAACGCATCGCTGCAGGACCGGCATCGAGTGAGCCAAAGTTTCCGTGGCCATCAATCAACGGAAGTTGCATAGAGAAAGATTGCGCCATTCGAACAAGCGCGTCGTAAATTGCCGAGTCACCGTGTGGGTGCAACTTACCCATTACTTCACCGACTACACGAGCAGATTTAACATGGCCACGATCGGGGCGAAGACCCATATCTGCCATCTGGTGCAAGATGCGGCGGTGTACCGGCTTGAGACCGTCACGAGCATCTGGAAGTGCGCGAGAGTAGATAACCGAGTACGCGTATTCAAGGAATGATTCAGACATCTCGGATGAGACGTCAATATCGACGATCTTGCCTGGGAATTCGCCCGGCTTTGGACCTGTCGCTTTTGCCTTAGCTCCCTTTGCGGGAGCGGCCTTCTTAGTTGCCATGGCGCGTATTCTGCCCTGCGGCGAGGCTAAATGACGGTACCTACACGCGGACGGGCCCCAACGATTGCAACACATCGGGCAGCAACTGCCGCCCCAGATTCCAACCCATGCTGCATATTCTTGGTGAGCGCGTAATGAGCGATGAAACCTGCAGCAAATGAGTCACCAGCGCCAGTAGTGTCGACAACATCAGTGGATTGGGCTGGAACCGATACAAGAATGGATCCACGAGACTTTCCGATGGCTCCTTGTGATCCGCGTTTAATGACAACGGTTTCACATTCTTCTAGCAAGAGCTCTATCGCTTTCTCTGGATCGGTTTCACCAGTGAGATAGATAGCTTCTTCCTCATTGAGAAGAATGACATCCATTAATCGAATCCAAGACTTTACCTCTGCCAGTGGAACTTCCATCATGCCACCGACAGATGCCGGGTCGAAGTAGAGCGGCAACCCCGCAGCCTTAACTTTCGTAATCATCTCCATGACACCAGGGCGGGAGAGAGGGTCGAGCGGTGAATAGCCAGAGAGGTAGACAGCGTTGAATTCATCGAGCTCTGGCAGATCGCCAATGTGCAACCCTGAATTCGCACCGTTATCGGGAAACATGGTGCGCTCGCCAGTGGGATCAACTAAGACAACAACGACACCTGACGACCCTTTATCAACCATCAAATTCTTATGGCGAACACCAAGTGCATCAAATTCACTGACCAAAGCAGCTCCAGCTGCATCGTCACCTACGTGACCAACAATGGTGGCGCGGGCATCTGTCCGAGTGAGCCAGGAAGCGACATTGCCTGCCGCGCCTCCGCCGTGCGTTGATATTTGAGAGGGGGTATCGCTGCCGTAGTTAATCTTGTCGGGCATGACAGAGATTTTGGTGATGACATCGAGCATTACATCACCGATGCAGAGAACCTTTGCGGTCATTGTTATCGCTTCTGTGATGCGACAGCAATATCAGCAGCCAACGCTGAATTAGATTTAATGATGTCAATATTGACCTTCAGTGATTCACCTTCAGAGGCTGTGTGGAAATGCTCAAGCAAGAACGGAGTGACATATTTTCCGTGGATACCTGCCTTTTCAGCGCCCTCCATGCCACTCTTCAAGATTGCATCGTGGCGAGAACGGTCCATTTCTTTCGCAACCGGATTTGCTACAACAAGACCATTGTTTGTCTGTAGCGCCTTACGCTGCGCGATGATGGCTGCGATTTCGTCTGCGCTATTGACCTGGTGCTCGATAGTGAATCCAGAATCAGTGAGATAGAAGCCAGGGAAAGCGGTGGTTTTATAACCCACGACACCGATGGCGAGAGTTTCCAGACGTTCAAGAGTGGCTGAAACATCAAGAATAGATTTCACGCCTGCACACACAATGGTGATATCTAGTTGAGAGAGAGCAGTCAGATCAGCTGATTCGTCAAAAGTTTCATTTGCGCCTCGGTGTACTCCACCAAGTCCACCGGTTGCAAAGACATTGATTCCAGCAAGCACTGCAAGGTGAGCAGTGGCGGCCACTGTTGTTGCAGCGGACTTTCCGGCAGCTGCCACGATTGCAAGATCTCGACTTGATGCCTTTGCGATGTCATCGCGGTTAGCAATATCTACCAACTGATCGTCGGTGAGTCCGATATGAACAATGCCATCGAGTAGTGCAATGGTTGCAGGAACTGCGCCACGGGAGCGGACAATTTCTTCTACTTCGCGCGCCACGGTTAAGTTTGATGGTCGCGGCAGGCCATGGCTGATGATGGTTGACTCAAGGGCAACGATTGGCTTGCCTAACTTGAGCGCTTCGGCGACCTCGGGCGATGTATGAAATCTCTGCTCTGACATGAGCCCAACAATACTCGTGGGATGATTGGCTTGTGCACCTATCGCAGATCATGCCTTCCATTTTTGCAGGGCTCAATCTCGCCGATACTCAAGATTTCGCTGGCTGTGGTGAAAGTCCCAATGGGCGCGAATTACTCTTTCTCATCGATGGATTTGGCGCCGATGTTCTGGCTCAATACGGTCAATATGCGCCAACGATTACATCGATGACTCAATTGCATCAAGTCACTACATCTTTCCCTTCAACTACATCAACGAGTTTGGCAACCCTCACAACTGGCTCTATGCCAGGAGCACACGGCATGATGGGATACACAGTTCGAGTCCCTCGCAGCAGCGGTCGAGTCCTTAACTCACTTAAATGGGATGAACGAGTGGATCCAGAAATCTGGCAACCCGTGCCTACTTTGTTCCAACGCGCGACAGCGGCCGGAATTACAGTTTCACACGTTGCCGCAAAAAGATACGAGGAGACAGGATTCACCCGTGCAGTTTTCAGAGGCGCGCATTACCGAGGCGCAAACATCACCTCGGATTTGGTAAACGAAACAATTGCAGCTCTACAGAAGACACCTTCATTCGTCTACCTCTACGTCAATGATTTAGATTCGGCAGGACATTCAGATGGCGTTGGATCTGAAAAATGGATTGCCGCACTTTCTAACATCGATGCCATGGTCGCTCAACTCTTGGAAAAACTTCCCAAAGGTGTCAGGTTCTGGATTACTGCAGACCACGGAATGATTAACGTCGATGAGAAAATCGTGATGGGCGTCGACAATAAATTACTTGAGGGAATTGCCACAATTGCTGGCGAGCCCCGGATGCGACACCTCTATCTCCCGCAAGATGCCGATCTTTCGCCACGTGCAGATGTCATCGCCCAATGGAAAGAAACGTTGGGGGAGAAGGTAAAGCTCTATACCCGCGAAGATGCAATTGCTGAAGGATATTTTGGTAGCCAAGTCTCGCTCGATGCATCAGAGCGAATCGGTGACATCATCGCTATCGCTCAAGGCAATTTGGTCTTACTCGATCCAGAAAGAGCAGATAAAGAGGGAGCAATGGTGGGCCACCATGGCGGAGAATCACAGAGAGAATCCACGGTTCCGCTGTTAGTAAATTCCTAGGTTGCTAGGGATTGCAGAAGTTACAACGCCCTGGATCTATCTCAGAGTTAATTGCCCTTCCAGCAGTTGTAAAGTCGCAGCGAGTGCAACCAAGAATCTCTTCTCTAGCAATCTCAGCATTTTCTTGGCCGCAATCACTGCATTCAACTCCATATTGATAATCCGTTCTGCCCCATCCGGGAGTGCTGCATGCCGGACAGAGAACCGCAACGCGATCAGCTAAAAGCTGAGCAGCCTTATTGATATTCAGCTGCCTACTAGGTGAGTGCATCGCTCTTAAATCTGATTGAAGTTTGACTTTATCAATTCTTGAATGCGCTGCGCAGTCAGCGATAGCGCTCTGAAGCTCCGAGAGAGAGGTGATTCCTTTGTAGGCAAGTGGTTGGTGTGAGTTAACGGGCTGTGCCATAAGTGCATGACGCGGGAAGTCCGCCTTTTCTAGAAAGAGTTCTAATGAGTCCCCGGGCGATATCTCAATAGACGCTGCGATGATTTCGTGTGAGAGAAAAGTTTCAGTGATGACTAAATCTCGTTCGGCATCAACGAAGACCATCAACTCAAAATCACTCTGAATCCATGGCACCGAGGGATTGGGGCCGATTGATCCTTCTGATGCGATCCCCAAGGACATTCCAGTCGCTTGCATGCCGAGCTTCGCCTTCTTGATAGCAGTTTCTCTCGGTGTTAACACTCGTTCGATTTCTCCTGAAAAAGTTCCAAGGAGATCGGTATCAAGTGGAAGTTCGACCACATCGAGCGATAGAGACTCTTTGAAGTGAGGCTGAATGAGATGCAATTTTTGATGTTTACTAGTCAGAACTGCCTTCTGAGAAGCGTATGGATGTTGCAGCATCATCAAAGTGATATCTAGGCCGAGAAAATACGGAGAAGTTCGCTAATGGATTTATTTGCTTCAGCTGGATGGCGAAATTTCTTCTTTGTATTCACGGTGTAATGATTACGACGGCCGATGCGTTCTACCTTGACGTAGTCGGAAGCCTCTAGCTCAGCGAGAATCGATTGCGCCCTACGTTCCGTGATGCCAACTGCTTCTGCAATGTCTCGGACCCGAGAATCCGGGTTGCGGTTGAGATGGACCAAGACATGGCCGTGGTTGGAGAGAAAAGTCCAACTGTCGAGATTTGCTTTCTCATTGCTCACTCCTGCAATATAGCAGAAATGCAATACCTGAAAAATATTTCTGCTATATTCAGCCAGAATTTAGGGGGAAACGTGTCTTCATCTTCTGTATTGGCCGAAAATCTCATATCGGTACCGGTGCTTGTCTTTGCTCTCGGACTTCTCGCTGCTCTCTTTAAGGGCGATGTGAGGTTGCCGGATCCGGTGTACCAAGCGATTTCAATCTTCCTTCTCTTTGGAATTGGCCTCAAAGGCGGACATTCACTCAAAGGCGTAGCAATTTCTGACTTTGCTCTTCCTGCAGTTACCACAATCTTCTTAGGCGCCCTCATTCCCTTCTTAGCCTTCTTTATTCTGCGAGTCTTCACCTCCTTTAATCGAGCAGATCGTGGTGCCATCGCAGCGCATTACGGTTCTACATCGCTTGTAACTTTCTCTGCCGCCATGTTGTTTCTCGATAACAGTGGAATCTTTATCGAGCCTTATGCGACAGCGCTCCTTACCATCATGGAAATTCCGGGCATCATCGTGGGAATCTATCTCGGCTCTCGTCATGCAGAGTCTGTGGTGCATTGGGGGGAGACGTTACGTGAAGTCATCACTGGAAAAACAATCGCACTATTAGTGGGTGGACTCATTGTTGGATTGGTCGCGAGCAACAATGGTTATGAAAGAGTCTCTCCATTCTTTATCGATATCCAATACGGAGTTCTCACGCTATTCCTACTCCATCTTGGCTACTTGGCAGGAAGCAATTTGGGGCAAATCCGCGCAGTAGGAATACAGATTGGCCTCTTCGCAATTCTCTTCCCAATAGCCATGGGCGCCCTTGGAGTTGCAGCTGGAAGCGCTATTGGACTTTCGGTAGGCGGTGCAACAATTCTTGGGGTTCTGTCGGCAAGTGCGTCTTATATCGCAGCTCCCGCTGCAGTCTCACTAGGGTTACCAAAGGCAAATGGTTCGCTGGCGCTGATATCAAGCATTGGGCTTACATTCCCGTTTAACCTGATTATCGGTATCCCGCTTTACTTGGAGATAGCTCAAACCTTAATTGGCTAGCAGAGATTTATTGTTCTTCTGATTCTTCGTCAGAAGGCGCAGTTGGAGCTTTTGATCCAAACATAATCTCATCCCAAGATGGAATCTTTGCGCGCGCTGTGACGCCATCTTCTGCATCTGCAGCTGTTGGAGTATCGCGAATAGCTACTAGCCGTGGCGTCTCTGGCTTTTCTTCAACTGGTGCAACCGGCGAGAAGAGTGAATTGGCGCCAGGAAGTTCAACTGGAGCAACCGGCGCAACTGTTTCAATCCGTGAAGGGTGTGTTGGTTCTGTTGAAATAAATCCTGGTTCTATGACTCGAGCTGGTGCATCTTCACCTATTAACCACGCACCATTGTCATCAGTAGGGTTGATGGTGCGGCGTGATGTATCAAAGTTCCAAGACGCTACGCCATTTCCATCACGATTTGGATAGTGAAGTTCGATATGCCAAGTTGCATCGGGAAGGCGCCAAGTGTTCCAGGAGAGATCATCCGCATCGACACCTCGCGGAACCAATTTATTAACTACTGCGTCAAGGAATGAAATATCTAAGCGAGTCGAATCCTTACGAAGTCCCGCACTACGTGCCTGGTTAAGAATGTATTCACGCTCTTGCAAGATGGGGCCAGAGAAGCGGGCAACCTTATCGACGGTGGTATTTCCTTCACGCGCAATTACCTCTGGTGCATCTCCGGCACGGAGTCGTCGCTGAATCTCTTTAACAGTGATCGTTACTTCTTCATCGCTTGTGGGAACTGCTGCAAGGCGAGGCTGGTTGATCGTGGCACGCAATGTGTCGCTGATGCGTAGAGTAAATTCATTGCCATCGTTATCAGCCAAGGTGATATGGGTGCCTTCATTGTTTTTGCCTTGTAAACGGAGCTCACTCATAGCCGCAGGATAACGGATAGGGCGTGAATAACTGATGAGGCAGGTAGACTCACGACTATGACTGCTCAGAGCCACGAACAAGTTTCGACTAGCGAACTTCTGGAATTAGCTATACGTATCGGGCGCGAAGCAGCGGCCATGTTGACGGACCGGCCGGCCGAACTTGAGGTCAATACGAAGTCGACCGCAATCGATGTCGTGACTCAAATGGATATCAAAGTAGAGGCGTTCATTGTCGAACAGTTACTCGCCGCGCGCCCGAATGATGGCTTGATTGGCGAAGAAGGAGCAGACCGTCCAAGCACATCTGGAATCACCTGGGTCATCGATCCATTAGATGGCACCGTCAATTATTTGTACGACCTTCCGGGGTGGAACGTCTCCATCGCTGCCAAAGATGAAGAGGGGCAATTGATCGGCGTCGTTACTGCGCCAAGCATCAATTCAACCTGGTGGGCAGTCCGCGGTGGCGGCGCTTTCTTTAATGGCAAGCCAATCCGCTGCAATGACCCGATTGAGTTCAATCGCGCCTTGATTGCGACTGGCTTCCAGTACGACGTAAACCACCGCGGTAAGCAAATTGAGCACGTATCAAAGATTCTGCCTTTAATCCGCGATGTTCGCCGCAATGGGGCAGCTGCGGTAGACCTCTGTCATGTGGCGATGGGTCGAGTTGATGCCTATTACGAGCATGGCCTGAAAGAGTGGGATTGGGCAGCAGCAGGGCTGATAGCCCGTGAAGCTGGCGCTCGCTTTGGCCTCTATGGCCAGGCGCCGTACATGATGACTTTGGCCGCTGGCCCTGCGCTCTATGGGGAGCTTGAAGCCTTCCTCGATCTCGCTTAAGCGCTGAGGGTGGCTGGCCGATTCTCGCCGATAGCCGATTTTCGCCTGAGGGGTGACCTGTGGCAAGATACGACCCCTGTACGGCATATCCGTACCGCTTGAAATACACGAAGAGGACCAGATTATGAACATTCTTGATGTCGTAGATGCAGCATCACTCCGCAAGGACATTCCACAGTTCCGCGCAGGCGATGAGCTCAAGATCCATGTTCGTGTTATCGAAGGTAACAAGTCACGTCTCCAGGTCTTCCAGGGTGTAGTCATCCGCCGACAGGGCGATGGCGTCCGCGAGACATTCACAATCCGTAAGGTCTCTTACGGCGTTGGCGTTGAGCGTACCTTCCCAGTCCACACACCAGTTATTGAGAAGATTGAACTCGTCCAGAAGGGCGATGTACGTCGTGCAAAGCTTTACTACCTCCGCGACCTCCGCGGTAAGGCTGCAAAGATCCGCGAAAAGCGTGATGGCATTGTTGGTTACGGCGATGGAATCCTTTCGACACCGGAACCTATTGTTGAAGCTGTTGTCGAGCCTGTAGTTGAGGCAGTCGTTGAGGCACCAGTTGCTGAGGCACCAGTGGCAGATGCGGTTGTTGAGACTCCTGCGGTTGAGGCAGTTGCGGAAGAAGCTGTAGTCGAAGCACCTGCTTCTGAAGACAAGCCTGCATAACAATTTCTAAGTACCTGCCTCGTAAGGGCTCGTTCTTTCGCGAGTTCCCGATACTGGTCATCGTTGCGCTCGCTGTATCGCTCGTTATCAAAACTTTCTTGGTGCAGTTCTTCTATATTCCTTCTGGATCTATGGAGAACACGCTTCAGATTAATGATCGCGTTGCAGTGAATAAAATTCCATTTATTGCAAAATCAATTCATCGTGGTGATGTTGTGGTCTTCCGTGATCCAGCGAACTGGTTACCAACTCCGGTCGAGGATGTATCTGGCAATAAATACATCGCAAAGGCAAAAGAAGTCTTAGTTTTCTCTGGCGTGCTACCTAATCCCGCAAAGCAGTACTTAGTAAAGCGCGTAATTGGCGTAGCGGGGGACAAGATCATCTGCTGCGATAAAAAAGGCGGATTAACAATCAACGGTCAGAAGACCAACGAGCCTTATATCTTTGCTGGAAATTCGCCATCAGAACTTAAATTTAACGTCACTGTTCCTGCTGGGAAGATTTGGGTGATGGGTGACCACCGCGGTGCATCAGCTGATTCTCGCTACCACCAAGATGATGTCAACAATGGAATGGTGCCGGTATCTAAGGTCACCGGTCGCGTCTTCGGAATCCTCTGGCCGTTCTCTAGCTTTGGCCTTGTTCCTTCGCACGACCCAATCACAGCAAAGTAATTTCAATGTCAGCCGCACCCAAGCGCATCGAAGAGATGTTGCGTGATGCGCAGATATCTCCGATTGCAGGTGTTGATGAAGCCGGGCGAGGACCATGCGCTGGTCCGCTAGTAATTGCATCTGTCATTCTCGATGATCCCTTTGCTGATGTCTGGTCTGAGATTCGTGATTCAAAAGAAATTAGTGAGAAGAAGCGGGAAGTTCTCTTTGACGTTGTGATGGAGAATGCCGCTGCAGTAAGCATCATTGAAGTATCGCCGGAAGAGATTGATCTTCGCGGAGTACATGCAGCAAACCTTGATGGAATGCGTAGAGCCGTTAATGGTTTATCTATAACACCTGCATATGTTTTAACCGACGGCTATGCCATAGAAGGTTTAGCAGTTCCGAATGTTGCTGTGTGGAAGGGTGATCAAGTTGTTACTGCTATCAGTGCAGCATCAATTATCGCTAAGGTAACTCGAGATCGCATCATGCGCGAGATGGAAGTGCTCTACCCAGGCTATGGATTTGCGGGCCATAAGGGTTACATCACTGCAGCCCATACTGCTGCAATCAGAGAACTCGGCGTTACGCCCATTCACCGTAAATCTTTCTCCAATATCGCTGCGCTCCTACCTGGTTAGTAGTGCACTCATAAAGTGAGGTAATCGTGAGTAAATCGAATCAGTGAAGTGAAGCTCGCGAATTAACGTGGGGCTAACACCTACTGGAAGGTCCTCATGAAGATAAGAAAATTATCGGCTTCGATCGCGTTCGCAATTGTAATTGCGACATCTCTTGTGATGATTCCTCAAAATGCAACTGCTGTGAGCGATCAAATGCAGCATGATGGCGGTGGAGCCACCTTAATTGATGCCCCTATTACGCCGAGAATCTTTGTCAATCTTCCGCCTTCGCCTACTTCAGGGGAGAAGTTAGCCGCAGTGATTGACAGCATCGATGCCGTTTCAACTGCAATCAGAATGTTTTCGGCATCTGCTGGTGGTTTATGGATTGGAAACCTGAAGAGGTAAGAGGGCTTTTGCTATCTAGAAAATCATCCAATGAGAGAAAAACTTAGATTCTTATGGGATCTTCTTTGCAAGATGTTTAACCCATAATTCATCCACAGGTAAACAGATGGCGTGAAAGACCGTGCACCATCCTCTCTACCCTGCGCGAATGGTTCTTAAGCGGAGTAGAAATCAAGCGCTTGGTCTCTTTGGTGAAACGCGGATTGCCGAATTTCGCGCACAGCAAGGCGATGAAATCGTCGAACGCAATTGGCGAGTACGTGAGGGGGAGATTGACCTCATCACATTGGATAAAGCCGGCAACTTTCACTTTATTGAGGTGAAGACTCGCAGCTCTCTTTCCTATGGCCATCCCTTTGAAGCGATATCACCAGCAAAGTTACTGCGAATGCAACGACTTGCGATGGGGTGGCTGGTTACACACGATTGCTTTGGCTGTGATTACACAATAGATATCGCATCGGTATTGATTAGCCCGGATGGAAGCCACAGTATTGAATATCGAGCCAATGTCCTATGACCATCGGACGCACCCAAGGTGTTGCGCTACAAGGTCTATTGGGTTCTGTCATCGATATCGAATGCGATATTGCAGATGGTATTCCGAATTACTCTCTACTTGGACTTCCTGATGCATCGTTGCAAGAATCACGTGATCGCGTTCGTGCAGCGCTCACGAATACCGGGCAGAGGTGGCCCAATAAGAAGGTGACTGTCTCTTTATCGCCAGCATGGCTGCCCAAGAGTGGACCGGGCTTTGATGTGGCAATTGCACTTGCGATGTTGGTTGCTGAAGGGATACTGCCGCAAGCACCGCTGGCAGGTGCAGTGATATTGGGCGAGCTCTCACTCGATGGCGCTATTCGCCCAGTTCGCGGGGTACTGCCATCGCTGATTGCGGGGTTGAAAAGCGGAGTTAGGCGGGCAATAGTTCCGCGTGCAAATCTAGGTGAAGCGCAGTTGTTAGAAGATTTAGAGATTCTAGCCTTTGATCACATCGCAGAGATATATCAGTGGCTCACAACAGGAGAGTACGGATTTCCTCAAGCAGATGTGTATCAAGAAGAAGTAATTGAACTACTTGATTTCGCAGATGTTGCGGGCCAACCACGTGCGAGATTCGCAGCAGAGGTCGCTGCAACAGGCGGGCATCACTTACTGCTCATCGGACCGCCCGGTGCGGGAAAGACGATGATTGCCTCACGTCTTCCCACTATCTTGCCGCCACTGACGCAAGAGGAATCCCTAGAAGTGACTGCGATACATTCGATTGCAGATGGATTGAATTCGCGATCTGCCATGTCACGAGTTGCGCCTATCGTCGCGCCCCATCACAGCGCTTCCCGTGCATCAATCGTGGGCGGTGGAGGCCGCGCAATATCCCCAGGTGCGATATCACTTGCCAACCGAGGAGTTCTCTTTATCGATGAAGCTCCCGAATGCGCTGTTGGAATCTTGGATTCATTAAGGCAACCACTTGAGTCTGGAAGCATCACGATTGCTCGACAAGTCGGAAGTGTTACTTTTCCAGCCAAGTTCTTGCTAGTTCTCGCCGCCAATCCTTGTCCTTGTGGGAAGTTCACTGGAAAAGGACATGGATGCACCTGTTCCTCACTTCAAGTCCGTAGATATATGGGCAAGTTGTCGGGGCCATTGATGGATCGTATTGATATTCGAGTCACCGTCGATCCAGTGGGCAGAGTGGATTTAGATTCTCGCGACCTAGGGGAATCATCCGAAGTGATTCGCTCTCGAGTTCTTGCAGCTCGCGCTGTTGCTGCAGAGCGATTTAAGAATCAGCCGTGGAAGTTGAATTCAGAGATTCCTGCACGTGCACTCCGACTTGATTACAGGCCCGAAAAAGCTGCGATGAATTTCCTTCATGATGAACTCGATAAAGAGCGCATTACAGCGCGTGGACTGCATAAAACAATCCGCTTGGCTTGGACTCTCGCCGATCTTGCGGGGCATTCGGCTCCCACTTTGAGTGATGTTCAACGAGCTTTTCAACTTCGCGACGGAATGGAGTACTAATGGATATTAGAGATATGCGATTAATCATTGCAGCGCATCACGAGGCAGGAGCACCGAGAATTGCAGAAGAGATTCGACAATTCGGAATCGAGAGAGTTATCGAAGGAATTCCTGTTGATTCGAGGATTAATCCAGGGCAGGTGAGTGAGCAACTTGAAAAGAGTGGTTTCACATTCTTGATTCCAGAAGATATTGATTGGCCATCGCAACTTAATGACTTGAGCGTTCCGCCCATTGGATTGTTCGTAAAAGGCAACGTCGAGGCGTTATCGCAGCAGTCACTTGCTATAGTCGGAACTCGCAATCCGACTCCGTACGGAATTCGAGCAGCTCAAGAGTTTGCTGCAGGTTTTGTGGATCGAGAATGGGCGGTTGTCAGCGGAGGCGCCTATGGCATTGATTCAGCGGCACACAAGGGTGCTCTCGTTGCCGAAGGGATCACTATCGCGGTAACTGCATCAGGATTAGATAGTCCCTATCCAGCAGGCAACCAACATCTCTTTGAAGAGATCATTGAAAATGGCGCCATCATTACCGAATATCTCCCAGGAGTGGTGGCTCGTCCTCATCGCTTCTTAGTACGCAATCGATTGATTGCCGCTCTCTCCAAGGCAACACTGGTGGTGGAGGCAGCATTTCGAAGTGGATCATTGCGCACCGCAAGAGATGCTGCAGAGCTCGTTCGTCCCGTGATGGCAATACCTGGTCCAATTACTGCACCCACATCTGAAGGCTGCCATCGACTAATTGGCGAGCGAAGCGCTGAACTCGTCACATCTATCGCTGATGCGCACGAACTCATTACATCGTTGACCTAATTGTTTGGTGCGGCACGGGGGAGAAGTAGTGAGAGAATAAGGCCATGAGTGATTTCCGTTCGGGCTTCGTTGCCATTGTTGGCCGCCCCAATACCGGAAAATCAACTCTCATCAATGCTCTTGTGGGTAGCAAGATTGCAATCACATCGCACCACCCCAACACCACGCGTCACGCAATTCGTGGCATTATCAACAATCCAAATTTTCAAGCTGTGCTTGTCGATACCCCTGGCGTTCATAAGCCGCGCACATTGCTGGGCTTCCACCTCAACAAAGTCGTCAATGACAACCTTGATTCAGTCGATGCCATCATGATGTGCTTGCCTGCCAACGAGGCAAATGGTGCCGGCGATCAATTCATTGCCGCCGAAATTGCTAAGCACCCACGCGCAAAGAAGTTTGCTCTTGTCACCAAGACCGATACAGTGAATAAGAAGACGCTGGCGGACCGATTGATGACAATCAGTGATTTAGCAGAAGGATTTACTTGGGATGAAATCATTCCTGTTTCGGCAGTTATCCATGATCAGATTGAGCTACTTGAAAAGATTATTGGCGAGAACATTCCGGTCGGTCCTGCCTTCTATCCAGAAGATCAGAAGAGCGATCAAGGTGTCGAGCAATTGATTTGCGAACTCATCCGTGAAGCAGCGATGCGCGATGCACTTCAGGAACTTCCACACTCCATCATGGTTACTATCGATGAGATGTCTATGCGCGAGCCAAATGGCACTCGTCCCTTCTATGACATTCATGCCAGCATCCATGTTGAGCGTGATTCGCAGACTGGCATCATCTTGGGACATCAAGGCCAGCGCCTAAAAGATATTGGGATGCGTGCGCGCAGAGATATCGAACGCGAACTCGGCGCCCGAATTTTCTTGGGTCTTCACGTCAAGGTTTCAAAAGAGTGGCAGCGCGATCCAAAGCTACTTGAGCGCCTTGGTTTCTCAGATAAGAAGCATTAAGCAGAGATAGCGCCGGTTGCTAAGGCAATCAGTAATGCAGTTCCCAAAATAATTCTGTAAATCACAAATGGCGTAAATGACTTCGTTGAGATGTAACGCATTAACCACGCAATAACGGCATATCCCACAAGAAAAGCAACAGTGGTTGCGACGAAAGTCTCTGGTAAAGAGAAGACTTGTGTTCCTGGCTCATCGATAGCCTTCTTGAGCTGATAGAAACCGCTACCGAAGACGGCAGGAACCGCAAGGAGAAACGAATATCGAAGCGCAGATTCACGGCGGTAACCCAGAAGGCGGCCCATGGCGATGGTCGCGCCAGAGCGTGAAACACCTGGGATAAGAGCTAGTGATTGAGCTAAACCGTAGAGAATTCCATGGCCGGTTGTCAGTTGATCGAGGGAGCGCTCATTGCGTCCCATGTAATCAAGGAATCCGAGGAGAAGTCCGAAGATAATCAGGGTTGAGGCGATAACCCATAAGGAACGAAGTTCGTTTTCGATAAAGCTTTGACCAAGATAACCCAGTAGAACAATTGGCAAAGTTCCAACGCCAATCAACCATGCAAGCTTTGCATCGCTGCGCTCGTGGTGGGTTAAATGACTATGTGGGCGAAGAGATTTAAGCCAAGCTGAAATAAGAGAGAAGATGTCCTTGCGGAAATAGATAAGTACCGCAAGTTCTGTACCGATTTGAGTGATTGCAGTAAATGTGGCGCCAGGATCTTTGGCAGAGTCCATCATGCGACCAATGATTGCTAGGTGCGCACTTGAAGAGATAGGAAGAAATTCAGTTAGTCCTTGGACAATGCCTAAGAAGATTGCGCTAAACATTTGTTTTCACCTCTTCCTTTCGGCTTGCAAGGTAGGAGCCCAGCAAAACTAAAGGTAAGCCAGCCATGATTCCGATTGTAAGCGGTTCATCCAAAATCAATACGCCGAGAACCACGGCAAACGCCGTGTTGAGATATGTGACAAGTGAGGCTCGTGCGACGCCAATGATTGGAAGAAGTGCGAAGAAAATCGCGAAAGCGACGCCTGTTGATAGGACTCCGAGGCCGACCACAGCCCACACTGCATTGATTGAGATTGAGTGAGTAGGCCACTGTGTAAGTGTGAACGGAAGGTAGAAGACAGAGGTAAAGAGCATTGCTACCGCATTGATAGCAATTCCAGAGACTCCAGGAAGTCCGTTCTGCACAAACATCACCGCATACGCGTAACAGACAGAAGCTACAAGAACCATCACGATAGAGAGCGGATCCGAAGATCCCTTGATGCTTTCAATACCAACAACAAGTAAGAGTCCGATAAATCCGATAACTAAGCCGAAAAGTCGTTTGTGATGCCACACAGTTTTATCGCCATGGAGTGATGCAAAGATGGTGGCCCAAATTGGAACCGAGGCTACAAGTAATCCAGCTAATCCAGATGAGATCTTCTGCTCAGCTGTTCCAATTAAAATCCATGGACCAATCATCTCGAGGAACGCATAAGGAATCACATACTTCCAGCCTCGAATAGCTGGCATCAAAGACTTCTGGCGTAGTGCCCAAGGCAAGAGAATGGCCGCACCGATAGCGGTACGCATAAAGACAACAATTGCCGGAGTAAAGCCATCATCAGGGTCAACAGCAACAGAGATAAAGAGATAAGGAATTCCCCAAAGGAATCCGGTCATTACAAAAAGAAACCAGCCGCGACGCGACATTATTACCTCGATACTTAAGTAGTGAATTGACTTAGCGATTATTGATGACAGATTGATATAGGGCGAGTGTAGTTGCAGCAACTGCATCCCACCCAAATTCCGCAATTGCGCGTTGGCGTCCTGCAGCGCCGTAACGCTTGAGCAACTCTGGTTGGGCCATTAAACGCGTGATTGCCTCGGTAAGAGCGCCCTCAAATCGCGGAATATCGCCCTCAGTGTATTCGACGAGTTCTCCGGTATTGGTATGGCTTACAACTTCAGGAATACCACCCACGCGCGAAGCGAGCACTGCGGTTTCGCACCCCATCGCTTCTAAATTAACAATGCCGAGCGGTTCGTAGATAGAAGGACATAAGAATAGTTCGGCATGTGTCAGAGCAGCTGTGAGCTTGTCGTGGGGGAGCATCTCTTTTATCCACCAAACATTTTTCCGGCTCTTCTGTAATTCAGCAATGAGCTCGGCCACCTCTGCGCCAATACCAGGTTCATCGGGACTTCCTGCAGCGAGCACCAATCCATAGTCATCTGGAACTTCGCGCCAAGCACGCAATAAATGAGCAAGACCTTTTTGGCGGGTAATGCGACCGACGAAAATTGCATAACGACCGGTGATTCCGAACTCGTTTAACACTGATGTATCTGAGTTTGGTGTGAAGCGAGTCGTATCAACACCGTTGCGAATGGTGACGACCTTTGCTGGATCGACATTGGGGTAAGCCTTCAATACATCCCCACGCATTCCGTCACTGACCGCGATGATTGCAGATGCACCTTCGTATGCCGTCTTCTCGGCCCACGATGAAATTTGATATCCGCCACCCAACTGCTCGGCTTTCCATGGTCGAAGCGGCTCGAGTGAATGCGCACTGACGATATGTGGGGTTCCGTAGAGCAGTGAAGCAGTATGACCGGCCATGTTGGCATACCAGGTATGTGAGTGGATCACATCGACTTCGCCGAGATTGTTCGCGATTGCAAGATCTGTTGCGATTGCTTGGAGCGCGGGATTTGCCTCGGAAAACTCAGCAGGTGTCTCATAACCGAAAGAACCATCAGATCGAGATCCGCCGAAGCAGTGAACATCTACCTGGACATTTGTTAATTTGCGAAGAGCTTCCGTCAATTGGACGACATGTACGCCAGCCCCGCCATATACGGCAGGAGGCCATTCTTTGGTAACAATTCCGATTCGAGTCTTGCTCCCGTTTGAATGGCTCACTGAGAAAGAGTATCGGTGACTATGGCTTTGTTGTAGGTACTTCTGTAACCTTCATCCATGGCGCGCTTCGATAGACCTTTAGGTATCGTCCTTGCCGGTGGCGAGGGAAAGCGCCTGATGCCATTAACTGCAGACCGCGCAAAGCCAGCAGTGCCATTCGGTGGCTCTTATCGTTTGATTGACTTTGTTCTCTCCAATCTTGTCAACGCAGAGATGCGCAAAATCGCGGTGCTTACTCAATATAAATCTCACTCGCTTGACCGCCACATCACTACGACTTGGCGTATGTCGACCCTTCTTGAAAATTACATCACTCCAGTGCCTGCACAGCAGCGCCTTGGTCCACGTTGGTATACCGGATCAGCCGATGCGATTTTGCAGAACTTCAATTTGATTCAAGATGAAAATCCAAAGCATGTTGTCGTTTTTGGTGCAGACCACGTCTATCGAATGGATCCAAGCCAGATGTATGACCAGCACCTCGCAACAGGTGCCGGCGTCACCATTGCTGCTATTCGCATGCCACGTTCAGAGGCGCATGATTTTGGCGTTATTGAATTAGCTGAAGATGGCATCACGATCAAGCAATTCCACGAGAAACCATCTGATCCACCGGCCATGCCAGGTCACCCTGATCTTGCACTTGTCTCTATGGGTAACTACATCTTTAAGCGCGATGTGATGGAAGAGGCTCTGATTCTTGATTCTGAAGATCTCGAATCACGTCACGATATCGGCGGCAACATCATTCCAATGCTGACCGCTGCAGGTCAGGCTAAGGTTTACGATTTCGAACATAACGTTGTTCCCGGAGCAACCGAGCGCGATAAGGGATATTGGCGCGATGTAGGTTCGATTGATGCGTATTACGACGCACATATGGATTTAGTTTCTATCCATCCAATATTTAATCTCTACAACCGCGAATGGCCATTACTCACTAATCCACCATCACTTCCTCCTGCAAAGTTCTCCGAAAATGGAATCGCGCAAGATTCCATCGTTGGCGCAGGTTCGATTGTCTCTGGTGGACACGTCAATCGCACAGTGACTTCTTACGACGTCCATGTTGGAGCAGGCGCTTTTGTTGATAGCTCTGTCTTAATGCCAAGTGTCAAGATTGGTGAACGCGCCGTGATTCGCAAGGCCATTATCGATAAGGGTGTGATTGTCGAACCGGGCGCTCAAATTGGAGTAGATCTTGAGCGCGACCGTCAAAGATTTACTGTTACTGACTCCGGAATCGTTGTTGTTGGCAAGGGTATTCGCGTTACTCCTTAGCCGACTATTTTCTTTAGTTCTGCTGCTACATAATCGATTGCCATTTGTGCAGTTGGTGTCACGGCCATATTGGTGAAGAATCCGTGAATCATTCCGTCAAATTGTTTATAGATAACTGAGACATTATCGCGACGAAGTAAATCAGCGTACTTTTCACCATCACTTAATAGTGGATCGTATTCTGCAGTCAGAATAATTGCTGGGGCAAGGTCCTTGAAGCTCGCCGCCGTCATTGGAACAGCATAAGGATTTAGATCATGGTGATTGCCCTGAAGGTATTGTTCCCAAAACCATTTCATCGCTTGAGTACTGAGCCCATAACCAGTTGCTAAATTGAGGTAAGAATCAGTTGTGAAATCTCGTCCATTGCAAGGATAAATAAGCGCTTGAAAAGCCAGCGAAATTTTGTTGTCTCTTGCCTTAAGTGCGACTGCACTCGCAAGTGCAGCGCCTGCACTGTCACCTGCAACTCCAATTTTTCTCGGATCAATTTGGAGTACGTCTGCATTCGCAATGACCCACAAAAGAGTTGCATAGCTATCATCAAATGGAACCGGAAAGGGATGCTCTGGAGCTTTCTGATAATGCACTCCGATGATGGTGAACCCAGATTGATTTGCAAGTCGTGCCATCGATGCGTCATACATATCGAGGTAATTGAGGACGAATCCACCACCGTGAAAATGAACAATCGCCGGAGCACTCGGCTTATCGGTAGGACGATAAATACGAATCGTTAGATCTGCAGTGGGGCCAGGAATAAATCGGTTAGAGATTTCGTGGATGTGTTCCACCGGACCAGAGGTGGCCATCCGACCTTGTGTATTTGCGCGAATCTCAGATAGTGGCGCTTCCCAAACTGCGGGGGCACCTGACGCCGCCTGCTTTTCGAGGAAAGCTTTTATTTCTGGGGCGAGAGGCATGGCGACAGTAAATCACGGGCAAGGTAGACTTTCCTCAGGTCAACGTTGACATAAGGGCTCAATTTTCAAGCCCAATCACACTTACATTTGGAGTATGACAATGCGTTTTGGTGTTCTTACAGGTGGCGGAGATTGTCCAGGCCTCAACGGAGTTATCCGTGGCGTCGTAACAAAGGGAATCAAGGAATACGGCTACGAGTTCGTAGGCTTCCGTGATGGGTGGAAGGGTCCTCTAGAAGGTCTCACCATGCCTTTGGACATTGCAACTGTGAAGCCAATTTTGGCAAAGGGCGGAACCATCCTTGGATCCTCTCGTACCAACCCATTTAAGATCGATGGTGGCGTTGAGAAGATTAAGGCAAACCTCGAAGCACATGGCGTAGATGCGCTCATCGCAATCGGTGGTGAAGATACTCTCGGAGTTGCTACCAAGCTCCACGCGCTCGGCGTCAAGGTCATTGGTGTTCCAAAGACAATCGATAACGATCTCAACAACACAGATTTCACATTTGGCTTCGATACATCAGTCAACATTGCAATGGAGGCGATTGATCGCCTTCACACAACAGCAGAGTCACACCACCGCCCATTAATCGTTGAGGTTATGGGTCGTCACGCAGGTTGGATTGCGCTGCACTCAGGTATCGCAGGCGATGCAGCATGCATCTTGGTTCCAGAGGTAAAGTTCTCAGTAGATAAGGTCTGCGAATACGTGAAGTCACGTTTTGCAACCGGCACAGCTCCCATCATCGTTATTGCAGAAGGTGCAATTCCACAAGATGGCGACATGATCGTGAAGGATCAAGAGCTCGATGCATTCGGTCACGTCAAGCTTTCAGGTATCGGTGACTGGCTCGCCAAGGAGATTGAAGCCAAAACTGGTTACGAAACTCGTTGCACTGTGCTCGGACACATTCAGCGCGGAGGAACACCAACTGCATTTGACCGAGTTCTTTCATCACGTTTTGGCCTTGAGGCAATCACTGCGGCTCACCAAGGTGACTGGGGAACAATGATGGCCCTTCACGGAACAGATATCGTCCACGTCCCATTGGCATCAGCAACTGATGTCTTGAAGACTGTTCCTGTGGCTCGCTACGAAGAGATTTTCTCGTTCTTCGGCTAGAAGCACCTGAGAATTAATTACCTAGCACCAACTCCCTTCGAGACTTTAGGCTAACGACATGACATCACTAGATTCGCTCTTCGACGAAAAGGCTGTTGCAGCGCAACAACCCAACTGGCCAGGCGGACCTACTGGTGAACCTTTAGCCAAGGCGGTTGCAGAGCTCAAGGCTCTGCCTCCGCTGGTCTTCGCGGGAGAGTGCGATCAGCTCAAGGCGCGTATCGCAGATGCTGCTGCCGGTAAAGCATTCTGGTTACAAGGTGGCGACTGTGCTGAAACTTTTGGATCAGCAACTGCCGATTCCATCCGCAATCGCATCAAGACAATTTTGCAGATGGCAGCAGTGCTGCAATATCAATCTTCTTTGCCAGTAATCAAAGTCGGACGCATGGCAGGTCAGTTTGCCAAGCCACGATCTAATGACACTGAGACTCGCGACGGAGTCACTCTTCCGGCCTACCGTGGCGATGCAGTAAATGGGCTCGAATTCACAGAAGAGGCTCGCACACCAGATCCACAGCGTTTGGTGAAGGTCTACAACACATCTGCAGCAACGCTTAACTTGGTTCGCGCATTTACTCAAGGTGGCTTTGCAGATCTTCGTCGTGTTCACGAGTGGAACAAGGGATTCATTGCGGATTCAACCTTCGGTGCGAAGTACGAACAAGTCGCTAATGAAATCGGTCGCGCACTCTCATTTATGGAGTCAGCAGGTGTAGATCCAGATGAGTTCAAGGCGGTTGATTTCTACGCCAGCCATGAAGCTTTGATTATCGAATACGAGAAGGCGTTAACTCGCATCGATTCACGCACCGATCTTCCATACGACGTTTCTGGTCACTTTATCTGGATTGGCGAACGTACTCGTCAGATGGATGGCGCACATATTGATTTTGCAGCAAAGGTTCGCAATCCAATTGGCGTAAAGCTTGGTCCTAAGACAACGGTTGAGGATGCACTCGCGCTGATCGACAAGCTCGATCCCAACCGCGAGCCAGGGCGTCTCACATTCATTACACGTATGGGTGCGTCAAAGATTCGCGAGATTCTTCCAGCGCTCGTTGAAGGTGTCACTAAGAGTGGGGCACAAGTCCTCTGGGTCTGCGATCCAATGCACGGCAATACTTTTGAGACTTCAAATGGCTACAAAACTCGTCAATTTGAAGATGTACTTGATGAAGTCCGTGGATTCTTTGAGGTTCATAAGAAACTCGGAACTCATCCGGGTGGAATCCATATCGAGCTCACCGGTGACGATGTCACAGAGTGCCTTGGTGGTGGAAACCAGATCTCTGAGAAGGATCTTGAGTCACGTTACGAGACTGCATGCGATCCACGCCTCAACCACTCACAATCACTCGAGTTGGCATTCCTCGTCGCAGAAATGCTCCGCAACCGCTAAAGCCTCATGTCAGATTTACTCTCTGCCACGATTGATTCACCGGTCGGCAAGCTTTATCTACTTTCTCGTGGTGAAACCGTGCTTGGCCTCAATCACTCTGGCTACCGCGACTTGCTTTCAGGACTTTCGCAAGACGAATTAAAAGAGAATATTGGTAAGACAACCAAGGTAAAGGGCATCACCGATAAGTTATCTGATTATTTTGATGGCGATCTCAGTGCGATTAACTCAATTAAAGTAAAGCAACCTGGTGCAGCTTTCTCGCAAGCTGCATGGTCATCGATGCGAAAGATTAAGGCTGGCTCTATGGAGTCGTATGCCGATCTTGCCTACCGTGCTGGCAGTCCAGCGGCTGTACGAGCTGCTGGTAGCGCATGCGCAAAGAACAAGATTGCCATCATCATTCCGTGTCACCGCATTATCAAATCTGATGGATCTATCGGAGCATATGGTTGGGGCGTCAATATGAAGATGTGGCTCTTGCGCCATGAAGGTGCAATCGACTAATTAAGAACCTTCGTCATAATCGCAATAGCTTCATCACATTGGGCGTCATCGAAATCTAGATGAGTCACAAGACGCGCATAAGCCTTGCCCAACGCGCTAATCCATAATCCATTCTCTTTGCAACGAGCAGCAAAGTCAGCCGCAGTGATGCCGGCATGAGTGAGATCTAAGCCAACGATATTTGTGTCAACAGTCGCCGGATCAATCAGGCTGGAATCGTGAGCGGCCAGAGCAACTGCCATTTTCTTTGCACGCTCATGATCTTCAGAGAGCCGAGCAATATTGTGATCGAGTGCGTAATGACCCGCAGCAGCCAAGAGGCCAATCTGTCGCATTCCGCCGCCATATCGCTTGCGCCATATACGAGCCTCGGCAATAGTTTCCTTGCTTCCGAGCGCAATAGAACCGACTGGTGCGCCAAGGCCCTTAGAGAGGCAGACGCTGATGGTGTCGAAATGCTTTCCGAACTCTGCAAAAGGCGTACCTGTTGCAACATGTGCATTCCAAATTCGTGCACCGTCAAGGTGCATCGAGATTCCGCGCGCGCGTGCACCCGTGCTCAACTTTTCAATTTCAAAGATGGGTTGAACCGTGCCACCACCAAAGTTATGAGTGTTCTCAACAGCTATTGCAGTAGTCGATACGAGGTATGGACCTGCGTTCTCATGGGCAAGAGCCAGCGGTGTATCAGCGTTAAGCAGACCACGCTCAGACTTCCACGTACGAGTAGTTATTCCGCTGAAAGCTGCACCAGCACCCAGCTCTGCACGAACAATGTGAGCGCGCTCTTCTGTCAGAAGTTCCTCGCCTGGCTTTACTAGTGTTCGAATGAGGAGTTGATTAGCAAGTGAACCAGTAGGGGAGAAGAGTCCGGCTTCTTTTCCAAACATCTGTGCAACGCGCGCCTCTAAAGAATTAACGGTGGGATCGTCACCGTAAACGTCGTCACCGACAGCGGCAGATGCAATTGCATCACGCATGCCTTGTGATGGAGCGGTGACGGTATCGGAGCGGAGATCAATTGCCACGGTTAACCTCTACTTCTTCTGCTGTATTTTTTCTTGGTTTCACAATTGCAAACATTGCCGCCAATACCAACGCGCCACCAAGAAGTGCTTGAGCGCTAATTGTCTCGCCACCGAAGAGGACTGCAAAGAGTGCAGCAAAGACAACTTCCATCGTCAGGATCACTGCGACCTTGGTGGACGATATGTGAGCCTGTGACCAGGTTTGCACCACAAACGCGATAGCCGTGGCAAAGACGGCGGTGAAAATCACTACTGGCCATCCTGAACGCCCAGCAGGGAGTTCGTACCCTTCAACAAATGCAAGTACGCCAGTGAGGATAGCGCAGCCCGATAACTGCACAACTGTCATGGCATAGCTATCGAGTCCGTTACTCCAGCGACCTAAGGTGACGATATGAGCACCAAAGGCAACCGCACTTACAAGTACGAGCGCCTCACCGTATCCGACAGACCATCCGCGCAGAGATAACAGCGCTAATCCAATGGTGGCGATAGCAACGCAACCCCAGGTGTAGAGGTCAATTTTTTGACGGAGAACAATCCAAGCAATGAGGGGAGTAGCCACGACATAGAGACCTGTGATGAATCCGGTGATTGCAGCCCCTGCTTCAGCAAGTCCTAGAGTCTGAAAGATGTAGCCAGTTCCAAGAATGAGTCCGGCGATAAATCCCTTGCGTAGGATTTCGGGTGTAATCAACTTGAGCACTGATGGCTTAAGTGCAATCATGGCAAGAACGGCAACGCTAAATCGGGTAAAGAGAAAGCTGTTTACATTCTGTTTTGCAATCGGATCTTTCATAACCACAAAAGCCAAACCCCAAACAGCTGCGACCGCAAGAAGAGCCCACGGCGCTAGCGCAATACGACGGTGATGCTGCATCTTCTAGCCGCGTAACTTCTTCAGAAGTGCAATTTCTTCGCCGTGCTCTGGCTCCATTCCTGGAGTTTCGAGAATAAGCGGAGCATTGACGACAGCAGGGTGCTTGAGAAGTTCCTTAAATGGGGCCTCTCCAATAAATCCTTTACCAATATTCTGATGGCGATCCTTGAGTGCACCGCACACATCCATTGAATCGTTGGCATGAATCAATTGAATACGTTCGATGCCTGCGACTTCGACAAGGAGATCAAGCGTCTCTTTCATGCCGCCCTTTTTCGCGATGTCATGACCTGCGGCGAAGACGTGACAGGTGTCGAGACAGATGCCGACCTTTGGGTGATACTCGAGCGCTTTCAAATACTTCTCTAAATCTTCTAACCGTTTCACCAGTGATTGACCTTGGCCTGCTGTCGGTTCGAGTAGGAGCATCGGTGCATCATCTCCGAGCTTTTCTAGAATAGGCATCATGCCTTTATTGATCTGCTTCCATGCTTGATCAACAAACTCTTCCTTCACTGCAGAACCTGTATGCACTACAACACCAAGAGCGCCAATCTCTTCTCCGCGCTTGAGTGAAAAAGCCGTCGATGCGAGCGAGTTTTTATATGTATCTTCGGTGGGAGAGCCAAGGTTGATGAGGAAAGGTGCATGTACATAAACCTCAAGATCAAGTGCAACAGCTTTCTCACGAAAGAGCGCATCAGCCTCATGATTAGTCTCAGGCATTGCCCACCCGCGAGGGTTGGAGGTGAAGACTTGAATAGCTTCAGCGCCAGTCAGTTCTGCATAAGCGATAGATCGCTTCGCCATCCCACCTGAAGTAGGGGTGTGGGCTCCGATACGTGGGCGTGAATTCTTCGATGTAGGCACTGGCTTACCCTACTGTGATGGTTACCGCCGCGCCACGCTTTACCTTGGTGCCGACCTTAGGCACGATATTTGTCACCTTCTTGACGGCCTTCTTGCCAATCTTCTTGACTGTGACCTTAAGACCAAGGTCTTGCAATGTCCTAACTGCCTTTGCCTCTTCGATTGAATAGACATTAGGAATATATGAGTACTGAGTTCCCTTAGAAATGACTAGGGAAACAGCTCCGCCTTTGTTCGCAGTTCCTCCACCAGCAGGTGTCTGAGAAACAACTTCACCGGCAAGTCTGGTCTCATTAAATGCATATGTCGAGGTAACTTTAAATCCTGCTTCGGTCAATTCATTGAGCGCTTGCTCTCCGCTTTTGCCAATATATGAAGCGAGAGCGACTTGTTCAATTCCTTTTGAGACAGTCAACGTGATAGTTGTGTTTCGCTTTACTTTGGTGCCCACTGCTGGTTTTGCAGAGATCACATAACCTTTTGGCACCGTTGCATCAAAGACTTCAATGATGGGGGCCACTCGAAGAGGTGACTTTTGGATGAGATTAACAGCAGCTTCTGGAGTAAGTCCTTGCAACATCGGCACGGCATATCGCTCAGGTCCTTTGGAGAGAACAATCTTCACTGTTCCACCTGGATCCAACTTGCCACCACCTGCTGGAATAGATTCAATCACGCGATCTGCTTCAATATCCTCGCTGTAACGTCGCTCGACAATCAAAGATGTGAGGCCTAGTGGTGAAAGAGCGGCAGTTAACTCGGCTTCTGTAGCGCCCACTGTCGAAGGAACAACAACCCTTGAACCCGGGCCAATCAAGGTGTACCAGCCTGAAATACCGAGGGCAACGGCCAATCCAACTGCGATTTTACGATTACGACGTACTCGCTTGCTGGCCTTCTTGCGCTTGGCTATTTGGGAGGTCGTCTCCTTTGCTACAGGAGCGCTCTTCTCTGCTTCAACTTTTTGAATGGGAGAAGTTAGCTCCTTCACTCGTCGCCGCAAAGATTTCTTCTTTTCAGGGCGCATCGGTTGAATTGGAATATCAAGTTCGAGACTGAGTTGATTCTCTTTGGGATTGAGTCGAGCGTTGATTGCGAGAAGTTGCAAATGGAATTCAGCCGCATCACGTGGGCGCTCATCGGCGTCTCCTGCAGTGGCACGGTAAATGAGGTCATCAAGGTCGGCCGGAATGTCAGAGTAAATCGAGCTAATGCGCGGTACACGTTGATTCACATGCATATATGCAACTTGAATCGGTTCTGTACCTTCGAAAGGTTTCTTTCCGGTGAAAATTTCAAAGGCAGTAATTCCGACTGCATATACATCCGAACGTGAATCTGCGACTCCTCGTTGGACTTGTTCGGGGGAGAGATACGAGACGCTGCCGAGGATGACACTGGATTCAGCAGTCATCGTTGTGCCGAGAAGAGGTCCCTTGGCTAAACCGAAATCTGCAATTTTGATGCGGCCCTCTTTGGAGACCAAGATATTTTCAGGTTTGATATCTCGATGCACAATTCCTTCTTTATGCGCCGCAGCTAGCGCACTCAATACAGGAAGCAAGAAACGAATTCCGTCGCGGTAGGTCAAACGCCCTTGCTCGTTGAGATACTCGCGCAATGTGTGGCCTTCCACCATCTCCATCACGATAAAGACAGCAGGAGTGCCGCTCTGATTCCAGCCTTGATCTTGGACCGCGACGATGTTGGGGTGAGAAAGCGCTGCAGCAGCTTTTGCCTCGCGAATGAAGCGCTCAACAAATTGTTCATCTTGCGCCAGATGTGGGTGCATGATTTTGACGGCGACCTTGCGATCTAGCCTGGTATCAAAACCTTCATAAATGCTGGCCATTCCACCGGTGGCTACTTGGCGGAGGAGTTGATATCGCCCATCAATGATTTCGCCGGTGAGGTCAGACACGAGTGAATCTTAATTGAATTACTTCTCTATCGAGGTCATTTAGCCAGTTGTGAGAATGAAATCCGCAGAGTTTTCACAATCTTCTCGGATGAAGTACTCCTCTTGCAAAAGCAGCCATCGTGACATCTCATCTGAATTCGCTTCACCATCTCGTGCAATCACTCTCTTTAACCCCTGTTCTCTATCTATCTCTAGCCAGATAGATGCGGTGAGAGATTTACGAATGGCAGATTGCGACGAACCCACTCCCTCAAAAATAAGGAGATCTGCCTGCGGAATTTCTTCAGCAGCTGAGAACGCGCCATTGTGCCAGTTGTAGCGAGAGATGGAGATCTTCTCTCGCCTGCTATGCGCCTTCGCGATAGCGATAAGTGCATCGCTGAGATGATGATCGAAAGCATCGACCCAGCCGTTATAGAGGTCATCCATATGAATGACTTGAACTTTATATTTGAGAGAGAGCGCAGCAGCGAGATGATCGGCCAAGGTGGTCTTTCCCGCCCCGGCCGGGCCATCTATCGCGATGATGGGGTACTGATCAGATTTACAGAGATCGATTAGCGCGGCGGTGAGTTCCATACCAACTCTTCCATCCGATGGCAGCCATGACAGTAAATGCAACATAGAGAAGTGTGGTGAAGAGAAGTCCCTGTGATGCGTAGAGAGCCACATACCCAAGATCGACTGCCAACCAGAGTGGCCAGCTGTCATACTTTTCATAAACCATCAGCAACTGTGCAGAGATGCTTCCGAAAAGTAGAAGTGCATCTGGGAAAGCCGCAGCCGCTCCAATATCTTTCAAAATAGGAGCGAAGGCAAAGGTTGCAATAAAGATTGCAACAATCGTGGCCAAGCGATATTTGTTCTTAAATGGACCCGGCTTTGCACCTGTCGGACCCCAGCCAAACCAACCCATAATGGCGGCGGCAATAAAGACGATTTGCAGAATAGCGCTTGCGTAGAGATCCCAATTAATGAAGAGTATTAAATAGAGAGCGCTACTGATTCCCCACCAAGGCCAAGTGATTCGCTTACCAGTGATCCCTAGTCCAACACCGATGAAAGATGCTATTGATGCTACGAATTCAAGGTAAGAAACCTCGTAGCTCCAGGCAGTAAAGAAAGTGGATGTCATAAATATACCTACTCATTCTCAGTTCGCATTATCGAACTGGTCAAACGGTCGAACTCAAAGTTTGAGTTCCTCTCAGCCGATCTGGCTCCCGTGGTTAAAACTCTAGCGCAAGCGGAGGAAAAGTGTCTGAATGAAGGCGAGTCCTGCTACTCGTAATCTCCGCCAGGAAGAGGTGGTGGCGCGCTTATTGAAGATGTCATAGCCGTTTGCTTCGATCTCATCGACGATTCCACAGTAGAGCTCGCTCGCGGCACGGATACATGGCCTGGAAATAGGGTCGAGATAATGAATCCCAGCGTCCGCTGTTGCTTGCAGGTCACGTACACGTGCGATTTGAAATTTGATCGCCTCAATAATTTCTGGAGTAAGTTCTCGCCGAAGGAGCATCTCTTCACTGACACCAAAGCGAGCCAACTCATCAAGAGGCATGTAAATGCGGCCACGGTCGATATCTTCACCAATATCTCGAATGAAGTTTGCTAACTGGAAGGCGGTACCCAGCGCCGTCGCCGCTTCAATTGCTCGAGGATCGCTGTATCCAAGAATAGGTAGCATCTCAAGACCGATGACAACTGCAGAACCATAAACATATGTCATGAGCTCGTCATAATTGTTATACCGAGTAACGGTGAGGTCCATCTCCATCGACTTCATAAATGCTTCGAAGTACTCCAGCGGAATTGAATATGTCTTTACAGTGTCTACGAGTGCACGACCTATGAGGTCATTACTTTCTCCACGACGAAGATCTGCAAGGACTCCAGAACCCCAGGTACGAAGTTCGTGAGCTTTCTCTTCATCGCTGAGCGTTGATTCAAGATCGTCAACAATCTCGTCGGCGTAACGCGCAAAACCATAGAGAGCATGCACTGGCGGACGTTTCTTCGCCGGAAGCAAGAGCGTCGCTAAGTAGTAGGTCTTACCGTGAAGAGCATTGAGGCGCTTGCACTCTTCATACGATTGCGTAAGCAAATCTGACATTTACTTAACAGGCCCCACAATGCGTTCTGCTGCTAGTCGTCCAGAGATCAGCACCATTGGGACACCAACACCTGGCTGGGTTCCACTTCCGGCAAATACGACGTTATCGAAACCTGCCGCAATATTGCGTGGCCGGAAAGGGCCGGTCTGGAAGAAGGTATGTGCGCTTGCAAAAGGTGCTCCGCGTTCCATTCCTTGTGCTTGCCAATCGAGTGGAGTGGTCATGTGTTCAGTTTCAATAGCATCGCCGAAACCTTCATAACCACGTGATTCGAGTACACGAATCATTTCATCGCGATAGCGACCCTTCTCTTTGTTCCAATCGATATCTGCATCGAGGTTGGGAGTTGGGAAAAGTACATAGTAGGACTCTTTGCCTGCTGGCGCGAGTGACTTGTCATCATGTGATGGCACAGTTACGAGGACGGAAGGGTCGGTCATCAAAACCTTCTTCTTGATGAGCTCATCGAAGACACCGTCCCATGATTCACCGAAGTGAATGTTGTGGTGTGCTATATGGTCATAGTGCTTCTTTGAACCAACGAGCAAAGTCACGCATGAAGGTGAGTACTTCAATCGCTTGATGGAGAGCGGTTCCTTGCCGAGCAGGTCTTTCCAGACAACTGGAAGATCTGGGTTCATCACTATGGCATCACATTCGTAGCGCTCACCCTTATCAGTGATCGCTGCAGTCACGCGTGAGCCTTGCTTTTCGAGTGATGTCACCGAAGACTCATAGACAAACTTCACGCCATGCTTTGCTGCAGCAGCTGCCAGAGCACGAGGTACAGCATGCATTCCGCCCTTAGGGAAGAAGACACCGTTCACTGAATCCATATATGCAATTACTGCATAGATTGCTAGAGCTTGCTGCGGGCTAACACCTGCATACATTGCTTGGAAGGAGTAGACCTTCTGAAGTCGTGGATCCTTGAGGAATTGATTGACCTTTGGCTGTAAATGTCTAAAGCCACCAATTGCAATCAAACGCGCAAGGTTTGGTGTCAGCAGATTCAATGGTGAATCAATATTGCGGTCAATAAAGTCGTTCATCTCGTACTTATAGAGCTTGGTCACGAAATCAACGTAGTCACGGTAGCCAGCTGCTTCGGTTGCAGAAACCTTTTCGCGAATTTCTTGCTCCATTGCAGCGGTGTCAGCATGAACATCAATCTGTGATCCATCTGCATAGAAAGCGCGGTAGAGGGGGGAGACCGGCATCAGTTCGAGCCAATCTTTCATATCTTCACCGACTGCCGAGAAAGCATCTTGGATTAGCGATGGCATTGTTAACACAGTTGGACCTGTGTCGAATGCGTAACCATCTTTATTGAGCAAACCATTGCGGCCACCAGGAACAGATTCACGTTCAATCACAGTGACATCACGTCCTGCTCCCGCCAGGCGAAGTGCTGCGCTCAATCCGGCAAGACCGGCTCCGACAACAACAACTTTCTGAGATGGACCTTTAATGCGTGCGACCATTAGGCGCTCCGTTTAACTGCGCTAAGCGCGATGTAGGTGAGAAGTTCTCTCGCTGATGGATGGATTGCTGGATCTTCAATTGCGGTAAGTGAATCGTTGGTGAGTTTTTCGATCAGGTTTTCAACTTTATCTACTGCACCTGAATTCTTAATGAGTGCTCGCAGTTCTTCAATCTTTGCCGATTCAATATGCGGTTGACCTAGATGAGCCAAGAGTTCTGCTTTTCCAGCCTCATCAAGTGCTTCCAGGGTCATGGCAATGAGCACAGTGCGCTTACCTTCGCGCAAGTCATCTCCTGCTGGTTTTCCGGTTACCTCAGGGTCGCCAAAGATTCCTAGCATGTCATCGCGAAGTTGGAAGGCTTCGCCAAGCGGCAGGCCATATCGGGAAAGTGCATCGAGCAGTTGTGCATGTTCAGATGGTTCTGGTTTTCCAATCACTGCACCTATATGGAGCGGTCGCTCGATTGTGTACTTACCTGATTTATAACGAGCGATTCGAAGTGAACGTTCTGCGCTATATGACTTTTCTCCAGCTTCGCGGACATCGAGATATTGACCGGCCATTAACTCAACGCGCATCTCGTCATGAATAACATGTGCAGCAAGTAGAGATTCGGTGGAGAGCCCAGAGGTATTGAGCATTTGATCCGACCAGACCAATGCCAAATCACCCAGAAGTACGGCAGCGGCTTCTCCAAATTGAGTAGCAAGACCATTCATAGCGGTTGATTGGTGCAAATTTTCAAAGTGTCGATGAATAGCGGGCTTGCCTCTGCGTGTATCAGAGCGATCCATCAAGTCATCATGGATAAGGGCGCATGCTTGCAATAGTTCAAGACTAGAGAGAGCGCGAACGATTTCACGGGATGGAGTTGCCCCCGATGCGATAAGACCGGCATAGGCAAAGAGAGGGCGTAAACGTTTGCCGCCATCGAGCAAAAACTCATCGAGCGCATCGCAGACAGGGACAAGCTCTGAGGCTATAGATGTGAGGTATCGGCGTTGACCGGATAGATAATCTGCCAATTCGCTACGGATCTCTGCCCGTACCGCTTCGATTGTTGTCTTGACCTCGGTTGCCACGCGAGAACGGTACCCTGAGTCCATGGAGATGCGCATGACGAACCAATGGTCGAGCGGTCGTCCCACCTTCTCTTTTGAGTTTTTTCCGCCTAAAGATGCCGAAGGTGAAGCAAGACTCTGGGCTGCAATTGAGGGCCTTGAGTCCATCGCGCCAGATTTCATCTCTGTGACCTATGGCGCAGGTGGATCTACTCGTGATCGCACCATCCGAATTACATCTGAAATCATCAATCACACAAAGATTCCAACCGTTGCCCACCTCACCTGCGTTGGCTCTACTCGTGATGAACTCGTCGAAATCCTTGGAAAGTACCGCGAGGCGGGAATTCAAAATATTTTGGCGTTACGTGGAGATCCTGTCGGCGGCCCACGTGCACCATGGGAGACAACACCAGGCGGCTTTGATCATGCCGATCAATTGGTCTCGCTCGCATCAGAGATCGGTGGATTTACTATTGGTGTAGCTGCTTTCCCTGATGGCCACCCTGCATCTGCTGGAGATTTCAATCGAGATATCGATGTGCTTTTGGAGAAGGAACGCCTCGGTGCAACATTTGCAACCACACAATTTTTCTTCGAAGCTGATAAGTGGTCAGCGCTCGTGGAAGCACTCGCTTCCCGCGGATCGCAGTTGCCAATCATTCCAGGCATTCTGCCGGTGACAAATGTGAAGCAGCTCAATCGCATGGCAGAACTCAGCGGAGTTCCAATTCCTGCCAAGATTGCTCAAGCATTTGCAAAGGTCGATAGCAATCCAGATGATGTTCGCAAACTTGGCGTCGATATTGCGACCGAACTTTCGCAGAAGCTATTAGATGCTGGCGCGCCAGGTATCCACTTCTATACGATGAATACATCAACTGCTACCCGTGAAATCTTTGAAAGAATTAAGAGTGCTCGTTCATGACCCGTCTCGAATTTAATCGCCGCTGGAGTGAACTTCATGGCAGTGTTGAAATTCAAGGCGTCATTGCTGGTTGGCTCCGTATCTCTTATTTCATCGCAAGATTTCTCAGCTTCTTTAGATTTACGCCCAATGTCATAACGACCGTCGGACTCCTTGCTTCTATCGCAATCTATTTCACCTCGTACACAAGCCAACTCATCGCGCTCGTAATATTCTCGCTTATCTGTGATGGCGTTGATGGATCGCTCGCTATTTACCGTGGAAGAGAGAGCAAGTTCGGCGAACTGTATGACTCGATCGCCGACCGCATCTCTGAAGCGTTTTGGTTGATGGGGGCAAGCTTTGTCGGCGTTCCAGTCCGCTGGGCAATAACAATCTGGGTATTGAGTGCCACTCAAGAATATGCACGTGCACGTCTGGCATCACTCGGTTACTCGGAGATTGGCGTAGTCACTCCTACTGAACGCCCAGTACGCGCAATATTTGTGATTGCTGTGACTCTTTTGTTCTTGCTCGGCTACGACTATGCAACACAAGTCGCAATTGCCTTCGCACTGTTGCAGTTATTTAGTGTGCTGATGGTGATGCGGATGGCACGTTCAATACTGCATTAGCAACAATCTCTGCACTCAAACCAACGAGAGGCAATCCACCACCTGGATGGGCAGAGCCACCTACAAGATAGAGATTCTTGATGGGGGACCTGTTCTTAGCCCGCAAGAATGCTGCACGAGGCCCATTGCTCGATGTTCCATAAATTGAACCGCCAGGAGCGTTCACCGAATTTTGTAAATCAAGTGGGGTGCGAATCTCAAGCACATCGAGCCGATCTCTAATCGAAATACCTTGAGCTTCTATCTGATCAATAATCGTATTTGCATATTTTTGAGTGAAGGCCGCATCGCTCCAATCAAAACCCTCTGCTGGATTCTCACTATGGCGAGGGGCGTTGACGAGAACAAAGAGCGCTTTATGTCCCTCGCTCTTGACCATCGTTTCATCCTTAGGTGCGCATATGTAGATAGTTGGCTTCGCCACCGGTTGCTTTGTTGTGAAGATAGATTCAAATTCAGCATCGTAATCATCTGGGAAAAGAATAGTGTGATGCGATAACTCAGGTGCATCACTAGGGCGTAATCCAAGCAAGAGTGAGAAACCAGCGAGTGATGGCTCGAGCTTTGACAATTCTCGTCGTACTCGCCTCACCTTACGAGTTGGTGATGAGATTAGCCGGTTGTAAGTAAGGCCGGCGTCGACATTTGAAATAACTATATCTGCAGTAATTTCCTCGCCGCTCTCGAGTGCAATTCCCACGGCTTTGTTGCCTTTGAGATTAATTGCAGTGACAGGGGAGTTGAGGTTAATTGCAACTCCAACCTTTTCACAGCGCTCGGCAATATGTTCAGAGAGAGTGCCGATGCCACCCTTGATATGCCAGGCACCAAATGCCTCTTCGATAAATGCGATTGTCGAGAGCACGGCAGGAGCTTTGCGAGGATCTGATCCGCTGTAGGTTGCATAGCGATCCATAATCTTCGCTAGGTATGGATTTTTTAATCCGAAATCACGAAGGGTTGCGCGCGGGGCGATGATACGAAGATCTCGCAGTATATGGCGGCGCTTTAATAGTGAGAGCGGGCTCTTGAGTTCAGATTCAACAAAGGGTTCGCGCGAAACATCCCACATACGCTCTGCACGTTGCAGGACCGCATCCCATTGCTCGGCAGCTTCTGCACCAAAGGATTGAGTAATCGATTTCAAAGTTTCTTTTCGGGAGAGATTGGTGAATCGCACGGACTTTCCGTCATGAAAGCGATAATCAAATGACGGGTCTACCGCTTCCAGCGTTAGGACCATTCCCATCTGAGCGCCGGTGCGTTGAAAGAAGTCGCGATAAACAGCAGGGATCGTAAGTAGCGAAGGTCCAGTATCAAATGCGTATCGACCAATCCATTCAGTTCGACACTTTCCACCTACGCGGTCTGATGCCTCGTAGATAGAAACGTTATGCCCAGCTCGAGCAAGCCGGGCAGCGGTCGTCATTCCGCCAATTCCAGCACCGATCACAATGATCTCCTTGGGCTCTTTTACTTTGCCGACCTGGCCGGTCATAGTGTGCGCCCCTTCCATTGTGTCTTTCCGCGGTTACTCCATGAGAAGTAAAGCAGATAGATGAAGAGCAGCGCAGATACGGGATGGAGAAAAGCATCACGAATACGAGTTCCTGATGCTGCAGCGCTGACAATTCTTGTTCCTACAATTGCAAGCAAAGCAGCGAATCCGAGGAGATTGCCATCTGTTGCAGAAAACAACGGCAGTAGTGCCGTTGCGCCGATAAAGAGTGCGGCAATGAGAGAGCCAAGAATCGAACCGAAAGCTAAGTGGAGTGATTTTCCATATCCAGAACGGATTTCATTCAAACTCTTATACATACGAGTGGACGAGATTTCAGATCCGCTAACAACCGTGCCCCTAAACCCAGCAGCAACGAATGACCGCCCTAGCTCGATATCGTCAAGGACTTTGCGAGCAACGCTCTCAAAGCCACCAATTGTTTTGAGTGCTGCGCCACGCATCACCAAGAACTGACCATTACAGATTACGGTCGAAGTCATAGGAAACTTCTCGGCGCCTCGGAGCAAGACCGTGCTCATCCAGGACCATTGCAAAAGGGGTTGAATCAATCTTTCGCCCCAGGTCTCTGCAATCTGCCGGGGATAAGGAGAAATGAAATCTAGGCGAGCATCAAGGAGGGTGTTTACTGCCTTCACTATGGCATCGCGCTCAAAATGAACATCAGCATCAATTGAAATCACCACGTGGGGCATATCTCTTTCGATATGGCGAAAACCTGCTTGAAGTGCTGCCACTTTTCCGATCCACCCATCGACAAGTGGAGGAGCTTGAATCACTGAGACTCGCGAAGAAACGAGATTGCGCGCCAATTGAAAAGTTTGATCCTCAGAATTGTCATCGATAACAAGAATGGAGAGATGAGGGAGATTTACTTGCGCCTCAAGTTCATGCAAGATGCGTTCGATGTTCTCTGCTTCATTGCGAACAGGAAGTAGCACCGTGACAGTTGAAGCAATCTCTTTATCGCTATTGGGTCTGCGAATCGTTGCAAAATTGGCCACCGCAAGAGCGAGCAATAGAGTGTTGAGGATAAAGAGTGTGAAGAGCATTGGAATTAAGCTTCGCCGAGCCAATTCTTATAGATAAATGGCGTTGCGAAGGCGCCAAAGAAAGCAGCCCCCATAAATGCAAGTCCTGGGCGATCAAAGAAGAAGATATTTCCGATAAACCCAGAGAAGAGCACCCACGTTAAGAGGAATGTTACGGCGCGCAAACTGGCGCTCTCTTTTCGACGTTCAAATGGAAGCACTACGTTGAGCAGAGCGACAATGGCACAGCCAGATAACAGCCAACCAAAGAAGTTAGAGAGTGGAATGTCGGGAACAAATGGAATGTGCGCTCCCGGAACTTCCCACGTCCACCGACCAGCAGAGACCATCAATGGATCTAGAAAGAGATCCCAGCCCGCAAGAAGTGCGCCGCCATAGAGGAAAGTCCACTTTGTTGTAACGCGACGTGCTGCTACGAGGCAAGGATGAATCATCATCACCCAAGCAAAGGGAACGACAAGAGGTACGCCAAAGAGGGCAACTCCGAGTGAACTGTCGTACTGATACACGCCAAATGGCCATCCCGTGTGAACTCCGAGAAGTTCAATGAAGTAACCAAAGAGAGCGGCGAGAATTAAATAGCGTGTTGCATATTTTGCTCCGAAAGAGAGAAAGGCGTGGAGCACCATCGCTGTTGCTCCAACATAGATTGTTGCAATAGTGATGACCCGCAGAGTTTCGCCACTCACGAGCGGATAGATCATTTGCAGAAGAATGGTCAGCCCAAGGGCAGCCCCAAGAGTAAACCTGGCTCGTTGTGAGATGCCGTGACGACGCCTGCGGTAGTTGTAATGCCTAACGGACATAGGGGAAGTCTGCCGTATTTATGAGTTCGAAGCGCGCAAAGAGCTCTTCGCTATACCAATCAAAGCGCTTGGTATCTTCAATTGCAGCGCGGTGCGGAGCGTTCTTGTAGGCAAAGTCACGCAAAGCCGAGCCTGACTGCCAGACTGAAAAAGTTCCTTGCAAACCAATTGGGGCCTCACCGATACCTATAGAGAAGAGCAGGCCAGGGGAGTTGTGAAGATCTGTTACAACAGGGGGGATTGATCGCCAGAATCGAATCGCTTGCGACCACTTCAAGCGCGCACGAGTAATCGCAACGACTGGCCCATCACCCTTTGCGATAGCGCCAACTCTAAATGGCTCACGCTTGGACCATTGACCGCTAGAAGATATTGGATTGAGCAGGTATCGATCAACTGATGTTGAGCGTTTTCTCCAACTCTTTACAAATCCAGAGCCATCCACAACGTCAAGATCATCGGCGACAAAAAGAATTGCCCACTGCTTCAAATCTGCATCAGAAGGGGTAAAGGTTTTTCCAGTTCCTGTTCCCATTAATTTCGCAAAAGAAACGCCAGGTAACTTTCGGGCGATACGACGGCCGACTGCCATCTGTAGAAAAGCGAAAGGAATGGCGCTCTTGCGGACAGTAAAGATATAGAGAGCAATCATCATCTACCTCGCTCTATTTTCGATGAGATCCCATTTATTGCCATACCTATCTTTGAAGACAACAACCTGCCCAAAAGTTTCGTTGCGCGGAGTTTCAGTAAACTCTATTCCGCGCGCAAGGTAATTTTGGTAAGTCTCCTGAAAATTATCGGTGTAGAGGAAGTATCCAACACGGCCACCAGTGGAGTTGCCGATAGCAGCTACTTGTTCGCTATTTGCGGCCTTTGCCAGCAGAATTCGTGCCCCGGTTGAATCTGGTGCAATGACGACCCAGCGCTTCTCAGGATTCATTTCTTTATCCTCGATGAGTGTAAAACCAAGATCATTTGTATAGTGCTCGATTGCAGAATCGTAATCATCAATAACAATTGCAATCATTCCTAAAGATGTAGCCATTACTCGCCAACCTTCATCGTTTTTGCTGAAGTTGCCTTCTGAAGTTCGGCAAATGTTGTTGGAAATACTCCATGTGGATGTCCTGCAGCCGCCCAGATAACTTCATAGTCATTGAGCGCTTCATCTATCAATGTGATATCTGGTGTATTTATCCAACCAATAGGACTGACACCGCCAATCGAGAAGCCAGAGAAATCCTTAACGAAGGCGGCATCTACTCGCAGCAGTTCGGTGCATTGAAGATTAGCCGCAACGAGGGCGGTATCAACTCGATGGCGGCCACTTGTAATAATCAAGAGCACCTGCCCATCTGGAGTCTTAAAGATGAGTGAGGATGCAATTTGTCCGACCTCAATGCTTAAGGCAGATGCCGCGTCTTGCGCTGTGCGAGCGGAATCGCCGAGCACAGTTATTGGTCCGGCGATAGAAAGTTCGTTCATGGCAGCAGCCACCCTTTTCACCGCCGACTTTTCAAGTATGTGCTCCATAGGCGGCAAGGCTAGGGGATAGGTTTCTCTCGTGACTACAGCTATGCAGCGAGGGATTCGCGCCCGAAACTCACTATGGGCATCCTTCTTGATCATGGGAATCGCTTCGATGGCCTGGGTTGCGCGAATTCCTGAGATGAAAGATGCAATTGGTTTATCCAATGGTGAATTCGGATTTATCTTCTTAGGCGCCACAATCGGTTCGGTCCTTGGGGCTCAGATTGCCGGTCGTGCAATTCATACTTTTGGATCTAGGCCAGTCGTCAACGTTTCTTCATTCTTACTTCCAGCAGGATTAGTCGCTATGGCGTATTCGAAGACCGCCACCGAACTTTTTCTGGCTTTAATGCTAATGGGACTTGGCTATGCCTTGACAGATATGTCAGTCAATACCCAAGCCGTTGTAGTTGAAAAAATCATCAATCAGAAATGTATGTCTTCCTTTCATGGAATGTGGAGCGTTGGCTCTTTTGTAACAACCGTTTTCGGTGGCTTTGCAATTTCACATATGACACCAAAAACCAACTTGATTATCGTCGCAATTGCATCATTCATTGCATTTATTCCAGCCAACCTTTACCTACTCTCGCCTGCCATTGATGAACATGCAGGAGACGGCAGTGAGAAGACCGAGGCGAAGATTCCATTCTTTGGAAAGTCGGTGCTTCCACTCTGGGCGATTGGGCTTGGTCTCATTGCAGGAATGGTTGCCGAAGGTGCAGCAAGTGATTGGGGCGCGATATTACTTCGGGACAATATGAACGTTCCCAAAGGAATCTACGCATCTGCCTTTGCATCATTTGCTCTAGCGATGATCACGAGCCGCTTTCTTGGCGATAGAGCTCTCGAAAAATTTGGTCCTCGAAATACGGTGAGATATGGCGGAATCTATGGCGGAATCGGCTGGGGGATTTGTATTGCTATTGCCGTTCCACTTTCTAGCATCTCGGTTTGGTCAGCGTTAGTGGTGGTCAATATTGGCTTTATCTTTGCAGGGATGGGAATCGGTCCGATGTTCCCTGCCTTTATTTTGGCTGCCAGCCGCTTAAAGGGTATTGCTCCTGCCGTTGCTATCTCTCGTGTGGGCGTGATCGGAATTGCAGGCTTCTTTATTGGACCTACAGTGACAGGAATGATCGCGGAGGCAACGTCACTCTCATGGGCGATGGCTTATCCAGTAGGAATGATGATTCTCGCCGGATATATGTCGCGATCTATCAAAGAGGATTAGACAATCAAGCTCTGAATCAGAGTAAAAGTTGCCACGATAAGCAAGAGTGTGGCAAAAGCTTTGCGCACCATGGCCGGGGAGGATGCTCTTCCGAAATGCGAAGCAGCACTAGCCATCACAATGGCGCCAAGCGACATAAAAATTGGCACATGCCAATCCACTTCGCTCCACATTGCGTGATGGCCCAGGAGCGCTGTAATTGAATTCAAACTAATTACGAGCAGTGATGTCCCGGCTGCAATATTCTGCGGCGTTCCAAAGAAGAGAACCAAAGCGGGGATAACGAGAAAGCCGCCACCAATGCCGAATAGACCTGTGATTGCTCCAACTACGAGTGAAATAACAATCAGAAGTACGAGCGGTATTCGTTTGTGGATCTCGGTTAATGGATTACGAAACATTGAATAGCTAGCGAAGAAAAGAACTAACGAAAAGCCCACAGTGATAAATCGATCAGGTAGATCTGCAGCGATAGATGAAAATCCAAGGTTGGTTATTAATCCAATACCCCAAATAATCAGCGCATCACGGTAGAGAATCTCTTTAGTGCGCACTTTGGGCATCGCCCCAGAGAGAGCGGCGAGAAATACGACAGCTAGAGCTGCGGTTGTTGCTTGCTGGGGAGAGAAGCCAAAGAAGTTGATCAAAATTGGCACTGAGAGCATCGCTCCACCAGCACCGACAAATCCAAGTACGGCGCCGATAAAACTGCCAGCAACAAGCGCGCCAACAATCTCCATGCCGTAATAGTGGCAGATAAAGAAGAAAGCCCCCTGATTTCTCAGGAGGCTTTCTTGCAAAAGTGAGAATTAGCCAAAGAGAGCAATTGCTCCAATGCTTGGACCAAATTCTGTTACAAAACCACCAGCGACGAGCGCGAACAAGATGATTGCAGCGCCACCGAGCGCCATATCCTTATTGAATGCCATCATCTCTTGCATCTTTGTATTGGCATCTGTCTCTTTCCAGTATTGATGGAAGATAAGTGCCGCCAGGATTACCGTGACTGCAACTAGAAGTGAAGCGAGGTCAACCCACGTTCCAAGAACAATGAGGATTCCACCGACAAGGAAGGTAAGACCTGATCCGATAACGCCAAGTTTTGCTGCTGGGAGCTTCTTGTACTTTGCATAGCCTGTCATTGCCTCAAGGCTCTTAAAGTGAGCAAAGCCAGCGCCAATCCAGAGTGCGCCAAAGAGAACTCGGCCGAGGATAAGTAGTAGATCCAATTCTTTCTCCATATTCATCCGCCCCAGCTTCTTCTGCCGAGGACCTCTAAAAGGGTAGATGGAGCACCTTGATTTCTCATTGATACGCGCTCATAACACGCCGAAAACTCTCAACCTGACCTCGAGCGTTGCCCTTGTCGGTGGGGTGGGCTATTTTTCGAACATCTGTTCGAATACTTGTTCGACGATCTAGACCCATCTATTCCGAAAAGGAGGCTCACGTGGCGAGCGAAATCATCCCCGCAGGGGAGGTCCTGATTGATGGACCCACAACTCCTATTGAATTCACCTTTAAAGGTCGACGCTTTCGTATCCATGCCGTCTTATCGCGCTGGTGCGAGAGCGGGGGTTGGTGGAACCGAGTCAGTGATGGCAAGTATCGCCCTGATGATCAAGCGCGTGCGCTCTGGCGAGTAGAAGCTGCACCCATTGGTGCGCTCACGACATTCCAACTCGAACGCGATGAAGCAACCGGACAATGGATTGTGACAACGATTTAAATCGTTAAACAACCTCTTTATCGGCCATGAGCTTTATACATCTGCGCACTACAAGCGCCTACTCATTTAAATACGGCACAACCCAGCCGCATGATTTAGTAGAACGTGCTGCCGAATTTGAGATGCCAGCGTTAGCCCTTACCGATCGTGATTCTTTTGCTGGCACGATTCGCTTTGCAAAGAGTTGTTTAGAGATGGGTATTGCACCCATCATCGGCATCAATCTTCAAATCGATCTCATCAATAGCGAATCCGTCGGCGTTAAATCCGATCGAAAGAATTTTCCCCGCATCACTATCCTTGCTGGCAGCGATGGGGGATACCGCAACTTGATGCATCTCTATCGCGGCATCACCTTTACCTCGGGTGATCGGATTCCGGTATTGACGATGGATGTACTCGAACGCTTTGCACAATACAGCTCGCAGCTCTATCTCTTACATGGCCCGGAATCACCGGTATCAGAGGCGATTGGGTTGCATCGTTTTGATTTAGCACTTGAGATCTTCAATAAGACGCGCCCTTTCTTTGCAGACCATGCCATCGAATGCGTATCGCATTTAGTAGGTGGCAACGGTCCGCGTTCTACTGCACATGCTGCGCGGTCACTGGTCTTTGCTCGCGAACACGATATCCCGGCAGTGATTACCAATGCGGTGCGGATGCGCGATCGCAGCGATGGTCCAGTGGCAGATATTCTCGATTGCGCACGTCAACTAGTACCGCTGGATCGTCGCCACCTCGAACGTCGTAATGCCGAAGCTTTCCTCAAAGATAGCGCCGAGATGCATCACTTGGCGGCAGAGATTGCGCAAGCTGCTGGTGAAGGTTCGCCACGTTTATTACTCAAAACAACTCGCGAATGGGCCGAGCGTTCACTGCTTTCACCGCAGCGCGATATTGGTTTAGGTGGCGTACATCTACCCGAGGCAGATGTTGTGGGGGCAGCAAACGCCGCTGATATGCGCCGCCTCTTGCGCGAACGCAGTGAAGCGGGACTTCATTGGCGCTACACCGATAGCAATCGCATCCGTATCGCGCGAGCCCGCCTTGATGATGAACTCGCAACTGTTGCCACTCTTGGTTTTGAATCGTACTTTCTTACCGTCGCTGACATCGCAGATATGGCGCGCGGTAAGGGGATCCGCGTTGCTGCGCGTGGATCTGGGGCAGGCTCTCTCATCTGCCACTTACTCGGAATCTCTGGCGTTGATCCCATCGAACACGGCCTCTTGATGGAGCGTTTTTGTTCACCGCTGCGTCGCGCACTTCCTGATATTGATATCGATGTCGAATCTCATCGTCGACTTGAAATTTATGATGCTGTCTTTGCTCGCTATGGCTCTCCATCATTTAACTCACCCATTGCAATCTCTCGCTGTGCCACTGTTTCGATGGTCGAGAAATATCGTGCGCGCCATGCAATTCGCGATGCTGGCGCTGCACTAGGTCTCCCTGCCGGCGAGATTGATCTACTGGCAAAGTCAATGCCTCATATTCGCGCAGCAAATATTGAAGCAGCACTGGCATCGCTACCTGAACTCCGATCGCTCAACACCTCTGCACCGTTGATGGCGATGACGATTGCAATGGCACAAAGACTCGACGGCCTGCCACGACATTTAGCGATGCATCCATGTGCGATTGCTCTCTCTGATGCAACGCTGCTTGATCGTACGCCGCTACAGATCAACGCCGGTGGCTACCCAATGCTTGAATTCGATAAAGATGATGTGGAAGATATTGGGTTACTGAAGCTTGATGTACTTGGTGTGCGGATGCAATCTGCAATAGCCCATGCCGTTGAAGAGATTAGGCGTACTGCAGATCCTGACTTTGATATCGATGCCATACCGCTCGATGATCTTGATACATATAAGTTAATTCAATCCACTCAGACTCTCGGCCTCTTCCAAATCGAAAGCCCAGGCCAGCGCGAACTTATTGGAAAATTACAGCCGCGCACCTTTAACGATCTGGTTATCGATATCTCACTCTTTCGTCCTGGGCCAGTTAAGTCCGACATGATTCGCCCATTTCTTGAAGCACGTGGTGGCTTTACTGCGCCGCAGTTGATCCATCCCACCTTGGCGCCAATATTGGCTGAGACTGAAGGCGTGGTTGTCTTCCACGAACAAGTCATCTCCATCATTGCAGTGATGACCGGCATCTCGCTGGCAGCAGCTGATGAAAAGCGTCGTGCACTCGGCAGCAAAGAGGGGCAACAAGAGGTCTGCGATTGGTTCTTTCCTGCTGCAACTCATCAGGGATATGAACTCACAACAATCACAACAATCTGGGATGTCCTGCGCGCCTTTGCATCATTTGGTTTCTGTAAAGCTCATGCAGCTGCATTTGCGCTGCCGACCTATCAATCGGCATGGCTCAAAACTCATTACCCAGCGAGCTTTATCTCTGGCGTTCTTACTCACGATCCAGGAATGTATCCCAAGCGGTTGATGATTGATGAGGCGCGTCAAATGGGAGTTCCATTGGCGCCACTTGATATCAATCAATCACAGAGTGATTACCGAGTAGAAAATATCGGGGATAAGAGCGCCATCCGCATCGCACTCAGCGCAGTCAGCGGAGCAAGTGCTCATGAAATCGAATCCATTGCCGCCGGTCAGCCCTATGTAGATCTTGCAGATTTCTATCGCAGATCTGGCGCCGCAGCTCCCACCATTGAAACGCTGATCCTTACCGGCGCATTCGATAGCGTTCATCACAACCAATCAATTAATCATCGCGACTTACTCTTACACCTGGCAGATTTGCAGAAGACATCAGCGCCAGCGCTATCAGGTGCACAGATGTCATTGGGTCTTGCGCCACCTCTGCTTCAGCCAAGTGGGCTGCCAGCAATGAGCGCCGGCGAAAAGATGAGCAATGAACTCAGCCGCCTCGGCATGGATATCAGCGAACATCTTCTCTCGCCTTATGCCGAATTCCTCAATGCAATTGGTGCAACCCGTTCTTGTAATCTCTTAAAAGCGCGCAGCAACACCACCCTGCTTGTAGCTGGCGTTAAAGTGGCACTTCAATCACCACCGGTTCGTTCTGGCAAGCGCGTTCTCTTTCTCTCACTCGATGATGGGTATGGCTGCAGTGATGCCACCTTCTTCCCTGATGTGCTTGAGGCGCGCTCCGGCGAATATGCGCAGACTCTCTATGCCACATCGCTCTTCTTAGTACGGGGTACTACTCGCCGGACCGGCGAACGCGGTATCTCGCTGCGAGCAACGGGGGTCTGGGATTTACGAAGCGCCTATCAAGAGTGGAATCTAAAGAAAGGTAGTGTGGCGATATGAGCACGATTCTGCATGTCGATATGGATGCCTTCTATGCATCCGTAGCAGAGCTCGATCACCCCGAACTCCGCGGAAAGGCTGTTGTGGTCGGCGCCGGTGCACGTGGAGTCGTCCTCTCTGCAAATTACGCAGCTCGCAAATTTGGAATCCGTGCTGCAATGCCGGTGGGGCGTGCGCAAAGAATGGCGCCACACGCGATCTTTATCGCACCTGAACATCATCGCTATGCAGAGATATCTGAAAGAGTAATGACGATTTTCTCGACCTACACACCTAAGGTCGAACCCATCTCGCTCGATGAAGCTTTCCTTGATGTAACTGGTGCACTTAAGTTACTCGGAACCGGACGCGAAATTGCGATGAAGATCAGAGCAGAGGTACAGGAGAAAGAAGGCATCACCTGTTCTGTTGGAATCGCATCCAATAAATTTATTGCAAAGTTAGCTTCGCAACATTGCAAACCTAATGGCATGCTCGAAATCCTTGATGAACGCCTCCTCGAATTCCTTCATCCACTTCCTGTAGGTGCAATGTGGGGAGTCGGACCGAAGACGGGTGAGGCGCTCGAACGTTTAGGGCTTCATACAATTGGCGAGATTGCACAGACACCGCGCGCAACGTTAATGCGCGCACTCGGTGATGCCACGGGTGCATCTCTCTACGAACTTGCCTGGGGGCGCGATATGCGCGATGTCAGCAATGACGAACCAGATAAGAGCATTAGCAATGCTGAGACCTTTGCGCATGATCTCGATAATCCAGAAGAAATCTTGCGTGAGTTTCTTCGGATGACCGAGAAAGCAGCGGCGCGCTTACGCGATCGAGAACTCTTTACGAAGACAATCGGAATTAAGGTGCGCTTTGCGGACTTCACCACCATTAATCGCAGCAAGACTTTGCCGCTGCCCATTGATAGCACCCAAGAGATTTACGAAGTAGTGCGCACTCTCTATCAAGCTCTCAAAATCAATGGGGCGAGACTGCGCCTAGTAGCGGTCTCTTTAGAGAACCTCCATGAGGGCGCTCACGAGCAGATGCTCCTCGGCTCACGCGAAAAAGGGTGGCGTGAGGCTGATACAGCGATAGATAAGGCTCGGGCGCGCTTCGGCAGCGCCAGTGTTCGTCCAGGCAGGCTCATCCGCCCTGAAGAAGATGACGATTAACCACTTCTGTTCTATTGTGGGGCTATGGCACTTTCCGATCGTGAACGACGCTTATTAGCAGAGATGGAGGCGGCTCTCGCCTCTGATGATCCACGCCTGCAATCAACTCTCGCAGGCGGCGACACAGCAACTATCCTGCGCAAAGCTCCCGGTGGGGCGCTTGCGGGGCTGGCGCTCATTGTGGCTGGCATCGGAATCCTCTTCGCCGGCCTTATCTCACAGGTGGCACCAATCGGTGTAGCAGGCTTTATCGTCGCCCTCACCGGAGTTCTTCTCGCTCTTCGCGCGCTCAGCCAAAAGGGGCTCCCTACTGCTAAGCCTCGCACCACTCGCGCTCGCGGCAGCTTCTCTGATCGCCTCCAGCAGCGTTGGGATGAACGCACCACGGAGTAAACCGTCGAATACATAGCCTGATTAATCTCTAGATCAAACCCGCCTCCCATCAGGGGCGGGTTTTTTCGCGCCCAAAAAGAGGTGGAGGGCGGTGGGGGAGAAAGGGAAAAAATTGGCGAAAAGTGGTTGAAAAAGGAGGAAAGTGGAGTATAGTGGGGAATTGAGCGGGAAAATCACGCTCACGACCTTGGGGAAGGCGGTGAAAATCAATGTTTTTAGGTACCCACGAACCTCGTCTCGACGAGAAGGGACGATTGATTCTTCCTGCCAAATTCCGCGAAGAGCTCTCCCCAGGACTTGTGATCACTAAGGGACAAGAGCGTTGCCTCTATGTCTTCCCAGCCACTGAATTTGCCCACATCACCGAAACGCTTCGCCAAGCACCTGTTACTGCAAAAGCTGCCCGTGATTACCAGCGCGTGATGTTTGCCGGCGCCCACGACGAAATTCCCGACCGCCAAGGTCGTATCACTATTCCTCAAGGCCTACGCACCTATGCCGGTCTTGAAAAAGAGTGCGTCGTCATTGGCGCAAATACCAGAGTTGAAATCTGGGATAGCGGTGCTTGGAGCAACTACCTAGCAGATCGCGAATCAACTTTTGCTGATGTTTCTGAAGAAGTTTTTCCGGGACTTTTCTAGAGCATCAGCAAAAAAACTTTATAGATAAACAACTTCATAAAAATTTCATAAGAAATAAAAAACTACATAGGCCTCACTCGTTTGTGGCCACCGCCGACCTCCAGCTCCTTTATTAGCTAGGGCCGACAGCGGCGTCTCTTCCCCGACGTCGCTTTCGAATTCACAATCCGTCGGCCGGCGGTGACCAGAGACGAGTGGGAAAAGAAGTTTCTTGATTGTGGATGCGAACCAAGAAAGAAAAGTAATGGAAATGAAATGGGGGAGAAGATGCAGCACATATCAGTGATGCGCGACCGTTGTGTCGACTTGCTCTCACCTTCTATTTTGGCACATGAAAACCCAGTAGTTGTTGATGGAACTCTAGGCTTAGGTGGCCATTCGGAAGCTTTGCTGGAACGATTTTCAAACCTCACAGTTATAGGTATCGATAGAGATCAAGCTGCGCTGACCAAAGCACGCACACGTCTTGCGCCATTTGGCGATCGCTTCAAATCTTCGCATGCAATTTTTGATCAGTTCACAGAGGTGATTGAGAGCTTTGGCTTCTCCCATGTAAACGGCGTTCTTTTTGATCTCGGTGTCTCCTCTATGCAACTGGATGAGGGAGACCGTGGTTTCTCATATTCTCATGAAGCACCGCTTGATATGCGCATGGATCAGAGCCGTGGCATCACAGCAGCCGAGATTGTAAATACTTATCAACCGGGAGAGCTAGTACGTATCTTGCGCGTTTACGGAGAAGAGAAGTTCGCAACTCGAATTGTTGAAAATATAGTTAAAGCTCGTGCTGTTGCGCCACTTAACTCAACAACAGAACTCGCAGCGTTGGTAAAAGAGAGCATTCCTGCAGCAACTCGTCGCACCGGCGGTAATCCATCGAAGCGCACATTCCAAGCGCTTCGAATTGCCGTCAATGATGAACTTGGTGCAATCGAAAGAGCAATTCCGCAAGCACTCGAACGGATTGTTACCGGCGGCCGCGTTGTTGTTATGTCCTTTCAATCTTTGGAAGATCGCATCATCAAAGAACAATTTGCGGAAGCTTCAACTTCAAAGAGCCCACGTGCGCTTCCAGTTGAACTTCCTGAATATGCGGCCAAGTTCAAATTGGTTTTCAACTCTAGCGAGAAGCCAACAGAAGCTGAAGTTGCTGAGAATTCACGCGCTGCATCAGTTCGACTTCGCGCAATCGAGAGGGTGGCCGCATAATGGCGACAGCAACCGCTCGTAAATATGTTTCTGACACAGTCACATCTGGAATCAAGCGCCAGGTTGTAGAACGCACAGCAAAAGTTATTCAAGCAACTTTTCCGCAGGTAACAGTGGCACAGAATGCAAGCCGAAAGTACTTTGCGACATTTGTCACGACTGTTGGCTTCCTCGGATTCCTAGCGCTCCTTGGAATTAATACACTTCTTGCGCAAGACGCCTTTACTCTTTCAAATCTGAAGATTGAAGCGAAGATGGTTGCAGACCAGCGTGATGCGGTCACGCGCAAAATTGATTCCTACTCATCACCTGAGTCATTGGCAAAAGCTGCTACTGCACTAGGAATGAAGCCTTCAGAAACTCCAATCTTTCTCAATCTCGAACAGACGGAGGCGGTGACTCGTGGGTGATCTCAATCTTTCACATTCAAGAATCAAAGTTCTAGCCTTTGCATTCATCGTTGTTCTCTCGCTCTTTTCACTTCAGCTTGTTCGTGTTCAGATTATTGAAGCAGGCAATTATAAGATTCGCGCTCTCGATGAGATGGAGACAACCCGCACAATCCAGGCTCCTCGTGGCGATATCACCGATGTGAACGGCGTTGCATTCGCTCGTAGTGTTTCTGCGATTAGTATCGTGGTGGATCAAACTCAGATCAATAATCCAGCGAAGACAGCGGCATTTGTTGCTCCAATTCTCGGACTATCTGTAGAAGAAGTACAGGCAAGCATCACCGGCACTCGAAAATACTCGATGGTCCTCAAGAATGGCCGCCCTGCATTATGGGAGAAGCTCACCTCTGCGATGGAGAGCTATAACGCTTCACTTGACCGGAAAGATCTTGGGGAGCGAATTATTGGATTCTTCCCAGAGCGTTCATATATTCGAGAGTATCCATCAGGAAGATTGATCTCTTCTCTTATCGGTTTTGTTCGCGCAGATGGCGTTGGCGCTACCGGACTTGAGTCAAAGATGAACTCCATCATTGCTGGCACCCCAGGAAAGTATTCATATGCCAGAGCCAATGGAGCTGAAATTCCAGGGTCTCAGAGCGAAATTGTTGCTCCTAAAGCGGGAACTTCAGTACGCCTTACTATCGATCGTGACGTGCAGTGGATTGCATCTAAAGCCATCTCTGATGCCGTCAAGAGCACTGGCGCCCTTAATGGCACTGTCATTGTGATGGATCCTAAGACCGGAGCCATCATCGCTCACGCAACTGCACCTACATTTGATCCGAATAACACAAAGAATGTTCCACTTGAGCTGATGCGCAATCCTTCAGTTCAAGATGTCTACGAACCAGGCTCTACTGGAAAAATCATGACCATGGCGGCAGCGCTAGAAGAGAAAACGGTCTCTCCAACGACGGTATTCGCCGTTCCGTACGGCCTTCATCGCGCTGGAAAAACTTTCCATGATCACGAGAAGCACCCAGTTCAAAAATTAACAACGACAGGAATTTTGGCGACTTCATCAAACACGGGTTCGATTATTGTTGCGGAGACAATCGGAAGTGAGCGTCTCCACAACTACCTCACCAAATTTGGAATCGGTTCAAAGACTGGTTCAGGACTTCCCGGCGAATCCGCTGGAATCTTCCATCCCGTAAGCAAATGGTCAGGCACAACTGCTCCTACCGTTGCATTCGGTCAAGGATATTCAGTAACTGCGATGCAGGCGACGAGCGTCTTTGCCACAATTGCAAATGGTGGCGTTCGAGTTTCACCAACTGTGATTGCTGGAACAAGTGATTCTTCTGGACATTTCACACCTGCTGGAAACCGCGAATCAGTTCGTGTGGTCAGTGAAGAGACAGCGGCTAAGTTGCGAGTCATGATGGAGAGCGTAGTTTCTGGAAACGGAACTGCACCAAGTGCAGCTATTCCAGGCTATCGAGTGGCAGGCAAAACGGGTACAGCACAACGTGTTGATCCGGTAACCGGAAAGTACAACGGATATACCGCGTCGTTTATTGGTTTTGCACCAGCGGATAATCCACGTTACGTCATCAACGTAACTTTGCAACGTCCCCGCAATGGTCACTATGGGGGAGCGCTCTGCGGTCCAGTCTTCAAAAAAGTTATGACATTTGTACTTCAATCCGAACATGTTGCGCCAACAGGAACCAAGGTGCTTCCAGTAGCCCTTACACAGGCACAACTTAAGAACTACACAGCAACACAAACGAGTGCGAGAAATTAATGGTTCGCCCATATAACTCCATTGAATACTCGCTCTCGGATGCTCTTAAATTACTCGGAGCCGAGAAGAAGAATTTCAAAGATATACGATTTACTGGAGTTACACATAAAGATTCAGATGTTCTCCCAGGTGACATCTTTCTCGCATTTCCTGGAGCGAAACACCACGGCGCTGAGTTCATCAAGATAGCTGAAGCAAGCGGTGCAGTTGCGGTTTTGACTGACGAAGCCGGAGCTCAATACTCGACGGACTTACCGACATTAATAGTTAGTGATGTGCGCGAAGCAGGTGCGGTTCTTGCATCTTCTTTCTACCGCGATCCGATTCGAGACATGACGAGTATCGGCATTACCGGCACCAATGGCAAGACAACGGTTACTACTCTCTTGCATCAGATCTTTTCGGCGGTAGGCCGCGAAAGTGGATTGATTGGAACCGTCGAAACACGTATCGGCGCAGAATCTTTGAAAAGCACCCGTACAACTCCTGAAGCTCCTGAGTTGCAAGCTCTTGCGGCAACAATGCGTGAACGACACATGCGCCACCTTGTGATGGAGGTTTCCAGTCACTCTCTCACGCTTAAGCGAATGATTGGTTCTCATTTTGCAATCGTAGGATTTACTAATCTGACCCAAGATCATCTGGATTTCCATGGGGATATGGAGAGCTACTTCAAGGCAAAGTCGAAGCTCTTTACCCATGAATATGGCGACCTAGGTTTTGTAAATATTGACGGCGAATACGGATTGCGGCTCTTTAATGAGTCCCCAATTCCAGTGATGTCAGTATCACGCCACAATACGAAAGCAAAGTGGCACTTTACTCAGGTGAACAACGTCGCCAGTGGTGTCGAGTTTACTATTCGAGGTCGCGATGGAATTTTGATTGAATCTAAAACATCCCTACACGGTGGTTACAACTTAGATAACCTTTTACTTGCCATAGCCATTGCATACGAATGTGGAATTGATCCACTTGAAATCGCTTCGATTACGCCATCGCTCCTTGGTGCAGCGGGAAGGCTCGAGTCGGTATCGCTCGGTCAGCAATTTACTGCGCTCGTTGATTATGCACACTCTCCTGACGCTGTGAGCAACGTGCTTGCTGCTGTTCGTGAATTCACCTCAGGTCGAGTAATCGCAGTCTTGGGCTGTGGTGGTGACCGCGACGCAGCTAAGCGCCCATTGATGGGGGCAGCTCTCTTAGCCGGTTCTGATGTCGCAATTTTTACAAGCGATAACCCTCGAAGCGAAGATCCGAGGGTTATTCTGCAAGAGATGACCAGCGGGCTCACATTTTCAGCCCCTTCACAAATTATTGAAGATCGGGCAGCTGCAATAGCCACAGCCGTCGCTGAAGCGAAGAGTGGCGACACCGTTTTGATTCTGGGTAAAGGACATGAAAGCGGACAGGAAATAGCAGGAGTCGTAACAGAGTTTGACGACCGCGTGCAACTGGCTCAGGCGATTGAGGCAAAAAAATGATTCCGCTGAAGAGTTCTGAAATCGCTCGCATAGTAAATGGAGAGCTGCACGGTAGCGATTGCGAAGTAACCGCTCCGGCATTTCTGTCATCTCAAAAATGTATCGAGGGATCCATTTTCATCGCACTCAAGGGTGAACGAGTGGATGGCCATGACTTCATTGCAGATGCTTTCAATCATGGCGCAGTACTCGCCATTACATCTCAACAAACCGCACAGCGTTGTATCGTGGTTGAAGATGTATCTATGGCCTTATCACTCTTGGCAACCCATGTCCGTGAAAAGTTATCAGAACTTCACGTTGTTGGTATCACCGGTTCGCAGGGAAAGACAACCACAAAAGAGTTACTTTTTGAGATTCTTGCGGCACATGGAAAGACCATAGCCACCAAAGGTAATAACAATAATGAATTAGGTGTACCACTTACGATTCTTCGATGCGATCAGACGACGCAGTATTGCATCGTCGAAATGGGTGCCCGACATGTGGGGGATATCGCTGCATTATCAAAAATTGCAAAACCAAATATCGGTGTTGTCCTCAGGGTTGCTGCTGCTCATATCGGGGAATTTGGTTCCTTAGAGAAAATTGCACTCGCTAAATCAGAGATGATTTCTTCGCTTTCTCATAGCTCGATTGCAATCCTTGGTCAATATGATCCCTTTACAAAAGCGATGTCCACTTTGCACCAAGGTGCCACGTATACATTTGGCGAAAATAGCGGTTCAACCGTAAGGGCATCAGATATCGAACTTCGTGAAGGACGTGCCCACTTCGATCTAGTTACTCCAGAGGGCCGTAGCACAGTCGCGCTAAGACAATACGGACTTCACCAAATCCCCAATGCTCTTGCGGCGGCGACAGTTGCTCACGTTTTAGGCTTAACAACTGATCAGATAGCTACAGCGCTCTCCACTGCAGAGATGCATGCCGCTATGCGTATGCAGGTCATTGAGCTCGATGATCTCACTTTGATTAACGACGCCTATAACGCGAGCCCTGATTCGATGGCAGCAGCGTTAGCAACTTTGGCCCATCTCTCGCAAGAGCGCGGGGGAGAGTCATGGGCATTCTTAGGAATTATGCGCGAACTCGGCGAGTCCACCACCGCCTCACATCAAGAAATTGGCACCCTATGTTCAGATTTACGCATCGATCATTTGGTCGCGGTCAATGCTCCCGAGTACGCAGCGGGAGTCTCGGCTGGGTCAGAGACTGCTGTGCATCTCTGCAGTTCTAGAGAAGAAGCGCAAGCGCTCTTCTCCCATTTCAATCGAGGAGATGTCATTCTCTGCAAAGGCTCGAGATCTGAAAAGATGGAAGAGATTGCAGTGGAGATAGAAAAGTATTGGGCGGCGCAGCTGGATAAAGAAGAAGGTGGCAAGTAGATGAAAGAGATTTTGATAGCTGGTGGACTTGCTCTTTTCTTCTCCCTTTTTGGTACTCCAGTACTCATTAAAGGATTAGTGCGTAAAGGTTACGGGCAGTTCATTCGCGATGATGGTCCTTCTACGCACCATACAAAACGCGGCACCCCAACCATGGGTGGAATCATCATCCTCTTCTCGGTGATAGCAGCTTATGTGATTGCTCACTTGATTTCAGGCAACGCGATGAGCACATCCGCTCTCCTGGTGATCGGCTTGGTTCTCGCAATTGGCCTCGTTGGTTTTGTAGATGACTATGTAAAGATCTCGCGTCAAAACTCCGGCGGAATAAGTGGGAAGCAGAAGATTTTAGGTCAAGTAGTTGCTGCATCCGTCTTTGGTTACCTGGGACTTCAATTTGCAGATAAAGATGGTTTTACCCCCATTAGCCTTCAGCTTTCAACAGTGAGAGATACATCTATCACTCTCGGAACTGTTGCGGTCGTTATTTGGATTGCATTTATGGTCACTGCTACCAGCAATGGCGTTAATCTCACGGATGGCCTTGATGGATTAGCAACAGGTGCGGCGGTAATGACATTTATCGCTTTTGTTTTGATTGGCGTCTGGGAGTTTGGTCAAAGCTGTGCATTAGAGACAGCGGGCGCAAATTGTTATCAAGTCCGTGACCCACTCGATTTAGCAGTTCTTTCAGCGGCCTTTGCCGGATCCTGCACTGGCTTTCTCTGGTGGAATGCATCACCAGCGAAGATATTTATGGGAGATACCGGTTCGCTAGCTCTTGGTGCGGCGCTTGCTGGAATTGCGGCATCACTTCGCATTCAACTCTTGCTTATCCCTCTCGGTGGGCTCTTTGTAATCATTACTCTCTCTGTTGCTCTTCAAGTTATCTATTTCAAATTAACTGGCGGAAAACGCCTTTTCAAAATGGCGCCGCTGCATCATCACTTTGAACTCATGGGGTGGGGTCAGGTCACGGTTGTTCTCCGTTTCTGGATCATCGCTGGTCTCTGTGTTGCCATGGGTCTGGGTCTCTTCTATACCGAATGGGTTGCGAGCTAGTTCCGAAGCTCGAAATATGTCACCCGATACCCCATACCAAAATCTCGCTGAGAAGCGGATTGTTGTTGCCGGAGCTGGCGTTACTGGCCTAGCAGTGGCTCGTGCGCTCATCGAGCGAGGTGCAGAAGTTGTCTTTGCTGATGAGAAAGGTATTGAGGTTGATGGCATTGAGGTGAAGAAGCCCGGTGCCTTTAGTAAAAGTGATTTTGATGCGCTTTTGGTCTCACCAGGCTGGAAGGAGAGCAATCCGTTAGTGCAGCTTGCTCGAAGTGTAGGAAAAGAGATTCTCAACGAGATTGATTTTGCATGGCATATCAAGATGGAGAAGCTCCCTAAACAGAAGTGGCTGGCGCTCACTGGTACTAATGGCAAGACAACTACAGTTGAGATGGTCGCTCATATTTTTGCCACTGCTGGAATAAGTGCAAAGGCTTGTGGAAATGTTGGCACCACGGTTATCGAAACAGTGACGAGCGGTGAACAGTTAGATTATTTAATTCTCGAGTTATCGTCTTTCCAACTTCACTGGCTGCAGGATGCTCAATTCATTTCATCGGCAATTCTCAATATTGCTGATGATCACGTTGACTGGCATGGCACCTTCGATGCATACGCCCAAGCGAAAATTTCAATTTTGGATAAGTCCACAACAGCAATACTTAATGGCGATGATGGAGAAGTTGTAGGTCGGACCTCGCATTGGCTTGGAAGAAAAATTTTCTACTCACTCGATACCCCGGCTCCTGGTGAACTCGGTATCGTAGAAGAGCTCTTGGTAGATCGCGCCTTTGTTCCCGATCCTCAGGAGGCAGGTTTGTTCGCCGAGCTCTCCGAAGTAGTTCCGACCGTTCCTCATCACATCTCGAACTCTCTCGCTGCTGCTGGATTAGCTTCCACAGTTGGTATTTCTCGAGAGGTAATCCGAGAAGCTCTCAAGACTTTCAAACCTGGTCGTCACCGCATCGAAGAAGTTGCTGACGTTAATGGAGTTAAGTGGGTTGATGATTCGAAAGCGACCAACCCGCACGCTGCCGCGGCATCAATCATGTCGCACTTTTCTGTTATCTGGATTGCAGGCGGTTTGGCGAAAGGTGCAGCAATGGAGCCCCTCATCGAACGCACTTGGTCCCGCCTCAAAAGCGCAATCCTTATCGGCGAAGATCGCGACTTAATTAGAACTGCGCTGTTGAAGTATGCGCCAGACCTGCCGGTCTACTTGATTGATCCACCAGCTACTTACCAACGTGGCGGGAGCAGCAATGACTTTATGAATCTAGTTGTCGCAAAAGCGGCAGAGATAGCCGACGCGGGGGATGTGGTCTTGCTCGCCCCGGCTTGCGCATCGATGGATCAATTCATTTCGTACGCAGACCGTGGGGATCGATTTGCTCAATCTGTAAAGGAAGTAGTTAAGAATGACCAGTAAAACAGCCCAGAGAAAACGATTCCTTAATGAGCCGGTCAATCATTTCTACATGATGATGATTAGCACTTCAGTGCTAGTGGTTCTTGGTTTGATTATGGTCTTCTCGGCTTCCTCTATTCATGCCATTGACACGAAGGGTTATGCCTTTGCAGTCGCTCTCCGTCAGTTCATATTTCTAGCAGTGGGACTTCCATTTGCAGTGGCTTTGGCGCGCCTGCCCCTTGTGCAATGGCAGCTCCTTGCTCGCTTCGGATTAATCTTCTCTTTGGTATTGGTTGGAATCGTAATGATTCCTGGTGTGGGCAAAGAGGTGAATGGCAATCGAAATTGGATTGATCTCAAAGTCATAGATATCCAACCAGGTGAGTTCACAAAGTTTCTGCTCATCCTCTGGGCTGCATACCTATTGGCCCGGAAAGAAAGTGCGAAGAAATTCAACTTTAACGTTATTGCTTTGATTGGACCGGGATTCCTTCTCGTCATCCTTGCCGTGATGCGAGGTGGGGACCTCGGCACATCGTCCGTTATTGCAGCTATCGCCGCTGGAATCTTCTTTGTAAGTGGTGTCGAAATTCGCAAATTGGGATGGGTCACCGCTGCTGGATTTATTGCTCTCGCAGCCGGAATTGTCACGAGCGATTATCGACGTGCGCGCTTTCTAGTTTTCCTCAATCCTTTCGCGCCAGAGGAGTACAAGAACTTTGGATGGCAGCCGGCACATAGCTTGCTCGGTCTTGCAAGTGGCGGTGTCTTTGGCGTAGGTCTCGGCGGTAGCCGTCAGAAGTGGGGGAATCTGGCTGAGGCGCACACCGACTTTATCTACTCCGTGATAGGCGAAGAACTCGGTCTACTAGGAACCGTTGGAGTGCTCATCTTGCTCGGTACATTGGTCTATTCAATTTTTAGAATCGCTCTTCGTGCTAAAGATCCATTCTCCCGTTACGTCTGTGCCGGCGTTGCAATCTGGATTGGAATCCAATCCATTCTCAACATTGGCACTGCAATCAGCGTCCTTCCTGTGGTGGGTGTGACACTTCCCTTGGTGTCATATGGCGGATCTGCGCTCTTAACCACTATCTGCGCTTTAGGCTTCGTGGCAGGAGTGGCGCTTCGGGATAAGGATGTCTCGAGAGAATTAGTACGTCGCTTCGCCCGTAAGTAAGGAGGAGTTCTTGATGAAGATTCTCCTTGCCGGCGGCGGAACAGCAGGACATATTGAACCGGCACTCGCTGTTGCACGTGGCTGGAGAGAGCGTCATCCCCAAGATGAGATCGTATTTATCGGTACAGATTCTGGACTTGAGAACTCGCTAATTCCTGCCGCGGGATTTACCCTGCTCCATATTCCTAAAGTGAGGATCGCCAGAAAGATTTCACTCTCACTTCTCAAGGTGCCGCTCCAACTCCTTTCCGCAATCGTTAAGACAAGTCGCATCCTTAAGGACGTTGATTGCGCAATTGGATTCGGCGGATATGTATCTGCACCCATGTACTGCGCCGCAGCGATAACCCGCACACCATTTGTTATTCACGAACAAAACGCGCGCCCTGGATGGGCTAATCGCGTAGGCGCATGGCTTACCTCTTATCGTGCAATCAGTTACCCAGTTGCGCACGGTGCCCTTTCGAAGGCAGAGTTGACTGGATTGCCTCTTCGCCCAGATGTTCGGTCAGCGCTAATGAAGGCGCAAGGTGACTGGAATGGAGCGAGAACAGAGGCAAAACACGCTCTCGCTCAGAAATATGCACTCGACTCTTCGCAGAAGTTAATCTTTATCTTTGGTGGCTCACAAGGATCACAAGCGATCAACCAAGTGATTGAAAAATCACAAACAGTCTTTTCAGATCATGGTTGCGTAGTCATTCACGGAGTCGGAAAGAACAACTCCGTTGCCGCCTCTAGTGAGCGCTATAAGCAGCTGCATTACATCGATGAAATGGCTGATATGTATCTTGCTGCCGACCTTTTGATATCCCGAAGCGGGGCAGTCACGTGTGCTGAGGCCTCTGCGCTCTCTCGATTCTCACTCTTTATCCCGCTTCCGATTGGAAATGGAGAACAGGCTTTCAATGCGCAGGAGCTGGTCGCACACGGTAGAGCAGAACTCATAGAGCAACGAGATTTCTCGACTCAATGGCTCGGAAGCAATTTATCGCGCTTACTTGAAAAAAGTGCAGCTCAACCCGTGACCGGTGATGCATCAAGAGTCGATGCGGTAGATAAGATTCTTGCAATCATCGAGAAAGCCGTGAAGAAGTAAATGACAATCCCAACAAGTACCGCCTTTATGGGGGAGTCTCTGCTTGGCAAGAAGGTTCACTTTATTGGAATCGGCGGATCTGGCATGAGCGGATTGGCTCGAATTGCCCTAGCTGATGGAATAACAGTCTCCGGTTCTGATGCAAAAGATTCATCTGTTCTTCTCGCGCTCGAAGCCCTTGGTGCGAGAGTTTTTCGCACTCACGCAGCCGACAATATCGATGGCGCTGATGTTGTGGTCTACTCCACCGCAATCAGTGCCACCAACCCTGAACTAGTGCGCGCACTCGAACGTTCGATTCCGATTATGACTCGCGCTAAAGCGCTCTCGCTCCTCATGTATGGGCTCACCAATATTGCAATTGCTGGCACTCATGGAAAAACCACAACGTCTTCGATGGCGACTGTTGCCTTCCAGGCATGTGGCACTGATCCATCTTTCGCAATCGGAGGAACTCTCACGGCATCTGGGTCTAACGCCCATCGTGGGTCAGGTGCATACTTCATTGCTGAGGCAGATGAGTCCGATGGATCATTTGTTGCTTATCATCCCCGCGCAGCAATAGTTACAAATGTTGAGCATGACCATGTTGATTACTTTGCCACTGCGGATGAAGTGGTGAAAGTCTTCGCGGAATTCGCTCTCACTATCCCATCAGATGGAACATTGATTTATTGCAATGATGATGCAGGTTCGCGTTCACTCGGTCAGTCAGTTAATCATTGTCAGACATATTCTTATGGCACTAGCGATGGATCAGATTTGAAGCTCGACCAGATCGCTTTAACGCCGCAAGGTTCTCGTGGACGTGCAGTGTGGAAAGGATCTGTAGTTGGATTTATTGAGCTTCAAGTGCCAGGTCACCATAACCTCCTCAACGCTGCCGGTACTCTCGCGCTAGGGCTTTCATTTGACCTTAACCCGGCAGCACTCCTGAGCGGTCTCCACTCATTCCAAGGCGCTGGCAGGCGCTTCGAGTTAAAGGCGAGTGTGAATGGAGTTCGGATTATCGATGACTATGGTCATCATCCGACGGAGATTAATGTGACCTTAGAAGCTGCACGTCGATACGCAGATACCGGAAGAGTGCTCGTCATTTTTCAACCACATCGATACTCGCGCACCCAGGCATTTATGGAACAGTTCGCACTCTCACTCGACAAAGCTGATGACGTCACCTTATTGGAAATTTATGCCGCAAGCGAGAAACCAATTCCTGGTGTGAGCTCCGAACTGATTGCTGAGAAGATGAAAAATGGCCATTTCATTCCCAACTTTGTTGAAGCAGCCGATCGAGTAATCGAAATCGCAAAGCCAGGTGATGTCATTCTGACGCTCGGCGCAGGCGATGTGAACTCGCTTGCTCCTATTATTGCTGACGGACTAGCAAAGCGGTTTGGTGAATAAAGCAGTGCCACTTCGCATTCGAATATTTGCCGCGCTTGCTGCCGTATTTATTGCCTTGGCCTATCTCTTTGCCTGGTCACCAGTCTTTACTGTTAAGACCATAACCACCTCAGGTATTCCAGCAGGTGTCAGCGCGAAGAGCATTATTGAGCGCTCTGGAATTCAGGTCGGAGATAAGTTAGCTCGCATTGAATCTCGCTCTATCGAGAAGCTACTTGGCGAAACATCGTGGGTGAAAAGCATTTCGGTCTCCCGCAATTGGATGGAGGGGGATGTAACTATCGACGTCTCTGCCCGAGTTCCAGTGGGGCTATATAGAGGTAAGGCGATTGACTCTTCGGGAAACCTCTTTGATTTTCCAGGCGAGAAAGTAAACGGCCTTCCCACCGTCAGCGCGGCCACCCCTGATCTTGGCTTGGCAGCTATCTCTCTCTTTTCTGACCTACCCGCAGATCTGAAAAAATCACTGATATCTATGAGCGCCACAAGTGACTCATCAATCAACTCGTGGCATAAAGAGGTCGGTAGAAACATCAAAATTAGTTGGGGCTCGGTAGAAAAATTAGAGCTTAAAGTCAGTGTCTATCGCGCACTATTGGCACTTCCAGAGAATAAATTAATTCGACGGGTGGATTTATCAGCACCCCATGCGCCGATTGTGAAATAGAAAAACTCTCTATTACAGGTAGAGGTATTTCTTCGTGTTGGTTTTTGATTCACGCGCAGCAAAGACATACCTTGCCTCCATCAAAGTGATTAGAAATGTAACTCTCAAGAGAGGGTTTACAGTTCTTAAGGAGGCTCCAGGTGGCTGCACCACAGAATTATCTCGCCGTAATTAAAGTCGTCGGTATTGGCGGTGGCGGAGTTAATGCAATCAATCGAATGATTGAAGTTGGACTCAAAGGAGTTGAGTTCATTGCAATCAATACAGATGCACAACATCTCTTAATGAGTGATGCAGATGTAAAGCTTGATATTGGTCGCGCATCAACAAAGGGCCTCGGTGCAGGTGCTGCACCAGAGAAGGGTCGTCAGGCAGCTATCGATCACACTGAAGAGATTGAAGAAATCTTGCGCGGTGCGGATATGGTCTTCGTAACTGCAGGAGAAGGTGGAGGCACCGGAACAGGTGGCGCACCAATCGTTGCAAAGATTGCACGCGACCTCGGTGCTCTCACCATTGGTGTAGTGACACGTCCATTCTCTTTTGAAGGAAAGATCCGTACTCGCCAGGCAGAAGAAGGAATCGCTGCGCTTCGCGAACACGTTGACACTCTTATCGTTATTCCAAATGATCGCCTCCTCGCTATCTCTGATCGCAACATCACTGCGATGGATGCCTTCAAGAGCGCAGACCAAGTTCTCCTCTCTGGTGTTCAGGGAATTACCGAAATCATTACTCAGCCAGGTCTTATTAATCTCGACTTCGCCGATGTGAAGACCGTCATGACTGATGCCGGTTCTGCTTTGATGGGAATTGGTTCTGCTCGTGGCGAGAATCGTGCTTCACGTGCAGCAGAGCTTGCAATCTCAAGTCCATTACTAGAAGCATCTATTGATGGCGCAATGGGAGTCCTCCTCTCTGTAGCAGGCGGTTCTGATCTGGGTCTCTTTGAAATCAATGAGGCGTGCGAACTCGTACAAAGTGCAGCCCATCCTGATGCGCGCATTATCTTTGGAACAACAATTGATGATGCCCTGGGTGATGAAGTTCGAATCACTGTGATTGCAGCGGGATTCGCTGGAGGAGAGCCAAAGAAGGTGGAGATGCCTTCAATCAATGCAGCAACTCTCTCCGGTCAGGCTGATCCAATTCCAGCAAATGACCCACTCTCCGTTGCTCTCGATCTCGATTCTTCGGCTCCACGCAAGCGCATTACATTTGAAGAGCTCGTCTCTGAAGACGAAATCGATGTCCCAGACTTTATGAAGTAAGCCGTTAGTAATGTCGGAGCTGGCATGAATATCAGCTTTACCAAACGCACCGGAGGCGTAAGCCACGGTGCGTTTGCATCTCTCAATCTCGGAGATCATGTGGGAGATTCACCAGAAGATGTGGCTACTAATCGAAAGATACTTGCTGATTCGGTGGGACCAACTCAGTTCATGAACCAAGTTCATGGCAATCGAATCGCCGTGATTGAGCAAATATCAGATGAAGTTCCAACCGCGGATTCGCTGATAACGGGAATTCCTGGAATCACTCTTGCGGTGATGACGGCAGATTGCATTCCACTGCTTCTGCACTCCCGGGAATCTGTCGCTGCAGTCCATGTAGGTCGCAAAGGTCTGGTCAATGATGTAGCCATCAAGACAGTTGAATTGATGCGCGAGATGGGTGCCACAACAATTTCTGCAGTGCTGGGGCCATCAATTTGTGGCAAATGCTACGAAGTCTCGGAAGAAATTTTTAACGAAGTAATCCAACTTCATCCGCTTGCCGCTTCGCGCACCGCAGAGAACACGCTTTCATTGGATCTTCCAGCAGCTCTTTCAGCGGCACTGACGGGCGCTGGAGTCAGTGTTGAAAGGCGCGATGAATGCACCGTTGAAGATTCGAGTTATTTCTCGTACCGGCGCGATGGCATCACTGGTCGACAGGTGGGAGTGATCTCGCTATGAGTGCAAGAGCAGAGGAATTAGCAGAGAACTTGCATGCAGTGCAGGACGAAATTGCGCCATATGCGCCTACTTTGATTGTAGTAACCAAGACATATCCCATTAGCGATGTTGAAATTCTAAAGAATCTGGGAGTCAATGACTTCGGAGAGAATCGAAGCGCTGAGGGCATCGAGAAGAGCGCAGTGGTCGACGCCCATTGGCATTACCAAGGAGAGATTCAGAGCAAGAAGATTCGAGAAATTCTCTCGTGGGCAGGGTGTATTCACTCTCTCGACAATCTCGGCCATGGTGAAAAAATTGAACGCACTCTTGCTGAAAAGTCGAGCGAAGTTGATGTTTTCCTTCAACTTTCTCTCGATGGCGATCCAGAACGGGGGGGAGTGCAAGAGAGAGAACTCCATGAATTAGCTCTTCAGCTAATCAATCGCCCTGGAATTTGCCTTCAGGGAATCATGTGTGTCCCGCCGGTTGCATCAGCGCCAGCCCTTGCATTCGCAGAAATTTCACAGATTCATCGCCGCTTTATTGCCGATTTTCCTACGGCACCTTCACTATCGGCAGGTATGTCTGGTGACTATCTGATTGCCCTTGATCATGGTGCGACACACATCCGAGTGGGGAGCAAAATCCTCGGTCCGCGGCAGTACCACTAGTAACCTATAGCCCATGTCAGCACTCAATAAGATGATGGGTTTCCTCGGTCTGGTCGATACAGAGGATGAGTTAGAGACCCCTGCTACTCCAGTCAAGAAAACAGAACCGCGCGCAATCACACCACGCCGTCCAGAGCCAACCGGTGTGACAGTTGTTCGCACACATCATGAAGTAGTGGAAGAGCAATTTGTTGAAGAGAGCGCTTCATACAACATCGTCACACTTCAGCCACGCTCTTATTCAGAGGCTCGTAAGGTCGGCGAGTATTATCGTGAAGGTAACCCTGTCATCATCAACCTCGATGACATGGAGGAATCTGAGCGCAAACGCCTCGTTGACTTCGCATCTGGCCTTGTATTTGGTCTTCATGGGCGTATCGAACGCATCAGCCTTAAGGTCTTTCTTCTCTCACCGGCTAACGTCAATGTGAGCAATGAAGATCGCACTGCAGCTCAAGCAAGCTTTTACAACCAGAGCTGACGCCGCTGATGTTTCTACAGAACGTCATTCTCCAACTTCTTTCATTCTTTAAGATTGCGCTTTTTCTGCGCATCATCATCGATTACATTCGAATGTTTGCACGCTCTTGGCGACCAAACACTTTCCTGCTCGCGATTTTTGAAGTGATCTTCTCTGTGACAGAACCACCAATGCGATTTGTTCGTCGCTTTGTTCCACCGCTTCGTATTGGCGGAGTAGCGCTCGATCTCTCTTTTATCGTTCTATTGATTGCAGTAAATCTCTTGCAATCAATAGTTGTCGCAGTTCTCTAAGCTTTTCTCAACTCAAAGACTAAACCGAGTTCGAATTCTCCAGGGGTAAGGCTCTCGTCGCGCACCATTGATGTCGCAAGAACTTCCTCTGAAATATGTTCGACTCCGGATTCGATAATCGTTACATCATCAGAGTTAGCATTCCACTTCACAATGATGCGATCGGAGATGTCTAATCCGTCGCTCTTGCGACGTTCCTGTATCGCTCGGATTACTTCACGAATCGATCCCGCGGCAATGAGCTCAGGAGTGAGCTCTAGATCCAGAGCAACGCTCTCGCCGTCATGGCTAGCAACCATCCAGCCACTCTTCGGAACTTCGGTTACAACCAGGTCATCGATAGAAATTTCATAGCTGCCGAGAGTAGTCACAGGCTGCGTCCGCAGAGTTCGTACCAATGAGACTGCATCTGCTGCCGCAATCAATTGAGCGACATCCTGTACAGACTTTCCATATTTCGCGCCAAGTGATTTGAAGTTCGCCTTGATTGAAACATCGACTAAGTCACCATCTGCATCAGCAATATCTGCCAAGTCAATGACATTGAGCTCATCAGAAATCTGTTCTTTCATCTCACTAGGAAGGGAAGACCATCCATTGGCAGAGATGAGCGCGCGTTGCAACGGCTGACGGATTTTTACTCCAGATTCAGCTCGTGCAGATCGGCCAAGTTCAACAACTCGTCGAGTCATCGCTACTTGCTTATTCAACTCAGGATTAATGAGGGATTTGTCTGCAACTGGAAAATCTGTGAGATGCACAGATACAGGAGCATTTGGATCTGCTACTCGAATAAGTTCTTGCCATGTTTGTTCGGCAATGAAGGGAACCATTGGAGCAAGCAATTGAGTGAGCGATTCCAAGCACTCGTGAAGGGTCGCAAGAGCTGCGACATCGCCATCCCAGAAGCGGCGACGAGATCGACGGACATACCAATTGGAAAGGTCATCGATAAATTTCGCAAGAACTTTTCCGGCGCTCTGTGAATCAAATTCACTGTATGCCTTATCGACCTCGTTAATGACGGTGTTAAGTTCACTTAAGATCCACTTATCCATCGTTGAGCGATCTGCTATTGCAGGGCTCTGATCTAGAGTGAAATTGGATGCTTTCGCATAGAGTGCGTGGAACGAGATCGTGTTCCAGTAAGTAAGGAGGGTCTTACGGATCACATCCGAAATCGCCTCATGGCCTACGCGACGCGAAGCCCAAGGTGAACCCGCTGCAAGCATGTACCAGCGAACAGCATCAGCGCCATGTTGATCCATAAGAGCCATTGGCTCCAGGACATTTCCAAGGTGCTTGCTCATCTTTCGTCCATCTTTATCCAAGATATGGCCGAGACAGAGAACGTTCTCATATGAGGATTGATCAAAGACAAGGGTTCCAATCGTCATCAAGGTATAGAACCATCCTCGAGTCTGATCGATTGCCTCGCAGATAAAGTCAGCCGGATAGGCAGCGTTGAACTTTTCAACTGACCCTTCCTTATGCGGGTAGCCCCATTGAGCAAATGGCATTGATCCAGAGTCGTACCAACAGTCGATCACTTCAGGAACACGCACCATTGTCTGATCACACTCTGCACATCCGAAGGTGATGTCATCAACAAATGGGCGGTGCGGATCTAGAGTTGAAAGTTCTTTGCCAGCAAGTGCGCCAAGCTCTTTGAGTGATGAAATGCAGATTTCATGTTTATTCTCGCAACGCCAAATTGGCAGCGGTGTGCCCCAATAACGGTTACGGGAGAGCGCCCAGTCAATATTGTTAGTAAGCCAATCACCATATCTACCGGTCTTAATTGTCTCTGGGAACCAGTTGGTCTTTTCATTTTCGCGCAGTAGCGCTTCTTTAATTGAAGTTGTACGGATGTACCACGATGGTTGCGCGTAGTAAATCAGTGCAGTGTGGCAACGCCAGCAATGTGGATAAGAGTGCTCATATGGCTGATTCTTGTAGAGAGCTCCACTTGCCTTGAGCTCTTTCACGAGCGGCTTATCTGCATCTTTGAAGAAAAGTCCACCAACAACAGGTACATCGCTGAGGAAGTGGCCATCAGTTGCAACAGGGTTAACAACTGGTAATCCGTAAGAACGGCATACCTGTAAGTCATCTGCGCCAAACGCAGGAGCTTGGTGCACCAATCCAGAACCGTCTTCAGTTGTCACGTAAGTCGCGAGAACTACAAAATGTGAATCAGGGATATCGATGTAATCAAATGGGCGCTTGTAGGTTACGCGCTCTAAATCCTTGCCCTTAAACCGCTTGAGAATTTCGTGCTCACCTGCAACAGCCGAGAGCAGTGGCTCTGCCACAACGAGAACTTCTGAAGTTTCTTCAACAGTGGTGCGCACCGCTACGTAATCGACGTCAGGGTGTGCTGCAACCGCTGTATTTGATACCAAAGTCCATGGTGTTGTTGTCCATACCAGGAGAGAGGCGTTTAATTGAGCGAGCTCACCACTGGTAATTGGGAAGCGAACATAGACCGAAGGATCAACAACAGTTTCATATCCTTGAGCGAGTTCGTGATCAGAAAGTCCTGTGCCACATCGAGGACAGTATGGAGCAACTCGATGATCTTGAACGAGCAATCCCTTCTTCCAAATTTCAGAGAGTGACCACCAGACGCTCTCAACGTACTCAGGCGCCATAGTCCAATATGCCTGATCAAAATCAACCCAGAAGCCCATTCGCTCTGTCATTTTGGTAAAGGCATCAACGTGGCGAGTGACAGAGCTCTTGCACTTGTCATTAAATTCTGCGATGCCAAATTTCTCGATATCGCCTTTGCCCGAAAAGCCAAGTTCCTTCTCAACTGCAATTTCAACGGGGAGTCCGTGACAATCCCAGCCAGCTTTACGTGAGACGTACTTTCCCTTCATGGTTTGGTAGCGAGGAAAGACATCTTTGAAAACACGTGCTTCAATATGGTGTGTTCCAGGCATGCCGTTTGCAGTGGGTGGACCTTCATAGAAAGTCCAAGGTTCACCATCTGCACGAGCGGTTAAACTCTTCTCAAAAATATTTTCGCGCTTCCAAAAATCAAGGATGGAGTGCTCCATCGCAGGCAGATCAATCTGCGGTGCGATTGCATTGAACTTCGGTGAATTGGTCATTTCTATCTCCCACTCCATGCTCGACTTCTTGGTAAGTCTTGCTCTATGGAGGGACGAGCACGAGGCTCGCGGTACCACCCGCCTTGCAGCGCTGCTTGAGCACTGCCACTTTCACTCTTCACGCGCTGCGGTTCTACCCTCCCGCGCAAACGGGAGTATCTTCCAGCCGGCTCCGAGGTGATCGCCTCTTCATCGCCACTTTCGCGTCAATCCTGTGCCCGAAGTCTAAACCATCGCCACCGAACCGCAGTTCCTCACGCGTGGCGCAGTTGGCAGCAGGTAGGTAAAGGGAATAGGGTGCGCGGCGTGCCAGCAAAGAATATTGCCCAGAAGCTCCTTAAGAAGGTGAAGCCTGCTGCAAAGAAGGCAGCTCCAGCGAAGAAAGCTGCTGCGAAGAAAGCTGCTCCAGTGAAGAAGGCGGTTGCAAAGAAAGCCGCTCCTGCGAAAAAAGCAGTTGCAAAGAAGGCAGCTCCCGCGAAAAAAGCAGTTGCAAAGAAGGCTGCTCCCGCGAAGAAAGTTGCTGCAAAGAAAGTCACTGAAGTAAAGAAGGCTCCTAGTCGTCCTTTTCCTTCCAAGGTAGGAAAGACCACTCTTACTGTTGATGAAAAATCCCAAACAGTTTCAGTCGCTACCGTTGTAGCGCCTCAAGCAGCTCCTGTTGTGGAAGAGCGTCGCTTAGTGATGCCACCTCCACCTCGTCCAGTAAAGAGTGGAAAGAAAGTTGCTCCACTTAAGCCACTAAAAGCTGCACCCACACCTGTTACCGCCGATGCAGGTGAAGCAGCATGGAGCGCATCTGAGTTGAAGGCGATTCGTGCGGAACTTTCCAAGGATCTCCTTCGTCTCCAAGCTGAGCTTGCATCAGTGGAAGCAGAGATGGATGAACTCATTGCAGATGCTGGAGATGGCGCTGGAGATGACCAAGCAGATTCAGGAACAAAGACTTTTGAGCGCGAGCATGAGATGTCGCTTGTAATTAATGCGCGCGATATGGTCCTTCAGACAGAGCGCGCTCTTAGCCGAATTGATAATAAGACTTACGGAAATTGTGAAGTATGTGGTTCTCCTATTGGAAAAGCTCGACTACAGGTTTTTCCGCGCGCGACTCTCTGCATGATTTGCAAGCAGAAGGAAGAGCGGCGCTAAAGTGCGCCGAACTTCTTTAGTTCAGCGTCTCTTTTCTATTGCCTTTCTCATTTGGGCGATTGATTTTCTTACCAAGAACTGGGCTGTAGAAAATTTCACCGCTGCCCCTCGCCAAGTCATTGGAACTTTTTTACAAGTCACTCTCTTTCGTAACCCTGGTGCGGCATTTAGCATGGCCACTAGCTTCACCATCGTCTTCACGACCATCTCTCTTGCGGTCGCGCTCTTTATCGCACGATACGCCACTCGAATTACTTCGCCGTGGTGGGCCTATGTAGCTGGATTAGTACTTGGGGGAGTGCTGGGCAATCTCTCGGATCGAATCTTCCGAGCACCTGGATTCCTTTACGGCCACGTGATTGATTGGATTCAAATCCCGAATTGGCCAATTTTCAATATTGCTGACTCTGCGATTTTTATCGCAGCTGGTATCGCTATCCTGCTTACCTTCAAGAATATTTCTCCCACAGATAAATCAAGCGGTAAGAAGTCAGGAAATAATGAGTAGAGAACATCGCACGCTGATCGTGCCAGAAGGCGTGGCAGGCGAACGAATAGATAGCGCTCTCACTCGCGTTCTTGGCCTATCCAGAACTTCTGTTGTAAAGCTGCTCGAAGATGGTGACATTCGCAGCAACGGACGAGAAGTCGCTAAATCGGAGAAGGTGGTTGCAGGTCAAGTTATTGATGTTTTACTTCCAGCAGAAGTAAATACTGATCCCATTCCTCCGACGCCACTCGATGGATTAACAGTTGTCTATAACGATGATGAGATTGTTGTCGTCGATAAGCCCGTTGGATGTGCTGCTCATCCAGCTCCAGGATGGACTGGTCCCACAGTAATTGGTGCACTGATTGCCGCTGGTTACACCATCTCTACAAGTGGACCTGCTGAGCGCGCTGGCATCGTACATCGCCTCGATGCCGGAACATCAGGTTTGATGATTGTGGCAAAGACTGACCGCGCCTATCTCAAGTTGAAAGATATGTTCCGAGATCACGATGTCGAAAAAACTTATCACGCGCTTGTACAAGGACACATGGATCCTCCCGAAGGAACTATTGATGCACCTATTGATCGACACCCAACGCAGGATCATCGTTTTGCGGTAGTTGCCGATGGTAAAGAGAGCATTACTCATTACGAAGTAATCGAGTATTACCGCTCGGTTTCCATGGTGAAGGTCGAACTCGAGACCGGCCGAACACACCAAATTCGCGTTCACTTCTCTGCACTCGGTCACCCGCTCGTGGGAGATACCACTTACGGCGCAGATCCCGTGCTTGGAAAATCACTGGCGATGCGCCGGCCATGGCTCCACGCACTCGAACTTCGTTTCCATCACCCAGTCAGCGGTGAAGAGCTCACTCTGCGCGCTCCATATCCACCTGACCTTGAGGCTTCACTCGCACTTCTTTCGGAGGCAGTTCTCCCATAATTGGGCGGCTACGGGATAAGGTGGCGCCCTAATGTCATCTGAAGAGAAATCAGCTTCACGGGCATCGACGCAAGACTCGTTTGTACATCTGCATGTACATACCGAGTACTCGATGCTCGATGGTGCCGCGCGCGTAGGTGAGTTAGTCAAAGAAGTTGCACGCCAAGAAATGCCCGCGATTGCAATGACAGATCATGGAAATGTTTTCGGTGCCTTTGATTTCTATAAACAAGCTACCAAAGCAGGCGTAAAGCCAATCATCGGTATTGAAGCCTACGTTGCTCCGGAATCCCGCTTTGAAAAGAAACGTATTCAATGGGGCGATGGCGGAGATGATGATGTCTCTGGCGGTGGCGCATATACCCACATGACCATTCTCGCTGAGAACAATCAAGGTCTTGCCAATCTATTTCGCCTCTCGTCTCTCGCCTCACTCGAAGGTTATTACTACAAGCCTCGCATGGATCGCGAGCTCTTAAGTACTTATGCAGATGGCTTGATAGCTACGACGGGCTGTCCCGGTGGAGAAATTCAGACACGCCTTCGCATGGGTAAATATAAAGAGGCGATGAGAGCAGCCAGTGATTATCGCGATATTTTCGGCAAAGATAATTTCTTCCTTGAGTTAATGGATCACGATATCGATATTGAAAATCGCGTGAAGGCCGACTTGATGAAACTCGGTAAAGAGCTGAAATTGCCACTGCTTGCAACGAATGATTTGCATTACACCCACCATAAAGATGCTGATGCCCATGCCGCTCTTCTCTGCGTTCAATCCGGTTCGACCTTGGCAGACCCTAAGCGATTTAAATTCGATAATTCAGAGTTCTATGTAAAAACCGCAGCACAGATGCGTGAACTTTTTCAAGAGACTCCCGAGGCGTGCGATAACACTTTGTTGATTGCTGAACGCTGCAATGTAACGCTGCGCGAAGGCGAAAACTTAATGCCTCGATTTGAGGTTCCAAAGGGCGAAACGGAAGATTCCTGGCTCCGCTCTGAATCTATCCGCGGATTAGCTGAAAAACTTGGTGATCGACTTACTCCAGAACATAGTGAACGTCTCAACTACGAACTCGATGTCATGATCAAGATGGGATTCCCTGGATACTTTCTCGTTGTTGCTGACTTGGTAAGTCATGCACGTAAAGTAGGAATTCGAGTTGGTCCAGGACGTGGTTCAGCCGCTGGTTCACTTGTTGCCTATGCACTAGGAATTACTGGACTAGATCCGATTGAACACGGATTACTCTTTGAGCGCTTCTTGAACCCAGAACGTATCTCGATGCCCGATATCGATCTGGACTTCGACGAACGTCGTCGCTCGGAGATGATTCGATATGCAACTGAAAAATACGGTGAAGACCGAGTCGCGCAAATCATCACTTACGGAACAATTAAATCTAAGCAAGCACTCAAAGATGCAACTCGAGTTCTTGGATACCCATATGCAATCGGTGAAAAACTCACCAAAGCGCTCCCGCCATCGGTGATGGGCAAAGACATTACCCTCGGCGGAGTATTCGATGCTAAGGATCCACGGTACGGCGAAGCAGGGGAGTTCCGTCAACTCTACGAAGGTGATGTCGACTCGAAGCAAGTTGTAGATCTCGCACGAGGATTGGAAGGCTTGAAGCGCCAGTGGGGAGTACACGCAGCGGGCGTCATTCTTTCGCGAGACCCATTGCTCGATGTCATTCCTATTCATCGCCGCGAATCTGATGGCTCGATTATTACCCAATTCGATATGGGAGCTTGCGAGGCGACCGGTCTGCTCAAGATGGACTTCCTCGGTTTACGTAACCTTTCTGTGCTCGATGATGCGCTCCTCAATATCAAAGAGAACCAAAACATCGATATTGTCTTAGAAGATCTGCCGCTATCTGACCAAAAAACTTTCGAACTGTTATCTCGCGGCGATACTCTCGGCGTATTCCAGCTCGATGGTGGCGGAATGCGTTCACTTCTTCGCGCTATGGCACCTGATTCTTTCGAAGATATCTCAGCGGTGATTGCGCTCTATCGCCCAGGACCGATGGGTGAAAACTCACATAATGATTATGCCGATCGTAAGAATCGTCGCAAAAAAGTCGAGCCAATTCACCCCGAACTTTCGGAGGCTCTGGAAGAAATTCTCGGCGATACCTACGGCCTAATTGTCTATCAAGAGCAGGTAATGGCGATTGCACAGAAGGTCGCAGGATTCACTCTTGGTCGCGCTGATTTATTGCGTAAGGCGATGGGTAAAAAGAATAAAGAGATTCTCGATAAAGAGTATGTTCCTTTTGAAGCCGGAATGAAGGCAAATGGATTCTCAGAAGATGCAATTAAGCGTCTCTGGGAAGTTCTGATCCCATTCTCGGATTACGCATTCAACCGCGCGCACTCTGCGGGTTACGGTGTTGTCTCTTTCTGGACCGCCTATCTCAAAGCGAATTTTCCGACCGAATACATGGCTGCGCTGCTCACCTCTGTTCGCGATGATAAAGATAAATCTGCGCTCTACCTCTCAGAATGTCGCCGCATGGGTATCAAAGTTCTTCCGCCTGATGTCAATGAATCAAATGCCGAATACACACCACGTGGTACCGATATTCGCTTCGGTTTAGCAGCGATTCGGAATGTAGGCGAAGGAGTTGTCGCTTCAATCAAAGCATCACGTGAGGCAAAAGGTAACTTCACATCCTTTGGAGATTTCTTAGCAAAAGTTGATGCTCAGGTATGTAATAAGAAGACGATTGAATCACTTATTAAGGGTGGCGCCTTCGACTCGCTTAACCATCCTCGTAAAGGTCTCATGACAATTCACCTCGAGGCCATCGATTCTGTGATTGAAACAAAGCGAGCTGAGGCCATCGGGCAATTCGATCTCTTTGGAGGTGAGACTTCATCGGAGATGGCCGGACTCGAGGTTGAAATCCCGCAGAGCGAATGGGATAAAGGAACACTCCTTGCATTTGAGCGCGAGATGTTGGGTCTCTATGTATCTGACCATCCTCTACTGGGAGTCGAGCATGTACTTCGCTCTCACACTGATATGACCATTAGTCAATTGCTCGATGATGGTGTTCCCGATGGAATGGTCACAATCGGTGGGCTCATTACAGGTGTGCAAAGAAAAGTTTCCCGTAATGGAGATTCGTGGGCTGTTGTAAATATTGAAGACCTTGAAGGATCTATTGAAGCGCTCTTCTTCTCAAAGACATATAACCAGTACTCACTCTCACTTACTGAAGATCGCGTTGTGGTTATCCGTGGGCGCTTCTCCCGTAGCGATGAGCAGGTGAGATTCACTGCGATGGAGATGTCGATGCCAGATATCTCAAGTGGCCCGACCGGCCCATTGCTCATTTCGCTTCCAGCAGTACAGGTCACACCACCGATTGTTGAGCGGATGAAAGAGATTCTTCGCTCACATCCCGGAAAGCGTGAAGTCCATCTTCATGTTATCGATACTGAGAAATCGACTGTTCTGAAAGTTGATGCGCTCGTCACAGCCTCGCCAAGTTTGAGCGCAGATCTCAAGGCGATTCTCGGCCCTGAATGCATCGTTCGCGGATAATCAAGTCGCATCTGACTCATCTCGCAAAGTAGAATAGGCGCATGTTGCGTCGCGTCGATTTTCGAGGAAAGTCCCTTTCTAAGGGTCAGTATCAACGCGAACTCCCACGTGCAACGCTCGATGTAGCAGCAGCTATGGTTGCTATCGAGCCAATTCTTGAGCGAGTCAAGAATGGCAACGAAGAAGACCTCATTGCGCTCAGTGAACAATTTGATCGAGTGCGACCTGCATCAATCCGCGTCCCACAGGCGGCGCTCGATAGCGCGCTTGCCAATCTCGATCCTGCCATTCGCGCAGCATTGGAGACTTCAGCTGAGCGGATTCGCACCGTTCATGCAACCCAAGCACGAGGTGAATCAACTGTCACTGTTGTCGATGGCGGAACAGTTCGCGAAAAGTGGATTCCAGTAGATCGAGTAGGGCTTTATGTTCCCGGTGGGCGAGCTGTCTATCCAAGTTCAGTTTTGATGAATGTTATTCCGGCACAAATTGCACAGGTATCGAGCATCGCTGTGGCATCCCCACCGCAGGCTGAGTTTGATGGTTTACCTCACCCAACTATTTTGGCTGCATGTGCACTACTTGGTGTCACTGAGGTGTATGCAGTCGGGGGAGCGCAGGCAATTGCACTCTTCGCATACGGTATGGATGGCGTTGCCGAGAAATGTGATTTGGTTACTGGACCGGGAAATATCTATGTAGCTGCTGCAAAACGTGCTCTCCGTGGAATCATCGGTATTGATTCAGAGGCGGGACCAACTGAGATTGCAATTTTGGCCGATAGCTCGGCAGTCGCTGGCGATGTTGCGACAGACTTAATTTCACAAGCAGAACACGATGTGATTGCTGCTGCCGTCCTTGTCACAGATTCACTCGAACTCATTGAAGCAGTAGAGCGCGAGTTAGAGGTTCGAGTCTCGAGAACTAAACACTCTGAGCGAATCCGAACAGCTCTCACTGGAATTCAATCAGCTGCCGTTCTCGTCGATTCGATTGAGCAGGGGCTTGATGTGGTCAACGCCTATGCGGCAGAGCACTTAGAGATCCAAACAGTCAATGCTCGTGGCGATGCGGCGAAAATTCGCAATGCTGGTGCGGTATTTATTGGACGTTTCTCTCCAGTTTCATTGGGAGACTATTCAGCTGGCTCTAATCACGTGCTCCCTACTGGTGGCTGTGCTTGTCACAGTAGCGGCCTCTCAGTTCAAACTTTTCTGCGCGGCGTGCACTACATCGAATATCAGAAGGCAGCATTTACCGATATCGCAGAAACAGTAATCACTCTTGCCAATGCGGAAGATCTTCCGGCTCACGGTGAGGCCATCTCTGTTCGATTTGAGATGCCATGACTCAATGGCCTCAATGGTTACCCTTGAGCGAACGGCTTCGCCCACTCTCTCCTTATGGTGCCCCTCAACTCCCTGCCGAAGCAGTTCTCAACACCAATGAGAGCCCGTTTTCACTTTCACCACAACTTGCGACTGCAATCGCGCAAAGGGTGGAAGAGGTGGCGAAGAATCTCAACCGTTACCCTGATCGCGATGCCACTGTTCTGCGAGCAGGTTTAGCAAACTTCATCAACGAACTATCAGACACTTCTTTCACTCTCGACAATATTTGGGCTGCAAATGGCAGTAATGAAATCATTCAATCAATATTCCTTGCCTTTGGAGAAAAAGGCGCCATTGGTTTCACGCCATCGTATTCAATGCACCCCTTGATTGCGCGAGTTACTAATACCCAATGGATTGATGGAACACGTCGTCCAGATTTCTCACTCGATATTGAATGTGCGAAACGCGAAATTTCTAATTCACAACCAGCGTTGACATTCATCACTACGCCTAACAATCCAACTGGAACATCATTGACTCTTGGGGAGATCGAGGAGTTAGCAAAGATCGTCCCGGGACTTCTCGTAGTTGATGAGGCATATGCCGAATTCTCCGATGAACTCTCTGCAGTGAGATTGATTGATAAGTACCCGCATGTAGTTGTCATTAGAACTTTGAGCAAAGCGTTCTCATTTGCCGGAGTTCGTCTTGGCTATCTAGTGGCGGATCCATCTGTGATTGAAGCCCTTTTCTTAGTGCGTTTGCCTTACCACCTCAGCGCTATTACACAAGCAGCTGCTGAAGTTGCCCTCGACTATCGGGGAGAGTTGCTTGGTAATGTGGCGATGCTTATTGCAGAGCGCGAGCGAGTGAGATCAGAGCTGGAAGCACTTGGTCTCACCGTTCTCCCAAGCAAAGCGAATTTCCTGCTCTTCTCAGGATTTGATATTCCCGCTCCGCTTCTCTGGAAATCACTCCTGGATGCAGGTGTGCTCATTCGAGATGTGGGATTATCAGGGTACTTGCGAGTGACTATCGGCAGCGAAGCCGAAAACACCCTCTTTATCAAAGCTGTGACCGCAATTCTTCACAAATAACGCTAACTGGAGTCAGAATGAGAAATGCACGAGTCGAACGCACAACTAAAGAATCGAGCGTCCTAGTAGACCTCACTCTTGATGGCACTGGAGAAATTTCGGTCGATACCGGAGTTCCATTCTTCGACCACATGATGTCTCAGCTCGGAAAGCACTCAGGATTTAACCTCACCATTAAGACCACCGGTGATATCGATGTTGATTCACACCACACAGTTGAAGACACTTCGCTCGCATTTGGCCAGGCGCTTCGTGAGGCGCTTGGGGATAAGGCGGGCATACGTCGCTTTGGTGATGCGATGGTTCCGCTCGATGAAGTTTTGGTTCAAGCCGCAGTTGATCTCTCAGGCCGTCCTTACCTCGTACACCGCCAACCAGAAATTGTTGAACTCATCGGAACTTTCGATACAACGCTAGGGCGACACATCTGGGAATCAATTGTCGCTGAAGCACGTATTGCTTTGCATGTCCGTGTTCTCGAAGGACGCAATGCACACCATGTTTTTGAAGCACAATTTAAGGCAGTCGCTCGTGCACTCCGCGATGCAGTCGCAATTGACGGCCGCACCGCTGGAATTCCATCAACAAAGGGCACGCTCTAGTTGATCGCAATCCTTGATTACGGTTCTGGAAATGTTCGTTCGGCGCTACGCGCTTTTGAACGTGCAGGTAAAGAGGTACTCCTTACCTCTGACTATTCAGTCGCTCTCGAAGCTGAAGGACTCGTAGTTCCTGGAGTAGGAGCGTTTGGCGCCTGCATGCAAGGATTGAAATCTGTACGAGGCGATCAGTTAGTTCGTGAACGTATTTCGCTTTCTCGTCCCACCATCGGCATCTGTGTCGGAATGCAAATCCTTTTTGCCGAAGGAGTAGAACACGGTCAACATCAAGGAGTCGGTGTCTGGCCATCGACGGTAGAGAAGTTATCCGCACCGGTACTGCCTCATATGGGTTGGAACACCGTTGTCACCGCTCC
>JACCDY010016838.1_pt1 | contig 103649 bp, 102 predicted proteins | sample 7446391 | NCBI WGS metagenome assembly JACCDY01 (sample SAMN15323451, study PRJNA562643) | freshwater metagenome | isolation source: river surface water | place: USA:Blue River Watershed | collected 2017-08-18 | reverse complement strand
CCCTTGCCAGGAATCCCGCCGACAATTTGCTCGCTGCTCGCCAGCACATCGTGGAGATAAACCTCGGATACGGGAGACCCTGATTGACCCATTTTTCGATGTTCAGGACCGGTGCTCAGGCCTGGTGGGTGTCTCGGGATTAAAAAAGCACTGATGCCACGGTGTGACAAGTCATCGGGATCGGTTCTGGCAAATACCGTGAAAAGTTCGGCAAGTGGTGCGTTGGTGATGTAGCGTTTAGTGCCATTGATCCGCCATTGCTGTGTGCCCCCCGACGCGACGGGTATCGCGGAAGTTTTCAAAGCCGTTGCATCCGAGCCTGCATCGGGCTCGGTCAATGCAAGGCAGCCTGTGACCTCACCGCTGGCGAGTTTAGGTAGCCACTCGCGTTTTTGCTCTGGCGTACCGTCCTGAATGATCGACTCGGCACCAATACCCGTGTTGGTGCCCGCCCGGGCGCGAAAGGCTGTCGCTGCCTTGGAAAGTTCCATGTTGGCGAGTGCGAGCTCTTCTGTTGTCATGCCCGCACCGCCATACTCAAGCGGGATACTCCAGCCAAAGTAACCACGCTCTCGCATGATCTGCACGATGTCCTCGGGGATCTGGTTGTCTCTGACGACCTGGGCTTCTGCGGGAATGGCGATGTCGCGTACAAACTGTCGTATATCTTCGAGGCGTTTGGCGTTCAATGTCGAGTCATTAATCATGATGATGTTCCAGCAGGGGTCACAATTTTTCCGCTGTCGCGCTCAATGTTGTGACGGGCTTCAAATAAATAGGGAATGATGTTTTTAAGAAGTTCAGCTTTAGTCAGTCGAGCGGTACTGATCGTGCAGTTCATACCGATCTGCAGGTGGTCGTCAGACGCGACATTGAGCGGCACCGCAACCGCCAGTACATTGCGTTTCCAGTCACCACGACTGAGACAAAAGCCATTTTTTTCGTAGAACGACCGATCTTTCTCGTAATAGGGAAAGTCAGCGGCATATTGTGCGGAATCTTCTATTTTCAATCGATTCAGGATCGAGTCGCGTTGCGCGGGATGACTTGCGAAGAGCAACGCTCGCCCAAGCGCGGTGGTGAGTAAAGGTCGCGCACTTCCGATATCGGGTTTTAAAAAATTTCCCCGATCAATACGCAGCGCATCGATGTACACCACCTCTAGCTTACCGAGCATGCCCAGATTGACGGTCCATCCTGTCTGGGCAGCGAGTTTTTCGATGTGGGGTCGCGCCAGATGGCGGATTTCCATACTGGCCAGCATCGGATAACCCAGCATCAGGACGCCGGGCCCAAGTCTGTATTTTTGCAAACGATCGATACGCGTGAGATAGCCCAGCTGATCCAGCGTATAGGTCAGCCGCGAAATCGTCGCTTTGGGCAATCCCGTCTTTTCACAGAGTTCCCGATTGCCCAGCAGGTAGTCAGAAGGCGTAAAGGCGCGCAACACCTGTAGCCCGCGGCTCAGGTTGATTGCAAACTGACGATCGGTCTCCATCGATTGGGGCGCTTGGTTCATGTTCATATCTTGAGGGATTGTCGAATGGGGAACAACCTAAATTTACTAGTGTTTCGCTGTGCGAAACAGCCGTCTCAGATGCCTGCGAATCTGCTCAAATATCCTCATGCAACCAGAAACTGATCATTCGCCCGCCCGCCGCCCCATGCTTGAGGGTGTCAATATCCTGGACCTGTCGACTGTCCTTGCTGCGCCTTTTGCCGCGACACTTTGTGCCGATCTTGGCGCGCATGTCACCAAAGTTGAATTGCCCGATGGCTCGGATGCATTGAGAGGGCTGGCGCCCACGACGCCTGAGCATGCGCTGTATTGGAAAGTCGTCAACCGCAATAAGCGGGGCATCACGCTCGATGTGCGCCAGCCAGAGGGACGCGCATTGTTTCTCAAAGCGATTGCCCGCACCGATGTGCTCGTCGAAAACTTTCGCACTGGCACGCTGGACAAGTGGGGCTTGGATTTAAAGACATTGCATGCGGCCAACCCTCAATTAGTCGTGTTACGCATCACGGGCTTTGGTCAAACGGGCCCTTATGCCAAGCGTCCGGGCTTTGCCAGGATATTCGAAGCCATGAGTGGTTTGACAAATCTGATTGGTACACCTGAAAGTGGCCCCCAGCATCCCAACTTGCCAATTGGTGATCTGATCACAGGTGTGTTTGGCGCTTTCAGCATCGCGTCCGCGATGGCATCCATTCGCGCGCGACCTGAGTTGGGCGGTTTTGAAATAGACTTGTCCGCGACTGAGGCGATTTTTCGACTGCTCGATCCGCTCGCGGTTGAGCAGGAAGTCTTGGGCTACACCCGCAGTCATGTCGGAAATCGCGCCGACTACACCGCGCCATCCAACATGTATCGCAGCAAAGATCATATCTGGGTGACCCTGGTGGCCTCCTCCAATCCCATCTTTAGCCGTCTTTGCCACGCGATCGGTCACGTTGAGTGGTTATCTGATCCGCGCTTCGAGACGAATCCGGGACGATGCCGTCATGTCGAGGTGATCGATCAGGGCATTTCTGAATGGTTTGCCTGTCACGACTTCAGTGAAATTGAGCAGGTTTTGGGTCAGGCCGACGTCCCCTATACCAAGGTCTTCAACATCAAAGATGTGCTGGCTGATCCACAGGTGAAATATCGACAGTCAGTGATGCGGATCGAGGATCCCGACTTGGGGACAATCCCCGCGCCTTGCGTGGTGCCGAGAGTCAATGGTGCTGCGCCCCAAGCGCATCGCAGTGGCCCCGCAGTGGGTGAGCATAACGAATCGTTTTTTGGGGCGCTCGGTTTGTCCGCGAACGATATTGAACGGTTGAAAGCGCAAGGTGTGCTTTGAGCAAATAGTCCGCTTAGTCAGATCATCTTTAGTGAATAGATGGTGGCTGACCGTTCGAACCGAACTGTGAGCCGTCATCCTCATCATCTTCATCATCGTCCAGATCCTCGAGCAATTCGAGGTCCGGGTCCGGTAGCGCCTCGTCCGTCAGGTCAAACGGCAAGAGCTCTGAAAGCTCCATAGCAAAGTCAAACTCATCGCCGTTTTGGTCCAGACGCACAAAACGTGCTTCGGGATCTTCGGTAATCTGGATGGCCCAGAGATACTGACAGTCATAGACTTCCGTATCAAGATCGAGCCCGCCCCGGTTTCCGACAAAGCGCGCACCTGGCCCACCCATTTGAACGTGCGTGGCTTTTTCATCGGGGGTTTCGTCGACACCGAGCGGAATGGCAAAAATGACCCATTCGGCATCGTCATCCATCCCGATTTCAGCCAAAACAGACTTACCCATGTAGGCACTCAGGCCGTCCGCGGTTTTACCCAGCATGGCGAGTTCTTGTTCGGTAAAGCGAAGCGCGTGGTCAGGTGTCGTCATAGGAGTGGAGTTCAGGGCAGTTCAGGCCAGGTAAAAATCGATCCAGCCGTCATCATAGCGCCCTCCAAGCCCTACAATAGCGCATTGACTTTTATTCTTTGATGGACCTATGGCTCAATACGTATACACCATGCACCGCGTGGGCAAAATTGTTCCCCCCAAGCGCCAGATTCTTCGTGATATCTCCCTGTCATTTTTCCCGGGTGCCAAAATCGGCGTGCTGGGTCTGAATGGTTCGGGCAAGTCCACCTTGCTCAAGATCATGGCGGGTGTGGACAAGGAAATCGAGGGCGAAGCCGTTCCGATGCCGGGGCTCAATATCGGCTATCTGGAGCAAGAGCCCAAACTCAATCCCGATCACACTGTCCGGCAGGCGGTTGAGGAGGGCATGGGTCCAGTCGTTGCGGCTAAAAAGCGTCTCGACGAGGTGTACGCCGCATACGCGGAACCTGATGCAGACTTTGATGCGCTTGCAGCCGAACAGGCTGAGCTCGAAGCCATCATTTCCGCTGCGGCCTCAAGCGGCTCAGACGATACTGAAACACAAATGGAAATCGCCGCCGATGCTTTGCGTCTACCTCCTTGGGACGCCAATGTTGGCAAGCTCTCCGGTGGTGAGAAGCGTCGTGTGGCGCTCTGCCGTTTGTTGCTTTCCAAGCCAGATATGCTGCTGCTAGACGAGCCGACCAACCACCTGGATGCCGAAAGCGTCGAGTGGCTGGAACAGTTTCTGGCCAAGTTCCCCGGAACCGTAGTGGGTGTTACCCACGACCGTTATTTCCTGGATAACGCCGCAGAGTGGATTCTCGAGCTCGACCGTGGTCATGGCATTCCCTGGAAGGGCAATTACAGCTCCTGGCTCGAACAAAAGAACGACCGACTCAAGCAAGAAGAGGCGAGCGAGTCGGCGCGTCAGAAAACCATCAAGAAAGAGCTGGAGTGGGTGCGCCAAAACGCTAAAGGACGTCAGGCCAAGGCCAAAGCGCGTATGACGCGTTTTGAGGAGCTCTCCTCGCACGAATATCAAAAGCGCAATGAAACCCAGGAGATCTTTATCCCTGTGGCCGAGCGCCTGGGTAACGAGGCGATTGAGTTCGTGAACGTCAGCAAGGCATTTGGTGACAAGCTGCTCATGGATAACGTGAGTTTCCGTGTTCCACCAGGCGCGATTGTCGGCATTATTGGTCCAAACGGCGCGGGTAAATCGACTTTGTTCCGCATGATCGCGGGCCAGGACAAACCTGACAGTGGCGAGGTCAAAATCGGTCAGACCGTCAAGATCGCTTTTGTGGATCAGTCTCGTGACGCATTGCCTGACGGCAAAACTGTGTTTGACACGATTTCTGACGGTGCCGACTTGCTCACGGTTGGCCGTTTTGAAATGCCTGCGCGTGCCTATCTGGGACGCTTCAATTTCAAAGGCGCAGATCAGGGCAAGATGGTCGGTCAGCTCTCGGGTGGTGAGCGAGGGCGCCTGCATTTGGCCAAAACGCTCATTACGGGTGGCAATGTGTTGCTGCTGGACGAGCCGTCAAACGATCTGGACGTGGAAACCTTGCGCGCGCTCGAGGACGCACTCCTGGAGTTTGCAGGCTCTGTGATGGTAATCAGCCACGATCGCTGGTTCCTGGATCGTATCGCCACGCATATCCTCGCGTTCGAGGGCGACTCCCAGGTGGTGTTCTTTGATGGCAACTATCAGGAATACGAAGCGGACAAGAAACGCCGCTTAGGCGAGGCGGGCGCAGCGCCCAAGCGAATCCGCTACAAGGCGCTGCGTTAATCGATCAACGCTGAGGCATCTCGATCTTGACCTCGAGGACTTCAAGGCTATCCTGTCTATCGAACTGGACCTTGATGTCTTCGGGGTTGATCTGCACGTACTTGGAAATGACGGCCATCAACTCTTTTTGGAGTGCGGGCAAGTAGTCAGGCGAGTTGTTGCCGCCACCGACACGTTCGTGGGCCAGAATGATCTGCAGACGCTCTTTGGCAACGTTGGCGGAGGTTTTTTTCTGACCAAGCAAAAACGACAGAAATGACATCATTTACCTCCGAATAAGCGCTTGAGCAAGCCTGGCTTTTCGTAATCCACGAAACGCAGGGGCTTTTCCTCGCCGAGGTAGCGTGACACAACATCGCGATACGCTTCGGAAACATCGCTTTTTTCAATGTGAATGGCAGGCAAGCCTTGGTTGGAGGCCTGCAACACCGACTCGGACTCTGGAATCACGCCGATCAGTTTGATCCGCAAAATATCCTCGATATCCTTGAGCGACAGCATTTCGCCGTCCTCGACACGCTTGGGGTTGTAACGCGTCAGCAACAGGTATTCTTTGATAGGCTCATCAGACTCGATGGCGCGGCGTGATTTGGATGCCAAGATGCCTAAAATCCGGTCGGAGTCGCGTACAGAGGAGACTTCGGGGTTGGTGACCACGAGCGCATCATCGGCGTAATAGGCTGCCAGCAGCGCACCCGTCTCAATCCCGGCTGGCGAGTCACACACGATGTACTCGAAACCCATTTCTTTCAGATCGTTGATGACCTTGCCTACGCCTTCGAGGGACAGCGCGTCTTTGTCGCGCGTCTGCGAGGCGGGGAGGATAAAGAGGTTTTCAAGGTTTTTGTCCTTGATCAACGCTTGATTCAGGGTGGCTTCACCTTGGATCACATTCACAAAGTCATACACCACGCGACGCTCACAGCCCATGATGAGGTCGAGGTTACGCAGACCCACATCAAAATCGATCACAGCTGTTTTGTGACCACGCATGGCCAAACCAGAGGAAAAGCTGGCACTCGTGGTGGTCTTGCCGACGCCACCCTTGCCTGAAGTCACCACCACAATACGAGTCATGACGCGAGAACCTTTAAATGGAAATGTTAATTTTACTGCCCGAGGGCGTTGATATGAAGCGCATCTTTTTCCAGTTGGATCACAACGGGTTTTTGATGCAGTTCGGCTGAAAGTTTAGTGTCGATCACGCGATAAATACCAGCGATCGCGACGAGTTCGGCATCAAAGCCGGTCGTGAAAATCCTTGCGGCGACATCACCGCGCGCACCTGCCATGGCTTTGCCACGCAGCGGGCCATAAATGTGGATATTGCCATCGGCGATGACTTCGGCGCCGCGACTCACCACACCCATCACAATCAGGTCACTGTTGCGTGCGTAGACCCGTTGTCCGGAGCGCAATGGTCCTTTGATGACCATGGTGGGCGCAGCCGAGGCATTTTGGGCAACTTGCGGCGTAGCTGCCGCATGTGGGGTGCTGGCTGAAGCGGTACTTTCCTCAGCGGTGCTTGAGTCAGTGGTACTCGCCTCAGTGGCTTTTGTCTCAGTCCGGGACTGCGAATCGGCTGAATCGGTCGGTTCAGCTGATGCCGCGGGGGTGGGCAAGCTCGCTGTAACAGGCTCGGCCACAGAGGCAGCAGTTTGCGTATCGGACGCATGCCGCGCCGGCGCTGCGGATAGGTCCACGGGCGTGAGGCCGCAGGCTTGTGCCTGAACCAAATTATCGCCTTGGGCCACGACACCAATCACGGGCAGCTTGTGCTTTTTGAACGCCTCGATGAGCGGCGCCCAGTCGATCGATTCTTCCACACGCATGGCGTCGATCACGACAGGCTCGTTTTCAAAAAACGCACCCGCATCGGCCATGCGTTTTTTGAGCGCTTTGATCAGTACTTTTGTGTCGGAGTGCTGAAGCACCACACGTATCGCATACAGTGTGGCGCTTTTAAATTCGAGGGGGGAGAGTTCAGTCGTCATTGGCGAGGATCATACCTTACCTAGCTGGCGCTCGCCCAGGTGTCTTTGAGGGTCGTCACGCGATTAAAGACCGGACGCTCGGGCGTCGAGTCCTTGGTGTCGATCACAAAATACCCCAGACGCTCAAATTGGGAGACGATGCCGGGTTCAAGGGAAGTGCCTGGCTCAAGCCACGCCTGAACGGTTTGGACAGATAGCGGGTTGAGGTAGTCCAGAAACTCCCGGTCTCCGGCGTCCGGGAAGGGCTCAGAGAACAGCCGGTCATACAGCCTGATTTCCGCGGGTACAGCCGACGCGCAGCTAATCCAGGTGACGTTGCCCTTGACCTTGACCGCATCGGAGCCCGGTGTACCGCTTTTGGTCTCCGGGTTGTACTCAGCGTGAACCTCGATGATATTGCCCGCGGCATCCTTGACGCAGCCTGTGCATGTCACGACATAACCATATTTCAATCTGACCGAGTTGCCGGGGAATAATCTAAAGTACTTTTTAGGCGGTGCTTCGGCAAAGTCTTCACGCTCAATCCAGACCTCGCGGGTAAGTGGAAATTCACGCTGACCGGCGTTGGGATCATGCGGGTTGCGAGGCGCATGGCAGATTTCCGAATGTCCCTCGGGAAAATTGGTGATGACCAGTTTGAGGGGATCCAGGATCGCCACGGAACGGGGTGCCAGAGGGTCTTGATCCTCGCGCAAAGCCTGATCCAGCAGACTGTAATCGATGCGTGAATTGGATTTGGAGACGCCCGTGCGCTCGCAGAACAGGCGGAGCGCGGCCGCAGTGTAACCACGCCGGCGCAGGCCCGCCAGTGTCGGCATCCTCGGATCATCCCAGCCATTCACGTGACCTTCTTTGACGAGCTGTAATAACTTGCGCTTGCTGGTGACGATGTAACTGATATTGAGACGGGCGAACTCGTACTGGTGGGGCAAAGGCAAGGAAAACTTGCCTAACTCCTGCAGACGGTTGAGTGTCCAGTCGTAAAAGGGCCGCTGGTCTTCAAACTCAAGTGTGCAAATACTGTGTGTGATGCCCTCAAGGGCGTCTTCGATCGGATGCGCAAAGGCGTACATGGGGTAGATACACCACTGCGTGCCAGTTCGGTGATGCGCGGCATGACGGATTCGATAGAGCACGGGGTCGCGCATGTTGATGTTGGGCGAGGCCATGTCGATGCGTGCCCGCAGCGCCATGCTGCCATCGGGGTGCTTGCCTGCGCGCATTTCGCGCAACAGGCGCAGTGAATCGGCTGCGGGTCGATCACGGTAGGGCGAGTTTTGACCGGGTTCGGTCAGTGTGCCGCGCATGGCGCGCATTTCCTCGGGACTTTGCTCGTCGACATAGGCGTGTCCGGCTTCGATCAGCGCCTCGGCAAAGGCGTACATGTCCTCAAAATAACTGCTGGCGTAATAGAGATGCTCTTTGCCATCCACGGTCCAGTCAAAGCCGAGCCATTTGACGGCATCGATGATGGCGTCCACATACTCTTGCTCTTCTTTTTCGGGGTTCGTATCGTCAAAACGCAAATGACAAATACCGCCATAGTCACGCGCCAGACCGAAATTCAGACAGATACTCTTGGCGTGTCCGATGTGCAGGTAACCATTCGGTTCGGGCGGAAAGCGCGTGCGAATCCGGGCGGAGTCGAGTGCCCCCGTCGCTTGCACCTGTGCCGGACCGGGGTGACCTGCCCAGCGCTTGCCCGCAAATCGCTGGGAGGCGAGGTCGGACTCGATGATGTTGCGCAGAAAATTAGTCGTAACGGGGGCGTTAGTTTCAGAGGTCATACAAGAATGTTGGGTCGGCCATTGCGAGCGATAAGGGCATATTTTGCCATGAGGAGCACCCGATCACCTGCGGTAGATGGAAATACCCCCAATTTGTTCCTCTACAATCTCGGCATGTTGTTGATAAAAGCCTCTCATGCTTAAGCCAAGCGCTTTCGCTTCAGAACCCACTCTCCCACGCAGCGTATCCAATGGTGTCCATCAACCGGACGCCTGTGACGTGTTGGCGAGGGTGTTTGGTTACGAATCGTTTCGCGGCGATCAGCATGCCATCGTCGAGCATGTGATTCAGGGAGGCGATGCCCTCGTGCTGATGCCGACCGGAGGCGGCAAGTCCCTGTGTTATCAGGTCCCCGCGCTTGTGCGCCCTGGCACAGGGATAGTGATTTCACCGCTCATTGCGCTGATGCAAGACCAGGTCGATGCGCTGACCGAGCTTGGCGTGCGTGCGGCCTTTCTCAATTCGACTCAGGATTGGCAAGACACCCGAGAAGTCGAGCAGGCATTTCTGAGTGGTCAGCTCGATTTGCTTTATGTCGCCCCCGAACGCTTGCTGACTGACCGATGTATCCAGTTGCTCGAACGGGGCAAAATCGCGCTGTTCGCCATCGACGAGGCCCATTGCGTGTCGCAATGGGGACATGACTTCAGGCCCGAGTACCTTGGTTTGTCCATGCTGCACGAACGCTGGCCGGATGTCCCGCGTATCGCACTGACGGCAACCGCGACCGATGTCACCAGACGCGAAATCGCCGAGCGTCTCTCACTGGACGATGCAAGGCATTTTGTCGCCAGCTTCGACCGACCCAACATTCGTTACAACATCGTTGAAAAACAAGATGTTCGAAAGCAGCTGCTACAGCTCCTGAAACAAGAGCATGCAGGCGATGCCGGCATTGTTTATTGCCTGTCGCGCAACAAGGTCGAGGAAACTGCGGCATTCCTATGTGCGAACGGCATCGAGGCCTTGCCTTATCACGCGGGCTTGGGCGCGCAGGTTCGTGCGCAAAATCAGTCCAGATTTTTGCGTGAAGACGGCATCGTCATGGTGGCGACCATCGCTTTCGGGATGGGTATCGATAAGCCTGACGTGCGTTTCGTCGCGCACATCGATATGCCCAAGTCCGTGGAAGGCTACTACCAGGAGACGGGCCGCGCGGGCCGGGATGGTTTGCCCGCTACAGCATGGCTCGCATACGGTTTGCAAGACGTGGTGCAACAGCGGCGCATGATCGACGAGTCCGCGGGCGATGATGCATTCAGACGCAGGCTGGGTGCCCAGCTCGATGCCATGCTGGCAATGTGCGAGGCGATTGCGTGCCGCAGGCAACGCTTGCTGCAATATTTTGGACAGCGGATCGAGTCTTGCGGCAATTGTGATAACTGCTTGCAACCGCCCGAGGCCTGGGATGGAACCGTCGCTGCGCAAAAGATGTTGTCGGCGATTTATCGTCTCATGAAAGAACGTGGTCAACGCTATGGCGCAGGGCATCTGATCGATATCTTGCGCGGTAAAGCCACGCCTCGTGTGCTGGAAAATGAACACGAAAAACTGACTGTTTTTGGAATTGGTCAGGACTTGTCTGATCAGGCCTGGCGCAGTGTGCTGAGACAATTGCTCGCACATGGACTGCTGGTGGTGGATCAGGAGGGGTATGGCACGCTTGCGCTCACCGAAGAAAGCCGTGCGGTGCTCAAAGGCGAGCGCACGTTGATGCTGCGCCGAGAGGCTGAGCGCACCGCGCGTACCGCCACGCCAAAATCCAAAGTGTTGCAGCCTGATTTACCTGAGGGTGCACAAGAGATTTTTCAGGCTTTACGCCAGTGGCGCGCCGAGATCGCACGCAGTCATGGTGTACCCGCCTATGTCATCTTTCATGATGCAACGCTTCGTGAAATCGCGATGGCTCGACCGGATAGTCTTGCGTCCCTGGGGCATGTCAATGGCGTGGGTGTTCGCAAGCTCGAGTCATATGGCGAGTCGATCCTGGCGTGCATTGCAGAGCACCAGGATCGCTGAACACGGACCGAAGCTCGCGCCTCGACAATTATTCGGCAAATAGCGGTCCGTCTGTCGGGGGTGTCTTAGGTGGCGTCAAGCCAAGGTGTCGCCAGGTTGTTTGAGTGGCCATTCGGCCACGCGGTGTACGCTGCAGGTAGCCATGCTGAATCAGGTAGGGCTCGATCACGTCTTCGATCGTGTCGCGCTCTTCGCCAATCGCCGCGGCCAGACTGTCAACGCCCACTGGCCCGCCGTCGAACTTGTGCACGATTGCCTCGAGCAATTTGCGATCCATCAGATCGAGACCTTGCGGATCCACCTCGAGCATGGACAAGGCGGCGTTGGCGACTGTCGCATCGATCGTGCCTTTCGCCTTGACCTGAGCGTAGTCGCGCACGCGACGCAAGAGTCTGTTGGCGATTCGCGGCGTGCCACGGGAGCGTCTGGCCACTTCGGATGCGCCATCCGGCGTGATGGGGACCTGGAGTAAACCCGCGCTGCGTGTGGCGATACGCGTGAGCTCGTCGGGCGTATAGAACTCCAGACGGGACACAATACCGAAACGGTCACGAAGCGGGTTGGTGAGCATGCCGGCCCGCGTGGTAGCACCCACAAGCGTAAAGGGCTGCAGATCTAGTTTGACGCTGCGCGCTGCAGGACCCTCGCCGATCAGAATATCGATTTGAAAGTCTTCGAGCGCGGGGTAAAGGATTTCCTCGACCACTGGCGATAAACGGTGGATTTCGTCGATAAACAACACATCATTTCGTTCGAGATTGGTCAGCAAGGCCGCAAGATCGCCCGGGCGCTCCAGAACAGGGCCGGAAGTCTGGCGCATGTTCACTCCCATTTCATGGGCGATGATGTGTGCAAGCGTCGTTTTACCGAGTCCCGGCGGTCCAAAGAGCAGCACATGGTCCAGAGATTCCTGACGATTGCGCGCCGCAGCGATAAAAATCTGCAGTTGTTCGCGCACCCTTTGCTGACCTACGTATTCCTCGAGCGCCCGCGGGCGAAGCGCCCGTTCGATGGTTTCCTCGTGGGGCGTCGTGGCCTGGGGCGTGACGAGGCGCGAGGCCTCGGCGCGTGAATTTAGGGAATCCGACTGAATGGCCATGAAAGTAAAAATTTAATCCATTAAAAGCGGGGACTGCGCAATGATGCCCGGACAATCGTACACTATCCGGCATCTTGGATCTGATAATGAGAGGAAAGCAATGTCTATCGTGTTGCCAACATATGAAGATGTGATCCGCGCATCCGAGACGCTCAAAGGCGTCGCCCACCGCACACCCGTCATGACTTCGGCTACAGCCGACCGGATGACTGGAGCGCGGGTTTTTTTCAAATGCGACAACCTTCAGCGCATGGGGGCGTTCAAATTCCGCGGGGCGTACAACGCGATTGCCAACTTGACCCCGGAGCAACGACGCGCGGGTGTGTTGACATTCTCTTCTGGCAATCACGCCCAGGCGATTGCGCTGGCAGGCAAATTGCTTGGAGTCGCCACCACCATCATCATGCCCCAGGATGCGCCCGCAGCTAAAAAGGCCGCGACACAAGAGTACGGCGCTACCGTGGTGAATTACGATCGCTACAAGGAAAACCGCGACGACATCGCCCGTGAAATGCAAAAAAAGACCGGTATGTCGCTAATCCCGCCCTATGATCATTTGCATGTCATTGCCGGACAGGGGACTGCCGCCAAGGAATTGCTCGAAGATGTCGGCGAGCTTGATTATTTGCTCGTCTGCCTGGGTGGAGGCGGATTGCTCGCGGGTAGCGCGTTGTCTGCGCAGGCATTGAGCCCGAAATGCAAAGTCTATGGCGTCGAACCCGAAGCCGGGAATGATGGCCAACAATCGCTTCGCAAGGGCGAGGTTGTGCATATTGATCCGCCACGCTCCATCGCCGACGGCGCCCTGACACTTTATCTGGGTCAATTGACCTTTGGAGTGATCAAACAGCGTGTCACGGACATTTTGACCGTGACAGATCCACAGTTGCTTTCAACGATGCGGTTTTTTGCCGAGCGCATGAAGCTTGTCGTCGAACCGACGGGTTGTCTGGGCGCAGCTGCACTGTTGCAGGGTGTTTTGCCAGTCGAACAGGGCGCGCGCGTGGGCGTGATCATTAGTGGCGGTAATGTAGACTTGCAAGCTTATGCAGGATTTTTGACGCAAGTTTAAGTATTTTTGGAGTGACCTATGCGTGTACTGGTGATTGGTGGTGCAGGATTTCTGGGCCGACAGATCGTCGGTCGTCTGGTTGCCCAAGGGCATGTCGTACATGTGCCGACGAGACAATACCAACACGGTCGAGCCCTCTTGGTGCATCCTACCGTGACGGTCATGCAGGCTGACATCAATGACGATGAGACGTTGAATCGCTTGGTATCCGGTTGTGACGTGGTGATTAATCTGGTCGGTATTTTGCACAGCCGATCCGGTCAGCCTTATGGGCCTGATTTCGACCGGGCGCATGTCCAGTTACCTAAGCGTATTGCTCAAGCTTGCTTGAAACATGGCACTAAGCGCTTTGTCCACGTGAGTGCCCTGGGTGCCGACGCTCAGGGGCCGAGTGGCTATCTGCGCTCGAAAGCTGCAGGCGAGCAGGCTATCCACGATGCTTACGCCGCAGCCCAGAGCAACAGCTTCACGATTTTCAGGCCTTCAGTGGTGTTCGGCCCTGAAGATCAGTTCATGAACATGTTCGCGCGTTTGGCCCGTTTTTTCCCGGTTTTGCCGATCGCGGGCGCGAAAGCCAAAATGCAGCCTGTATTTGTCATGGATGTTGCCGAGGCAATCCTCAATGCGATGTCGCAGCCCTGGGCGTGCGGTCAAACTTTCGATTTGGCGGGTCCACGGGTGTATACCCTTGGACAGCTTGTCGAACTCGCGGCTTTGTGGAGCGGTCATCCCCGTTCGGTCATTGACCTGCCACTCTCGATTGGTCGCGTGCAGGCATTCTTTTTCGAGTGTCTGCCTGGAGAACCACTGATGTCTCGCGACAACCTGGCCTCCTTGTCAGTAGACAATACGAGTTCGGCGCCCATCAATCCTCTGCTCGGTATTGTGCCGACGGCCCTGGAGTCGATTGCGCCTGTTTATTTGAAACCCACTGCCTGAGTTGATGCACGATGACAACGATAAAAAAAGGTCAAGCCTTAAACATTAGAGACTCACGTATTTTGATCGCCGGTGCCGCGAGCCTGGTTGGTTCGCATACCGCGGATCTGCTGCTCAAGGAGGGCGCCCGAGAAGTTTTACTGCTGGATAATTTTTCCTTTGGTTCGATGGAAGCGATCCAGCATCTCCAGGACGATCCGCGCATCAAGATCGTGCGTGCGGATTTAATGAGATTGCCCGATTTATTGATGGCAACCGAAGGTGTCGATGGCGTGGTGCATCTTGCCGCCTATATGACCTTGGGCTTTTCCCAAACGCCATGGCAAGCGGTGGATGTGAACATACGCGGCGCGCAAAATATGCTCGAAGCTTGCCGTGTGAACAAGGTCAAGAAAATGATCTTTGCCTCTTCGAATGCTGTTTATGGCTATGGCTCAGGGATCAAGGGCGCGTTGTCCGAAGAAATCCCCTTCCATTCCGTAGGTGCGCCACCCGCTGCGATCCTGTATGGCGCTTCAAAAATCATGGGCGAACAGTTGTGCCGTCATTATCACCAGACCTTCGGTCAGGATTATGTCGTCCTGCGTTATTCGACCGTCTATGGTGAACGACAACACTATCGCGCCGCGAATTCGCTCTACATCATGGAGACCTATGATCTGGTGCGGAAAGGACAGGCGCCGGTTTTGCCTGGAGACGGCAAGGACACCAAGCATTTCGTGCATGTCTCGGATGTCGCGCGTGCCAACCTGGCGGCTCTGCAAAGCACGGCGACTGATGTGGCTGTGAACGTTTCGGGTCCTGCCCCCATCACGACTGGCGAACTCGTGGAATTGGTGCTTGAGTACTGCAAGAGCGACCTCAAGCCCGAAGTTCGACCCGATCCTCCAGGCAAGGTTCGATTGACCTCTGGCGGAGCCTTTCATATCCCGCACGACAAGGCGGGTGAAGCGATCGGCTGGAAACCCCTGGTTCAGATGCGCGAAGGTGTGACACGACTGCTCGCGTGGCGCGAAGCACAGGAAAAAAAGGAGACGACAAAATGAAAATCAATCGCATACTGATCGGTGCCGCGTTGCTGATGGGCGCAAGCTTTTCTGTACCAACCCTCGCTCAGAATTTTCCTGAAAAAGCGGTCACACTTGTGGTGCCTTATCCTGCCGGCGGTGCGACGGATGTGATTGGCCGGATGGTGGCTGAAAAACTCCCCGCGCAGTGGAAACAGCAAGTCGTGGTGACCAATCGCCCCGGAGCTGGAACAACGCTTGCCGCCGAAGGGGTTGCCCGCGCGCCTGGAGATGGCTACACCCTTTACATCACTACAGCGGCACATACGATTAGCGCAAGCTTATACGGCAAGCTGAAATACGATCCTGTCAAAGATTTTGCCCCGATCACACTGATCTCGACGATTCCTTTGGTGATGCTGGTCAATCCAAGCCTGCCTGTCAATACGCTTCCTGAGTTGATCCAATATGCCAAGGCACAAAAAAACGGATTGACCATGGCGTCGCCTGGCAACGGTACCCCGCAACATCTTGCGGGTGAACTGTTCAAATCCAAAACAGGTACACCACTCACCCATGTTCCTTACAAGGGCGATACACCAATGTTGACGGATTTGATTGGTGGTCAAGTACAAGTGGCGTTCGTGACCCTTTCTGCAGCTTTGCCCTATATCAACTCTGGCAAGCTCAAGCCTATCGCCTTGGCCCATCCCAAGCGTGTGGACGCGATCGCCTCAGTGCCCACCATGGCTGAAGCGGGTGTTCCCGACTTCAGCGCAGCAACCTGGTTCGGGATCTACGGCCCTGGCACGATGAACGAAGCGCTCCGTCAGAAAATATCTGCGGATATCCAGAAAATCGTCGCTGAACCTGCGATGACGCAGCGTTTGCGTGACATGGGGGGCGAGGTCAACAACAGTACCCCAGAGGGTTTTCAGAAAGTGATCGATGCTGAGGTCAAAAACTGGTCCGAAGCTGTTCGTTTGTCGGGTGCCCGTATCGACTAAGCGATTTGACGCAAGCTCTGATTGATCGATTGTCTGAGTAATTGAGCGATCTGATCGATCTCGGCCTCACTCACAATGAAAGGCGGCGCCACGAGGACGTGGTCGCCGCTTTTTCCATCAATCGTTCCACCCATTGGGTAAACCAGCAAACCATTGTCGATGGCTTGCTGTTTAATCACGGCATGAAGTTTTTTGTTGTGATCGAAGGGGGTGCGAGTCGCGCGGTCCTGCACGAGTTCAACAGCCATGAATAAGCCGCGTCCCCGAATATCACCGACATGGGGGTGATCGCCGAGCGCGGCAACGAGTGCTTTCCTCAGATATTCCCCGCGCGCACGAACCTGCTCAAGCAGTCGATCGCGCTGAATCACGCGCTGCACGGCCAGGGCGGCGGCAGATGCGATGGGATGACCCAGATAGGTATGACCGTGCTGGAACATCCCGCTTTTGCGGCGCAAGGCATCCACTACGTGCGCACGTGCAAGCAGCGCGCCAATGGGCTGATATCCGCCGCCTAAGCCTTTGGCGATGATCACGATATCTGGCAGGGTTTCGTCCTGTTCAAATGCGTAAAGCGTTCCGGTCCGACCCATTCCGCACATCACTTCATCTGCGATGTAGAGGATTCCGTATTTGTCGCACAGACGGCGCACGCCTTGCAAATACCCGGGGGTTGGCGGTACTGCACCCGTGGTGGCACCCACGACGGTCTCCGCGCAGAAAGCAATAATGCGTTCGGGTCCTGTCGCGATAAATGTCTCTTCGATCTCGGTCAGCAGACGATGGGTATACGCGTCTTGCGTTTCGTGCGCGAGCCGATCGCGGTATTCAAAACAAGGCGACACACGCGGGACATCCATGAGGAGTGGCGCGAAGGGCTGACGCCGCCATTCATTACCGCCCACGGCGAGTGCACCCAGCGTATTGCCATGATAGCTTTGGCGCCTTGAAACAAATACCGTACGTTCAGGTTGTCCGATTTCGAGAAAATATTGTCTGGCAAGCTTGAGCGCAGCCTCAACAGCCTCGGATCCGCCGGAAACAAAATACACGTCGCTCAGATCCCCTGGGGCGTGCTCGATCAGGTGATCGGCGAGCGCCTCCGTGACTTCCGATGTAAAAAAACCAGTGTGCGCATAGGCCAGCTGATCGATTTGTGCGTGCATGGCGGCGAGCACATCAGGGTGGGCATGCCCCAGACAGGAAACCGCGGCACCACCGCTGGCATCGATATATTTTTTATGATGCGCGTCGATAATGTGAATGCCTTGCGAGCGCGCAGCGACCAAGGGTGTATGACGCAATGAACGATGAATAATGTGAGTCATTTTGAGAGCCCCTTGAGCGCATGACGAATCGCATCGGAGATATTCAGCCCTTCTGGCAATCCTTTCACTGCGGATAAGGATTCGCGTTCAGAGTAGCCCAGCGCAGTCAACGCATGGATGACATCGCTTTGTGTGTTGGAGCTGGCCGCAGTATTGGCGCTGAGGGAGTGCCCCAGGTCCGCACCCAGTTTGCCTTTCATTTCGAGGAGCAGTCTCTCAGCGGTCTTTTTGCCAATGCCCGGTACCCGCATCAGTCTGGCTGGCTCCTGCAGTGTGATGGCTTGCGAGAGCTCTTCGACAGACATGCCGGACAGAACCGCCAATGCTGTTCGCGCGCCAATGCCGCTCACCTTGATCAGCTCCCGGAACGTCGCGCGTTCCTGGGCAGTGGAAAAGCCAAACAAGATATGCGCATCCTCACGCACAGTGAGATGCGTGAGGAGCGTGACCTGCGCCCCTACTTCCGGCAGGGCATAGAACGTGGTCATTGAAACATCGATCTCGTAACCGACGCCTTGCACATCGAGTCCGATGCGAGGAGGCGTTTTATCAAACAATGTACCGGTGAGGCGACCAATCATTCTGAGTCCTTTGGGGCTAGCCCAGCAATCTGCCTGCGCGCACGCGTGTGCGACCACGCGACGTGCGCGTCTGATAGTTCATTTGTCCAAGTTTTTCTGTCAAGGGCGCAACATGCGCATGACAGATCGCGCAAGCCAAGGCATCTGCGGAGTCTGGCGCAGGGACACCATCAAGCATGAGTAATCGCTGCACCATCAACTGCACTTGTTCTTTGGCGGCGCGACCAGCACCTACCACTGATTTTTTGATTTGCAGCGCCGTGTATTCATGCACGGCCAGATCTCGGTCGGCCAAGGCGCAAAGAGCCGCTCCGCGCGCTTGACCCAGCAGTAGCGTGGTTGCCGGGTTTGTATTCATAAAGACGATTTCAAGCGCGGCGACATCGGGCTGTGTGTCCTGGACGACTTGGCGCAGATTGTCCAGGATAACCTTGAGACGCAAGGGCAGGGTGATATCAGTCGGCACGACAATCGTGCCGCTCGCAACGTAGCTCAGCTTTGCGCCTTTGACGTCGATGACCCCGAAACCTGTTCGGCGAAGTCCGGGATCGACCCCAAGAATGCGCATCAGCTTTGCTCCGTTGGTCGTGACATGTTGTGATGTGGTTTAGTGACGGAAATGTCTCATGCCCGTCAGAACCATCGCAATACCGCGTTCGTTGGCGGCAGAGATCACTTCGTCGTCTCGCATACTGCCGCCTGGCTGGATGACGCAACTCGCGCCTGCATCGATAACAACATCAAGCCCGTCACGGAAGGGAAAGAACGCATCCGACGCGACAGCCGACCCCTTGAGGGTCAGGCCAGCGTTTTCAGCTTTGATCGAGGCGATGCGCGCGGAGTCGATACGACTCATTTGTCCGGCGCCTACGCCGAGCGTCATGCTGTCTCCACAAAAGACGATCGCGTTGGATTTCACGTATTTGGCGACCTTCCAGGCGAACATCAGATCGCGCATTTGTTCGGCGGTCGGTTGTTTACGCGTGACAACACGCATATCTTCTGCCTTGACGGTCTCGAAGTCGGGGGTTTGTACAAGCCAGCCACCACCGACGCGTTTGACATCGATATCGTTCTGGCCGTCGCCCATGGGGACTTCCAGGACACGAACATTCTTTTTGCTTGCGAGAAGGGCGAGCGCGTCTTGATCATAGGCAGGCGCCAGAAGAACCTCGACAAACTGACCACTGACAGCCTGGGCAGTCGCGAGATCGACCTTGCGGTTAAAGGCGATAATGCCACCGAAAGCCGAGGTTGGATCTGTCTTGAAGGCCTTGAGATACGCCTCGAGCGGACCCTCGGCAGTTGCGACACCGCATGGATTGGCGTGTTTGACGATCACGCATGCGGGTGCCTCAAAGCTGCGTACGCAGTCCCAGGCCGCATCGGAGTCGGCGATATTGTTGTAGGAAAGCTCTTTGCCTTGAAGTTGCACAAAGTTCGAAAGTAGTCCGGCCGGGCAATAGGGATCCACGTAAAACGCCGAACGTTGTTGCGAGTTTTCACCATAACGCAGGACCTGTTTTTGATACACCTGCAAAGTCAGGATATTGGGCCATGTATTGCGGGCTGGCGCCGTCTCTTGGGCAGGTTCGGCGACGTTCAGGCTGCTGAGATAGTTGGCAATCGCACCGTCATAGGCGGAGGTATGTGCATAAACTTTGGTGGCGAGCTGCAGACGCAAGCCGTATGACGTGCCGCCCGTCTGATCCATTTCAGCCAGGACTGCCGCATAGTCGGCTGGATCGATCACGACCGTGACACCGCCGGCTTCGGTTCCATGGTTTTTGGCAGCAGCGCGCAGCATGGCGGGGCCGCCGATATCGATGTTCTCGACCGCATCCTCGAATGAACAATCCAGGTTGGCCACAGCTTGACGAAAGGGGTAGAGGTTGACGACCAGTAAGTCGATGCGGTCGATGCCGTGCTGTTCGATTGTTTTCAGGTGCTCGGCGCTGTCGCGTCGTGCGAGCAAACCGCCATGAATTTTTGGATGCAAGGTTTTCACTCGACCATCCAGGATCTCGGGCGATCCGGTGTGCTGCGCCACTTCAGTGACGTCGAGTCCCGACTCGGCTAAAAGTTTGGCGGTCCCGCCCGTGGAAAGCAGGCGCACGCCGCGCGCGGCGAGCGCTTTGGCGAAATCGACGATGCCGGTTTTATCGGAAACGGAAAGCAGAGCGGTTTGAATATTCATTGCTGAGTTAGTCTTGAGGGATAAGTTTATGGAAAATGAGTTTTTTACGTAGCGTATTGCGCGTCATGCCAAGCATTTGTGCGGCTTTTGACTGATTCTGGTTCGCCCGTTCCATCGCGACCTCCAGGATGGGGCGTTCGACGCAGCGAATGACCATCTCGTACATATCGCTCGGATCTGTGTCGCCGAGGTCGCTGAAATACTGCTCCAGGCTCAGGCGGACAGATTCTTCGAGAATATTGTTTTTTTTCATGGATTGACAGGTATGGAGCACTCAGGCTGCCTGAAGGTGGCCTGCGCGAAGAATCTGATTGTCGCAGGTTGCTGCCGGGATGTCTGGCGAAATATGGTGTTGATGCGTAAACCATTGATCCACTGCATCAAATTGGGCGCGGGTGGACTCGATTGTGTTGATAAAGTCCGCGAATTCTTTGCCGCCGGGCAAGCTGCTGACATACCAGCCAATGTGTTTGCGTGCGGTGCGTACACCTGGTAGCTCGCCATAAAACTGGTAATGATCCGCCAAATGGGCCAGTAATAAATCACGCATTTCGAGCCAGGTTGGGGGAGGTAGGTATTCTCCGGTTTTCAGGAAATGATCGATTTCGCGAAAGATCCAGGGCCGACCTTGCGCTGCCCGGCCGATCATGACGGCATCGGCTCCCGTGTAGGCAAGTACATCGCGAGCTTTGGCAGGACTGTCGATGTCGCCATTGGCAACAACGGGTATGGACAGATTGGCTTTTACTTCACGGATGGTGTCGTATTCGGCTTCGCCCAGATACAGGTCTGCGCGTGTGCGGCCGTGCAGGGTGAGCGCCGCGATACCGGATTCCTGCGCGAGTCTGGCAATACGCAGCGCATTACGGTGTTCCCTGTCCCAGCCGGTACGGGTTTTCAGAGTCACTGGGACACCGTGAGGTAGACACGCTTCGACGACCGCGGACAGGATGCGTGCGACCAGATCCTCGTGGCGCAGCAGCGCTGAGCCAGAAGCGACATTGCAGACTTTTTTAACCGGGCAGCCCATATTGATGTCGATCACGCGCGCGCCTTTGCCGATATTAAAAACAGCGGCCTGCGCCATCATCTCGGGGTCTGCGCCCGCGATCTGAACGGCCACGGGATCGATTTCGCCATCGTGATTCAAACGGCGCGAGGATTTAACCGTTTTCCAAAGCTGAGGGTTGCTGGCCGCCATTTCCGATACGGCATAACCGGCGCCGAGCTTTTTGCAAAGCTGGCGAAACGGGCGATCCGTCACCCCAGCCATTGGGGCGACAAAGACATTGTTCGGAAGAGACCAGGCGCCAATTTTCATGGCGAAATTGTAATCGTTCGCCGCAAGCTTACGCGTTTAGCGTCTTAATCCTTGCATCAGGTGGCGTGCGAGGGGGGCGCGCGCCAACGGAATAGCGTCCATGCCTAAAAGCGCCAACCCTGCGAGATGCTCGACAGGCGCCATTCCGGACGTGAACGTACGGGCCATGCTGTCAGTCAGCATGGCGGTCAGCTGGCGATCCGCCTGGCGGCTGTTTTGGAAGGCATTCAAGGCGGGTCTGACATCATGTTGAGGTTGCGCGATCCAGTCCCGAAGAGCAATCGCGAGGGCTGCGGTATCTCTGAATCCCAGATTCAGACCTTGACCCGCGACGGGATGCAGTGTTTGAGCGGCGTTGCCAATCGCGACACAGCGACCCTCTACCGTGCTGCCGCGCACATTCAAACGCAGCGGGATGGGCGTAGGCGTGCCGTCGATCGTGAACTTGCCTAAACGCGTTCCAAACATGTCCGTCAGAGCCGCTGAAAAATCCTGAGGCGACATTGCACAGAGTGCACGTGCCCGTTCGGGGGCGCAGCACCACACAATCGATTGGGCATCGGTGGCATGCGGGTGCGGCAGCACAGCTAAAGGGCCTTCCCGGGTAAAACGCTCAAAGGCCCAGCCTCTGCGTGGCAAACTGACTCGGGCTCGTGTGAGCAGAGCCATCTGTGGGTATTCCCGTTGAACGGGTGAATTTGGATGACCATCCGCCTGGACAGCGAGCGCAGTGCGAATGAGTCGCCCGTCTTGAACAATGCTGACGCCATGGTCGTCTTGTAGGCTGACCTGGGCCGAACGTCCCGAAAGAATCTCGATGCCCGAAAGCTCAACAGCCTGCATCAGGCTTTGGTAGAGGCTGGGATAGTGTACGACGGAGCCCAGTTGCGGGACGTTAAAGTCTCGGTGCTGGATGATGGTTCGACCTAAGCGACCTTTTTGCGAAACATGAATGGTCTGGATCGGCGCAGTGTGTGCGGGCCATGCCATCAGTGATTCGAGCAGCACCCGACTCCCGTGATTGAGAGCCAAGACTCTGGGATCCTTTTCGGGGGCATAGCCATACTGGGAAGCCGTGCCGGATTGAAGCAGTACGATCCGTTCAGGGTGCGCGGTATAGCGCGCCAATAGCAAAGCGAGTACGCAGCCTGTTGGCCCGCCCCCAATAATGGCAACATCGAAATCTGTTCGAGACATAGGGGTATTTTAGCGCTGGGGCGAATCGGCCCGGAGGATGACCCTGAATCGGGTATGCTCGAAATATTTGATCGATCACGCGCCATGACAACAACACACGCTGCCCCTAAATTTCGCCACAAAGTCACAGTCGGATTGCTTGCCGCCTTGCTTGGTGTCGTGGGCGCGCAATGGTGGTATCTCAAAAGACCTTACGCTTGGCTCGTCACCACTTACAGTGTCGTGCTCATGGTGCTAAGCGCTTTTGCCGAGGTGTGGTGGGAAAATCCCGCATTTTTTCTTCTGTTCATCCCGATACTCAATGGTTTTATCGAAGCGATTGTCTGGTGTTTGATGAGTGACGCCAAGTTCGATGCGCGTTTCAATCCCGGACTCACGCGCGAGCATCCCAGCGGCTGGGGTGCCATTTTGGTGGCTTCATTTACCTTGTTGATCGGCACCGTCGCATTTATGTTCGGGATCGCGATGATTGTGATTTACATCTGGTCGGCACTGGGATGGCTCGAAGGGTTGAACTTGCAAGGCTGATTTTTAAGCCACAACTTCATGGTTTCATCAGCATTTCTATCTCGGCGATTTCGACAGGCACCCCGCGCGTGATGAGTTCACAACCTTGGGGAGTGATGACAGCGTCATCCTCGATACGGATGCCAATATTCCAAAAAGCCTCTGGCACATCATCCGCCGGGCGAACATACAATCCGGGCTCAATAGTGAGCACCATATTGGGCTCAAGCATCCGCCACGGTTTTTCTTGAGCCCCCAGAGGTGGTGTGCGATAGGTGCCGACATCATGCACATCCATGCCCAGCCAATGTCCGGTGCGATGCATGTAAAAACGACTATATGCGCTCGCGTCCAGCGCTTGCTCAAGCGTGCCCTTCAGTAAACCCTCATCCAGCAGACCTTGCGTCAACACGCGCACTGCGGCTTCATGTCCCGCGTTCCAGTGGTGTTGCGGGGACGTGTGGGCAATGGCCTGTCGCTGAGCCTCGAGGACAATTTCGTAGAGCGCGCGCTGTTCCCCGTTGAAGCGCCCGTTGACTGGAAAGGTGCGTGTGATGTCAGACGCATAGCCTTCCAGTTCGCAACCCGCATCAATTAAAACCAGTTCGCCTTCTTGCATGATGCTGTCGCCGGCGGGATGATGCAAGACACAGGCGTTTGCTCCGGCCGCAACAATGCTGTCATATGCGACGCCATGTGCTCCTTTTTTGCGAAATATGTAGAGAAGCTCCGCCTCGAGTTCGTACTCTCGCATCCCCGGGCGGGTCGCTTGCATCGCGCGTACATGCGCCTGCGCAGAAATGTTGGCAGCCTCGCGCATCATCGCGATTTCTGTCGCATCTTTGATCAGTCGCATTTCAGACAGAGGCTCGCACAGATCCAGCCACTGGGTTGGCGTGGCCCGCGCGCCGCGCGCTTTACGTTGAGCTGCAGCCACCCAGTCATGCACTTTTTGGATCAGTTGTTGATTTGAAAAATTGGAAAGAGGCGTCAGGAGTTTTTGATGCCCGATCAAGAGTTCAGGCATACGCTCCTTCAGTTCTGCGACGTCAAAGGCTTGATCGAAACAAAAATGCTCGGCGGCCGCCTGAGGTCCCCAGCGCTTGCCGTTCCAGATTTCATATTCGGGATTTTTTTCTTCGCAAAACAGAATGCTTTGACGTGTATCACCCGCGACAAGTATCAGCCAGGCCTCGCTTTCTTTGAAACCCGTAAGATAAAAAAAGTCACTGTCATGCCTGAAGGTGTAATAGTTGTCCCGATTGCGATTGCGCGGGATAGCCGTAGGTAGAATCGCAATCCCGATATTCTGGTCGCTCATCCAGTCCAAGAGCCGATCTCGACGTGACTTGAAGCATTGAGGCGTTTGAGCAGGGGTTTGCATGGTTTGGCAACGTTTAAAAGTCAATTGAATGTCAGGACAGGCAAGGGGAATCTGATTCGCACTATCCTCAACATACTACAATTCAAAAGTGGTTTTGTTTGGAAAAGCGTATTCACTAAAAGGCTGTATCGATGGATTGGCTCGGTTGGTTCAAGCCTTGGGAATTTTCTCCAGTGCTCGTGGCGTGTTTTATCGTCAGCGCCTGGTTATTCGTGCGCGGTCAGCGTGTGCACGCCGTTTCTCGCACCCGTCAGACGTTTTTCTGGCTCGGCTGGGTGATGTTGTATCTGTCCATGCATACCTTGCTGGACTACTACGCTGAACGGATGTTTTTTATTCACCGTGTGCAACATCTTGTGTTGCATCACCTGGGACCTCTGGTGATCATGGCCGCTTATCCCGGCTCTGTCATGCGGGCGGGGTTACCTCTTTCCTGGCGTGTACGCCTGCATCGTTTCAATCAGACCACGGCGGGTCGTGCGCTGATCTCTGTATTCACCAACCCGATTATCGTGCCGACCTTGTTTGTGTTTCTGGTCGTGATCTGGCTGGTGCCCTCTGTCCAGTTTTATTCGATGCTCGACTGGCGTCTTTACAGACTGATGAATTGGTCGGTCGTGATCACAGGCTTCATGTATTGGAATCTGATTCTTGATCGTCGCCCCAACCCACCTGCGGCGATGACACCCGGCGGGCGCGTCATTTCACCCATCCTGACGATGGCGCCACAGATGGTGGCAGGGGCCATTATTGCGTTCACTGAACGTGATCTCTACCCGCTTTTTGATTTGTGCGGTCGCGCCATCGCCATGAGCCCCCAAACCGATCAGATGATTGGCGGTTTGACGATGTGGATTCCCGCCGCGATGACAGAAGTGATTGGCTTGCTTGTCGCGTTACGGACGCTGATGCGGCTTTCAGCAAAAGGACGCTGGGGCTCACCCAAGCCCCGCGTGCTCAAGCCTGGGCGAACCGCTCAAGGAATCAAGCCGTGATATTTGCGGCCGAGCGCAACGGTTGCCTTGAACATGCCTTCCTTATTGCCGCAGTCATAGCGGATGCCCTCGTAACGGTGGGCAAACACCGACTGCTCTTTCAATAACGATGCAATTCCGTCTGTCAGCTGGATTTCTCCTCCAGCACCCGCCTGCGTCTGACGCAAATGCGCGAAAATTCTCGCATCCAGTACATAGCGACCCACCACCGCAAGGGTAGAGGGCGCAACATCGGGTTTAGGCTTTTCGACGATATGGCGCACGCGCTCGGTGAGCGCGGAGACTGGATCGGTTGCGACAATGCCGTATTTGTCTGTGTCATTCAGAGGCACTTCTTGCACACCCAACACACTGCCTTGGTGGGTGAGCGCAGCATCGATCAACTGTCCGATGACGGGGCGGTCCGCGTCGAGCAGGTCGTCGGCCAACAACACCGCAAAAGGCTCGTCGCCCACAATCGGCGCAGCAGTCAATACAGCATGACCTAAACCGAGGGGGGCGGATTGTCGGATGTAAATACAGCTGACATTTGAGGGCAGCACTTCCTGAACAATTGCCAGCAATTCCTTTTTTCCTTTGCGGGCCAGCTCGGCCTCCATTTCAGGCGCGCTGTCAAAATGATCCTCGATCGCACGCTTGTGCCGTCCCGTGACAAAAATCAGGTCAGTAATGCCCGCGGCGATGGCTTCTTCGACCGCGTACTGGATCAGAGGTTTATCCACGACTGGGAGCATTTCTTTAGGCATCGCCTTGGTAGCGGGTAAAAAACGCGTACCAAGACCGGCAACGGGGAATACAGCTTTACGAACGGGGCGCATGAATCATCCTTGAAGCATTCCACGACTGGGGTGGAACCAATCTCAACTGCCGCTATCATAAGCGTATGGCCAGACAATATCCAAAATTGACCTCGACTCCTCGGCTGGGACACCGGATGAGCGTCCTGCAACGCAGTGTGGTGTGTGCCCTATCACTAAGCATTGCTTGCTCACCACTTTCGGCTCAGCCCTCCGCGGCCCCTTCCATGGGCTCCTCCTCTTCCGCTGAATTATCCCCTGCGCTTGAGAGAAAGCTGGGCGAAGCCATCATGGTTCAGGGTCGACGTGATCCCGAATACATTGGTGATCCGGATATGAGCCAGTATCTGGAGAATATGGGTCGAAAACTGGGTGCGTTTGCACCCGGTGGTGCGCCTCAGATCGAGGTATTTGGCGTGCGCAATCCTGAAATCAACGCCTTTGCCATGCCGGGTGGTTTTATCGGTGTCAACACAGGTTTGATTGTTGGGTCGCATTCCGAGTCCGAGGTGGCAGGTGTCGTGGCCCACGAAATCGCGCACGTGACACAGCGACATATCGCCCGGGGACTGACGCAACAGCGCCAGAGCGGGCACATCGCTTTGGCTTCGATTGCTGCAGCGTTGTTGGCTGCCTTGATACCAGGTTCCGGTCAGGCTGCAATGGGGATTGCGGTGTTTGGACAAGCGGCCGCCATTGATCGTCAGTTGGGTTTCTCCCGCGAGGCGGAGCAGGAAGCTGACCGCAATGGAATTGAAATGTTACGCAAGGCCGGCTACGACCCGAACGGTATGGCCATCATGTTTGGCAGACTCGCCAAAGCGTCGAGTCTCAATGAAGGGCGGGGCGGGGGCGCCTACGCTTCGACGCACCCGTTGAGTCTTCAACGAATGAGCGATATGCAAAACCGGATTCGTCAGTATGGCGTGGCGGGAGCGCAGAATGAGGACGAATACTGGTTTATCCGCGCGAAATCGCGTGTCCTGCAGGCCCTGGATCCACGCGCGCTGCGCCAAGCGCACGAACAGTTGGAAGACGAGGCGCGGGCGCCGACGCAACGCGAGGGCCCGCCACCGTCAGTTGCACGCCGCGCCGCAGCTTGGTATGGGGTGTCCCTTGCCGCGCTCGCGCGCCAGGATCCTGCAGCCGCCTCCAAGGCACTCGATCAGGCACAGGGGTTGATGGGCAATTCCCCCTATATTGAATTACAGCGCGTGGACATCGAGCTGGCTCGTCGTCAGGTGGCGAGCGCGCTGGGACTGGCGCAAGCCGCGCACAAACGCTGGCCACAAAGACGTTCTTTTGTGTTGAAAATCGCGCAGAGTCAGCAAATGTTGGGGAGGGATGCTGAAGCCGTGACGTTTCTGAAGGCGCAACTCAAGCGCTGGCCCACCCAGGAGCCCGAACTGTATAAGATGCTGGCGATCAGTCAGGATCGCTTGGGGGATCGCGTCGATTCCCGTCAAACGATGGCAACCTATTATGAGAAGTTAGGCGCTTTGCCTTCGGCGTTTACACAACTGCAACAGGCCAGAACAATTTCTACGGATTTTTACGTGCAGTCCCAGATTGATGTCAGGATGCGGGAACTCTCCAGCCGAATTGCGGAGGATCGCAAATTGCTCGAGCGCTTTAGGTCCTGAGTGTTTCCGTTTTTTGCGATTCGCTAAAAAACCGGGCTAGCCGCGTTGGCAGCCATGTGAGATTGCCTGGCCACATGCCCGTGACAAAACCGACATGGCCACCCTGAGCAGGCTGATGAAAAACAACGCTTGGACTTCCATACTCCGGTCCAGGCAAGACTTGCTCCGGTAAAAACGGGTCATTGCGGGCATTCAAAACAAGCGTCGGGATTTGAATCTTTTTGAGCCAGGGCTTGCTTGAGGACTGGTACCAATAGTCCGCGGCATCCTTGAATCCATGCATCGGCGCCGTGTACGCATTGTCAAAGTCCCTCAAATCGCGGGCCTGATTGATGCGCATGACATCGATCACACCGGGAAATCTGCGAGATTTTTCAAGCACTTTGGGTTTGAGCGTGCGCAAAAAGTGCCGTGAATATATTTCACGATTAAAGAGATTGTCAGAGAGATGGTTACCAGCTGCCACCAGATCAATTGGAGCGGATACTGCGGCGGCGGCATGAAGCCAGTGATATTGGTCAGGTGCTTCGCCCAGCCTTTTCAGCAAGGCGTTCCCCCCCAGGGAGACACCGACCGCGCACCACTGCGCGAGGGGTGCGCGTTGGCGAACGGTTTCCAGGATAAAGGTGATTTCTTCTGAGTCACCGGAGTGATAGGCTCGTGCCAAACGGTTAGGAAATCCCGAACAGCCTCTGAAATGCGCAACGGCGACAAGCCATCCCAGAGAAAGAAAATACTGGGTAATGGATTGCGCATAGCGGCTTTGACTACTGCCCTCGAGGCCATGAAACAAAATCAGTGCGGGCTGTTGCGTATCCGAATTGAGGAGTGCCTGGTCTGCGGGCGTCATCCAGCGCACGGCAGCCGTATGCGCCAGCGTTGGATCTTGATTGCGACGAGAGCGTAACTGCAAAGCCGGAGCATTCCAGTCCAGGTCTATGAAGTCCCCGTCGGGCGTATCAACACGCTCGCGAATAAATCTGATGCGATTGACAGGGGCTGCGAGCGCACCAAACAGTGTTTGTGTTTGCCGTTCAGGCAACCAGGCGGGTACGGGGCAGGCGGCAAGGTCGAGCTTGGCTACGGTCACGGCAGGCTGAGGTTTAGTGTAGAAGCCCCGGGCTGTCTTGCAATTCAAATGCGTCTACCTGAGCTGGAGCAGCTGAAGCGTGATGCATCACAAGACGCCAGCCCGTTGGACCTTTGTGGTAGATGTTCGTGGCATAGCAGTGGGCGACTTCTGTGCTTTCCGTGCCATGAACAGTGATTTGTTCAACCAGAGAATGGACGGCCCCCATCATGCTGTGCAGCACGGTTGGAGAGGAGGGGCGGATAGCCAAGCCACCATTGGCCAGAATTTCTTGCCAGGATTCTTTGACGGCATGTAAACCTACGACGCGAAGGCCGCCCGGGTGCACGCACACGATTTCCTCGTCGTCGGCCCATACCTGCATCAGACGCGTCAAGTCCGCACGTTCGAGTGCGTCATAAAAAGCGAGCTCTGCTTCTTCGGCGGTGGCAAAAATATTGGGCACAGGATGTCTTTTTAAAGCTTTTAATGGCCGTGGACCACGGTCCCTTCGGCAAGTTTGTACTCCGTACTGCAATAAGGGCATTTGACCGACCCCGTATCGACCACGTCAAGAAACACACGTGGGTGCATGCTCCAGAGAGGTGCCTTGTCTCCGGGACAGTGAAGCGGTAAATCTTCGGCGGTGACGATCACCGGGTCTTGAGTTTTGCCAGCGTTGGATGCTTGTGTCATCAGTCTTCTCGAAACTCGAATTTGATCTTTCCATTGTACCAATGCGCGAGGTCTACAATAGTGAAAATTTCATGAAGTTCTACTGACCATTCGCATCACTTTTTCCGACAGTCATTACTTTGTCTTCCTCCTCTGCTTCTCCCCCCATTCCCCCCACGTTGAGCGCGCAGCGTAAAGCCGCAATGCGCGAAGGTCTCAAGGCCGTCAGTCCGGGCTTGATCGCACTTGGGATCTGGGGAGTCGTCACGGGCGTGGCGATGGTTAAAGCCGGTCTGACAGAGTTCCAGGCGATTGTGATGTCACTGCTTGTTTACGCAGGCTCAGCCCAGCTCACCGCGCTGCCTCTCATGGCCGCGGGCGCACCCATCTGGCTGATTTTCGCGGCAGGCATCATCGTGAATCTGCGATTTCTTATTTTCGGCGCAGCCCTGCATCCTTTTTTTCGCGACCTCTCTTGGCGCAAGCGCTTGTTTTTGGGGTACTTGAGCGTCGATGTCTCTTTTATCGTGTTCATGCCACGTTTCGCGGACGCTCCTAAAAAAGGGACGTTCGAGCAGCACTGGTTTTTTATTGGCACGATCCTGCCCGCCTGGATTGTCTGGCAGGCCGCCTCGATGGTCGGTATTGCGCTTGGCGCGATCGTACCTGTTTCCTGGTCACTGGAGTTCGGGGCGGTATTGGCGCTGATGGCGATGATGTTGCCTCACATCACATCCTGGCCTGTTTTTGTTTCGGTGCTGGCCTCGGGTCTGACAGCCTGGCTGACACAGTTGTGGCCGCTCAGGCTGGGCTTGCTTGCCGCCGTGATAGTTGGAATTGCAGCAGGGATGTGGACTGAGCGCCGCCTCAAGGTCAAGGATAAAAGCTAATGGACAATACCGAATACCTCTATACCGCAATTATTTTGCTGGCGATTTGCACGGCGATATGCCGGGCAGGGTATTTTGTGTTTGGGCATCACATCACGTTGCCCGAGGGTTTACGCAGCGCGTTGCGGTACGCCCCACTTGCGGCGCTCACGGGAATCGTGATTCCAGAGTTGCTTCCCTGGCATCCAGTAGAAGGACCACAAGTCGATTTGCGTTTGCTTGCCGCCGCGATTGCCACCGGGGTCTTTTTGTGGACGCGCAATGGTTTTTTGCTCATCGTCTCCGGAATGGCGGCTTTGTGGATCTCCCGCTGGGTTTTTGGGCTTTAACCCGATTGAGTACCGAAAGAACCCCTCATTTCGTTCGAAAATGCCTGAAGGATGCCGGGCTGCGTTACACTGGTGGGTGATTTCTTTAAATAATTCAATGACTTCAAACACTCAAACTACAATTCAACCCCAGTTGGAACAGACCGCTGCGGTACCCGCAGACGATGTCTCTCCAGCGGTCATTCCTAGCTTCGCCGAGATCGGACTTCATCCGTCTATTTTGCAAGCAGTAGCCGATACGGGCTACACCATTCCGACACCGATTCAGGCCCAGGCCTTGCCTAGTGTGATGGCAGGTAACGACGTCATGGGTGCGGCTCAGACAGGAACAGGTAAGACCGCGGCATTCACGTTGCCAATTTTGCATCGCCTGATGCCAATGGCCAATTCCAGTGCTTCGCCCGCCCGCCATCCTGTACGCGCCTTGATTTTGACGCCTACCCGTGAGCTCGCCGACCAGGTGTACGAGAGTGTCAAGCGCTACGGATTGAAAACGCCTTTGCGATCAACGGTGGTATTTGGCGGCGTCGATATCGGTCCTCAAAAAGAAGCGCTGCGAAACGGCTGTGAGGTGTTGATCGCGACGCCGGGTCGTTTGCTCGACCACGTCGAGCAACGCACAGTGAATTTGAGTCAAGTCGGTATTTTGGTCCTCGACGAAGCAGATCGCATGCTCGACATGGGCTTCTTACCCGATCTCGATCGCATCATGCGCATGTTGCCTGCGCAACGTCAGACTTTGCTTTTCTCTGCCACATTCAGCAACGAGATTCGCAAACTCGGTCGCACCTATTTGAAAAATCCGGTCGAAATAGAAGTGGCCAAGCGCAACGCGACGGCTGATACGGTGACCCAGATCGCCTACGCGATGTCTGGCGAAGCTAAACGCGCGGCGGTTGTGCATCTGGTCAAGTCGCGCGGCCTCAAGCAAGTGATTGTTTTTTCAAACACCAAAATCGGTACCAGCCGTTTAGCCCGTCAGCTTGAGCTTGACGGCGTGCGAGCTGAATCGATACACGGTGATAAGTCGCAGGCTGATCGCATGAAAGCGCTCGAGGCCTTTAAAGCTGGTGAACTTGAAGTTCTGGTGGCGACCGACGTGGCTGCCCGCGGTCTCGATGTCGCGGGAGTGCCCTGTGTCATCAATTACGACTTGCCACATAGCGCCGAAGATTATGTCCACCGTATCGGCCGGACGGGTCGCGCGGGTGCGAGCGGCGAGGCGATTTCCCTGTTTTCGCCTGCCGAAGAGAAATACCTGATTGATATTGAAAAACTGACCAAGAAGCCAGTGACGCGCGCAGTCTTGCAGGTCCCTGGCGAGTTGTTGGCCCGCGCATCGTCCAGAGATGAGGCGCGCCCCGCGCGTCATGTCCGCAGCCACAGCGAACGCAATAGCAATGAACGTTCCGGTGGTGATCGCGGGTCTGAGCGCAGTGCTCGTCCCAGTCGCTACAGCGCTCCGGCTAAACCCATCGACGAGTTTTTTCTCAAGCCTTATGAGCCTTCCCCCGCTGCAGTGGCTGCAGCGTCCACTTCCGCCTCAACCGAGAAAAAGCCGGCGATTCAAACCAAGCGAACCGTTGGGTTGCTGCTTGGTGGAAAATCTAAAAAGCCTGAATAAGTTTTGGTTGTCTGGTGATGTGATTTGTGATTTGTGAATTCAGGCGTATGCCCTGAGCATGGGGCCCTGAGCGAGGCGCCCTCAGCGGGGCGCACCTTTCAACAGCGCATACAAGTCGTCAGGCAATTCCGTACGCTGAGCCTTTCCAGGAGCTTGCATGGCAGCGATCAAGCGGTCAAGGTGCTCGATGTGCGGCAAAATCGTCCCCATGAAGCGTACGTCTCTGTCCTGAATGATGGCGATCGTAGGGAAGTTTTCAACATCCTCATCGCCTAACAACTCCGGGTGATCCTCAATGTCGATCCAGATAAAACAAGTCTCGGGATGTTGCGTGGCAAGTGCTTCAAACTTGGGTTGATACTCTTTGCACGTGTCGCACCACGCCGCGCAAAAACAGAGCACAAGCGTCAGATCTTCGCCTGTCAGGCGTTCAGTCAGGGCTGGGGTATCAGGAAAATAACAAGTCATGTCAGCATGAGACAAAATGTTTGTCTATGATAGCCGGGATTAGTCAAATTTCATGTTGACTTGGATCAGATCTTTATTGGATGGGCGCCATGCAAAAGCAGTATTCAGTTTCTCAGACGCACTCGACTGCCGTCACGTCTGTCGGACTTTCTGGCGTCGGTCAGGCCTTCTGGCGGGCACTGGTGTCACAGTTGCACCCGCGGATGCTCTTCGCGTTATTGCTGCCTTTTTTAATCATGCTGGCCGGTGCCATTCTGTTACTTTTATTTGCGCTCAGTCCCCTGACGCAATGGCTCAATCAACAATTGAGCGAATCGGCGACGTTGATCACAGTCAACGAGTGGATGATTTCCAAAGGCTTGTTTTCGCTTGACGGTGTCCAGGCCTGGCTCGTGCCTTTTGCTGTCGCGATCGTCTTGCTCCCTGTTTCGGGTATCTTGGGTTTGACGGTGGCGGCGATTTTTGTGATGCCGATGGTGGTGACGCATGTTTCCAGACAACATTTTCCCGGCCTTGCACTTCAAGGACAAAATGCGCTGGTGGTGAGTGTCTGGAACGCAGTTTGGGTCAGCGTGGTGTTTGTTCTGGGCTGGCTATTGACCCTGCCATTCTGGTTGTTTCCCCCGCTTGGCTTACTCGTGTCATTGCTGTGGTGGACGTTCGCCTTCTCTCGCATCATGCGCATCGATGCGATTGTCGAACACGCAACGACACTGGAGCGAACCTTGCTGATTCAACGTCATAGCACCGGTTTTTGGACGATCGGTATGATTTGTGCTGTTTTGAATTTAGTCCCGCCGGCGTGGATTTTTCTGCCCGTTTTTTCAGGATTGGTATACACGCACTATGGTTTGGAGGCGTTGCAAAAACTGCGTGCCGAAAGAACCCTCGATATTTAGGCTTTTAAACTTTGTTCGGTCTCGATAGCCAGCCTCTTTTGTGCTGAAATGTCGGATTACTTCTCTGTTTTTAATGGAAAACACATGTCGGTTTCTCAAGAAAAAGCCCGTTTTGGATTAATTGTCGTCGGTGATGAAATTTTGTCCGGCCGCCGCCAGGACAAGCATTTTCCCAAGGTTGTGGAGTTACTTGGCGCCCGGGGACTCCAGCTTTCCTGGGTCGAAATCCTGTCAGACGATCGCGCGGCTTTGACCGAGGCGCTGACGCGTAGTTTTGCCGGCAACGATATCGTGTTTTGTTGTGGCGGGATTGGTGCCACGCCAGATGATCACACTCGGCAGGCCGCTGCGGCGGCTCTCGGCCTTCCTTTGGTGCTCCATCCCTTTGCCCAAGAGCAAATCACCTTGAGATGTGCGGAAAATGCCGCAAAAGGTCAGGGTACGGCAGATATGACCGCACCCGAAAACGTGCAACGCCTGCAGATGGGATTTTTCCCGCAGGGTTGTGAGGCCGTGGTGAATCCTTTCAATCGCATTCCCGGATTTTTTATTAAAAACCACACGTTCGTGCCTGGTTTTCCCGTGATGGCTTGGCCGATGCTCGAGGCCACTCTCGATACGCGTTATGCGCATTTGCACAACAAAGAAATTCGTACTGAGCACTCCTTTGTCGTCTACAGCATGCCTGAATCCCGGATCACCCCAGCGCTCGAAGCACTCGAGCAGAAGTGGCCCAGCGTGAAAGCCTTTAGTTTGCCCTCGGTTGGAGACGGGGGTGGCGTTCCACATATTGAACTTGGTGTGAAGGGCGAACCCGTTGCAGCTGCCGAGGCGCTTGAGTTTCTGCGGGATGAGGCTTTGAGGCTTGGTGCTCGGTTTGACCCACCGGGTCAGTGATTTTTCACGATATGGGATAAAATAAATTCTGTTGCATTGCAATAGAGGTTTTTTGTTCCATGAGTGCATCTCATTCCGCACGGCCGCAGGCATCTTCAACGAGTCAGTCGCCGTCGCCCTTGGAGCCAAACGCCGGTTTGGGTATGGCGATCCAGGTGCTCGAGCGCGCAACGGCTTTGCTTGACGCTTTGGCTGCACAGCCTGATCCTGTCGCGTTGAAAGATTTATCCAAAGCCACGGGCCTTCATGCCTCGACGGCGCACCGTATTCTGAATGATCTGGTCCTTGGGCGCTATGTCGATCGCGTGGACAGTGGTCTGTATCAGCTCGGGATGCGTCTTCTCGAACTCGGCTCACTCGTCAAAGGTCGCCTCAATGTGCGTGAAGCCGCGCAGGATGCGATGCAAGCGCTCCACGCCTTGACCGGGCAGACAGTTAATTTATCCGTCCAGCAAAGTGACGAAATTGTCTACATCGATCGCGCCTGGAGTGAGCGCTCGGGGATGCAAGTTGTGCGCGCGATTGGTGGCCGGGCACCTCTTCACCTGACCTCGACAGGCAAGCTTTTTCTTTCCGCCGTCGATACGCGCCAAGTCCGGGCCTACGCGGCACGTACGCAACTGGTCGGCAGCACCATCAACAGTATTACCTCTCTCGAAGCGCTGGAACGCGAGCTGTCCCTGGTGCGTCAACATGGCTATGCCCGCGATAACGAGGAGCTTGAGCTCGGTGTTCGATGTATCGCTGCGGGTATTTATGATGATGCCGGCAAACTTGTGGCGGGTCTTTCCATTTCGGCGCCTTCCGGTCGGCTGGAGGATGCCTGGATTCCCCAGCTAGTGGAGACCGCAGCCAAGATTTCCGAGGCGCTTGGCTATGATGCGGGCCTGGCGACCTGATTTTGTTGCTTTTTTGGTGCGTTGCAACAAAAAAGTGTTGACATAGGGTTTTAGGGGTCTACAATAGAACTTGTGCAGTGCAGCAAATCTAGATGTAGAGATGCCCAACCCATTTCAGGAGAACACCATGTCAGCGATTCCTCAGCAAGTTTTAAATAGCCAGAAAGCAGCAATCGAAGCACTGGTTTCAATCCAGGGCTCAGTCTTCGGCGGCTTTGAAAAGCTGGTCGACTTGAACCTCAAGGCGATCAAAGCCACTCTCGACGAAGTTTCCGAAAAGTCACAACAAGTCGCCGCTGTCAAAGACGCGCAAGAAGCTGTTGCCATGACTTCGAGTCTGGTTCAGCCCAACGCTGAAAAAGCAATGGCTTACAGCAAGCACGTGTATGACATCGTGTCTGCCGTCCAGGCTGATTTAGCCAAGCTCGGCGAAGCTCAGCTTGCTGAAGGTCAAAAGCATATGCAGGACGCGATTGAGCAACTGACTAAAAACGCACCCGCTGGTTCGGAAAGCGCTGTTGCCATGCTCAAAAGTGGTTTGACACAAGCCAATACCGCCTTCGATTCGATGACCAAAGCCGCCAAGCAGGCAGCAGAAGTCGCTGAAAAGAATTTGGCAGCTGCTACGAGCGCAACTTTCAAAGCAGCTGGTGAAGCCGCTGAAGTCGCCAAGTCAGCAGCACGTGGCCGACGCGCTGCCTAAGCCTTCTCGCTCACGCAGTTCAGTTTAAAAAAAAAGACCGCCTGGATGGAGAACATCCAGGCGGTTTTTCACATTATTTGCTCGAAATTTGCTCGAAATAGGTGCGAATTTAGGTACGCTGTCGACCAATCGCTTTAGCGCATTCGCCGACTAGGCTCGGGCCGCGATAGATCAAACCGGTATAAAGTTGGACAGCATTGGCACCCGCGGCAATCTTTTCTGCCGCATGCTGCCCTGACATGATCCCGCCGACACCGATAATCGCGAAATCAGGCCCCATTTTTGACCGAAGTCGTCTGATGACTTCGAGCGAGCGAGCATGCAAGGGGGCGCCCGAAAGACCACCCGCTTCTTCGGCGTGTTTTTGACCTGCCACAGCGTCACGCGCCAACGTCGTGTTGGTGGCAATAACCCCATCAATCCCATGCCGCGGCAAGACCTCGGCAATGATGTCTATTTGTTCTTCAGACAAATCCGGTGCGATTTTGACAGCAAGGGGTACGCGTTTTTGATGTTGTTCCGCAAGCGCCAGACGGCGTGTGGCCAACTGCGAGAGTAATTGATCCAGCTCGTGTTCGCCTTGCAGTGCACGCAGGTTTTTGGTGTTCGGCGAGGAAATATTGACTGTGATGTAGTCTGCATGCGGATAAACGCCGGATAAGCCAATCAGATAGTCATCTGCCGCTTGTTCAATCGGTGTATCCGCATTTTTCCCGATGTTCAGACCAATGATTCCACCACGCTTTCGCCAGGTGCTGCGTTGCACATTGGCCAAAAAAGCGTCAAGCCCTTGATTGTTGAAACCTAACCGGTTGATCAGCGCCTCAGATTCAGGCAGGCGGAACATGCGCGGTTTGGGATTGCCGGGCTGAGCACGTGGAGTGACCGTACCGACTTCGATGAAGCCAAAACCGAGGTTGCCCATCGCGTCGATATGCGCGCCATTTTTGTCTAATCCGGCTGCAAGACCCACGGGATTTTGTAATGACAGACCCATGAGCTTTGTGGGCACTAAAACTTGGCTGTGCATCAGGCCGCGGGTCAGAGAACAGTCATACGCGCGCTGAAGAGCGCCGAGGGTCGCTTCATGAGCAGCTTCTGCGTCCATCGCGAATAACGCGTGACGAGCAAGAGGGTAGGCTTGAAAAAGAATGGACATGGGACGGTGGCTACTCGAAAGGTGTCGCGACTGGGGTCGAGGACAAGATTAAAAGTGAAATCAGCAGCATTTTAACGGGCTGCTTGCCACTGCCCGTCAACTCTGTATTCTGCAGGCTTGAAAAGAGCTTTGTAAGCCATTTTTTCGCTCTGTTCGATCCAATAGCCCAGGTACAGCCAAGGCAACTTCAGTTGTCGACATTGATTGATCTGCCACAAGATGCCGTAGGTGCCCAGGCTGCCTCGGGTGTCAGGATCGTAAAAGGTGTAAACGGACGAGAGGCCTTGCTCCAGAACGTCGATGATAGACACCATTTGCAGTTGGCCCTCTTGATCTCGAAACTCGACGAGCCGCGTATTGACCCTGCTGGCTAAGAGAAACTCTCCATACTGCTGGCGGCTGTCTTCGTCCATTCCCCCGTTGGGGTGGCGTCGTGCCTGATAACGCGTGTACAAGTCGTAATGCTCTTCTGACCAGGCGAGTTCAGCCACCAGAGGGCGAAGATTTTGATGACGCTTCAGCGCGCGCAGCTGCGTCCGGGATGGGGCAAATTGCTCCACATTAATTCTGACTGGAACGCAGGCTTTGCAGTCATCGCAATGGGGACGATAGGTAAATAATCCGCTGCGACGAAAGCCTTGGTCGATCAGGTGGGAATAGGTGTCGGAGTGAATCAAGTTGCCAGGGGCTGCGACTTGAGAGCGCGCCAGTCTGCCCGGCAGGTAACTGCAAGGGTAGGGTGCCGTGGCGTAAAACTGCAGCGTGGCGAAAGGGAGTTCCTTGATTTGGCTCATAGATGCCACCCGGTTTTAAAACAAAATATATTTGTCCGAGAATATTACAGATCCGGGCGAAGTAGGGGAGAGCCCACAGGACTGACTCCAAAAACTTTACAGTGGTCAGGGATGTCAAACAGGTAATGGGTGCAACCCACCTTCCTGATCGAGCAGTCCAGGTTGCCATGACACATCAGGCTCTTGGACACGTGCCTCGACATGCTGGAGAAACTCCGAACGCGGAACGGTCCGAGCCCCTAGCGAGGCGAGATGATTCGTTTGCATTTGACAGTCAATCCACTCTACGCCACGACGTTTTAAAAAAGCCACCAGATGAACAAACGCAATCTTGGAGGCATCGTTGGCACGGCTGAACATGGATTCACCAAAAAACATCCTGCCCAGGTTCACACCGTAGAGTCCACCTGCCAACTTTCCATTGATCCAGGTTTCTATACTGTGGGCTTGCCCCAATAAATGCCATGTCTCGTAAGCGAGTTGCATTTCCTCTGTGATCCAGGTGCCAGGCTGACCATTGATCGCGGATCTGGCACAAGAGCGAATCACAGATCCAAAAGCCGTATCAACGGTCACTGCCAGCGAAAAATCTCCGGATGCCTGAGCGCGGGATATTTGACGCAAACGTTTTCCGAGTGAGTGTGAAACATGAAGTTCGTCACACTTCAACACCATCCTGGGGTCGGGTGACCACCACAAAGGAGGTTCGTCTTGAGAAAACCAGGGGAAAATTCCCCGGGAGTAGGCGGCACGTAAGCGCTCGACAGAGAGATCGGCGCCCGCCGCGAGTAAACCAGGAGGATCCGTCAGGGCCTGCGAGACCGGTGGAAAAGGAGTATCAGTGTCGAGCCAGGTTAGCTTCACGAGGATGCCCGCGTCACGCGCCGCTTGTCACGTCTAGCGATTAAACGCAAGAGAGTAATGGTGCATGTCGAAATGCCCATGGGAGCGGTCGCGAATGTAGTGCTTCAGCGTGGTGGACACTGAGCGAAAGGCAAGGTTATCCCAGGGAATATCGTCCAGACCATACCAACGGGCCTCAAGTGTCTCTGGACCAGGATCAAGTTCGGGTCCTAAGGCCTCGGCCAAAAAGTACACATGCACCTGATCGATTTGAGGAATGTCGATCGCTGTGTAGAGTTTACCGAGCGCAATTTTGACGCCCGCTTCTTCTTGTGTTTCGCGTTCGGCACCTTGTGCCATGCTTTCGCTGAGCTCCATAAAACCAGCCGGCAGTGTCCAAGTATTGGCGCGTGGCTCGATCGCTCGCAGACAAAGGAGTATTTTGTCGCCCCATACAGGAAGTGTCCCAACCACAATTCTGGGATTTTGATAATGAACAGCGCCGCAGTTTTCGCAAACATCGCGCTTGCGGTTGTCACCCTCGAGTAAACGATTGGTGTTGAGGGTCCCGCATTGACTGCAGAACTTTTGTTCGCGGGGCGCTGGAAAATAAAAACTTGGATCGTGGCTCATGGCTCTATTTTACGGCCAAGCGAGGAGGGATCGACAGAAGGGGGCCCAGGGTTGGGGATAAAGTGCATCGCTTGGGCAATTGTCGTTGAGCGCCTAAAACTCAGCGGTGCGGGCTGAGTCAGAGCGGGATAGCACTCATGGGGGTCGGAGAGCGCGATGCCCGTCTCGAGATGGTTTGCGTTTTCAACAATGCTTGAGCCAAACTGATCAAACAAGTCAAGCAAGGATGAGCCCTCGGGGCTCAGGAGCGCCTCGCCCAGTGTGTGAAGATCACGGTCATCGATGCGAGCAGGACCACAGTCCGTATTGGCATACAGTTGCCCGGTCTCGTCGCATAGCCACTCCAGGACGCGATGAACAGTCTTTTGATGGTGAGTGGCGAGCGTGTGCGAGGTCGGGTCAACATGCACAATCAAGGGCGCCGCATCCAAACGGACATAGACACGCTGCGGCCCGTTTTGAAAAAACCATGCGCCGTCGGGCTGATCCGCATAATTGCGATTGATGAATCCCAGAATCTGGATGTTGCTGATGCCTTCACCCGGACCGCCAAGCTGAGCATCGCCCAGGGGATGGAGTTTCCATTCACCTCGAGCACTGAGCGAGAGCCAGCCGTAAACTGCCGGCACATTTGGCCAGCGCTTGACTGCGTCAAGTACGGATTGATCCATCAGGTTTTCTCGCTATAAACCACAAAACGCTTATAAATTGCAGAATGACCAGGCAACTCATCGCGCCGGTCAGTGCCTGGGACTGTTCATAGCCAAAGGCGACAAACATATCGGTGACTAAACCAAACCCCCATTGCACCGCAAACGCTCCCACAAAAACCATCAGGTTATAGGTTGTCAGGATGCGGCCGGAAATGTGTTTGGGAAAAGCAAGCGCGATTTGGGTCTGTAGCAAAAACATCGCAGGTACCATCAGCGAAAGAATCAGCCAGACGATCCACGATAGCGAACCCTGCCAGAATACGATGATGGCAAAGCAAATCGGAATCCAGATCAGCGCGCAAAGTGATTGCGTGAGAAGAGCCACCCCTCTTTTGATCAGCCAGGGGCTAATGGTGCCCATCAAAATGTAGGCAACGAGGATGGTGGCATTCAGGTAAAGCAAAGTTTGACCTGCCTGGTCGGGCGTCATACCGAGTACACCTGTAAACCAAGGTCCTGCCCAAAGTGTTTGCAGGGCGCCAAAACCGCCAACAATGAAAATCGTCGGTGGGATTGCTTGCACCATGAGAGGATCTTTACAAAGGGTTAAAAATCCCCCCTCTCGTTGATTGGCGTTCGCAGGTGTGGACTGCGCTCGGTCAAGATCGCCAGCAAACAGAAAAATCGCCAAGGCGCTCAACACGAGCAAAAGCGCGATCAATCCGAAGGAATGACGCCAGCCGATCCACTCGGCCAGTGCCAGAGCTGGCTGACTCGCCACAAGCGCACCCGAAGTGCCCGCGACCAACATATACATCACCAGCCGTGGCTGTTGATGCGCAGGGAAGCAGCGTCTGAAATAGGAGTAAGCAGCCATCAGACAGGCCGACACACCAACACCGATCAGCATGCGACCCACGGACAGCAACCAAAGCGCTTCGCTGGTGGCCATTAATAACGCCCCTAGGGCGGCGACCAATAGTAAGGAGGACTCCGTTCTTCTTGCACCGTGGCGGTCAAGCCAGATGCCGACAGGAATTTGAACCGCGCTAAAAGCCAGAAAATATGCCGAAGTCAGCCAGCCGAGCTCACCTGCCGATAGTTTCAGATCATCCGCAAGCAGGGGTGCGATTGCGGCATTGACGGAGCGCAAGACATAGGAAAGAAAGTATCCACAGGCGAATACGAGGATGATCCTGAAGGCGGCAAAGCCTTTGGGAGTTTGATGAGGATCAGTGGGGGGGAGGGTCATTTTTATGTGTGTTGGAGGCGCAACCCGGAATCGAACCGAGCTACACGGATTTGCAATCCGCTGCATAACCACTCTGCCATTGCGCCAACACGAAGCTTACGCAGGCGCAGATCATACTACAAAAGCGCTTTTTATTAGCCGCCACTACAAACTATACTCGCACCCACGCCTGTCGCTTTGTGTCTGTGTCGAGCAGACCCGTGGCAACGGTTCAATTGATCATTCAATTTGGAGACATCCATGAAAACAATCATTAAGCGTCGGATACTGATGCAAGTTGGTGCGTGTGCGCTGGCATTGTGCGCAACGGTCACGCATGCTCAGACCGATTGGCCGACCAAGCCGGTGACGTTAATCGTGCCCTTTCCGGCTGGCGGCGGTACAGATGCCTTCGCTCGACCATTGGCGGCCGTACTGAGTAAATCCATCGGCAAGCAAATCGTGATCGATAACCGGGGTGGCGCGGGCGGCAATCTTGGCGCGGGCATCGCAGCCAAGGCGGCTCCGGACGGATACACCTTATTCATGGGCGCAGTTCATCATTCGATCGCGCCTTCGATGTACCCCAAGCTCGACTACGATCTCCAAAAAGATTTTGTGCCGATCGCATTGGTCGCGCGCGTCCCGCAAGTGCTGGTGGTCAATCCTCAAAAGGTTCCAGGCGACTTTAAAGCCTTCATGAATCAGGTCAACACAAATCCAGGCAAGCTGAATTACGGTTCGGCTGGCAGTGGTACCTCCCATCATCTCGCGGGCGAGCTCTTCAAGATCCAGTCCAAAACCGACATTGCGCACATTCCCTATCGTGGCGCAGGCCCGGCCTTGCAGGGCCTGATGGCGGGTGATGTCGATATGATGTTCGATGGCCTGGGTTCTTCGTCTGCGCATATCAAGTCCGGTCGCATCAAGCCATTGATGGTGGCGGGCTCCTCGCGAAATCCCGCCATTCCGGATGTCCCGAGCGCTGCCGAACTTGGCCTGCCTGATTACACAGTCAGCACCTGGTACGCCATTTGGGCACCCAAGGGCACACCACCAGCTGTTCAGGCCAAGCTAATCGACGAAATCAAAAAGCTCGCCAATGATGACACGATTGTGAAAGTTTGGGCTGCAAACGGCGCAGAGTTTCCAGATTTGACTGGTGCGCAGTTCGGTGCCTTTGTCGACAGTGAAATTAAGCGCTGGGCGGATGTGGTGAAAACTTCTGGTGCCAAGCTTGATTAATTCATGCACTAAAGAAAAAAGCCTGACGCAATTTCATTGTGTCAGGCTTTTTTTGCCGAATTTGGAGCGGGAGACGAGTCTCGAACTCGCGACCTCAACCTTGGCAAGGTTGCGCTCTACCAACTGAGCTACTCCCGCTTGGTCATCACAAAAAACGTTGTTTTGTGCGAAGACCAAAACTATATCATAACTACCCACCTGCATGTCAAATCCAACCCAGATTTCCCCTCAATTTGGCCATTCGCCATGTTCAATGGCATTGACCCGACAAAATACGCTGGGCCTGGTCTGTCAGGCCCGGCACGTATTGACCTTGTCATCGCTCGAGCAGTGTCCCGAAGTGACGCAGTGGTCCCGTACCAGAGGAGCAGTGGTGGTGCTGGGTGGCGGCAGTAACGTCATCTTGCCAGAAGTGCTTGACCGACTCGTTGTACGTGTTGCCCTCAAGGGAATGACTCCAGTTGAAGATCCTGATCACAGTTCTGCCCAGACATGGCGAATTGACGTTGCCGCGGGTGAGAACTGGCATGACTGGGTCCAGACTGCAACCCGACATGGCTGGTTCGGACTGGAAAACCTTGCCTTGATTCCCGGGACGGTGGGTGCCGCGCCTGTCCAAAATATTGGTGCCTATGGTGTCGAGTTAAAGGATCGAATCGAATCCGTGACAGCCTGGAATATTCCGGAGGGTCGGTTGATCACTCTGCCTGCCCAGGACTGCGCTTTTGCTTACCGTGACAGCATCTTTAAACGCGCAGCACCCGGAACATGGCTGATTGTCTCGGTACGATTTATGTTACCCAAGCGGTGGGTGCCCGTATTGACCTACCCGGACTTAAGAAATCATCCGGTTCTTTCGACAATGGAGCCTGAACGTGTCACGGGACAGCATATTCTGGATGCCGTATGTGAGATTCGTCGGGCCAAATTACCGGATCCTGAGGTGTTAGGCAATGCAGGAAGCTTTTTTAAAAATCCAGTTGTCTCGGCCGCGTTGCATCAACAACTCAAGGAAAAGTTTGTCGATTTAATTGCCTATCCCCAAAATGATGGAAGTTTCAAACTCGCAGCCGGCTGGATGATTGAGCGCTGCGGATGGAAAGGCAGACGTCTTGGACATGTTGGCGTTCACGAACGTCAGGCTCTCGTCTTAGTGAACTATGGCCAAGCGAATGCTGCAGAGCTGTTGGACTTGGCTCAAAAAATAAGCGCCTCGGTAGAGGCGCTTTTTGGGGTCAAACTCGAAATAGAACCCGTTGTAGTCCCCGGAGTAAGCGGGCCGCGAGTTTAGAGACCTAAAACAGTCTGCATATCAAAGAGACCTTTGCGCTTGCCCTCGAGAAAGCGAGCGGCCCGCAGACTCCCTTCAGCGTAACCCGCGCGGCTGCTTGACCGGTGGGAGATCTCAATGCGTTCTCCGGTGCCACAAAAGAATACTGTGTGATCGCCCACGATATCCCCTCCGCGCACGACTGAAAAGCCGATTTCACCTGTTTTGCGTGGACCGGTATGTCCGTGACGTGTCCAGGCGGCGATTTCGTCCAGTGGCTTACCCCAGGCCTGGGCGATTGTTTCGCCCATTTTGAGGGCAGTGCCCGAGGGGGCATCGACCTTGTGACGATGGTGCGCCTCAAAAACCTCGACGTCATAGCCAGAGTTCAGGATACGCGCAGCCATGTCGAGCAGTTTGAGGGTGGCATTGACACCCACGCTCATGTTGGGTGCGAAAACGATACCAATGCTCTCAGATGCTTGGGTGATGGCAGCTTTGCCGGCTTCGTCGAAACCCGTTGTGCCGATCACCATGTTGACCCCGTACTGTACGCAAGCCGCCAGATGCTGAAGGGAGCCTTCCGGGCGGGTGAAGTCAATCAGACAATCAGCCTTATGGATGGCAGATAATTGATCCGTGATGAGTACGCCGCTGTTTTGTCCCAGGAAGCCGCATGCATCCTGACCCAGCATCGGGGCGCCAGCGATATCAAGCGCAGCGGTGAGTTTCAGATCAGAGGACTGGGAGACCGCTTCAATGAGCATGCGCCCCATACGGCCACTGGCTCCTGCAATTGCAATTCGCATCATGGACTCTTTCTAAGTTGTAAACGGTGGTTATTGCAGTGGGGCGGGAGCGTCGTCTGGCGCGCCAGGAATAGCTGCCGGGTCGGAAATCGAGGTGTCGCCAATTGTTTGGCCCAGGCTTAAACCTGGCGCCACTTCAATCGGTGCTCCCAGTCCAGCGTCATTCGCCTGACGCTCTTTGAAGAGGGCGTCCTGGGCGGCTTCACGCTTGGAAATGCCGACTTCATCTTTCGCGATCTGGAACGGTTGAAGATCCGGTTGTTCGTCACCCTTCCAGCTTGCGAGTTGTCCGCCATCAAACAATACGGTGAAGACGCGCTCCTCGACTTTGCCGTTTCCGGAGCGGTAGTAGTAAGGGTAGTCCCAGCGGTTGGCATGCAAAGCGCTGGTCAGCGTCGGTGTTCCGAGCGCAAAACGAACCTGTTCACGCGTCATGCCGGGACGAAGAAGTGCAACCTGGTCTTTGGTGACCCAGTTACCCTGCTGAACCCCTACCTTGTAGGGGAAGCCCCATTTGCTGGAGGTGCAACCTGTAAGTGCGACCATTCCAACCGCCAGGGCAACTACAGCCAAGCCAGCGCGCAAAGGAGAGGTGTATCGACGAAGCATAAACAATGCAAACCTCTGATGGGTAAAGGACCAAAGACGTTATCATAAAGCTTTACAGAGCTGAAGTCTTCACCCTACAGGACAATCCGTGGATCTCGAAAACGATCAGAGTGATTTAAAAAACGTCGGTTTGAAAGCAACGTTTCCGCGCTTGAAGATTCTGGACATTTTTCGCAAGTCGGATGAGCGACATTTAAGTGCCGAGGATGTCTATCGTTCCTTGATCGCTGAAAATATCGATATCGGTCTGGCAACCGTCTACCGTGTTCTGACACAGTTTGAACAGGCGGGGATTCTTGCGCGGAGTCAGTTCGACGGTGGCAAGTCGATTTTTGAACTCAACGATGGCGATCATCACGACCATCTGATCTGCACGCATTGCGGCTCAGTGACAGAGTTCACGGACGCCGAGATTGAAAAACGCCAGCACAAAATCGCCCGCGACAACGGCTTTACGCTCGAAAGCCATGACATGGTCTTGTACGGTGTCTGTAAGAACTGCAGTTGAAATTGCAGTCAAAAATCGATTTTTTAAGCTTAAGCTTCAAGCAGCTCCTGGGCATGCTTGAGTGTGGTCGGGGTGATTTTGATTCCCCCGAGCATGCGGGCGATTTCTTCGATGCGTGCTTCAGTATCCAGTTTTGCAATGGAGGATTCGGTGCTGCCTTTGGATTGCTGCTTGCTGACTTGAAAGTGATGTTGCCCGCGCGCAGCGACCTGAGGAAGGTGTGTGACACACAGAACCTGATGGCGTGCGCCCAATTCGCGCAGAAGATTGCCAACTACTTCCGCCACGGCGCCACCAATTCCGCTGTCGACCTCATCAAAAATCAGAGTGGGCACACGTGCGGCACGACTGGCAATGACGGACAGCGCCAAAGAAATACGGGCAAGCTCGCCACCCGAGGCGACTTTTGCGAGTGGCTTGGGCGAGGTGCCTGCATGTCCAGCAACTAAAAACTCGACATTGTCTTGACCTTGCGCTGAGGCAGAACCTTCGGAAAGTGCAACACTAAACTGTCCTCCCTCCATCGCGAGAGTCTGCATGGCTTTGGTCACTTGTTTGCCAAGATCGAGAGCGGCCTTGCGTCGCGCGGTTGTCAGTGCTTTCGCATGGGCTTGGTATTCTGCTTTGAGCGTTGCCGCAGTGGCGCGCAACGTTTCGATATCGGCCGATGCGCTGAGTGCTTCCAGCTCATGGCGCAGGGAAGCATGCAATGCGTAGAGTTGTTCAGGCTCAGTTTTGAATTTGCGCGCGAGATCAAAGATAGTGCGCATTCTTTCGTCTACAACCGCCAGTCGTTCGGGATCCAGCTCGACGCGTGAAAGGTAAGCATTGAGATCGGACACGGCTTCGCTGACGGAGATGCGCGCGGATTCGAGAGATTCGTGGACTGCCTGCAAAGCGGGATCGTGACGCAGCAACTGGGAAATTTTCTGGAGTGCGCCGACTATCTGGTGATGGGCTGAGTCTTCATTTTCGTCCAGACGCCCCAAAGCATGCGCGGCACCATCCAGCAACGATTGCGCGTTTGCCAGTCGTGTTTGTTCGGCTGACACTTCATCCCATTCGTTCGCACCGAGCGCGAGGCGGTCGAGCTCGGCGAGCTGCCACTCGAGTTTTTCGCGGGCAGCGTTCAGGGCACTCGCATCTTGTTCGGAAAGGGAGAGTTGTTTTTCAACTTTGCGCCAGGCCTTCCATGCCAGCGCGACTTGCTGTTTCAACGTCTGGTGTCCGCCATGCGCGTCAACCATGTCACGCTGACTTTCGGTGCGTAACAGACTTTGATGGGCGTGCTGGCCGTGGATGTCGACCAGATATTCCCCGACTTCGCGAAGCTGGGCAATGGTGACAGCCGAGCCATTGATATATCCCCGGCTGCGACCCTGCGCATCGACAACGCGTCGCAAGACAAGCTCGCCTTCGCCGCTCAGGTCATGCTCGTCAAGCCATTTCGTCAATTCAGGCGGCAGGTCGAACACTGCGCTGATTTCTGCGCGCGCTGCCCCATTGCGAAGTACAGAGGAGTCCGCTCTTTCACCCAAAGTCAGTGCGAGTGCGTCGATCAGGATGGATTTGCCCGCGCCCGTTTCGCCCGAAAAGACAGTAAAGCCGTTTTCGAAATTGATTTCGGCTTCGGTGACGATCACGAAATCCCGGATGTGAAGCGCGCGCAGCATGGCTTACTCTCCTTCGTTGCCGGACTGCGGGAGTCGATTCCAGTCAAGCTTGCGTCGTAGCGTGGAAAAAAAACTGTACCCAGCCGGATGCAAAAAGCGGATCGTATGAGGTGCGCGGCGCACCACAATCCGGTCGCCGGATGTCAGGTCCGACCAGGTTTGCATGTCAAAGTGCACGCTTGCGCCAAGTTCGACACGGCTCATCGAGCTGAGCGTCATGTTGAGCACGCTGTCGGCGGGAATCACGATCGGTCGGTTCGAAAGCGTCTGGGGGGCGACAGGGACCAAGAGCATCGCGCTGACGGAGGGATGCAAGATCGGCCCTGCCGCTGAGAGCGCGTAGGCGGTCGAACCTGTCGGCGTGGCAACGATGAGCCCGTCAGCGCGCTGGGTATACATAAAAGCGTCATTGACCTCGACGCGGACCTCGATCATGCCGCCTCGGCCTGCACGGTTGAGCACCACGTCATTGAGAGCGGTCGCGGCAAACATTTGTTCCTGACCACGCCATACGGTCGCGCTCAGCAGCATGCGCTCCTCGGTATCGTAGCGGCCCTCAAGCAAATCCGTGAGCGCCGCGTTTGCATCGTGGACGGGAATGTCGGTGATAAATCCGAGTCTGCCATGGTTGATGCCGACGACAGGGACATCAAAAGGCGCGAGATGCCGGGCCGCGCCCAGCATCGTGCCGTCGCCTCCCATCACAATCGCGAGGTCCGCTCGCTGGCCGATTTCGGCAAAGTCGGCGGCAGGGTATTCGGATACCCCAGTGTGGCGTGCGGTTTCGGCTTCGATGAGGACCTGTCGGCCAGCTTCGCTCAACAGGGTGGCAAGCGCCCGTAACGGAGCATGCAAGCCCGAGTCTTGATAACGACCTACTAAAGCAATTATGGGAAAATGCATGCAAAGCCCAATCGACGAAAAACTATTCGATTATAGAGGTGAGGAAGGTAAAATAGGGTCATGATGGATGATCGTGCGCGCGCGCTTCTTAAAGCTTTAATCGAGCGGTACATTGATGACGGCCAGCCCGTCGGCTCCCGTACGCTTTCAAAGTTGTTCGACCTGTCTCCTGCCACGATCCGCAATGTCATGGCCGATCTGGAGGAACTCGGACTCATCCACAGCCCCCATACTTCGGCTGGCCGTGTGCCGACACCCAAGGGCTACCGCTTATTTGTCGATACGATGCTGACAGCCAAGCCTTTCGAGCTTGCCTCCACTTCCAACGTCAGGGATCTCCAGTCTGCTTCCGATCCATCGCGCGCGGTCAATGCCGCGGCATCGATGCTCTCCAATTTGACCCAGTTTGCCGGCGTGGTGTTATCCCCTAGGCGCGCTCAGGTTTTTCGCCAGATCGAGTTCATCCGGCTCTCTGAAAAGCGTATTCTCCTGATCATCGTGACGCCGGACGGTGACGTTCAGAACCGTATCTTGTTGACGCCGCGTGATTACAGCAGCACCGCACTCATCGAAGCGGCTAATTTTTTCAATCACAACTTCGCGGGCAAGTCTTTCGCGGAGGTGCGTCAGACGCTTTCACAGGATCTGGCCCGCCTTCAGGAGGACATGTCCAGGCTCATGCAGGCTGCCGTCGAGGCGGGCGCGCAGGCTGCGGACGAGGTCGAAACAATGGTCATTTCCGGTGAGCGCAGACTTCTCGATGTGAATGAGCTCGCCTCCGATATGGATCGTTTACGTAAAACTTTTTCTTTGTTTGAAAAAAAGACCGACCTGTTGCAGTTGCTCGAGGTTTCTAGCCGCGCGCAGGGTGTGCAGATTTACATCGGCGGGGACTCCGACCTTGTTCCCACTTCCGATCTTTCCGTCATCACGGCACCATACAGTATTGATGGTCATGTGATCGGGACGCTTGGCGTCATCGGTCCGACCCGTATGGCGTATGAACGTGTGATTCCGATCGTCGACATTACAGCGCGCTTGCTTTCCAACGCGCTCAGCCACAACTCCTCCGAGCGTTCCTAACATGCGATTTTGGCCTCAACCCAAGCGTGCAAGCGCTCCTGCAACACGTTTTGTGCCTTGGCCAAAGCCTTTCACAACAGCCCGCGTAGGGGTGTTACTCGTCAATTTAGGTACCCCTGACGAGCCGACTGCACCTGCAATCAAGCGTTATTTGCGTGAGTTTTTGTCCGATCCGCGTGTGATCGAAATCCCCAAGTTGCTATGGTGGCCGATTCTGAACGGTCCCATTTTGTTGGCACGGCCCCGCAAGCTCGCGCCGCGTTACCAAAGTATCTGGATGAAAGAAGGCTCACCACTCCTAGTCTATACCCAGCGACAGACAGAGGGTTTGCGAAAGATATTTGCGCAGCGCGGTCTTGAGGTCGAGGTAGAGACGGGGATGCGTTATGGCAATCCGTCCATCAAGGACGCCATGTTATCCCTGCGTGATCGAGGGTGCGAACACATTCTGGTCGTGCCGTTGTATCCTCAGTACGCATCCAGTACGACCGCAACGGTCGTGGATGCGGTGACGCAGGTGGCGGCCCGATTACGTGATCAGCCCGCCATGCGGTTCATCAAGCGATTTCACACGCATGCTTCTTTTATCCAGCCGCTTGGTGACAAAATTGCAGCTTTCTGGGCTCAACATGGTCGACCACAGAAGCTTGTGATGAGTTTTCACGGGTTGCCTCAGCAATGTGTGAACATGGGTGATCCTTATTGCAGGGACTCTTACGAGACGGCGCGTGCACTTGCCACCCATTTAGGTCTTTCTGATGACCAGTATCTGGTCACATTTCAGAGCCGTTTTGGTCCTGCCAAGTGGCTGGAGCCCTACACCGAGCCCACGCTTGAGCGTTTAGCCAAAGAGGGCGTGACTGAGGTCGATGTTGTCTGTCCCGGTTTTTTGGCGGATTGCCTGGAAACTCTGGAGGAAATTTCAATCGAGGTGGGTGAAACGTTTAAACACGCCGGTGGAAAGCAGTTTCGTTATATCTCGGCCTTAAATGATGACCCAGCCTGGCTGAGCGGTTTGGCCGACCTGGTCCAGGAACACTTGCAAGGTTGGCCGATTCGTCCGGAGTGAGTGAAATTTTTCCAGTTTTCTCTTGAAAGTGGGGATTTTGTCCCCAAGTGCATAGCTAATGAAGCACTTTTCTGGAGAAGTTCACAATGACGGCTCAAAACGGTTCGGCTGATTCTAAGCCCGACACAGCCCCTCAAGATCAACAGCCTGCGGGCGATCCCTCAGCCACCCAAGGTGTCGAACATCAAGATCCTGTCGCTCGACTGGAGGCCGAGTTGGCCGCAGCCCTTGTTCAGGTTGCCGAGCACAAAGACCAGGTATTGCGTGCGCACGCCGAAATGGAAAATGTCCGACGACGCGCTCAGGAAGAGGTTTCCAAGGCGCGCAAGTTCGGAATCGAGTCTTTCGCCGAGAGCATGGTGCCGGTCAAGGATAGTCTGGAGGCCGCGTTGTCCCAGGGCGAGCAAACCCAAGAGGACATGCGTGCGGGTATCGAGATGACCCTTAAGCAATTGGTCAGCGGCTTTGAGCGCAACTATCTTAAGGAAATCGCACCAGCACCGGGCACTAAGTTTGACCCGCATCACCATCAGGCGATCGCTACGGTTCCGGCCGAGCAAGAAGCCAACACGGTGGTGGCGACCTTGCAAAAGGGTTATCTCATCGCGGACCGCGTACTCAGACCTGCTTTAGTTACGGTTGCGGCCTGATTTCAGGAAGAAAACAGGTGGTTTGGGCTTGAAATCATCAATTTGTGCCCCATCTGTTCCTCAACCAAGCATTTCATCTAATTCTGATTCTTTAAAGGTACTTTCACCATGAGCAAGATTATCGGTATCGACCTTGGCACCACCAACAGCTGCGTGGCCGTCATGGATGGCGGTCAGGTCAAAATCCTGGAAAACGCCGAAGGCGCCCGCACCACTCCTTCGATCGTCGCCTATATGGAAGACGGCGAGACGCTGGTTGGCGCGCCTGCTAAACGACAGGCAGTCACTAACCCCAAAAATACGCTTTACGCCGTGAAGCGTCTGATTGGTCGCAAGTTCACTGAAGATGCTGTGCAAAAAGACATCCACCTGATGCCTTACAAAATTGTCAAGGCTGACAATGGTGATGCATGGGTTGAGGCCCAGAACAAAAAGCTCGCGCCTTCGCAGGTCGCAGCCGATGTATTGCGCAAAATGAAAAAGACAGCGGAAGACTTCCTCGGCGAAGAGGTCACTGAGGCTGTGATCACGGTTCCTGCCTACTTTAACGACAGCCAGCGTCAGGCAACCAAAGACGCTGGTCGTATCGCGGGTCTGGATGTCAAACGCATCATCAACGAGCCGACCGCTGCCGCATTGGCTTTTGGTATGGACAAGATGGAAAAGGGCGATCGCAAGATCGCGGTGTTCGACCTGGGCGGTGGTACGTTCGATATTTCGATTATCGAAATTGCGGATGTCGATGGCGAGAAGCAGTTCGAAGTATTGTCCACCAACGGCGATACCTTCCTTGGTGGCGAAGACTTCGACCAACGCATCATCGAATATGTGATCGCCGAGTTCAAGAAAGAGCAGGGCGTGGACCTGTCCAAGGATGTCCTTGCGCTGCAGCGCCTGAAAGAAGCCGCTGAAAAGGCCAAGATCGAGTTGTCCTCCAGCCAGCAGACTGAAATCAATCTGCCTTACATCACAGCGGATGCCTCAGGTCCCAAGCACTTGAACCTGAAAATGACACGTGCCAAGCTTGAGTCGCTGGTCGAGGAACTGATCGCCCGTACGATCGAACCTTGCCGCATCGCGATCAAGGACGCAGGCGTCAAGGTCAGCGACATCGACGACGTGATTCTGGTGGGCGGTATGACCCGCATGCCCAAGGTTCAGGAGAAGGTCAAAGAGTTCTTTGGTCGTGATCCGCGTAAAGACGTGAACCCGGACGAAGCTGTGGCTGCAGGTGCCGCGATTCAGGGTTCGGTTTTGTCTGGCGATCGTAAAGACGTGTTGTTGTTGGACGTGACACCTTTGTCGCTTGGTATTGAAACGCTCGGTGGCGTGATGACCAAGATGATCACCAAGAACACGACCATCCCGACACGCCACTCGCAGGTGTTCTCGACGGCCGATGACAATCAGCCGGCCGTGACCATCAAAGTGTTTCAGGGCGAGCGTGAAATTGCCGCCGGTAACAAGACGCTGGGTGAGTTCAATCTTGAGGGTATTCCACCAGCACCACGTGGCACACCCCAGATCGAAGTGACCTTCGATATCGACGCGAACGGTATCGTGCATGTGTCCGCCAAGGACAAGGGCACAGGCAAGGAAAACAAGATCACGATCAAGGCAAACTCTGGTCTGACCGAAGAAGAGATCCAGCGTATGGTGAAGGATGCCGAGGCGAATGCCGAGGAAGATCACCGCATGGCTGAGTTGGCGATTGCTCGAAATGGCGCGGACGCTTTGGTTCATGCCACCCGCAAGTCCTTGACCGAGTATGGTGACAAGCTCGATGCGGCTGAAAAAACCGCCATCGAAGCTGCGATCACCGAGGTTGAAGAAGTGCTCAAGAGCGGTGCCGATAAAGCAGCCATCGATGCCAAGGTTGAAGCACTTTCGACTGCCTCGCAAAAGCTTGGTGAGAAGATGTATGCCGACGCCCAGGCCGCTCAGGCTGCAGCGCAAGGCGGCGCAGGTTCAGAAGCTGGTGCCAAGCCAGCCGATGACAACGTCGTCGACGCTGAGTTCAAAGAAGTCAAGCGCGATCAGAAGTGATCGCCTAGCCTTCAAAGCGATTCGCCCGGGACTCTTTCAGAGCAACCCGGGCGCATTTTTTTGCCTTAGTTCCTTCTGTTTGACTTAAAGAGCCTGAGATCATGGCAAAACGTGATTTTTACGAAATCCTTGGCGTTGCTAAAAATGCCTCGGATGATGAGATTAAAAAAGCCTACCGAAAGTTGGCGATGAAATACCATCCGGATCGCAATCCGGACAGCAAAGAAGCCGAAGAGAAATTCAAACAAGCCAAAGAGGCTTATGAGATTTTGTCTGATGACAGCAAGCGTGCTGCCTACGATCGCTATGGGCACGCCGGTGTCGATCCCAACGCGGCCGGAATGGGTGGCGCGGGTGGTGCTGGTTTTGGCGATGCCTTCGGCGATATTTTCGGTGAAATCTTCGGGGGTGGTCGTCGTGGTGGCGGCGGTGGACCTCAGGTTTATCGTGGCGCTGACCTCAAATACGCGATGGAAATCACCCTTGAACAGGCGGCTAACGGTTTCGATACTGAAATTCGCGTACCGAGCTGGGAGAATTGCGAGGTCTGCAAAGGCAGTGGCGCCAAGCCAGGGACAACGCCCAAAACTTGCCGCACTTGCGGTGGCTCGGGTGCGGTCCGCATGCAACAGGGTTTCTTCAGCGTGCAGCAGACATGTCCGACGTGTCACGGCAGCGGCAAAGAAATCACTGATCCTTGTGTGTCTTGCGATGGCGTCGGACGCACACGCCGCAACAAGACTTTGCAAGTCAAGATACCTGCGGGAATCGATGACGGGATGCGTATCCGTTCCTCGGGTAATGGCGAGCCCGGCATCAATGGCGGCCCCCCGGGCGACTTGTTTGTGGAAATCCACATCAAGGAGCACAAGATCTTCCAGCGTGAAAATGATGACTTGCATTGCGAGCTCACCATTCCGTTTACGACCGCTGCGCTTGGCGGCGATATTCAGGTGCCAACCTTGAATGGCAAAGCCGAGATCACCATTCCCGAAGGCACACAGTCGGGTAAAACATTCAGACTGCGTGGCAAAGGTATCAAGGGTGTACGAGGCGCATACCCAGGAGACTTGTATTGCCACGTCGTGGTGGAAACACCCGTCAAGCTGACGGATGAGCAGAAATCAATCCTGCGCCAGTTCGAGGCTTCGCTGGGCGAGGGTGGTGAACGTCACTCTCCTCAGAGCAAGTCCTGGACGGATCGCGTCAAGGACTTTTTCTCATGATTACTTTTTCTTCTCGAAATCTCCCGCAGCCACACTGCTGAACTCGGCGGGTTTGAGGTATTTGCGAACCACCGCATTGACCTGGTCTGCAGTCAGCTTGGACATTTTGTGATCAAGCTCTGCAGCCCAGGCAAATGTGCGACCAGTATCGAGATAGTTGATCCATGCGCCTGACAGACCGCTATCCTGAGCCCGTGCGAGCTTGCGATAGTTGAGTAGCGCTTTGATGCCATCTTGCACTTCGGTCTCACCAAAGCCTTCCTTCAGCACGCGTTCAAACTCCTCGCGAATGGCAGCTTCGACTTTGCTGCGATTTTCAGGTGAAAAGATCGCATACACGCCCCAGGAGCCACTGGGCTCAAAAGCCGATACGTTCAGTCGTGTCCGGACGTTGTAGGACAGCCCTTCTTTTTCGCGCACACGCATCCACAGTCTGGAAGTCTCTGAGGTACCAAGTAAAAAGTTCGCGAGTGAAAGCGCAGCATAGTCTGGATCGGTATCCTGCATTTTCAGAGGCATGGCTGCCGTATAAAACGCATTGGCTTTATCCGGTGTCAGTGCTTGCATTTGCGCAGGCGTGATGTCACGGTAAGGATTGGGAATGCGTTTGTAGGCGACACCCTCGGTCCATTGATCAAGCGATTGTTTGAGCGTCTTTTCCAGGCTGACCGGATCGAAGCTGCCGACTGCGGCAGTCATGATTTGATTGGCGCCATAGAACTTTTTGTGAAATGCCAAAAGAGTCTCGCGTTTGAGTTCTGACACAGCCTCGATCGATTCCTCGAAACTCGGTTGATATCGGATATCGTCCCTGGGCCACGGGTTGTCGTGGCGGGCAAGCATGCGCGAGGCAATCGCCGTGGGTTCGGTCATTGAACTTTTAATCGAGGTCAGCAACTTGCCTTTGTACTCATCCACTTCTGTTTGTGGAAAATTTGCCTGACGCACGACGTCCAGGACGAGCTTCACCAGAGAGTCGATATTGGCGCGAGTCGTGGATAAGCTGATGTTGACAGAACCGCCAGATCCGGAGATGCCGACTTGACCACCCAGCGCGTCAATTTGATCTTTGATTTGTTGGCGTGTCAGTTTTTCCGTACCGCTCAAGAGCAAATCAGGTGTTGCAATTGAGGCGATACGTTGACCTTTGAGTGAATCCACATCACCAAACTGCAACTGGATCACAGTCTGCACGCGTTCTCCTCTCGACTCTTTAGGCAGCAGAGCCAGTTTGAGCGTGCCATTTGAAAGCTTGACCGTTTTACGTTGTGTACGTTGATCGATGTTTTTCGGATCCGGATCAAAAGCTTCTGCCTGCTTGAGCTGAGTGTCTCCTACGTAATCTTTCAGCTCGGCGGCGAGATCAGGCTTGCTGAAAGCGGGTGCGCGCACCGGCTTTTCAGTCGGAATATATTGGCCCTCAGTACGATTCGATTGGGTCAGGTACTGATCAGCGGCTTGTTGCACCTGAGCGAGCGTCACCGCGCGAATACGGTCTCGTGCCAGAAACCAAAGGCGCCAGTCGCCCACTGCGACTGCTTCAGACAGACCAGAACTGACTTTCTGGGCGTCGCTGAACATTTGGTCCCAGGATTTGAGCCACTGATTGCGTACTCGATCCAATTCTTCTTGAGTAAAAGGATGTTTGGAAATGGACTCGAGCGTGCTCGTCAACGTCTTGAGCGATTCTGCCTGATCCATTCCGGGCTGCAAGCTTGCGCCGAACATCACGGTACCAGGTGCGGTGCGGTCCATTGTGAAACCAAACACGCTTGCGGCTTGCTTGGAAGGAACCATGGCTTTGTAAAGACGCCCGGATGGCGTGTCCGAAAGAATCATGCTGGCCAGATCGATCGCCGCAAAGTCTTTGTGGGCGGCGGAGGGCACGTGATACATCGCGGCGACCAAAGGCGCGCCACCGACGCGTCGCAGAATGACACTGCGTTCGCCGTCCTGAACAGGATCTACGGTGTATTCGGGTGGGAGGGTGCGTGTGGGGCGAGGGATTTTACCGAATGACTTCATCACATCGGCTAGGACGGTGGACGTGTCAAACTTGCCCGTCACGATCAGGACCGCGTTATCGGGCTGATAATAGGTTTTATAAAATGCCCGAAGCTGCGCGATATCCACGTTTTCCACATCGGAGCGCGCACCAATCGGAGTTTTTCCGTAGTTATGCCACTCATAGGCGATGCTGAGCATTTTCTGCCACAAGATGCGGAAAGGATTGTTCTCGCCGCTCTCCATCTCGTTACGCACAACGGTCATTTCAGTATCGAGATCTTCGCGCTTGATGGTGGCGTTGATCATGGCATCGGCTTGCCAGTTCAGATACCAGGCCAGTGTGTCTGGATTAGCAGCGAAACTCGCATAGTAGTTGGTGCGGTCGACCGATGTCGTACCATTGGCCTGGAGTCCGCGTTTGGAGAACTCACCCAGGGCATTGGGCATCGTGGGCGTACCCTTAAACAGCATGTGCTCGAGCAGGTGAGCCATTCCCGTTTCACCATAATTCTCGTGGCGAGAGCCCACCAGGTAGGTCATATTGACGGTGGTGGTTGGCTTGGATTCATCGGGCGCGAGCAAAATGCGCAGGCCATTGGCGTCGAGTCGGTACTCGGTGATGCCTTCGACGCTCGTGACTTGGGTGATACCTGCTGGAATGGCAGAGGCCATTGATTGACTTCCAATAAAGGCGAATGCGACACCTAGAAAGGCGCGCTTCAGGGCATCAGTGAACAGCGACATGTGAGAGTCCTGAAAGAAACAACGAACCATTTGGAGCGCGGACGCCCGAAATGGTTCACTTTTGACAAGCTACTTGGAAAGCAAACGCATCGCCTGTTCAATGCCGGCAACGGTCACTGGGAACATTTTGTTCTGGACAATATTGCGGATGATGGATATTGATTGACGGTATTGCCAGGAGGCCTGTGGTTCCGGATTGAGCCATACGGCTTTGGGCCAGGCATTGACCATGCGCTGCAGCCATTCCGCACCGGGTTCCTTGTTGTAATGCTCGACAGAGCCGCCGGGTTGCAGGATTTCGTAGGGACTCATGGTGGCGTCTCCCACAAAAATCAGTCGCCAGTCAGCGTTGAATTTACGTAGGACATCCCACGTCTCAAAGCGCTCCATCTGTCGACGTCGATTTGATTTCCAGAGATGTTCGTAGGGGCAGTTATGGAAATAGTAAACCTCGAGATTCCTGAATTCGCTGCTGGCTGCCGAAAACAACTCCTCGACGCGCGAAATGTGGTCATCCATGCTGCCACCAACATCCAGCAACATCAGGACTTTGACGTTGTTGTGGCGTTCGGGCACCATTTTGATATCGAGGTAACCGGCATTGCGCGCCGTGCTGCTGATCGTGTCGCCCAGATCGAGTTCCAGATCTGAGCCTTCGCGCGCGAATCGTCTGAGCCGGCGCAGTGCCACTTTGAAGTTGCGTGTGCCAAGTTCGATCGAGTCGTCGTAATCCTTGAAATTACGCTCATCCCAGACTTTAACCGCAGAACGGTTGCCTCCCGAGCCACCCACACGGATGCCTTCCGGGTGTGCGCCGCTATTGCCGAATGGGGAGGTGCCGCCTGTGCCGATCCATTTGTTCCCCCCCTGGTGGCGACCTTTTTGCTCCTCGAGTCGTTCTTTGAACATCTCCATGAGCTTGTCCCAGCCGTGCTTTTCCAACTCGGCTTTTTGCTCCGGGGTGAGGCGCTTTTCAAGCTCAGCTACCAGCCAGTCGAGTGGGATTTTTTTGCCCGGGGGAAGCTTTTGTTCAAGGCTGCGGTAGTAGCTGGCAAAAGCCCTGTCAAAGCGGTCGAATAGCGTCTCGTCTTTGACCAGTGTGGTGCGCGCGAGGTAGTAAAAATCCTCAAGCGTGGGTGGCATGATCGGACTCGACAGCGCCTCGAGCAATGTCAGATACTCCTTGACGGAGACCAGGAGTTTTTGCGAGCGCAGGTGATAGAAGAAGTCAACAAGCATGGCGTTTGAGTTGATAGTTCAAGTGCTCCCGCACTTCGGGCCATTCGCCCGCGATCACGCTGTACATCACGGTATCTCTGACCGTGCCGTCCCGTCGCAGCGCATGATGGCGCAAGATACCATCCCGCTTGGCGCCCAGTCGCTCAATGGCGCGTTGCGAGGCGAAGTTGTAGTTGTCTGTCCTCCAGCCCACGACCGCTGCGCCGAGCGTATCAAACGCGTGTTCCATGAGAAGAAGCTTGCAGGCGGTGTTGACATGGCTGCGTTGGTGGCTTTTGGCATACCACGTGTAACCAATCTCAAGCCGCGCGACCGAGGCGATGATGTCGTGATAACGGGTGGAGCCGATGATTTGCTCAGTGCCCGCGTGAATCACAACAAAAGGCAACATGTGTCCGGCCTGATACCCATCGAGTGCCGCTTGAATGTAATTTGCGGTCTGGTCAGGTTCTGGCACAGAGGTGACGCGCAAATTCCAGAGCTCTCCATCACGGGCTGCGCGGGTCAGTGCCTCGGCGTGGCTCAGTGATAAAGGCTCCAGGCGCACGCCATGCCCTGACAGCGTGCAGGGTTTTGGGGGGTGTAAAAAACCTTGATTAGGCGCCATTGGGGGATCCTGGAGGACGGCGGGTGGAGCGCGTCACTGCGGCAAGGCGTTCCAGCAGCTGCAGATCTTGCTCGTTCTTCAGTAGCGCACCGGCCAGCATCGGGATTGAAGTGGCTGCGTGGGCATCAATTTGCTCGGCGGTCGCATCTTCTGCAATTAACAGGCGCAACCAGTCGAGAAACTCTGAGGTGGATGGTTTCTTTTTCAGACCAGGCGCTTCGCGCAGGGCGAAAAAAGTATCGAGTGCTGCGCGCAGGACGTCGGCATGCAGATTGGCGAAATGCACCTCGACAATGCTGCGCAGGGTGTCGCGATCGGGGAACCGGATGTAATGGAAAAAGCAGCGACGCAGGAAGGCATCGGGGAGGTCTTTTTCGTTGTTCGATGTGATGATCACAAGAGGACGATGGCGTGCCTTGATCGTCGAGCGTGTCTCGTAAACGTGAAACTCCATCTGGTCGAGTTCGCGTAGCAAATCATTCGGAAACTCGATGTCAGCCTTGTCGATCTCATCAATCAGGAGCACGACAGGTTCGGGTGATTCGAACGCCTGCCACAGGACACCTTGCATGATGTAGTTTCGGATGTCTTTGACTTTTTCATCGCCCAGCTGCGAATCCCGCAACCTTGAGACGGCGTCGTACTCGTAGAGGCCCTGGTGAGCTTTGGTGGTGGACTTGATATGCCACTGCAGGAGAGGGCGTCCAAGTGCCTGGGCGACTTCTTCGGCCAGCATGGTTTTGCCAGTTCCCGGCTCGCCCTTGATGAGCAAGGGGCGTTGCAGAGTGAGTGCGGCATTGACGGCCAGTTTCAGATCGTCTGTGGCCACATAGCGCTCGGTACCGTCAAAGCGGGTGGTTTGTGCTTGAGAAGGGGTCTGGGAAGTCATTATTTGCCAAAATGAAGGTGATCAGGGTCAGTCGCAGTACATATTTAAAGTCTATTTTTCCCAATTATCGTACAATCCTAACGTTTTGCGGCCGGGAGATGATCCCGGGACTTTTCCCTGCCAGACCAAGAGTCGATTATGAAGTTTCCGAACAATTTGAAGTCTCTGTTTGTTGGTGCGACGACCAAGCGCGCCTCGATGCATCTGCCGTTCTCGGCCAAGGTCGCCAGATTGGCCCTTGCAGGCACCTGTGCAGTGGCCTTTCCGGTCCTCGCAGCAGACCCCCCAAAAGGCAACATCGAAGCCGCCAAGGCCAAAGTGTCAATGTGTATTGGTTGCCATGGGATCCCTGGCTACCGCGCCAGTTTCCCTGAGGTGTATTCAGTCCCCAAGATCGCCGGGCAAAATGACAAGTACATTCAGGTTGCTTTGCGTGCCTATGCAACAGGCGAGCGGACTCATCCCACGATGGATGCGATTTCCAAGAGCTTGTCGGATCAGGACATCGCCGATCTGGCTGCTTACTACGCAAATCTCAAATAATCGGGGGCTTATATGAAATACATCAAGATCGCCCTCACCGGGGCCCTTTTGTTCGGTTCGGCTACGCTGGCACAGGCTGCTGATCTGGCTGCTGGAAAAGCTGTCTGGGAAAAGCTGAACTGCGCCTCCTGTCATGGCGCCGATGCAGTGAAATCAGTTGATCCCGCCTACCCGATTCTGGCAGGTCAGCACGCCGACTTTTTGGTACACGCACTCAAAGCCTACCAGCGCGGCGCCTCTGGCGCTCCAGCTTCGGCCAACGTTCGTAAAAATGCCATCATGGGTGCTTTTGCCAAGCAATTGTCCCCACAGGACATCAAAAACGTGTCAGCTTGGCTCGCAGCCCAGCCAGGCCCGTTGTCCGTCCGTCGCTAAATCGCTCTGAGGGTCAGTCTCGGCTGACCCTTTGTCTGATCAGTTCTATATACGCCTCGCTATCCAGAGCGGTCCCCAGGCGTTGAGACTCCCAAACCACTTGCCCCAGGCACTCCATGATCTCATGCGCTGCATGATGTGGATCGGTGCGCGATGCCAATTTATCGAAAGCCTGACGAATACCCCTCGGATGATCAATCGATAGTTGTTCTGCGATAGCCAAGTGCATGGATAAATGCAAAAAGGGGTTGGTCCGACCTTCCTCGACGTTAAATTCGCGGGTCATGGCATCCGGTTGTATGAGGACGTCGTGGTATTCGGGATGTTGTTCGATCCAATTCAGTGCGATGTCCTCAAGCGGAGTCAAAACTTGCAGTTCTTGATGTTTGCGCCACGTATCGATGAAAAATTGGCGGACCTGATCGCGCGAGGGATTGAACATAAATGGGGCTAAAACCTCTGTGAGTGAAAAGAAAATGATACTTTTAGCCCTGAATTAGGGCATTCCCTGATGCGGTGTGTTGAACTGTGGTGCAGAATCCATGACATGCAGGTGAGGAGACAAAGCTCAAAAAGGGCGCGCCAGCATCATCGGCATTATAAAAATAAGCAGTGTTAAAAGCAGTACTCAGAATAAAAAAGAAACGCACAACGGCTGGCACTTCAGGTGTCGGCCGTTGTCGCATGCGGCCCAGACTTTAGTTTTACGTGCCTGATAATCTCATGATCGCAAAGTCCGACTCCGGCAGATCGACACCCTACTGGCGCAGTAATCTGCGACTGGTCGGTATTTTGCTTGCGATCTGGGCGCTTGTCACTTTTCTACCGGCTTATTACGCCCTGTCGTTTTCTGACCTCACGTTTTTAGAATGGCCGTTTCCCTTTTGGGCGGCTGCTTTCGGTGCGCCTTCTGCATTTCTGATTCTTGTGGGTGTGTATGCCTGGAAGATGGAATGTGTGGACCAGCAGCGCAGAGCTGCCCAGGCGGCAGAGAATTGAATCGGATTTCAGACACGACCGGACTGGGTCGGCAAAAGGCGTTTAACGCGAAGCTCTTTCGCGGTTATGCCGCCTACACGTTGGGCTTTGTGGTCCTGGTCCTCCTTCTGGCAATGCTCGAAGTGTTCGGACTCGAGCGGCAGTGGATTGGCTACGCTTTTTTGCTTTCGACGGTCGCACTGTATGCAGGTATTGGCATCATGTGCCGCACCTCCGATCCAGTCGAATATTACGTTGCAGGCCGCCGTGTTCCAGCCATTTTCAACGGCATGGCAACCGCGGCGGACTGGATGTCCGTCGCTTCCTTTATCGGTGTTGCCGGAACCCTTTATCTGTCCGGTTACAACGGTCTGGCTTACATATTGGGATGGACAGGCGGGTATGTGCTTGTCGCCTTGTTGCTGGCACCCTACTTACGTAAGTTTGGTGGCTACACCATCCCCGAGTTCCTGGGAGCAAGATTTGATGGAAATATGCCGCGCCTGGTGGGGGTGATGTGCGCAGTGCTTTGTTCTTTTACCTATCTGGTCGCCCAAATATATGGAGTGGGCATCATTACGACACGGATGACTGGCATTTCATTCGAGCTTGGGATTTTTATCGGTTTGGGTGGCGTTTTGGTTTGCTCGTTTCTCGGGGGGATGCGGGCGGTTACGTGGACGCAGGTTGGGCAATACATCATTCTTGTCATCGCTTATCTCGTTCCAGTCATCTGGCTGGCCGTCAAACAAACTGGCGATCCGATACCGCAATTTGCCGCCAGTTCAGTGCTGACCCAAGTCGTGGAACGGGAGCAAGTGTTAAGCCAGGACGCCGCGGAGCTGGAAGTCAGAAATATCTGGCAAAGTCGCGCTGATCTGATGCAGTCCAGGATCTCCAAACTGCCTGAGTCTTGGGAGTTTGAAAAGCAGCAGCTGAGCGTCAAGTTACTGCGTGCGCGTGCCAACGATGCGCCGATGGTTGAGATTCGTTCACTTGAGCGTGAGTACGCCGCCTATCCAAAATCTGTGGAGGCAGCGCGTACTGCCTGGACCAAGGCGCGAGATGATTTCGCGGCGCGAGCTGCACCGCCCATGCCACAAGCGGAACCTTTTTCCAGCAAAACAGAAGAGTCACCCCAGGCGATCAGAAACAATTTTCTCGCAACAGTCCTTTGTCTCATGCTGGGGACAGCGGGTTTGCCACACATACTGATGCGTTCCCTGACAACACCGTCCGTCGGGGCGGCGCGGCAATCGGTGTTTTGGTCTTTATTATTCATTTTGCTTCTTTATATGACGGCTCCGGCACTCGCGATACTGGTGAAGTCGGAGATATACAACAATCTTGTCGGTATGCCGTTTGTTGATCTGCCGGCCTGGGTGAGTGCCTGGTCGGCGGTGGATCGTGCGCTCATCAGCATCCTGGATCTCAACCATGATGGCATTGTCCAGCTTTCAGAAATTCAAATCGGTGGCGATGTGATTGTGCTGGCCGCACCTGAAATTGGTGGTTTGCCTTATGTGATTTCCGGGCTGGTGGCTGCGGGCGCGTTGGCGGCTGCCCTGTCGACTGCAGACGGTTTGTTGTTGACGCTTTCCAACGCGTTGTCTCATGACACGCTCTTGCGTGTGGTGTCTTCACGCATGGGGGGCGGACGACAGGTGATTTTGTCAAAGGTCTTGTTGTTGGTGGTGGCGTTTGCCGCGGCCTGGGCTGCGACACGCACACCCGCTGACATCTTGTTCCTGGTGGGCGCTGCTTTCTCTTTCGCCGCCTCGACCTTTTTTCCAGTGCTTGTGATGGGTATTTTTTGGAAACGCGCCAATCAGTGGGGCGCTACCGCCGGGATGGTTTCGGGTTTGTTGATGACTGTTTTCTATATGGTGCAAACCCAGGCTTGGTTGCGCGAACTCGTGCTGGGTGTGCCGCGCAGCACCCCCGTCGAATTATGGTGGGGAATTCAGCCAATCGCTGCGGGCGTGTTTGGTGCGCCTGTCGCTTTTATCGTCATCGTGCTGGTGTCGTACTTGACCCCAAAACCTGTCGCCCTGACTAATCAGTTGGTTGATTATTTGCGTCAGCCTGAGTCAGTCGGAGCAACACCAGCAGTGCACCGCGCCCTCCATGAGCAGTCGGAGCAGACGCAAAAGCACTGATCGCATTCATTTGTGTGAGCCATTGAGCGACGCGGGCTTTTAGAACAGACTGCCCATTTGTTGAACCGTAACCCTGGCCATGGACGATGCGCACGCAGCGTGTCCCGTGGGTTCGACTGGTGTCAATGAAACGGGTCAGCGCAAGCTTTGCTTCGTCGCTGTTGAGTCCGTGCAAATCGAGATGCGCGCCAACTGGCCAAAAGGCGCGGCGAAGTTGTCTCAGGACCTCCGGGCCAATGCCCGGCGCAAGCCATACGAGCTCTGCTTCATGATCCGCAAAAGGAGAGAACGTATCAGACAGGGCAGGAGCGGGTGGTTGATCCTGACCCAGCGCTCGCAGACGGCGTTGTGCCATCAGATCGCTTTGCCGCGCCTCAGTCGGGCGGTGTGGCACGCGCGACTCAGATCTCAGCGGCGTGACAGCTTGTGTCGCGCGCGAGAACAGTTTGGCCTCCTCAGTTGAGATGACTGAGGCAGGACCGGATTTGACAGTCCTGTGTTGAGACTGAAGTCTGGCCTGTTCCTGAGCTTGCCGGGCGCGCTGCTCCTCAATAGCTTTCTGGTGAAGGCGTTTGAGGTCGGCTAGCCCGGCTTTATTGCTCCGCATTCTCCAGCCAGCGCTGGGCGTCCAGCGCAGCCATGCAGCCAGTGCCTGCGCTGGTGATGGCTTGACGGTAGACATGGTCCTGGACGTCTCCTGCGGCAAACACACCTGGTACCGAGGTCATGGTGGCCAGACCGGACAAACCGCTGCGTGTGACGATATAGCCGTTCGCCATGTCAAGTTTGCCCTCGAAAATAGAGGTGTTGGGTTGATGTCCGATCGCGATAAAAACCCCGGTCGCAGACAATTCTTCGGTTTTGCCAGAATCCGTTGCGCGCAACCGCACACCGGTAACGCCAGTGTCATCGCCGAGCACTTCATCGAGCTCGCGAAAGGTCGCGAGTTTCATGTTGCCGTTTGCGACCTTGTCCATCATCTTATCGATCATGATGGGTTCGGCCCTGAACTTGTCACGGCGGTGTACGACGGTGACTGAGCGGCAGATATTGGATAGATAAAGGGCCTCTTCGACAGCGGTATTGCCGCCACCGACAACGACCACGTCCTGGTTCTTGTAAAAAAAGCCATCGCAAGTCGCGCATCCAGAGACGCCACGGCCCATAAACGCTTGTTCAGAGGGTAAACCGAGGTATTTGGCGGAAGCGCCTGTCGCGATAATCAAGGCATCGCAGGTGTATTGCGCGCCGCCATCACCGGTGAGCCGAAAGGGGCGGGACGTGAAATCGACGCTGGCGATATGATCAAACACCATTTCAGTATTGAAACGTTCTGCGTGGGCTGCGAAGCGCTGCATCAGCTCCGGACCCTGGACACCAGCGGCATCCGCGGGCCAATTGTCAACTTCTGTAGTGGTCATGAGTTGACCGCCCTGGGCAAGTCCTGTGATCATGACGGGATTCAGGTTGGCGCGAGCAGCGTAGACTGCGGCGGTGTAGCCTGCAGGTCCCGAGCCGAGAATGAGAACTTTGGCATGTTTTGGCGTTGACATCAGTTTTTCCCTCTAGATTGACCAGCAAATTATAATGGCGACTATGCCTAGACTTTCCCCAGCCACTACGCGGACTTCGCGAACGACCCGAAATACCCGAAACGGGCCCTCGGTGATGCAAACCCGGATTCTCTCGATCCTTCGAGAGGCGCGCTGGATCGTCTTTGCAGCCCTGGCCGCCTGGTTAACCCTCGTCCTGGCGACGTGGAATGGGAGCGATCCTGGCTGGTCGCACTCTTTTGGACGTGATGCGACCGAGTTGCATAATCGCGGCGGTCTGATTGGCGCCTACATTTCAGATGTCTTGTTGTATTTATTTGGTTTTTCCGCTTGGTGGCTGGTGATTTTATTGCTGCACCGGGTCCGCGCGGGTTATCTCAGGTTGGCGAATCAGATTCGTACTCGCGGAGAGCCGGAAACACTTGCCCGGGTTCGCTGGGAGCAGGGTATTGGCTTTTTTATGGTGATGCTGGGTTCGGTCGGTCTGGAGGCCTACCGCCTGAGCTCCTGGGGAATGCAGTTACCTGGTCGCACGGACTTCACCAGCGGAGCGGGTGGTGTGATTGGACATGCTTGGTCCAGTTTCCTGTCCGCAGCCGTTGGTTTTTCCGGTAGTACATTGATTTTGTTGGCTTTAATCCTTTTTGGATGCAGTCTGTTTTTTGGCTTTTCCTGGCTGGCCATCGCTGAAAAAGTAGGCGCCGGCCTTGAGTGGATGTGGTTCAAACTCAAGGAGGGCAGGACAGCCCGACAGGATCGTCGCGCGGGTCAGGTCGCGCAAGCCGTCCGGCACGAACAGGTCGAAGCCAAGCATGAAAAAATTGTTCATGAGCAACCTATTCGCATTGAACCCGCGATTGTCGCGGTTCCAAAATCCGAGCGGGTGCAAAAAGAAAAGCAACAGTCATTGTTCGTCGAGCCGACTGTGACGGGTGATTTGCCCGCACTGAGCTTGCTTGATCAGCCGGGCGAAGCTTTCGAAACGGTTTCCGACGAAACGATCGAATACACCTCCCGACTGATTGAGAAAAAGCTGGCCGATTTCGGTGTCGAGGTCCAGGTCGTGGCGGCTCAGGCCGGCCCAGTGATTACGCGTTATGAAATTGAGCCAGCGACGGGCGTCAAGGGTAGCCAAATTGTCAATCTGGCCAAGGATCTGGCCCGTGCCTTGAGCCTGGTCAGTATTCGGGTCGTTGAGACGATACCTGGTAAGAATCTGATGGGTTTTGAATTGCCCAACCCGCGTCGCCAAATGGTCAAGCTTTCGGAGATTTTGGGCTCCCAGGTTTACCATTCGAGCGCTTCGGTGGTCACGATGGCGCTTGGTAAGGATATTGCCGGCAATCCTGTCGTGGCGGATCTGGCCAAGATGCCTCACTTGCTCGTTGCGGGTACTACGGGTTCTGGCAAATCTGTGGGTATTAATGCGATGATTTTGTCTCTTTTGTACAAAGCAGACGCTTCGCAGACACGCCTGATCTTGATCGATCCGAAAATGCTCGAGATGAGCGTATACGAGGGTATTCCGCACTTGCTTGCCCCTGTCGTGACAGACATGCGGCAGGCGGCGAACGCACTGCACTGGTGCGTGGGCGAAATGGAAAAACGCTACCGCCTCATGAGCAAACTGGGGGTGCGTAACCTGACCGGATATAACAACAAGATCCGCGAGGCGATCAAACGTGAAGAGCCTATCCCTAATCCCTTCTCGTTGACCCCCGATGCCCCCGAGCCTCTGAAAGAATTGCCAACGATTGTCGTGGTGATCGATGAGTTGGCAGACTTGATGATGGTCGTCGGCAAGAAAATAGAGGAATTAATTGCGCGCTTGGCTCAAAAAGCGCGAGCCGCCGGAATCCATCTGATTCTGGCGACACAGCGTCCAAGCGTGGATGTGATTACCGGTTTGATCAAAGCCAATATTCCAACGCGGATCGCTTTCCAGGTCTCTTCCAAGATCGACTCGCGTACGATTCTTGACCAGATGGGTGCAGAGACTTTGCTGGGACAAGGCGATATGCTTTACATGCCACCCGGTACCGGATTACCTGTCCGCGTGCATGGCGCCTTTGTCTCGGATGAAGAAGTCCATCGCGTGGTGGAATCACTCAAGTCACAAGGTGAGCCCGACTATATCGATGGTTTGCTTGAGGGAAGTTCCGAGGGTGAAACCGGGGACGGCCTGGGGAGTGTGACCGGGATGGCGAATGCCGAAGCAGATCCGATGTACGATCAGGCAGTCGAAGTGGTGCTCAAGCATCGCCGTGCCTCGATTTCTCTGGTGCAGCGCCATTTGCGTATTGGTTACAACCGAGCGGCCCGTTTGCTTGAGCAAATGGAAAATTCCGGTTTGGTTTCGACGATGCAGTCTAATGGAAATCGCGAAATTCTCGCCCCTAACGTTCCTCGTGAGGAGTAACGCGAATGCTTCAGCTCTCTAAAGTGCGGCGACTTGCGATGGCGGGTACGCTTGCCTTGGCCGGGGTCTTTGCGTCGCTGCCTGCGCATGCGCAGAATGCCCGAGAACAGCTCAGGGCATTTGTCGAACAAGTGCAAGTGGCCAGTGGCGACTTTTCCCAATACACCGTTGGGCCGCAAGGGCAAACCAAACCTGCTCAACGGGGAAAGTTTTTATTCATGCGACCAGGTCGCTTCAAGTGGGATGTGTTGAAGCCTTATGAACAACAGATCGTGTCGAACGGAAAAGAAATTTTTCAGTTTGACCCTGATCTTAACCAAGTGACCGTGCGCAAGGTGGACCAGGCGATCGGGGCTTCACCCGCTGCGATCTTGTTCGGCTCAGGTTCACTTGAGCAGTCGTTCGAAGTCATGCCACTTCCGGACAAAGATATGCTGGTCTGGCTGCGTGCTAAACCCAAACAGGCCGATGCTGGTTTTGTACACGTCGATCTTGGATTTAGAGACGGTATTCCGCACCGGATCATTTTGCTGGATGCTTTTGGTCAGACCACGCATGTCGAGTTGTCCGCGTTGATCCGTAATCCCGGACTGTCTACGAGCAATTTCGACTTCATTCCCCCCAAAGGGGCGGATGTCGTCAGGATGCAATGATGTTTTGCTCAGCCAAGTTCAAGATTTGTATTTCTTACGATGGCTGATTTATTTAAAGCCGTTCCCAGACCCCCTTTGGCGGAGGCGCTGCGTCCCCACTCTCTTGAGGAGGTGGTTGGACAAAAGCACCTGTTAGGACCCGGTAAACCTTTGCGTGTCGCGTTCGAGTCCGGTCGTCCGCATTCAATGATTTTGTGGGGCCCGCCAGGGGTGGGAAAAACAACCCTTGCCCGGTTGACCGCCAACGCTTTCGATTGTGCCTTTATCGCCATCTCCGCCGTGTTTGCCGGCGTCAAAGAAATCCGAGCGGCGATGGACGAGGCACAACTCACCCTGGACCAATATCATCGCCGGACACTATTGTTTGTCGACGAAATTCATCGTTTCAACAAAGCGCAGCAGGACGCTTTGCTCCCCTTTGTCGAGTCGGGTTTGGTGACCTTTATTGGTGCCACAACGGAAAATCCCTCGTTCGAGGTGAATGCGGCTTTGCTGTCGCGGGCTCAGGTGTACGTTCTGCAATCGCTCAACGAAACTGAGTTGCGCGAGTTGCTGGCTCGCGCGCAGCAGACCGTTCTCAAAGACCTCAGCTTTGAAGATGCCGCCATTGATACGTTGATTGGTTACGCAGATGGTGATGCGCGCAGGTTTCTGAGCTTGCTTGAACAAGCCAGCGTTGCCGCAGAGAATGCACACACGACTCAGGTCGATGCCGGCCTTGTTGAAAATGCATTGAGCATGAGTGCGCGTCGCTTCGACAAGGGGGGCGATAATTTTTACGACCAGATTTCTGCGCTTCACAAGTCCGTGCGCGGCTCCAATCCTGACGCAGCGCTGTATTGGCTGACGAGAATGCTTGATGGTGGAGCCGACCCGAAGTATCTCGCCCGCAGGATCGTACGAATGGCTTGGGAGGATATCGGCCTGGCTGACCCCCGTGCGATGCAAATCGCCAATGATGCCGCTCAAACGTATGAGCGATTGGGCTCTCCCGAGGGAGAGCTGGCATTGGCGCAGGCGACCTTATATTTAGCAGTGGCAGCCAAGAGTAACGCGGGTTATCAAGCCTACAATCAAGCTGTCGCTTTCATTAAACAGAGTGCTTCTTTGCCAGTGCCCATTCATCTGCGAAATGCCCCGACCAAACTGATGAAAGAACTTGGTCATGGTCATGCTTATCGCTACGCGCATGACGAACCTGACGCGTATGCGGCAGGTGAAACGTATTTGCCGGAGGGGATGCGCGAACCAGGCTGGTATCAGCCAGTCCCTCGCGGCCTGGAAATAAAGATTGCAGAAAAGCTTTCGCATCTGCGTGAAATGGATCGACAAGCTCGGAAGAAAACCAAGGAGTAGTGCGATGGAATGGTTAGATGCGGTCACGCTCGCCCGAATTCAGTTTGCGTTTACGGTCAGCTTTCACATTGTGTTTCCAGCGTTTTCAATCGGGCTGGCCAGCTATCTGGCCGTCTTGAATGGTCTCCATCTCTGGACTGGAAAAGAGGTGTACCTGACTCTTTTCAACTATTGGAAAAAAATCTTTGCCGTAGCCTTCGGGATGGGTGTGGTGTCCGGCATCGTGATGAGTTACGAGTTCGGCACCAACTGGAGCGTCTTCGCGGACAAGACCGGACCTGTGCTGGGTCCCCTGATGGGCTACGAAGTGATGTCGGCGTTCTTTCTGGAGGCTGGATTTCTGGGGGTCATGCTGTTTGGACGGGCGCGGGTAGGGCCCAAGCTGCATTTCTTCGCAACCGCAATGGTCGCGCTGGGCACGTTCATGTCGGCCTTCTGGATTCTGTCCGTCAATAGCTGGATGCAAACGCCTGCTGGTTATGCGATCAACGATGTCGGACAATTTATTGTCGAAGACTGGTTCAAAGTCATTTTTAATCCGTCGTTCCCCTATCGACTGGTCCACATGTTGTTGGCGGCTTATCTGACGACTGCTTTTGTGGTGGGAAGCGTCGCGGCTTTTCATTTACTCAAAGAACGCAAGCGCATGGGCCAGCCTGGTGCAGTGCCTTCACCGGGCTCTCACGAGGCGACCCGCGTGATGTTTTCGATGGCGATGTGGATGGCGGCGATCGTGGCGCCTATTCAAATCATGGCGGGCGACGCCCACGGACTGAATACCCTCGCGCATCAGCCTGCCAAGATCGCGGCGATCGAGGGACACTACGAAACTCAAAAAGGTGCTCCGCTGGTTTTATTTGGCATCCCGAACGCCAAGGAAGAGAGAATTGATTACGCAGTCAAGGTTCCCTATCTGAGCAGTCTCATTCTCACGCACTCACTCGATGGTGTGGTGCCAGGTCTCAAAGAGTTTCCTGTGGCGGACCGTCCTCCTTTAGGTATCGTGTTTTTCGCCTTCCGCTCGATGGTGGGCATCGGCATGTTGATGCTGTGCGTGGGGCTCTGGAGTTTGTGGTTGCGTTATCGCGGACGCTTGTACGACACCCCGCTGATGCATAGATTGGCTGTCCTGATGGGGCCTTCCGGCTTTATTGCAGTGTTGTCTGGCTGGATTGTGACCGAAGTCGGTCGACAGCCCTTCACCGTGTACAACCTGCTGCGAACCGCGGACTCACACTCGCCGATTGATGCGACGGCCATCGCGTTTTCGCTCGCCGCGTTTGTCGTCGTGTATTTCTCATTGTTTGGCGCAGGGGTCTACTACATCTTGCGTTTGATGAGGAGCGCACCGGGCGTGGGCTCAGGTGCGGCAGATCTTTCCATCCATGAGCCCGTTCGCGCTGCTGGTATTGTGCCCGGGTCGACGTTGGCTGCGAAAACCACTCAAACAGGTGTGACAGGTTCACGGGGAGATCGGACATGACAATCGATTACGCCTTGGTCTGGGCCGGACTGATTGCTTTTGCAGTATTGGCCTATGTCGTCCTCGATGGTTTTGATTTAGGGGTCGGCATACTGTTTCCCTGGGCGCGCACTGAGCAAGAGCGCGACCTGATGATGAATTCTGTCGCCCCTGTGTGGGATGGCAACGAGACCTGGCTTGTCCTTGGCGGTGGAGGATTGTTCGCTGTTTTTCCGCTGGCGTATTCCATCATCATGCCTGCCCTGTATGCGCCGATCATCATCATGTTGCTTGCCCTGGTTTTTCGGGGTGTGGCTTTCGAATTTCGCTGGAAAAGTCAGCACCGCAAATACCTGTGGGATTGGGCATTCGCCGGCGGATCCCTGGTGGCAACCTTTGCCCAAGGTATTGCCTTGGGTGCTTTGGTGCAAGGGATACAGGTTTCCGGACGCGCCTATGCCGGTGGCTGGTGGGACTGGTTGTCCCCCTTTAGTTTGCTGACCGGTGTCGCCTTGGTGGTAGGTTATGCCTTGCTTGGTTCGACCTGGCTGATGCTCAAAACTGAGGGGTCCGTTGAGAAACGGGCCAAGAGTTCAGCTTTTTATTTAGGCATCGTGATGCTGGGACTCATTGCTCTGGTGAGCCTCATTTCTCCCTTTTTGCACGAACATTTCATGCAAAAGTGGTTCGCGTGGCCGGCCATGCTATTTGTCGCACCAGTGCCTGTATTGGTGCTCGTCTGTGCGATCGCCTTGTTTCGCGGGATCCATCGGGATCGGCCGTTGATGTCATTTTTAGCGGTTCAGGGACTGTTCATTTTGTCTTATATCGGACTTGTCATTAGCTTTTTTCCCTATATGGTGCCCTCGTCCGTCACGCTTTGGCAGGCTGCCGCACCCGACAATAGTCTGAAATTTTTATTGGTCGGCGCGGTGTTTCTGATCCCCATCATTTTGGCTTATAGCGCATACGCCTATTGGGTGTTTCGGGGCAAAGTGGGTCCGACACACGATTATCACTAGGACATTTATGAAACGCTGGGGCTGGTTGTTATTGATCTGGTTATTAAGTGTGGGAGCGTTATCGGCTGTGGCGTGGGTGCTGCGGCGGATACAATATGCAATTCACTAGTCTTTTTCCCCCAAGATCATGCTTGACCCAGCGTTGTTACGTAAAGACCTCGATTCCGTTGTTCGCCGACTAGCCAGCCGCGGTTTTGCCTTCCCGATGGACGACTTCAACAGTCTCGAAACCCGTCGCAAATCCGTTCAGACCGAAACAGAAAATCTTCAGGCTCAGCGCAATGCGCTCGCCAAGCAGATTGGCGCGCTCAAGTCGCGGGGCGAGGACGCCTCAGCCGTGCTCGCAGAGTCTCAGGCGATTCCGGGTCGACTCAAAGCGTTGGAGCAAGATCTCTCGACCATTCAGTCACAACTCAGCGATATGCTGATGTCGATTCCCAACATGCCTCACGAGGATGTGCCTGTGGGTGCGGATAGCGAGGGTAATGTCGAGGTGCGTCGGTGGGTGCCTCACCCCGATCCTGTCTCGGGTGATCCTCAGCCTCTGGGCTTTGAGCCGCGCGACCATGTCACGCTTGGCGAAAAAATTGGTCTGGACTTCGATGTCGCTGCCAAGCTCTCCGGCGCGCGTTTCAGTTTCATGCGCGGCCCCATGGCGCGTTTGCACCGGGCGCTTGCTCAGTTCATGCTTGATCTGCAAACTGAACAGCATGGTTACACCGAGTGCTACACGCCCTACATTGTGAATGCCTCCACCCTGATGGGAACCGGACAACTTCCAAAGTTCAAGAACGACATGTTCTGGGTGACGCGTGGTGGTGACGAACCGACGCTCGACGAGCAAGGCAATGTCGTAGCTGGAGAGGAGCAGTACTTGATTTCGACATCCGAAATCACCCTGACCAGCATGGTGCGGGATACCATTGTGCCTGCTGCGGAGTTGCCGATTCGTCTGACGGCACATACCCCTTGCTTTCGTTCTGAGGCCGGTAGCGGTGGCCGCGATACCCGTGGACTGATTCGTCAACATCAGTTCGATAAAGTTGAAATGGTGCAGATAGTCGCAGCTGACGCCTCCTATCAAGCACTTGAGGAAATGGCGAGTCATGCTGAAAAAGTATTGCAGCTTCTAGGACTGCCTTACCGAGTGATGTTGTTATGCACCGGCGACATGGGTTTTGGCGCAACCAAGACCTATGATCTCGAGGTGTGGTTACCCGCTCAAAATACCTGGCGTGAAATCTCTTCGGTCTCCAATTGCGAGGCCTTCCAGGCGCGTCGCATGCAGGCTCGCACTCGCGTCGATGGCGGTAAGCCAGAGTACGTGCATACGCTGAACGGCTCGGGTCTGGCTGTGGGTCGTGCGCTGGTTGCTGTGCTTGAAAATTATCAGCAAGAGGATGGAAGCATCGTCGTGCCCGAGGTGTTGCGTCCCTACATGGGTGGTTTGAGCTTGTTCAAATAAGCCGGGTCACTTTTTTGGTTCTAGTGTGGTTTGAATAAGGTCTATAGCGTCATGAAGTCTTGGTCGACGAGTATTGCAAACAAAATAGCGGCTGTTGCGGCACTGACGGTCTTGAGCGTGCTTCCGGTCATCGGCGCTGCATCAACGACCCAATCTCAAGGTCAGTCGCAAGCTCAGTCGCAAGCTCAGTCGCAAGGTCTCTACTTGCCGACCGCGCAACAGCCAGCGCCCGCCTTTCCGTTTTTACAGGGAGCGCTTAAAACACAGGCTGATGATGCCTGGGGCTTCTATCAAAAGACGATCGGACAGCCGTTGTCGACTTGGGCGGCTGCAGAGATTGCTCCTAAAGCCGGTGGCACGGTCTTTTATCCCTTTTCTGGTCCTGACTTTGTGACGGTTGCGCATGCGTTTCCGAATGCCGATCGTTACGTAATGGTCGCGATGCAGGCAGCTGGCGCTCCAGTCACACTGGCGACCATGCCTGCCGCCCGTGTTCAGGGTTTTCAGTCGAAATTTATTCGCGAATGGATGAAATTCAGCCGTCTTGCCTTTTTTCGTACGGATGATCTGAACGAAGATCAGCGTGATCAGTTCGCACCGATTGGTGTCACCACAATTCTGTCCACTTTCGCGTTGTACTCTGGTTTTGATGTGATGGAAATCTATCCTATCGTGTATGACGAAAAGACGGAGGACTTCATCAAGAGCGAAACAGGTCCCTGGAAATCGGTGCGTTTGGTTCTCAGCAAGGCGGGCAAGCCTGTCACGCTGGACTATGTGAGCCTGGACTTGTCCGATGCAAGTCTGAGCAAAAACGAACCCATGCGTAAATGGCTGGCACGCGAAGCGAGCAATCCTGTATTGATCAAAGCGGCTTCACATTTGCTTCAAGAAACATACTTTTCAATTTTGCGTGACATTTTGGTCGCACACGCAACGATGGTGGTTCAAGATGAAACAGGCTTGAACTATAGCTATTTCGCTCAAATTGGCCCTGTCGACCTCTATGGCGGGTTCTTGTATCCCCATGAGTTGTTCAATCGCAAAAAGCAGGAATCCCTGGCGCAGGCGTATCGTGAATCCAAGAACGTCAAACCGTTGCCATTTGCATTCAGTTACAACAAAACAAATGAGCGACGTAGCGTGCAGATCGTGCGTCGTCAGAATTAAAGGTTTGCTGTCTATTGCTTGCGAGCGAAGGCTTGCTGACTAAACTTCAGAACGGCCTGGTTAAAGCTTTCAGCCTCGTCCACGAATAAAGCGTGCCCTGCCTGGTCAAACATCTCAACGGTGATCAGGTCTCGGGCACGTTTCTTTTGAAGGGCATCTCCTTGCTCTTTGAGCCAAGGTCTGATGGCGTATAGCACCGGAATCTGCTGCTTCTGGAGGGTCTCGCTCCAGTACGTGCGAGGATAGGGTTGATTCAACAGCTGAATGGCGACGTCTGGCGCCGCCTGAAGGGCTGAGTCGAGCACTGCTTGTGCGACCAGAGGTGGAGGTGGTTTGCGGTAAATATCCTGACTGAATGTGCGCATGTATTGTTCACGCTTGACAGGATCGTTCATGGTTTGCGCAAAGTTCGAGCGGCGCGAGGCGGGAGGCCGACCCTCACCGACCGAGTTGTCGATCAGAATCAGGCCGCGCAAACCCTTAGGCTTGTAGTTTGCAATGTAGTCCAGCGATTCCAGCACGCCCAGAGACCAGCCCGCCAAAACAAAATCCTTGACTTGAGCAGCCTTTAAAAACTCCGCGATGTCTTGAATGCGTCTTTTGGGTGCATGGGATCGTTTGGTGACCTCAGAGAGCCCCTGAGACCTTGGGTCAAGGGCGAGCACCCGATAAGAGTTGGACAAAGCTTCGAATTGTTTTTCAAAAACCGCGGCTGGCATCAGCCAGCCAGGGATCAGCACGATTGTCTTGTCGCCACGACCTGCCTCGATGTAGTGGAGTCGAACACCGTCAGAGGTTTTAAAAGTATGGTGCTGAACAGGGGCAGTCAATCCCAGCGCCGGCCAGAGTGCCGGCCAGAGTGCGATAGACAGAATGCGAGCGAGTCTTTTGAGACGATTCATAGGTACACTTCAGCATCTAAGCCTGAAAAAAACAATCACTAGCAGACATTATGATGGAAATTACAGGACACACGCGACTGTATGGCATCGTGGCCGACCCCGTTGCACAGGTCAAGACCCCGCAGACGATGCGCAAAGTATTTGAAAAAAGAGGAACCGACGGCGTACTGGTGCCGATGCATGTCAGGTCAGAGCACTTGGCTGTCTTTGTGCAAGGGTTAAGGGGAGTGATGAATTTCGGTGGCATGATCGCAACGGTTCCGCATAAAACCGCCATGCTAGATCTGTGTGATGACGTCACACCTGCAGCACGTTTGGTGGGTGCTGTGAACATTGTTCGACGTAATGAGGATGGAACCCTGTCAGGGGATATTCTGGATGGACAGGGGTTTGTGGGCGGTTTGCGTCAACATGGCATCGAGCCGCGAGGGTTGAGTGTATTTCTCTGTGGTGCGGGAGGTGCCGCGAAAGCGATCGCTTTTGCACTGGCTGATGCGGGTGTTGCACGTCTGGATTTGTACAACCGTACGCAAAGCAAAGCCCAAGACATCATTACCCGTCTACAAGGCGTTTATCCGTCAGTGCCGATGTCGGCAGTCGGCGCGAGTCCCACTGGCTATGATTTGGTGATCAACGCGACTTCGCTGGGCATGAAGTCTGACGATCCAATGCCCTTTGATGTAAAGGGTTTAAGCGCGCAGCAGACGGTGGCTGAAATCATTATGACACCTGCACTCACACCTTTGCTGGCGGCTGCCCGGGAGATGGGTTGTCGGATACAGTATGGTTTGCCGATGCTGGAGTGTCAGATCGAATTGATGGCGGACTTTATGGGAGTCGCGAAGTAATGGAACAGTTCGACTACGTGATTGTCGGAGGGGGCACGGCGGCCTGCGTGTTAGCCAATCGTTTGACGGCCAGTGGACGCTTGAGCGTGCTGATGCTCGAAGCAGGTGGCGAGCCCAAAAGCATGTGGATCAAAATCCCGGCCGGTTTTACCAAATTGCTCAACGATCCGGTTTACAACTGGCGTTTTGAAACTGAACCTGAAGACAATACGCTTGGACGCAAAATCGCGATTCCGCGCGGTAAAGGATTGGGTGGATCAAGCCTGATCAACGGCATGATCTATGTGCATGGTCAGCCAGAGGATTACGACCATTGGGCCCGTCTTGGCGCGACAGGTTGGTCCGCGCAGGATGTCGCACCTTATTTCAAAAAAATGGAAACCTACCTGCCTGGTGATGAGATGCGCGGCAAAAATGGTCCGATGCATATTCATCAAGTCAGCGAGCGCTATCCTTTGGCGCATGCTCTCTTGCAGGCGGCTGCACAAGACGGTCAGCCTTTGACGAACGACTACAACGGTCGCACGCAAGAAGGTTTTGGTTACTATCAGGTCGCTCAAAAAGACGGACAACGCTGGAGTGTGGTCGAGGGATATCTGAAGCCTGTCCGGCAGCGTAAAAATTTGACTGTCCGTACCGGCGCCATGGTCACAAAAGTGAATGTCACCGAGGGCGTCTGCGACGGTGTGACATATCGGACTGCGTCCGGTACTTTTACTGTGCGAGCGCATCGTGAGGTCATTCTTTCAGCGGGTGCCGTACAAACACCGCAGTTACTCGAGCTTTCAGGAATAGGGGATCCTGCGCTGTTGCAGCGTTTAGGGATCGAGCTGGTATGTGCGGCGCCGCGAGTCGGAGAAAACTATATTGATCACTTCGCCACTCGGATGAACTGGCGTGTCAAAAACACACAGACATTGAACGAGCTTGCTCAGGGCTGGCGCGTGGGTGTCGCAGCGCTTCAATACTTTATTCGCCGCAAAGGTTTGCTGACTCTCGGAACAGGTCTGGTACATGGTTTTGTCAAAACACAACCACACATGCCTACGCCGGACGTACAGTATTTTTTCATGCATGCGAGTTATGCCAATGCGGCAATCCGCAAGCTCGACAATGCGCCCGGCATGACGATAGGTGTTGCGGGGTTAAGACCGACTTCACAGGGTAGTATCCACAGCAAAACGAAAGATCCAACCCAGGGACCTGCGATCCGGCCTAATTTTTTAGCGACAGCAGAGGATCGTCAAACTTTGATCGACGGGATGAAGATTGCCCGCAAAATCGTGGGGCAGCCCGCACTGTCCAACTACATTGATTTTGAAATGAGCCCTGGACCAGGTGTTCAGACCGATGAGCAATGGTTGGAATTTGGACGTGCCAATGGTCAGACTATCTATCATCCGATCGGCACTTGCCGCATGGGCTCTGATGCGCAAGCCGTTGTGGATGTCAGATTGCGTTTTAAAGGCTTGAGAGGTTTACGGATCGTCGATGCCTCGGTCATGCCCGCGATGGTGTCGGGTAATACCCAGTCTCCAGTGATGATGGTGGCTGAGCGTGCAGCGGATTTCATTCTTGAGGATGCTGCAAAAGCCTGAACGATCCACTACGGCAAAGTTGTGTAGTGTGATGCAAGTGCCAAGAAAGCTGCAAGGCCTGGATCTTGACCAGTTTCCTCGGCGATGATTTGACTGACTGCGGGCGCAATCGAAGCGGCAAGACGCGCATCGAGAAAGAGTAGCCTTGAGCGCCTGGCCAACACATCTTCGACGGTACGCGCATATTCGTAACGTACGGCAAACCTGACCATTGCGGCAGTGAGTCCCGCACCGAGTACTTGTCCCGCGCCAGGCAGTGTCTGGACAAAAGAAGCTTCATCACCATAGGCTGCCAAACCCGGCATCTCATGCAGCGAGTGCTCAACGGCTTGACCAGTTTGCGCACCGATGAGTAAGAGATTTTCGGTCGTGCAGGGCGCTTTTTCGACCAGCAGTTTTGCTTCATAGCAGTGTTTGAGGACATCGGCAGCCATGGCGCGATAGGTCGTCCATTTCCCACCCGTCACCGTGACGAGTTGACTTGGGCTGACCAGTACGGTGTGCTCGCGACTGATTTTTTTAGTATTACCCGCCGCATCGGTGGGTGGTTTGACAAGAGGGCGGAGTCCAACCCAGATACTTTTGATGTCGGCCCTGGTCGGTGGACGTTGCAAATATTTTGCAGCCTCTCGCAAAATAAACTCGAGCTCCTCGTGAAAAGGCTCCGGTTCCTGACTCAAGTCATAGCGTGGCGTATCTGTCGTGCCCAGAATGACTTTGCCAAGCCAGGGCACGGCGAACAAGACACGGCCATCACTTGTGTGGGGAACGATCAATGCCTGATCGCCCGGAAGAAACTCCCGGTCAACCACAACATGAACACCTTGGCTGGGCGAGACGATTGACTGGCTCGGCTCACCGCGCGCCTCATCATCGAGTTGGCGTATTTCATCGACCCAAACCCCTGTGGCATTGACTACGCAGCGGGCGCGAATCGTATAGGGCAGTCCGCTCTCGACATCTTGGGCCAAGAGACCACATACGTGATTGTTTTCATCATGCAGTAACTCGACCGCGCGACAATAATTCACCAGCGTGGCACCGTGTTGGGCGGCAGTTCGCGCCAAGGCTAAAGCGAGTCGCGCATCATCAAACTGTCCATCCCAATACTGTATTGAGCCTTTTAGTCGATTGGAATTGAGATTGGGAAGTGCAGTTTGTGTCGCAGCTACGCCATGGAAATGTGTGCGGCCCAGACTTCGGCGACCAGCCAGCAAGTCGTATAAAAGCAGGCCTGCACCGTAAAAAGGCATTTCCCAGAAACGATAACAGGGCATCACGAAAGACAGCGCGCGTGCGAGATGAGGCGCATTATGCAAAAGCGTGGCGCGCTCGTGCAGGGCTTCGTAGACCAGTGAGATGTTGCCCTGAGCGAGATAACGTACTCCACCATGAACAAGTTTGGTTGAGCGCGAAGAAGTGCCTTTGGCGAAATCGGTGGCATCGATTAGGGCGACCGTAAAACCACGTGCGGCAGCATCTAGAGCGAGTCCAAGACCTGTCGCGCCTCCGCCAATAATCGCGAGATCGTATGGCTCAGGCCGTTCGAGCTTGGCAAGTAATGCGCGTCGCTCGGTCGTTGAAGGCGCCAGTGGTGAATCGTCAAAAAGATCCGCTTGTGATGAGGTCATGTGATCGTTTAGTCCTCTGACCAGGATTTGGCGCGTTCGACTGCCTGATGCCAGCGTGCGCGTTTAGTCTTTCGTTGTGCGTCTGACCATTGTGGTTCAAACCGCTTGTCCTCTTGCCACAGCGCAGAAATGTCAGAGGTGCTTGACCAAAGGCCAACCGCCAGCCCGCTAAGGTAGGCGGCACCCAGCGCAGTCGTCTCGACAATTTTTGGACGCGTCACAGGTATGCCGAGAATGTCGGCTTGCATTTGCAATAGCAAATTATTTTTCGATGCTCCACCATCCACCCGTAGTTCTGTGAGAGTCAGACCCGCGTCTTTTTCCATCGCCTCAAAGACATCCGCGACCTGCAGCGCGATCGCCTCTAGCGCTGCGCGGGCAATATGCGCTTTGCTTGTGCCGCGCGTCATGCCGATCAAGGTGCCCCGCGCGTGTCCGTCCCAATGTGGTGCGCCCAGGCCAGTAAAAGCTGGCACGAGATAGGTGTCTCCAACATCCGGAACGCTGAGCGCCAGTGGTTCGACTTCCGCAGCGGTTTGGATGATGTTGAGACCATCGCGCAGCCACTGGATCGTTGCGCCTCCCATAAAGACTGAAGCTTCAAGACAGTAGGTGGTGTGTAAGCCGGCCGACGATACATCCGGGCGCTGCCAGCCGATCGTTGTTAACAAATGATGGCCACTCGCGATCGGTTCAGAACCCGTGTTGAGCAGCATGAAACATCCCGTGCCGTAGGTATTTTTAGCCATTCCAGGCTGAAAACACCCTTGACCAAACGTTGCAGCTTGCTGATCTCCGATCATTGCGGCGATTGGAAGAGAGCGTCCCAGTACTGAAGGATTTGTTTGAGCGAGCTGACCAGCGCTTGGCACAACTTTTGGAAGAATGGCGCGAGGGATATTGAACAACCTCAGCAGATCGTCGTCCCAGTCCAGGGTGTGCAAGTTAAACAAAAGCGTCCGTGACGCGTTGCTCACATCTGTAATATGCGAGGCGCCCCGAGTCAGATTCCAGACAAGCCAGGTATCGACCGTACCAAAGGCGAGTTCGCCGCGTTCGGCGCGAGACCGCGCACCCTCGATATTGTCGAGTAACCAAGCCAGTTTTGTGCCAGAAAAATAGGCATCAAGCACGAGTCCCGTTTTAGTCTGAATCAGAGCGGTGAGGCCCTCTTGCCGCATGGCGGCACATTGATCTACCGTGCGCCGGTCTTGCCAAACGATCGCCGGACCCACAGGTTCCCCCGTGAGTCTGTCCCACACCACGGTCGTCTCGCGTTGATTAGTGATCGCAAGGGCGGCGATGCTGCCTGGATCTGGGCAGCGATTGATGAGCGTTTGTGCGACTTCAAGTTGCGAAGTCCAAATATCCCGACCATCATGTTCGACCCACCCTGGCTGGGGGAAGTGTTGTGCGTACTCGCGTTGCGCAGAGTCGACCAGCGAACCGTTTGCATCAAAAAGTATCGCCCGCGAGCTCGTTGTGCCCTGGTCCAGCGCAAGGATATATTTCATGTCCGTTGAGTGCTTATGGCAATTTATAAAAATCTTTTACTGTGTTCCATGCAACTGTTTGCAGGTATTTGGCTACCTCAGGATCAAGCCCCGCAGTGTAGCTATTGTCGATGGGCGATTTTTTGAAAAGCGATGCGTAAGTGACTGCCGCGGCCAAGTAAGTGCCCGCGAGACTGGGGTGGCGCTTGTCTTTGACATAAAGATCGATGTCCTTGCGACCTGCGATGGAATTGGCAAACGCGATTCCAGCCGGGATCACCATCATGTTGTTTTCATTGCCGGCCTTGATGTAGGCGTCTGCGAGGGTTTCTGTCATTTCAGGTTTGTCCGCATAAGCCCAGGACATGAACAAAATGGGATCCGCCCCATTTTTGCGAATCGTGTCGCCGTGCTTTTTAACGTACTCGGTAAACACGGATTTCAGTTGTGGATGCACGGGGCATTGACTGCAGTCCATCATGATCGCAATGTCGAACAGCTTGTCGTTTTTGTTGAAACGCACCTCGTTGTTGGCGATGAAGGAATAGCGACCGATCGCATTAGGCGCAAAGTAAGCCTCGACGTTATGCCAGTCTAGACCCGCGCCGCTGATCGTGACAGAGGTGCCGCGAAATGGCAACTTGGGGTCGGCAGCATTGAGAAAGTTACGTAAATGGCCATGCATACTGTTGTTGTAATAGAAAAAGCTATTTCCGATAAAGATGCCTGATTTCGGAACGCTTGGCGTGGTCTGCGTGACTTTTGGCGCCTCATAGGCTTGTGCCGAATTTAAAACCAAAGCGAACAAGCTGGCAGCCAGTAAACGGATTGTCATAGTTTTCATGATGTTTTCCAAAGTTGGGCAGATGATGTGTGGATTATGCATCCGGAGGAGGGTGCTTGCATGCAAGAAAAAATATCTCAGCGTTTACCCTAGTTTTAGAGCCTCTCGATCTGTTCAAAGAAGGTGTCAATCGCATTTGTGCGCTAGAAATGCTTAAATCACGGACAGACAAATCAGTCATATAAAAAATAGATTGGGGACAATGCGCGACATGATGACTTCAGAATATTTACCTTTCGATCCTGTGGTGGCGCCCAGGAATCGTTTGCCTGCAGGTACAGTCGATTGCCATTTTCATGTTTTTGAAGATCCGGCGATTTATCCCCACACGGCGAATCGTTCTTATACGCCTACCCTTGCTCCATGGGCGGCTTTCGAAGCGATGAACAATAAGATCGGCGCGGATCGCGCAGTCTTGGTGCATCCTTCCGTTTATGGCCATGATCACAGCACGCTCTATGACACGATGCGTGCCCATGCAGATCGTTTGCGTGCAGTGGCAGTTCTCTCTGTGGATAGCTCTGATGCAGAGATTGAGCGGCTGCATCAGGCCGGTACGCGTGGTACACGAGTCAATATTTTGTTCGCTGGCGGCAATCAGTTGAGCGACGCCGAAACACTTGCGCGCCGGATCAAACCTTTTGGCTGGCATATTCAGTTTTTGGTCGATGTCGCCGCGCAGCCCGATATCCCCGCTTGGGCCTCCAAGCTGGGTGTGCCCGTGGTGTTTGATCATTTTGGACATCCCTCGAAACCGGATGTCAAAGATGCGGGCTTTCAGAATATGTGCGCACTCGTGCGGGAAGGCACAGCTTGGGTGAAATTGTCAGGCGCATACCGAGTCGTTGAACCCGCTAATAAATGGTCAGCGATTCAGCCTTTTGTCGATACCTTGCTGGATACACGCACCGACCGGTTAGTGTGGGGGACAGACTGGCCTCATCCGAATATTCCCGCGCCGATGCCCAATGATGGCGATATTGCGGACACTGTTTTTACTTGGTTACCGACTGAGGCTTTGCGTCAGCAGATTTTGGTTAAAAATCCCGAGGTGCTGTACGGTTTCGCCCCATTTTCTGGTGCGCGTGCTTAATTTCATATCGTCATTGCTTTCAATTCATTCAGGAGATAAAAAATGAAACGTCGTCACTTGCTGGCCTTATCCGCTATTGTTTCAGCTGCATTCACTTTTTCCATGCCGACTGTCGCCAGTGCTCAAACTGTGCTCAAACTGGGCTGGACCACCGCAGATAGCCCAACCGATCCGTATGCCGTGGGTGCGCACGCTTTTAAAGATGCTGTTGAAAAGCTGACCAAAGGATCTGTTCAGGTGCAGCTTTATCCCAATCGCCAACTTGGTGACGAAAAGCAGATGATGGAGGGTGTGCGTTTTGGTACGGTCGATTCAGCCATTATTACAAACGCTGTGATCGCGCAGATCGAGCCTGCTTTCCAGATCAATGACCTGCCTTTCCTTTATTCAAATGAGGCACAGGCACAGAAAGCTCTGGACGGAAAAGTCGGACAGGACCTGTCTGCCTTGCTCGCCAAGAAAAACATCATGGTGCTTGGCTATATGGAAGGTGGTTTCCGCCAGATGATCAATAACAAAAAACCAGTGAGCGCACCTGCTGACGTATCGGGTGTGAAATACCGTGTGATGCAAAACCCTGTGTTCATTGATATGTTCACTTCGATGGGTGGTGCTGCCGTGCCAATGGCGTGGGGTGAAACTTTCACCGCAGTCCAGCAAGGCACAATCGATGGTCTTGAAATCCCGATCGCTGTGATCGACAGCAGCAAAATGTACGAGGTGACAAAGTTCCTTTCTCTGACTAATCACACCTACTCGGCGATTGAGCTGATTATGTCCAAGCGAAGCTTTGACAAGCTCAATGCAGAGCAGCGCGCGGCGGTGATCGAGGCGGGCAAGCAGGCGACGGCAGCGCAACGTATCGCCGTGAATAAAAATGAAAAAGCGTTGTTGAGCGGTCTCGAAAAGAAGGGCATGAAAGTCAATACTGTTGGTGACGTCAGTGCTTTCCGCGCGTCTGTTCAGCCTATGTATGAAAAGGCCAAAAAGACTGTGGGCGAGTCCATGGTGAATCAGGCTCTCGACTCCGTGAAGTAATCTTCGAGCACATGTCAGGAAACACCGATGCGCCGCTATTTTGATTTGCTCGAAAAGGTTTTAAAGCTCACTGCTGTCACACTCGTGATGCTGATGCTTTTAGCCTTGGCGGCGCAGGTGTTTTTGCGTTATGTTTTTGGCAAGTCTCTGAGCTGGAGCGAAGAGCTTGCCCTGCTCGGGTTTGCGTGGGTCATTGTGATTTCTACCTCCATCGGGGTGCGTCGTATGACACATGCCCGGATGGACTTGCTGATCAATGTCTTGCCGGTGTCAATGCACAAATGGCTGGAGCGACTGATTGCCTTGCTCTTGCTCGCGCTGGGTCTATTTATCGCCTACTCCGGCTGGGGTTACCTGCAGGAAACGCGAGGATCGACCTCGGCTGCGGTGGGTTTTCCGATCGAGCTACTCTATGCCGCCGCACCTGTTTTTGGCGTACTGATCGCTTTGTTTTCGTTTGAGAGGCTGATGCCTTGGGCGGAGTCCCTCAATGAGTAGTGTGGCATTGCTTTTGTCGGCCGGATTTGGTGTGCTGATGCTGCTCGGCGTCCCGTTTGCTTTTGCGATCGGTATTGTCGTTGCGGTATCTTTGTTAGTGGCCGGCATAGAACCTTTGTTGATGCCACAGTCGGTATTGGCGGGCACGCAGTCTTTTTCATTATTAGCCATTCCTTTTTTTATGCTGGCCGGAGAGTTGATGTCGGCCGGCGGTTTATCGGCGCGCCTGATCAGGGTTGCAGATGTTTTTGTACGGCATCTAACAGGTGGCCTGGGCCATGTCACGGTATTGGCCGCGGCTATTTTTGCAGCGATTTCAGGATCAGCTCCCGCAACGACAGCGGCGATTGGCGCGATCATGATCCCCGCGATGGCGGAGCGTGGTTATGGCAAAGCCTTCGCAACAGCGCTCGCGGTGAGTGCCGGTGTGTTAGCTCCCCTGATCCCGCCCTCTATCGCCTTTGTGATTTGGGGGGTGATCGCCGAGCAATCTATTTCTAGACTTTTTAGTGCGGGTGTTATTCCCGGGTTAGTGATGGCGTTTGGTTTGACGCTTGTGTGCTGGTGGTATGCCAAGCGCAACAAGATCCCCACTCAAAAGCGTGCGAGTCTCAAGGAAATTCGACTCGCTTTGCGCGAGGGTGTCTGGGCGCTCCTGGCACCGGTGATCGTGCTGGGTGGTATTTACGGCGGTGTGTTTACTCCCACTGAAGCGGCTGTTGTGAGCTGTGTCTATGCACTATTTGTAGGAATGGTGATTGAAAAGCAGCTGAAGTTTGCAGACCTCTCACCCATCTTCTGGCGTTCTCTCAAAATCACGGCGATCGTGATGTCGATTGTGATTTTTTCGGCGGGTTTTGGCATCTTGATCGCGCAGGAGCAACTTGCGCCGAAATTGGCGGCTTGGCTGTCAGAAAATATTCAGCAAAAGTGGTTGATGCTACTGGTATTGAATATCGCATTTTTCTTGTTGGCAGCCGTGATGGATGAAATTGCCATCATGGTCGTTCTGGGCCCACTTTTAATTGCGATTGCAAAGAGCTTTGCGATCGATCCGATTCATTTTGGCGCGATCATTGTGACGAACGTTGCGATTGGAATGGCTGCGCCTCCCATCGGTTATTGCTTGTTTGTCGGCATGGCGATCAGCGGATTGAAGCTTGGCGAAGTGGCCTCGAAAATATGGCCTTTTATCGCGATCATGCTGGTGGTGTTGATGCTTGTGACCTACGTGCCAGAATTTTCGCTTGCCTTGCAGACCCGCTAGATTTTTGCTCGCCTGAGCCCGAGCGGTTTGGTGTCAGGCCGAGAATTTCAAATCAAGCGGATCAGTCAGGCCCAACTCGGCAAAACCTTTGGCGCGCAATAGGCACGAATCGCATTGTTTACAAGGTGCGCCCTGTGGACTGGGGTCATAGCAGCTTGTGGTTTCAGCATAATCGACCCCTAGCTCCATACCACGTCGAATAATGTCTGCTTTGGTCATTTTGACTAGCGGGGCTCGAATTTTGAGGCGCTGACGGCCTTCGACACCTGCTTTGGTGGCCAGGTTGCCCAAGTGTTCAAAGGCTTCGATGTATTCGGGCCGACAGTCCGGATAGCCGCTGTAGTCCATCGCATTGACGCCTACGAAAATATCCTGTGCGCCAAGCACCTCAGCCCAACCTAGAGCAAGACTTAAAAAAATCGTATTTCTTGCGGGGACATATGTGATGGGAATCCCTGCACTAATATCGTCAACAGAGTGCCCTTTGGGTACGGGAATATCGGCCGTTAGCGCAGACCCGCCAAAACTGCGTAAATCCAAATCAAGAATGACGTGTTTAGACACGCCACGGGCTCGCGCAAACTCCGTCGCCTTTTCAAGCTCGACGGAGTGACGCTGACCGTAACGAAAGCTCAGGGCAAAGACCTCATAGCCTTCATCCTGCGCGATCGCAAGTACGGTGGTCGAGTCCAGACCACCGCTGAGTAAACATACTGCTCTTTTTGTCATGCCTGGTTCCGTTGTTATTTGGCGGTCGGCATGACAAATTCAGCGCCCTTGCCGATGGTTTCGGGCCAGCGCTGCATGATGGATTTTTGCTTGGTGTAGAAACGCACACCCTCTTCGCCGTAGGCATGCATATCGCCAAACAAGCTCTTTTTCCACCCACCAAAACCATGCCAGGCCATGGGCACGGGGATGGGCACATTGATACCCACCATGCCGACCTGAATGCGGCGACCAAACTCACGCGCGACGTTTCCATCGCGGGTGTAGCAAGACACGCCATTGCCAAACTCATGGGCGTTGATGAGATCGACAGCCTGTGCAAAATCCTTGACTCGAACGCAGCCCAGGACAGGTCCAAAAATTTCTTCTTTATAGATGCGCATCTCGGGCGTGACATGGTCAAACAGTGAACCGCCGGTAAAGAAACCCTGCTCGTGCCCGGGGACCTTGAGGCCGCGACCGTCAACCACCAGTTTGGCGCCTTCTTTCACGCCAATGTCGATATAGCCCTCGATACGCTCGAGAGCCTGGCGAGTCACGATCGGACCCATTTCAGCGTCGAGCTCCAGTCCATTTTTAATTTTGAGCTTTTTAGCGCGCTCGGCCAGCAAGGGCACGATCTTGTCGGCGACATCACCTACCAGCACCGCGACGGAGATCGCCATGCAACGCTCGCCGGCGGAACCGTAGGCCGCGCCAATCAGTCCGTCGACCGCCTGTTCGATATCCGCATCTGGCATGACGACCATGTGGTTTTTCGCGCCCCCAAGCGCTTGGACGCGTTTGCCGAGATCGGCGCCGCGCTGGTAGATGTACTGTGCAATCGGGGTCGAACCCACAAAGCTGATGGCTTTGACATCAGGATGCTCGAGCAAACCGTCAACCGCGACCTTGTCACCCTGGACGACGTTGAAAACGCCATCTGGAAGACCGGCTTTTTTAAATAATTCAGCCATGAAAATCGAGGCGGAAGGGTCGCGTTCGCTCGGCTTGAGTACAAAACAGTTGCCTGCCGCAATCGCGACCGGGAACATCCAGCAAGGCACCATGCATGGGAAGTTGAAAGGGGTAATACCCGCAACCACGCCAAGAGGCTGGCGCAAAGTCCAGTTGTCAATGCCGGTCGACACCTGATCCGTGAAGTCGCCTTTGAGCAACTGGGGCATGCCGCAAGCGAACTCGACGATATCGATGCCGCGCATCACCTCACCCTGGGCGTCGGTGAAGACCTTGCCGTGCTCTTGGGTGATGATCGAAGCGAGCTCATCCTTGTGGGTATTGAGCAGCGCCAGAAAGTTGTTCATGATGCGGGCGCGGCGGATGGGTGGGGTGTCCGACCAGGCGGGGAAGGCGGCTTTTGCGCTCGCGACAGCCTCGTTGACGGTTTCCAGCGTCGCAAGTTCAACTTTGCGGGTGGCCTGTCCAGTCGCCGGGTTGAACACATCCTGAGTCCGTGCCCCTGGGTGCGTGACGGATTGGCCATGAATCCATTGGGAGACGATGGCGGGAATGGCGGGCATTGGAGGCTGCTTGGACATGCATGTTCCTTTAGCGTAAGTGATCAGTCAATTCTCCATTGTAAGATGGCTGGATCGTCTCTGCGGTCCTGATTGGTCGCTTTTTGTGATCTTGGTTAAACTTTTGCTTTCTCTTACAAGTGATCCCCCCCATGATGAGTCTGCCTCTGTCAGGTAAAGTGGCTTTGGTGACCGGCGCCGCACGCGGCATCGGTCGTGCATGTGCCCTGAAACTGGCCTCCGCCGGTTGCGATATCGTTGCCAACTACTACAACAGCTCTGACGAAGCCGAGGCGGTGTGCGCCGAGGTGCGCGCCATGGGCCGACGCGCGATCGCGGTTCAGGCGAGCGTTGGTGTGCCAGACAGCGTGGCGGAAATGTTCGAGGTCATCACCAAAGAGTTTGGTCATCTCGATATCGTCATCAGCAATGCAGCTTCGGGTGTGCTCAAACCCGCGATGGATATGACACTCAAGCATTTTCGCTGGTGTCTCGAGACGAATGCCTTTGCGGTGAATTTACTGGCCCAGCACGCCGCGCCGTTGATGAAAAACGGAGGTCGAATTATTGCTATGTCCAGTCTTGGCGCCCAGCGCGCGATGCCGCATTATGGTTTTATCGGTGCCTCGAAAGCCGCACTGGAGTCCCTGGTGCGCACGCTTGCCCAAGAGCTGGGTCCACGCGGTATCCGTGTCAACACCGTTTCTGCCGGTGTGGTCGATACCGATGCGTTGAGCCATTTTCCCAATCGCGATCAAGTGCTGTCTGAATTCGCGGCGCGTACGCCAGCAGGCCCCAGTTTATTGCCTGCCAATGTCGCGGATGCGGTCTATCTGTTGTGCTTGCCCGAGGCTGCCTGGGTCAATGGACATACTTTGGTTGTCGACGGCGGTTTCGCCATTTCGGGTTAAAAATCATGACGTTCAAATCAGGTTTGTCGGGAAAAGTCGCGATTGTGACCGGTGGGTCTCGTGGAATTGGCCGTGCGATCGTGGAAACACTCGCGGCTGAAGGGGTCAATGTCACTTTTTTCTTCAAAGGCAATCAAGCCGCGGCCGACGAGGTCGTGGCAGCCGTTTCTGCTGCAGGTGGCCAGGCGACGGCTGTGCAAGTCGATGTCAGCGATGCGGCGGCCTGCGCTGCTGCGGTCGAGGCCGTTGCTGACCGCTGCGAGCGGATTGATATTCTGGTCAACAATGCCGGAATTGTGCGCGATAACCTGATGGCCGCGATGGAAGACGAGGAAATCTCTTCTGTCCTCAACACCAATGTTGGCGGCGTGTTCAACGTCACGCGCCCGGTGATTCCTTACATGATGTCGCAGCGCGCCGGCCGAATTGTCAATCTTTCCTCTGTCGCAGGTGCCAAAGCTGGGCGTGGGCAGGCAAATTACGCCGCGAGCAAGGGCGCGGTTGATGCCTTAACCCGTGCGATGGCGGTTGAACTCGCACCGCGCAAGATCCTGGTCAATGCGGTGGCACCCGGTGTGATCGAGACAGAAATGTCCCAACAAGTCAGGGATTTGGCCGAAGACGAGGTAAAGGGCAACATTCTGTTAAAACGGTATGGTGCGGCTCAGGATGTGGCAAATGCAGTAGCATTCTTGGTGTCAGACATGGCTGGCTACGTCACCGGACAGATTCTTTATGTCGATGGCGGTTTTAAAATGGGCTGAAACAGGGGAATTCACTCTTGTCTCAGCGGTTTCGCGGGGCGGGATTTCCCTGATAGTTGGGTTAAAATAGCGCGCGCTGATACACATACGGAGTAAATCATGGCTGAAGCAGTCATCTCGAAAGAAGAAATCATGGCGGTTTTCCCGACCGTTCAAAAAACGATGGCCGATGCACTTGGCTGTGACGTTGATGACATCAAACTCGATGTCTCCCTGATCGAAGGCCTCGATGCGGAATCGATCGACTTTCTAGACATGGTTTTCCGTCTTGAGCGTGCCTTTAAGATTAAAGTGCCACGTGGCAAGATCATCGAGGATGTACGCGGCGACATGCCCGTTTCCGAGTTCGAGGAAAATGGTGTTCTGACCGAAAAGGGCTTGGCCCGTTTGCGCGAGTATTTGTCTGAGATTGACGCTTCTCGCTTCAAGACACCGATGCGTGTGGATCACATCGCCCGTCTCTACACACCCGAAACGTTCTGCAAGCTCGTGATCCGCGCTCAGCGTGAGTCACAAGCCGCTGGCTGATATGGTTGAGTCCATGGCGCAGGCCGCTTCGGCCTCGCCAAATGATGGTTCGGGTTGCTTGGGTCGCTCGAGTCGCTTCGCAGCTTTCTCGTTCGTTGATCGCATCACCCAGATCGAAGGGACCTCTCGCGTTTGCGGTCTCTACACTATCCCGCCTGAAGTCTCCCACTTTCCTGTCAGTCTGGTCGCTGAAGCGATCGGACAACTCGCTGCCTGGGTGGCGATGTCGGTGGTCGATTTTACGCATCGTCCAGTCGCTGCTTTGGCCGGAGATACCAGGATGCATCGTTTGCCGCGTGCAGGCGACACACTGGAACTCGTGGTCGAGATTGAATCTTGCGATGCCGAGTCGATCCAGTATCGTGGACGCGCCTTGGTTGACGGAAATCTGATCCTTGAGCTGAGCGATACCTTGGGCTCGATGCTCGATATTCATGAGTTTGACGCGCCCGATGCGCTACGCGCGGATTTCGACCTCTTGACACATGCTGGTCGCGCGCCTGGCGCGTTCAAGGGCGTGCCGCGTCCTGTGCTTGAGGATATTCCGGGTTCGACTCCGCAGCGTCTTGAGGCGCATTTATCTGTGCCTGCGCAGGCTGATTTTTTCCTGGATCATTTTCCCCGCCGTCCTGTTTTTCCCGCCACCCTTTTGCTCGACGCTCAACTTCAGTTGGCGCAGCGTTTGGCCAGTGCGCAGGCTGCAGGGCCTGTTCGCGTCCAGAGTATTACGAACGTCAAAGTCAGAGCCTTCACAGCCCCGGGCGCGACACTCACGTTGTTTGCCGAGCACACTGAATCTGGCCAGACAGAATCCGAACCTATTATGATCAAAGTCGGCGCTCAGGCTGAGGGCCGCACGATTGCAGGCGCCAAGATGTTTTTTGTGCCTGACACCGGAGACACCGCATGACCGCAAGACGTCGCGTAGCGATTACAGGCATTGGGCTGGTCACGCCAGCCGGTCTGGATGTGGCATCAACTTGGGCGCGTATCAAAGCCGCCAAGGGATGCGCAGGTCCGATCACTATTTTTGATGCGTCTGGTTTTTCCACGCGTATCGCCGCCGAGGTGAAAGGATTTGATGATCTTCCTCCCTTGGATGATCGCAAGCTCCTTAAATATGCGAGCCGGGCACATCGTTTCGCGATCGGTGCTGCAGACCAGGCAATGGCAGATGCCGGCATCCGTCCAACCCAGCAAGATGCCGCCCGCTGGGGGTGTGTGGTGGGTGCGGGCATGATGACTGTCGCGCACGAAGAGATCGCCGCCATTCAACAAGCCGCGGCACCTCAGGGTGAGTTTGAGCCTTCCGCTATTTTGGCCGAGCCGGTCGCCAATGATGTGATGGCATTTAGCCGCAGCCTTTCGACCGCTGGCGTGTCGCTGCTCTTGCGTCGTTTCGGAATCAGGGGTTATGCCTCGACTGTTCACACTGCATGTGCCTCAGGCGGTCAAGCCATTGGCACGGCGCTGAGGTTGATTCGTCGAGGTGTCGCGGACCGCGTGCTAACCGGTGGTTTTGATTCAATGATTTCGCCCGTTGGTTTATCTGGCTTCTGTTTGCTATCAGCGGTTTCGCCGGACAATGACGCTCCAGAGCGTGCGAGCCGTCCCTTTGATTTGACGCGTAATGGTTTCGTTTTAGGCGAAGGTGCTGGCTTTCTCGTTCTCGAAGAATGGAATAGCGCCGTTCAACGCGGCGCGACCATTTACGCTGAACTGGCAGGAGATGGAAACTCCCTGTCGTCATACCGGATCACGGACTCACACCCCTCGGGTGATGGGCCGATTCAGGCCATGCGTCGCGCTATTTACGATGCGGGCGCCACAGAGCAAGACATTCATTATTTGAATGCGCACGGCACTTCTACGCCGATGAATGATCGAAGCGAATGCGCGGCTGTTCATGCCGTATTTGGCGAACGCGCCAAACAAGTGGGTGTGAGCTCGACCAAGAGCGTGACGGGTCATCTGATTGCCGCTGCTGGCGCCGTTGAAGCGGGTTTTTGTGCGCTGGCGATTCGGGATGGCTTGATGCCTCCCAGCGCGAACTTGCGAGAACTCGATCCCGATTGCGATGTCGATATCGTTCGTGACGTACCGCGTCCAGCGCGCATCGGCATGGCACTCTCTAATTCACTCGGCTTTGGTGGCAGCAATAGTTGTCTGGCTTTCCGTCACCCCGAAGAAACCGCAGCGTTGATCGCTGCAGGACGGTAATAGTGATGACCCGTATCGTAATCACCGGAAATAGTGCGATTTGTGGCGCAGGCCAAGATCCAGCCAGCATTGTGGATGCATTGCTTGAGGGCCAATCTGCTCTGGCTCCCATTTCAGCCTGGGATGCCCAGACCTGGGTGGGCAAGCTGGCCGCTGAGGTCAAGGACTACAACGGCGGCAAATTGCTGGGCGATCGCAAGTTGCTCAAGCTGGTCAGACGTTCCGATGTATTTGGTATTTACGCGGGTACCCAGGCGATTGAGCAGGCAGGGTTGCCGGCCTGGCGCGAAACGCTGGATGAGTCAGCCGCAAATGACTATGCAGACCAGACAGGCTGTTACGTTGGATCTGGTGGTGGCGCGTTTGAAGTCAACTATGATTTTTTCCCCTTGATGGCTGAGACGGGTGGGAGTTTGCCCAAGTTCGGCCAAGAGTTGTCGAACATGGTCAATCCCATGTGGCTCCTGCGTTCTTTGCCGAACAACGTGCTTTGCCATGTGAGTATTCGTAACCAGCTCAAAGGCCCCAACGGTTGCATCACTAACCACACCACGAGTGGCGTGCTCTCCGTGATCGAGAGTGCTTGGGCGTTGCGTGAGGGCGATGCACAACGCGTCGTGGCTATTGGACACGATGCGCCGATCGAACCTCAAACGCTTCTTTATCTCGACAAAGTCGGCCTGATTTCAAATGATTTGTTGCGTCCCTACGATGAGCGCCATGATGGCTGCTTGCTGGGTGAGGGTGCAGCTTCGCTCGTCCTGGAAACAGAAGCTTCCGCCCAAGAACGTGGTGCCAAGGTGTTGGGCGAATATCTCGGTGGCGGTGACGCATCTGAGGGCGAGGGCATCTTTGATGTGCGCACAGATGGAGATGGTTTGAGTCGTGCGATCGAGTGTGCATTGGCCGATGCTGGTTTGAAACCTGCCGATGTCGGCATGATCGTTGCGCATGCCAATGGCACAAAGGGCTCAGACAGTTCAGAGGCCGCTGCGCTTCTGCGCGTATTTGGTTCTGACATGCCCCCCGTCACTGGTTTCAAGTGGTCGATTGGTCACCTCTTCGCAGCTTCTGGCGCCATCGATGTGGCTTTAGGGCTGGAGGCCTGCAGTCGTAATGTTGTGCCAGGTATCGCAACGCTCGACAAGCTCGCACCTGCCTGCGCAGGTCTCAATGTCAGCAAAGAAAATCGTCCCGCGCGTAGTGATGTAGTCTTGGTGTTGTGCAGAGGTTTTGCAGGCACAAATGCCGCTGTCTTGCTGCGCGCTGCGCGCGCGCGTTGAATGGCGTGACCACACCTAATCACCTGTCTGCTGCTGAGGCTGTCAGCGATACTGCACCCGATCGTTGCGCAGTCGACACCGTTGAAATTGCGCGGGTCGCGCGTCTGGTTGAGGCCATGTCGGGCGAGCTCGACAAGCTATTCTCGCATCAAGAGATTGAGGATGCTGGACAGGGGCCTGGCCGCATCGCTAGTCTGGCCGCGCGATTCGCGGCAAAAGAAGCTTGTCTGAAGCTCTTTCCACGCGAGACGGCCTTGAATACCATCACTGCGATGGATTTCTCCGTCGTCAAGGATGAATATGGGGCTCCTCATATATCTGTGACGCCCGCAGCTGAAATCGTGCTTGGACGCCACCTTGTGGCCGAAATCAAAATATCACTCACACATAGCGAAACGACGGCAACAGCTGTCGCTTTGCGTATCCAGCGCACGATCAAGCCATCCTGGGGCGGTCGTTTTATTTTCCGCTGGTTACCGTATCGCCGCAAAGTGATTTTAGAAAACCTCAATCGCGTGTATGGCGCCAATGTAGAGGCCTCTCAAATAGACTTGCTAGCCCAGGCGCACTACGGCCATTTGCTCAAGCTACTCAAAGAGCTTATCCAGTTTCGATTTTTATCGGCGGCACGTAAAAAATCTATCGTTCGTGTCGAGGGTGTTCCGGGGATGATCGAGGCTTTCGAAGCCGGTCGGGGAATCTTGATTCTGACCGGACATTTTGGAAATTTCGAAGTTTCCACCGTTGCGGGAATCGAGCACTTTCCGCAGGTCAAAGGGCGGATTCATTTTCTCAGACGCCCGATCAAACCCAAATGGTTGAGTGACTTGCTCACCAGACGTTTTAATCAGGCGGGTTTTGGAGTGGTAGGTCGGCGCGGATCGCTCGAAGAAATCGTCTCGACCATTGAGGCCGGTGATGCGATCGTGTTTCCTTTTGATCAATACGCACGCCGTCCTGAAGGCATCGAAGTCGAGTTTTTTGGGCAAGCGGCGGGCACCTATAAAAGCATGGCTGTGATTGCCATGGCGACCGGCGCACCCGTCATCCCTGCCGCTTCGTGGCGAGAGCCCGACGGTACGCATGTCCTTAAATTTTTCGCGCCGCTCAAGCCGCTGCTAGATGATGATGTCGGTCAGGAAATCATCAAAAATACCCGAGCCTATAACCAGGCCCTTGAGCTCTCCATCGTTCGGCATCCTGAGCAATGGTGGTGGGTGCACCGTCGCTGGAAAAATCAAAAGCCCCGTAGATAGCGGGGCTTTGAGCAAAACTGGATATCTGCCCCAGTCTAGTGCCTGGGGAGAATCCTTGACACAGCAATCAGGACTTATTGGCCCTGTTCATGTTTGTCATAGAGAAAACCACCAACAGCGCCGACTGCGGCACCGCCGATCGCGCCCCAAATCGGATTCCCACCCGCGATTGCAGTGATGCCGGCACCTGCCGCGGCACCGATTGCGCCACCGGAGAGTTCACGTTGCTGTGTGGTTGTCATGCCCGAACAGCCCGTCAGGGTCAGTGCGGCAACAAGAGGAAGTGCGAGTAGCGTTCTTTTCATGATAAAGCTCCTAAAGTGCTTGAATTCAAACGATATTGTGCTCAAAGGCTTAAGTACGTATTAGCCTTTTTTACATGGCAAGGTTTCAGCCAGATAACGCAAAATCGTGTCGGCAGCCGACATTTGATTGAATTTAGGATTGGAGGCAGACCACTTAATGAAACCGTTAATGTAATCCTGGCGAGTGCTCTTGGAGTTTTCCCCGCAAATGAATGGTGGGGCTTTCTTTGGATGGCGAGTGATCAAATAAGTTTCATACACACCTTGCCCGAAACCATGGCAAAAGTTTTGTGCCGATACATCGGTTGTTTTGGCGCACATGGCGACATACTCTTGTGTCGTTGTTGAGGCACGAGGAACTTGTGCCTGCGCGGGGGCTGTTGCACTCAACAACACCACACAGGCTCCTGCTGCGGCAAAGGTAAATTTCATATCAGTCTCCTGAAGGTGAAGAGGTTGAAAGTGCTTTGATACGACATGAGATAGTCAAAATGACCAGCTTGGCGTTACACTCCAACTGCATCTTTTTACAAAGATTAACAAATTTAATGAGAATGGACATGTTAAGACAGATTTCTAAAATTGCGCTATCACTTTTGGTTACGATCGGACTGGTTGCGTGCGCGCCGACAGGACCCAGTGCCCCGATGGAAATTCGCTCTGGCGTGATTGAGCAGATTAATGCCGCTCAGATCAAGAGCAGTCATGAAACTGGCGTGGGCGCAGTGGTGGGTGGCTTGGGCGGTCTCGGGATTGGTGCCCTGATCGGTGCGGGCACAGGTAAGACAGTGGCGATGGTGCTCGGCGCAATCGGCGGTGCGGTGGCGGGTAATGAAATCCAGAAACACTACGACAAACCAGTCGAGGGTCAGCAGATTTTCGTTCGCACGAGCGGCGGTGTCTTGGTCAGCGTGACTCAGCCTACCAGCAATTTGCGCGTGGGTCAGAAGGTTTATATCGAAGGTTCTGGCACAGAAGCACGTGTCGTTGCCCAATAAATGACTCGAGCCGGCTATTGCGGCTTGTGAATTCGGGTAAAGTGAAAAAGCTGCAACAGTTTCCTGTTGCAGCTTTTTTTAATGATTCAAGTGAAATTGACGAACTTGACTGACTCAGTTGACTGACCCAACTTCACTTAAATGCTAGGCGTTAAGCCTTTTTGATGTAGGCGTTGCACCAGCCCGGACCGGCAACCAATTTGCCTGGGAAGATGGTACAGGTGCCGGCATCAGCCGATTTGCTGGCGTACAGTTGGCAATTCGAACAAAGCTGACCGTCAGCATATTTGGGAAATTTTGCCTTGTCGACTGTCTTGGCGTCAGCCTTGTAGCCCAAAGCAACGGCTGTTGGCTCAGCTTCGCCCAGCATGGCCTGTGCCTGCGCCTGGCTTGCCATCGTGAGGGAGGCTAGGCCGGCTGTCGAGTAGATGATGAACTGGCGACGTGATGATTGCATAGTCGTATCCTGTATGAGGTTGCATCCCAACGATGCACATTTCATTTTATCCCCTTCCGGCAGGACGGGAGCCTGAATAGACCTGTTTCGATAGGGGATAGTCGGGCGTAGGTCAAACAGTCCGCAAAAGCTTGCTTGACCCCGAGAGCTGTTGTTCCTTACATTGTCGGATTAGCTTCGCGCGCAGGCGCCCTCAACAAAGAGTCTTTCTGATGATCTATATTCAAGAAACAATTGACCAGTTAAATCAGCGTTTGGCGCGAGGTGAGACCACTCGCGAGGCACTTGTTTCGGGTGCTCTCGAAGCGGCTGCGCAGCCGGCTGCTAAAAGTGTCTTTACAAAGTTGTATCCGGAGGCTGCACTTGCGGCGGCCCGCGCTGCCGATGCGGCCCAAAAAGCGGGTGTGGTCCAGCCTGCCTTGGCGGGTTTGCCCGTTTCCATCAAGGATCTCTATGGGGTCGCCGGGGAAACCACAATGGCCGGTTCAATCGTGTGTCAGGGTGAACCACCACAGAAACAGGATGCTCCGGTCGTCGCAAGGCTGCGTGGCGCAGGCGCTGCTATTGTCGGTAAGACCAACATGACTGAGTTCGCCTTTTCAGGCATCGGTATCAATCCTCACTATGGTACGCCCGTCAATCCTTCCGATTCGAATGTGGCGCGTATTCCAGGCGGTTCCTCGTCGGGTGCTGGCGTTTCAGTCGCGCTCGGGTTGTCGGTCGCAGGTCTGGGCTCCGATACGGGAGGCTCGATTCGCATTCCCGCAGCGTTATGCGGCATTGTGGGCTTTAAGAGCACGCAAAATCGGGTGCCCCTGGAAGGCGCGCTCGAACTTTCACGTTCGCTAGACACCGTCTGCGCGATGACCAGAAGTGTTCAGGATTGCATCACTGTCGATGCCGTGCTCTCTGGTGCAATGTTGCCCGTGCGTCGCCGTCCTCTCGCGGGAATGCGTTTGGCCGTCCCGCAAACGGTTGTGCTCGATGGGCTGGATAAAACCGTCTCTCAGGCCTTCGATCGCAGTTTGTCGATATTGTCCGAGGCGGGCGCGCAGATTATTGAGATTGCGCTGACTGAGTTCGCAGATATCCCCAAGGTGAATTCGCCCGGCGGACTCTCCCCGATCGAGGCTTACGCTGTGCACCATGAGCGTTTGGCGCGCGCACAGGCCCAGTTTGATCAGCGCGTAGCAGCTCGCGTGATGATGGGGGCGTCTGTCACGGCGCAGCAATACATTGCCTTGCTGGACAAGCGACGTGCCTGGATTGCCAGCGTGGAGCGTGCCATGGAAGGTTATGACGCGCTCTTGTGTCCGACCGTTCCAGCGGTGGCCCCGGAGATTGAAAAACTCGTCGCCTCCGATGAGGTTTTTTTCAAAGCCAATGGCCAGATGCTTCGCAATACATTCATCATCAATTTGCTTGATGGCTGTTCATATAGTTTGCCTTGCCATCGCGATGATGAGTTACCTGTGGGACTCATGTTGTCGTCTGTGCATGGAGACGATGCACGATTGTCGGCAGTCGCTTTGGCGGTCGAAGACGCCTTGCGTGCGCACCGATGAAAGTTCCCCAGAGGCTCAAACCACTCGTGGAAGAGGGGCTCGTGGATGAAGTGCTGAGCCAATTGATGAGTGGTAAAGAGGCGACTGTGTATGTTGTGCGCAGTGGGGACTCGATCCGTTGCGCCAAGGTCTATAAAGACGCGAAACAGCGCAGCTTTAAAAATGCGGTTTCCTACACTGAGGGTCGCAAGGTCAAAAATAGCCGTCAGGCGCGTGCGATGGAAAAGGGCACGCGTTACGGGCGGCAGATGCAAGAAGAACTTTGGCAAAATGCCGAAGTGGACGCACTGTTTCGCTTGGCCAATGCGGGTGTCCGAGTCCCGCAGCCCTACATTTGCACCGATGGTGTGTTGCTGATGGAGCTTGTGACCGACGCTGAGGGTGATGTGGCACCTCGTCTCAATGATGTCGAGTTGACACCGGAGCGTGCGCGCGAATGTCACGCCTATCTGATCAATCAGGTCGTTCGCATGTTGTGCGCCGGCATCATTCATGGTGATCTTTCTGAATACAACATTCTGATGGCTGCGGACGGCCCGGTCATTATCGATTTACCTCAGGCCGTTGACGCGGCCGGTAACAATGAGGCCCGTCCCATGTTGTTGCGGGATGTTCAGAACCTGGCGGTGTACTTTGGGCAATTCGCCCCGGAGTTGCTGGCCACGGATTTTGGCAAAGAAATCTGGAAGCTCTACGAAGCAGGGGAGTTGACCCCTGAATATGCCCTGACTGGCCATTTTGAGGCGGATACCACCCCAGTGGATATGGCAGGGCTGATGCATGAAATCGAAGAAACCCGGCGCGAACAAGAGGCGCTTTTGAGACGTTTGCAAGAGCGTCAGGACTAAGCGCTACGAAGACTTGCCATCGGCCCGCTCAAGCGCTCGGGCGTGGCTATAATCAACCTCTATCATTCCAACCACTCGATTCATTCCATGACTGCGAACACACCTCTGGTTTTCAAGGCAATACGCTCATCGCATCCTCGCTCGACAGCTGAGCGCGAAGCCATTTTGGCGAATCCCGGCTTTGGTAAATATTTCACGGATCACATGGTCTCGATCGACTGGACCGTCGAGAAGGGTTGGTATGACCCGCAGGTCAAGGCGTATGGTCCGCTTTCTCTTGACCCGGCTGCTTCAGTGCTGCATTACGCTCAGGAAATTTTCGAGGGTCTGAAGGCCTATCGACATGCGGATGGTTCAATTTGGTCCTTTCGCGCGGAACAAAATGCGGCCCGCATGCAACGCTCCGCCCATCGGCTCGCGTTGCCTGAGTTACCCACCGAACTATTTTTGGAATCCATTAAACAACTCGTGACCATGGATGCTCTCTGGGTGCCGTCGGCACCAGAGACCTGTCTCTACTTGCGCCCTTTCAGCATTGCCAATGAAAACTTTCTAGGTGTTCGTGCGGCGCAAAAAGCAGCGTACTACGTCATCGCAAGTCCTGTAGGTCCTTATTTCGCCAAAGGAGTCGCCCCAGTTTCCATCTGGTTGGTCGAGGATTATTCACGTGCGGCGCATGGTGGAACAGGCGCGGCAAAATGCGGTGGTAATTACGCCGCTTCTTTGTTGCCACAGCAAGAAGCCTATGCAAACGGTTGTTCCCAAGTTCTGTTCCTCGACGCTCAAGAAGGCAAGTATCTTGAGGAATTGGGCGGGATGAATATTTTCCTGGTCAAAAAAGACGGAACGCTCGTGACGCCCGAGTTGACTGGTAGCATCCTCGAGGGTGTGACGCGTGCGAGCATCATCCAGCTCGCAAAAGACCGTGGCCACAAAGTCGAAGAACGCAAGATTTCAATTGACGAGTGGCGCCAGGGAATGGCTTCGGGTGAGTTTACCGAAGCATTCGCTTGCGGGACTGCGGCAGTGGTTGCGCCAATCGCCGCCCTCAAAGGTCGTGGGTTTATCGCCGGCGATGAGTCCGCACCTGCCGGCAAGCTGACCATGGCATTACGCCAAGAGCTCACTGATATTCAGTACGGACGGTTACCTGATCGCCACGGTTGGCTCAAGCGGTTGGTCTAGGCGCGTGGACTTTTTCAAGTCCTCCCGTGTCCTGAACCTTCTGGCCGTTTTGTGCGGGGGCGTGCTCTTTGTTTGGCCCGCCCTCTGGAATGGCTACCCGCTGCTCTACAGCGATACCCATGTCTTTATCACTCAGCCGACTCCCGGCCACTTTAACTGGGACAAGCCGTTCATTTACGGCCCCTGGATGCTTCCCTTTCATGCCTGGCAATCTCTTTGGGGTGTGGTTCTCGTTCAAGGCATCCTCCTTTCACAGCTCATCTGGTTGACACAACAAGCTGTTCGTCCCGCATCAGCTGTTCGACATCTACTGATTTGTTTCGCTGTATCGCTTTTAACGGGCGCCTCCTGGTTTGTCTCCCTCGTCATGCCGGATATTTTTTCTGGCATGGTGGTGTTGAGCATATTCGTGCTGGGCTTTTCGACCAAGCTCAGTCGGGCTATGACGGTTTGGATCAGTTTGGTTGGAGCACTCGCCATCTCCGTGCATCTTTCACATCTTGTGATTGCGGCAGCTTCACTGCTCGTGGTGCTGATGCTGAAATGGCGCCGTCTGCTTTATGCGCTGATCCCTCTCGTGTTGGCTCTGGCGGCTCTTGTTGGAACGACCATTTATGCCTTCAACAAGGTTGCCGTTTCTCCTTTTGGTTCAGTATTCATGCTGGCGCGTATGTCAGCGGACGGTAACGTTAAAAGTATCCTGGAGAAATACTGCCCTGAGAAATCCTGGCATTTATGTGCATGGACGGAGCGTCTGGCTCAAGACAGTGACTCATTCATGTGGGATGCGAACGGTCCCGTATGGAGTCATCCCGGTGGCCCGATCGGTCTGGCGCCTGAGGCATCTGAAATTGTGGCACTGACTGTCCGCCACAGACCATTCCCGGTACTGTGGTCTGCCATACAGAATACGGCGACTCAGCTTTGGATGGTCAAGCTCGGGGATACGGTCAACTCTGATTGGCTTGATCTCACTGTCGCGAAAAGCATCGAAAAGTTTTTCACACCCGCTGAGCTGGAGCGGTACAACCAATCCAGGCAAGTACAGGGAACAATGCTCGAGCGCGTATCCTTTGTGAGCGCGACTGGGGCCGTTGCTGTGGTGATAGGCTTTTTATGGAGCATCAATCTCCTGTTACAGGCCTGGCGCAGACGCGATTGGACGGTGCTCGCGTTGATTATGATGGTCTGGATTGGTTTGTTGGCAAATGCTTTCGCAACGGGTGCGTTGTCTAAACCGCATTATCGTTATCAGACGCGTATTGCCTGGCTACTTGTATTGCCACCTCTTGTATTGCTGGCCAGAAATAAAAAGAGCGACTCCACGATGCAGAGTCGCTCAGCTTGAAAAACTGAGTGTTACTCGGGCTTGATGTTGCTGGTCTTGATCACGCGTGCCCACTTGTCAATTTCACCCTTGACAAATGCTTGTAGTGCTTCAGGTGTGCTGCCCTCGATCTCAATGCCTTGAGCCAGCAGTTTTTCCTTAAGTTGCGGATCAAGTAAGACAACGTTGATTTCTTTGTTCAACTTGTCGACGATTGCTTTGGGCGTTCCTGCCGGAGCGAAAAAGCCATAGCTTGCCACCGACTCAAATCCGGGATACCCGGACTCCGCGACTGTTGGTACATCGGGTACCAAAGGTGAGCGCTTGGCGGTCGTGATGGCCAGAGCCCGGACTTTCTTGTCCTTGAGCATGGACAAATATGGAGGCAGTGTGTCGAGCGCCATGGTCACGCGACCCGAGATGAGGTCTGGCATCAATAAAGAGGTGCCTTTGTAGGGGACGTGCAGCACATCGATGCCTGCGGCTGATTTGAACATTTCGCAAGTCAAGTGGATGAGTCCACCAGTCCCTGAGGAGCCGCAGCTCAGCTTGCCTGGATTGGCTTTGGCATAGGCGACCAATTCAGCCAGATTCTTTGCCGGCACTTCGTTGCCAACTACTACGATGTTACTCAGCGTACCTGCCATGGAGATCGGCAGCAGATCTTTTTGAAAGCTGTAACCGGGGTCTTTATGGTAAGTCACCGAGATCGAATGCGAGCCGATCGAGCCCATCAGCAAGGTGTAGCCATCCGGAGCAGCTTTGGCAACTGTCGCTGCACCAATATTGGCACCCGCACCGGGTCTATTTTCAATGATGACAGATTGACCGATGCGTTGCGCAAGTTTTTCTGTGATCGCACGGGTCAGGATGTCAGTGGCACCACCGGCAGGAAACGGAACAACGACTTTGATGGGTTTGGAGGGATAAGCATCTTGAGCGGTAGCCGTCGCGGTGAGCGCGGATGACAGCGCAAAGCTAGCCAGCGTCAGTTTAAAAAT
>JACCDY011439659.1_pt1 | contig 104208 bp, 97 predicted proteins | sample 7446391 | NCBI WGS metagenome assembly JACCDY01 (sample SAMN15323451, study PRJNA562643) | freshwater metagenome | isolation source: river surface water | place: USA:Blue River Watershed | collected 2017-08-18 | reverse complement strand
TGAAGATGCGCCAAGGTCAATACGATCCCAAGACCCTGTATATCCTAGGTAATGAGATGGTGATCCCCGCGCTCATGCACCTGAAAGAGACCGATCTACTCGCCCGCATTGATGGCATGAATGTCCTTGCTCCTGGCTGGAGAGCGTGCCAAGAGTGTGTGAAGGTGGATAAGGGGGAGTGGGTAAAGCGAGAAATACCTCAATTTAATGCGGATCAAATTATTACATTTGGTAAGGATTCAAAGGGATCTCAGTTTTTAATTGATGTTGGCGTTCAAGATCAAGCAGATATTGGATGGGCCTACCCTGAGAGTTTTGGGACATGGCTTGCAGGCGAAAAGGGAACCCTTGTATTGTTTATCCCTAAAAAATCCGAACCAAAAGAACTAATATTAAAACTCAGAGCATTTCTTGCTATAAATCGCCCTATGCAAAAGCTAGATATCTTAAGCGATGGCGTTCTTCGCTATAGGGGTAATATTCAGGAGCCTGACAACATAACCGTTGTGATTGCATTGACTCCTCAAGAGTTGCAACAAGGTTTTATCAAACTTGAGTTTATTCCTAAAATGCGCATATCTCCTAAAGAGCTGAATATGGGAGATGATGTACGAAAACTTTCAATTGGACTAAATACAGCACAATTTAAATAAGACAAATCTGTATTCAGCTAGATTGTCAAAGTATCATAAATATATAAGTTTGTAATGTAGTAGTTTTGAAAAATATTGAAGCCGATTTACTGGGCTATTACCTTATGAGCATGCACATATTCAATATATGATTTCTTTTATCAAAAATTTAACTCTATTGCTCGTATCACTTTTTATCGCTCTAGGAGTCGGTGAATTGGCTTTACGACATATAGGACGATTACAAAAAATTCAAAAAGTAGAGCAAATTCAATCTGGCTGGGGCTGGCATCAATCGCCTTTACGCTATCTACAACCTCTTTCCGCTAAAAATGAAGCAAATGAGCTAGGATTAAGGGGGCAGTCTATTCAATATGATGAAAAAGATCTTATAGTTTTATTGGTAGGTGATAGTCAAGTTGAGGCAGCGGCTAGCCCAGTAAAATTCATGCCAGAGGCGCTGTTAGAAAAAATACTAAGTATTCAATACTCAAGACCAGTAAAAGTTTTTTCCGTAGCAGCATCTGGCTGGGGACAAGATCAACAGCTTTTGGCATTACAACAGTATTTTAAAAAATATCGCGCAGATTTGGTGCTTGTATGGGCAACCCCAGTTAATGATTTTTGGGAGAACACTTATCCCGACCGAAGTGTCACCTCGCAGGCTGGCAACATTAAACCCAGCTTTCGCATCGATGATAATAAAGTGAATGGACCATATTTTAAGGATAGCGCTTACTACTATCATTCGGCTTTACTCCAGTTCATGGTACAAATTATTCAAGATCAGTCGATAAATCAGACTATTTTAGAATCTTGGTTGCGTAGGTTACCAGCAGGTAACTTGGCTACAAGTTCGAGTTCTTGTAATGGTACGCAAGAAATTTATCAAGATGAATTTTTTAAAAATTTAGGATCACTCGATTTAACAAAACGATATACGATAATTAGCCCAGAAGATCTTACCAGAGGACGAACTCATTTTTCCCAGCAACTATTAGCAGATAGTCCAATCAGAAACTATCAAGTTGAAATTACCAGGCAGCTAATACAAAAGATGCAAAAAATTTCACATGAAAACAATGCGAAATTTTATGTTTTTTATCCCATACGCGAAGACTTAGATGATCGAATAAAAGTCGTTCAGTGCATTAAGACTCTCGATGGAAAATATTATTCTTATAAATCAGATAATATATCTTTGTTACAAAAATTAGAATTAAATGATCAATTGAAAATTTTTCGGATTCAAGGTGGCGATGAAAATATTGTTAGTAAAGAAGATCGCCACTTGAATGCTATTGGTAATAGAAAAGTAGTGACAGAGCTGTCAAAAGTCATACAAGTCAAATAAAAAAACCAATGTTGATCTAAAATTCTGAAAAATATTCTTAAGAACGCATTATCTTTGTTTCATAGCAAGTTCAAAAAAAGGAATCTGATCGTTTTTCTATCGTTTAACTATAGTCAATTTAGCTATACCGAAAATAAAGACTCAAGAAATGACCTACTTAGTTATCCAATCACCTTTTATAATATGGTCATCGGGATAATTTTTGTAATCTCTTTTGGAGCCTACCTCTAGTTTTTTTATTGCAAAGGCAAGTATTCGGCTATCTTCGCCTAAGCCCAATTGTTTTGGGCTAATAGCGTCTTTAAATCGTAATTCAATATTGATAAAGCCGGGTTCAGTATAAGTATTGGTGATCTTCTCTAGCCAACTACGATGATGGCGATGAATGTCAATATCGCGAATCTCTATTTGGTTTTCTGACCACGCGTTGAGATCAATGGATTGATAAAAGTCACCGTTAATTAAAATATCAATCGTTTGCTTAGGGTGTTTTGGGGTAATTAGTGCTCCAGCAGTGATTTGAACTGTGGCCTTGCGCAGGTAGTAAGGGGTAGGAATGCGTAGAAACGCCGTTTGACCGCTAGACCAAATTAAATCATTTTCGGGTTCTGACCAGCCCTTACCTAAAAATACATTTCCATTGAGTTCCGAGGCGTTTCTACCAAAAGTGTAATGATGCTTCAGTTTGACTGGAGAGGTTGGATAATAAATTTCAAATTTTCTGAGCAAATTATCGTGAATAAATGCGCCAGTAATCCCATAAAAAAAGGATATACATGACAGCGCCATGATTAGTAAAAAATAAACGCTGAATTTTCTCGCGCGCTTGAATTGACCCCCATTATTTATTTGCTCAAAACTACGGTCTAGTTTTTGGAAAAGGAATGCGATTGCATATAGAGAAAATAAGGTAATAATGCAGATAAACTCTCCGCTATACCGAAGTGCATTTGCATGATGACAGAGAATAACGAGTGGCGGAATGCATGCAGCTAGTGCTCCGGGAATTAACGCACCATTAAATATAAATGCTTTTCTTTTAATCAGGTTTTGAGAAAAAATAATGAGACCAGATACAAAAAATACAAAATAGACCGGTAACATTAGGGGAATAGGATAGGTTGGTTCTTTGTAGTTAATGGGGTTACCAACACCAAATAAAATATTACTGCCCCCGATACTAAAAAAAGGAATTTCTTTTATAAAGTTATCCATATGGGGTAGAAAGTAATAGGATAAGTTGTGTAAAATTCTACTAGGATGCAAGACGCCATACTGCATCAACTGTTGATACTCCTCATCTGTAAAAGGGCTACCAGTAAAGTTTCCTGAGACATAGTATTTAAGAGCATAAAACTCAAATGGGTTTCCCCATTTTGCATAGTTAAACCATCCCAACCCCAATGCAAAAAGAGTAAAAATTATTACGGGAAGCATGAATTTAGAATTGAAACAATTTCGCCAGAAGTAGCCATCGTGTTTATATACGAGCATTAGGATAGTTAGGTAAAACAACACTAAACTTGCCAGCGAGTACGGCGCCCTAATAAACAGACTAATTCCGCAAAAAACTGCAAGCAATATCAAGTTATATTGCATTTTGGTGGATGTGCTATTGGCCAACACAATATGACTAAGTGCAATGCAACTAAAAAAAAGGGAGTACCCCCAAATAACGGCTTCAGCATAAATGGTAGGAAGGGTAAGGGTTGGGAGAATTGGTGGAAAGAGAATAACTAGTGCCAGAGTGAGTCTAGATAAAAAACTACCCATTTTTGTTTTAATCTCAATATTGCTGAGTAAAAAAACAAAATAATTAGCCGCTGAATATAAATAAATAAAACAAGCGATTAAAACTGATAGTGTTGGAGATTCACCTAAATTAAAAATGGACTGTAGGCCTCGAATAACCGCTGGAAAAGGTAGAAAGTAGGCCGTAGTGATGCCGTTAACCTTAAACCCCTCAATGCCAATCAGTGTTTCATCAACTTCAAGACTTAACTTCGTGAGATGCTGCCACATGTCGTAATAAACAGCGGAGAATTGATAGGGTTGATAAAGATCAAAACTACCGGTACTAATGATTAGCAGACATAAGGCCAGCGAAAGCGGAAGACAAATTAACACAATCCGAGAGTTTTTGAGACTGATTCGCCTCAATGGCAAAAAATATTTCATGATAAATTCTAAGTGTATTGGGTAAATATAGATACAGTCATTTAATACAAAAAATATTGATTAATATTAACAATTTAAGTATTAATTAGGCGATTTTGTTAGCCTATCATCTATTATCATTTGAATTTCCCTATTAAATAAACACTTTTATACATATATACAGTTAATTTTATGCAAGGATATATTGGGAACAATAAATTCAGATCCGTATCTATTGTCGGATTTATGAGTTTTCTGTTAGTAGTTGGAGTTTTATTTTATAAAGATTATGGCATCTGGATCGACGAACCCACCGAAAGAATCTCTGGGATTGTGAGCCTAAATTATGTCGCCCAAAAACTGAATATTACTTCTGCTCTCAAAGATCCAGTATTAAAGAGTTTCTCATCTAAAGAATTGGGACCTCTTCATTCTTACCGTGATCGGGACTACCCCGTACTATTTTCATTAGTCGCCGTAGTTTTGGAGAGAGTATTTCAGATTGATGATGAGCAAGAGATTTATTTTTTTAGGCATTTACTCAATTATCTGACTTGTTTAATAGGGGTATTTGCGATCTATAAGCTGGCAGAGCGTCGTTTTGCTAGCTGGAAAATTGGCATATTAGCTGCTACTTTTTTTATCTTGACACCCAGGATGTTTGCTGAATCGTTTTATAACAGTAAAGATCTGATTTTCCTAGCAGCTTTTGCCGTAGCTACCTATACTTTAATCAGCTTTATTCAAAAACCTGGTATTAAATTAGCGCTTTGGCACGGGCTAGCAACTGGTCTGGCGATGAATGCGCGGATTATGGCCGTGATGATTATCGCCACTACTCTGGTGGCATTGGGTTTGCGTCTTGCGCGTAAAGAGCTTACCTGGCATCAAATCAGATTTCCCGTTTTGCTTTATATACTTGCTAGCTTATTAGTTACTATTGCGTTTTGGCCTTGGCTATGGACTCATACTTTAGAGCATTTTGTTCAGGCTTTTGCCAGTATGTCTAAATTCGTACGCGGCCCCAATGTGGTCGGCTATCTGGGGGAGACGGTAGAGGTCACTCAATTGCCTTGGCATTACGCTTTAGTATGGATTGGGATCACTACTCCAATTACCTATTTGGTATTGTTCTTCATTGGATTATCTTTAGTTATCAAAAGCATTATTGCCAATCATCTGCGTATTTGGTCAAGCCCCGAGCAATTGCAAGACCTTATTTTTCTGGGCATCTTTATAACTCCTCTAATAGCCGTTATTGCACTAGATTCAGTCTTATATAACGGTTGGCGTCAATTGTATTTTATATACCCAGCCTTTTTAATGATTGTGATGAAAGCTTGGGTATGGATATATGATAGCGCTGCTCTCGCTTACACCAAAAGCCGATTCACGCAAAAAATTATCAAAAGTATAAAACCGGCGCTCATCATTTTGACTGGCACTACTTTGGTCTATCAAACCCACTGGATGTACCGAGCCCATCCCTTTCAGTTTATGTATTTCAATGAACTTGCAGGAAAAGATGCGGCCACACGATTTGAAGGTGACTTTGGTGGCCTTACAGGGAGGAATGCTTTAGAGTGGATTGTGGCGTATGATCAAAGCCCTATCATCCGTATTTTTGGTGTTTGGCATACTTTTTTCTTGTCGCCAAAAGATCGTGCTCGGATCTTTTTGGTTGATGCACTAGATAAGGCAGACTATGGAATCGATTCATCCAATATGCAATTCAAACTTGTCCACCAAATTTATGCTGCTAGTGATGTGATCGCATCTATTTATGAGCGTATATCCCATCTCAAGCCTTATGATCCAATTAGTAAAGAGCAAATTATTACATTCTCCAAAAATAGTTCCGGTGTTCAATACCTCAATAACGTTGGGGAGCAAGCCTTTATTGGCTATGGCTGGTCAAATCCAGAAACTTGGGGAGTTTGGTCTGACGGTAATAAGGCGAGTTTAATTTTACCTTTGCCAGAATCAAAAGCAAATGAGCTTATTATTCTAGGGCGTCCATTTGTAGGAACCTCTCACCCTGAGCAAAGGTTGCGTGTGCGCATTAATGGTATTTATACGGAGCCCATTACACTGTCTTCGCCTTCTAGTGGGACTATTAAAATCCAATTGACACCCCGAATGCTTCAAAGAAATTATCTTGCTGTTGAGTTTATTTTCTTAAATCCTATAGAACCTTTTGCATTAAATGGATCCAATGATCATCGTAAGCTAGCATTCGGCTTGCAGGAAATAGTATTCAAGTAAGTCAATAAGCCATCTTTCAAGATTTTTATGACTGAAGTTTAGAAAAAAGATACATTAATTTCTAATTAAAATATGAAAAGTTTTTACTATGAATAAGTTAGATTTTTTTAAAAAAATCAATTTTTTCTTTAGCGGTATTGCTACAAACAAACTACTTCTAAATGAAAAAAAAATAATATGGATTAGTTTAGGCTTACTTTTTATTGCGCTATTTTTCAGAAATAGCGCAGCAATTTATCCCGGCTTGCTCGACGAGTTTTATTACAATCAGTACGCTCGTCTGTCACCTCTTTCTGAAGCTAAGTACGGAAATTTTTTGTACTATTTCATTTATCGAGTCACCAATAGCTGTGGGAATGGATTTTTATCCTGTACCTATTTTTTAAATTCCGGCTTTTATCTAGCAGCGTTTTTTCCAATTTATGCTATTGCTAGGGCGTACTGCCACAAAGGAATTGCACTATGGATTTCCTTTCTAGCAATATTGGGACCGTTTAATTTCTGGACGGCTTTTTTTATGCCCGAATCACTCTATTTTCTGATTTTCTGGATATATGTTTGGGGGCTGATATTTTTTAGGGGACCTAATGAATATATTCGTTGGTTCGTTTTGGGCGCTGTATTAGGCATATGTGCAGCAGTAAAAATTCATGCATTTTTTCTTCTGCCAGCATCTTGTTTATATATTATCTACCTAGCATTTCATAATAGCTCCATGTGGCTGAAAAACAGCATCACTCATCTGTTTTGCTTTGTTGCTGCTGCTGTAATAGCAAAATTTGCAATTGGTTTTATGGTGGCAGGAGTAGCCGGTCTAACATTATTTGGTGCGTACGGCGGCATGATATCTCATTCAGCAGATGCTCTAAGTAGCCTCTCATCTGCGGCACAATCAGTTGAATTAGATCCTCGATTTACCCCATCAGCTATTTTAAAGCGTGAAGGTGCTAAGGCTGTATGGATAAATGTATTACCCATATTCATATTATATGCCCCTGTGTTAGTGGTGCTTTTAGTAGGATCGATTAAAAATACTGCAACAAATGGAGGGGCACAAGAAAAAGCTGTACCAAGAAAAGATTTTATGGTGCTCAGTTTTTTAATTATCACAAGTTTGGTCACAATTATTACATTTTATCAGCTCATCTTAATATCAAAGATGATGGGCGCAGCAGAGTTATATTGGCGATATTACGAATTTTCATTTCCATTACTTTATCTTGTGGCGGCTGCTAGCTTAGAAAATAGACTAATAATAAAAAAGAATTTCAGACTTTTTTTATTATTGATGACTGCTATTGCGATGTTTTTAGTGATATGGGCGTTGTATCGCGGCGCAGGCACTGAGTGGATTTCATTGGGCAAAGTTCCCGCCATTTTTTATTTTTCTGGTGCCCTATCTATTTTTATTTTAGGTTTATCGTTGATTAGACCAATCTGGGCTTTGAGGTTATTTATTTGGATAGCCTTGCCCTTCGTACTCATAACAAGTAATTTTTCTCTTTTTCATCATCTCCAGAAAACCCGTATAACACCCAATGATAGTAATGTTGGGCAGTTTATAAATAGTCGTTTATCAAAGGATGATTTAGCAAAACTAGTCGTAGTGCAAAATAATAATTTAACGCAAACTGTTCCAATGATGTACTTTAATCACGCACCGATTGAATTTATTTCTATATCGGAGTCACAAAAACAGTTTGATCTCGGATTATTGCCACCAGGGAAAGATTGGGTTTTACTGATGGGTAATCATGAGTTGGTGGGTGAGGCAATGACTCAGACTCATCAAGAATTTATACAATTCGGTGGGTTAACCTTATTTGGCGGCCACGGTAATATATCGATTGATTTTAAGAACGTAGAATGGCGGGGCTTAGTTGCAAAGCAGACTGGTTTATATAACCCCCCGGAGCCCTGGGGAGCTTGGTCCATTGGGGATACCATTAAGCTTGAGTTTGTTAAGCCTTTGCCAAGAAAATTCAATATTATTTTAACTGCAAGAGCATTTGGCCCAAATACCAATTTAGATTTTGTCCTCAAAATTGGATCTCAAGCAATTCCATTTAAGGTAAATGCTTATCCTGAATTTGTAAACGTCATAATTCCAGTTGAAAATCATTCACGCCTAAATATTTTAGAAATCGACATACCTAAGCCGATATCACCAAAAGATCTGGGGATTGGTGATGATACGCGCAGACTTGGTCTTGGACTAACTCAATTACAAATTCAGTGGTGATTGAATATATTCTTATGTAATGACACCAATGGAAAATGGCTCTCAAAATATTGGACAACCGTCATCCATGTAAATTAATGCAATCGATTCATTCGAAAGCTTTTCTAGATACCAGATATGTACAGTTCTTTAACCCAGCTGAATATGATCAAGAGCGCGATTAACGAAATGGTCCGCTCAAAAAAATGAAGGTAATTTTAAGTTCGTCTGATTTTAGAGGAGGTTACTGAGGATGAAATTTAAGCCGCCTTGCAGCAAAGATAACCATTCTGAGTAAAAGTAGACCATGCCTCCATCGAGAAATATTGGTTTCTCCATAACGTCGAGCTCGGTATCGAATCGGAATTTCCATAATCTTGAGATTTAATTTAGCAGCTCCAAATAAAAGATCAAAATCGCCAAATGGGTCGAAATCTCCAAAATATGAACGATTCTGAGCGATGCGCTTATAATCACTGTGCCACAGAACTTTTGTACCACATAAGGTGTCTTTAATGGGTTGGCCGAGTAGCCAGCTAAAGGCAAATGAAAAAAACTTATTACCTATTAAATTAAAAAAACGCATAGCATTTTCATTCATTGGGTAAACCAGTCGAACGCCATTAACAAATTCGGCTGACCCATTGGTCATCAGTTCATAAAACCGTGGGAGGTCTTCTGGTGGTACTGTAATATCAGCATCCAAAATCATCAGAATATCGCCCTTGGCAATAGCAAACCCTGCTCGTACGGCATCACCTTTCCCTTTTCCCGTTTGCTTGATGAGATGACAATTTCGATCGGGGTTTTCTTTGATTACGCGCTCTATGGTTGCAAAGGTATCATCACTAGAGTTACCCTCAACAAAAATAATTTCAGTTTCCATAGGAGCCTTAGTTAATACCGGGATGCGCTCAAGCAATTCATGAATATGGCCAGACTCATTACGTGCGGCAATCACGATTGATACGGATGGATTAGGTTGTATGGGGTGTGGTTTGGGTCTGGCAATTAAAAAATTGGTCAGGCATAGATGGTTAAATGGATAAATTTTTGCTAGGTATCGATTTAAAAAAGGAGAAAGAGCAGGGATCGGAACGGGGCAGAGAATTTCTTGCCAAGATTGCAGTGACTCAAAACCAGTAATGTTAAGTAAATTAGATAAATCGTCTTTTGTAAGCCAATTTTGCGAAAGGCTTGGTTTAGCAACCCCTAATAGTTGTGCGAGCTTTAGAGGAAAATTCCACAAGTTACTATAAAAGTTAAGAATAATACGGGTATGTGGCTTGCAGCACGGAAGTATTTTTGTAAGCACTTCCTGGACATCCCAAAGATCATTTACCAGATCGGAGAGGATGATGTAATCAAAATCCATCGATTCAAGGATGAAGTGATGGGCATCCGCACAAATAAAATTGAGATGAGCGTGGCGTTTTTGTGCACCCTCAACAGCTGAAATTGAAAAATCAATACCTATCCCGTTGCTGGGTTTGAGACTGGCTAGTAGATCCCCGTTACCACAACCAACCTCCAATACCTTGGAACCAGCAGGGATTAAATATTGAAAATTATGTTCTAGTAGGAGATGGTAATAGCGACTAAATAATGAATCAGGATTATTACCAATCTTTTCCCAGAAAGATATTCTGGATTTTTGGTAATTAGATGCCTCAGTTTGAAATTGGGTCATATGTGTTTTAAAGTTTCGGACTTCATTATATTAAAACCCATTCGCTTTGCACCCAATGATGAATTTCTGGTAAACAAGTTTTCCATGTCATTAGAGGATGTAGTCATTATTTGGCTCATATAAAAATTATATTGATTAGAAGTTTAATTTAGACTCTTCAAAAATTTGAAAATCCAGAGTAAACATTTCAGTCGTAAGCAGTAGAAATATTATCCATTGGAAACATAAGTTATCGAATTTAGAAATTAATGAAATAAATATGAATATTAAAAGACATTCCAAATATAGAACATATTGAAGAGTCAAATGTCACGTATTAAAAATAATACGAATTATAAAAAAACTTTAGCGCATAAAGACAGTTCAATACATTAAAACCTTACATGGAAAATATTTTGAATACCGATCTGACAATCTAAATCTTTTGCAAAAAATGGAATTAAAAGACAGTTGAAATTATAAAAATATAAGGAGGTGACGAGAATATTGTTGGCAAAGAGGACCGCCATTACAATGCAGGGGGAAATCAAAAGGTGATGGAAGTCTTGAAATTAACGTAGTAATGGACTAACCAACTTCATGATTTATTTGCTTGGATTAATTGTGCCATGTTAAGAATAGATCCAGCAATATGTTAAAAAATACCAGGTAAATAATTTAAATTAAAGACCTTAATTAATGAAACATCTAATGCTTACATTTACAAGAAAAATAACTTGGCATGCGATCTTGATTTTGCTGGCGATTGGCTTAATTTTTTGGGTTCTATCAGTCGGAAGCTTTAATCTTGAAAAGCGCTATATGTATTCCACGGTATATTTTGACATGTGGAATCATCTCAAGCAATTTAGTCTTGCAGTTGATAAGTCACTGATTGGGCAAGAGGCCTTTAATATAAATGGCCTGACAACAACGTACTACTTACCATTTCCAGCTCTCATTCGAGGTATCCAGTCTATTTTTGGATTGGGCGAGTCAGCAACCTTATCGTCGTTACTGGCATGCTTGGTATACCTAATTTCGCTATCAAGCCTCTATGGCGTCGTATCTCAGTGGTTTGATATTAAAAATAGCGCCCTAAGCAATGGAGTGTATGGGGCACTTATATTGGCATCTCCAATCATACCCATCTTAGCCCTGCAAACTATTGCTACAGAGGCGATTATTTGGGGGTGCGCATTATTTTTTGCATCCATGGTGTTTAGCCTAAAGATTTTGATGTCTACAACATTAAATCCGAATCAGATGAAGGTTTTTTATTTTTCAATTCTTTGCGGTTTTACGCTTTTTGTAAGAGCCCCTTACAGCTTAGCCGTAACATTGCTTTTTTATTCAACCATTGGGGTTTTGGTTGCACGACTTTATCGCAACAGGATTGGTAGCAAAGTGGTAGCTTCCTTAATAATCCCAGTGCTGACCTTCAGTACATTTCTAGGGGGTTTAGGATTATTTAATTATTTAAAGTGGGGTAATCCACTTGAGTTTTATAATCTTAAATATTATATTCCCGCGTATTCTCCCGAAGAATATCAACTTTTTTTGCAGCATGGGGCATTAAACATTACTCGTGTATTGCATAATTTTTCATACTACTTCATACCGCATTTGGATAATTTCAGTGCGATTACACCATTTTTTAAAATCGGGGACAGCAATTTTTTAAGTGGCGTAGGCGCTCCTATTAATTATCGTGAGCCAACATACCCAATTCCACTCATGATGCCAATTTATTTTGGATGTATTTTAATTGGCATAGCTATATTTATTTTTAAAAGTATTGGAAAAACAAAAAACAATTTTATTCCAGCCTCAATGCCGGTAATTTTGTCTGCTGCGATTCCGGCTCTGATCATCTTATCTCACCATGCAAATGCCTTACGATATAGCGGAGAATTTATTCCTCTCATAACGTTTTTTAGCACGTATGTGCTAGTTTTTTGGGTAAAGCAAGTTCAATTGAGTGGTGTACCTTTGAGAAATTTTCAACTTTTTGGTTTTGGAGTTGGAAATGCGGTAATTGGCCTATTAATTATCTTATTTGCTGTTATATCATTTTATTATGGTGTTGCGGCTGCATTTAAGCAAGATAAAATAATGGGACGCTATGAGGTTTATTATCCAACCGCGCCAGTAGAAATAAATCAAGAATATGTATTTGGGGGGCGCCCGGGGAAAATGAGTGGAACTCCATTTTTAAGGAGTGGGTGGGCTGAATCAGAGGTAGGACATAACTGGTCTAGTCAAGAGGTTGCTTTTCTTTCTATTCCTAGCCCTTATTTTTTACATTTTGCCAATATTGAAATTGTGGTTAACGCGCTTGTTGCTAAAAATCATCCCGAGCAACTGGTGGAGGTATATGTAAATGGCGATTTTATTCAGACAATTGCATTAAACCAAGCTCAAAATAATCTAATTAAGCTTAGTAATATTGAAATTCACAGGCATCATCGAAGTATTTTGGAGGTGTTAACTAATACTTACACTGAGCCAGGATTCATCAACATTGAATTTAGACTTAAAAATGCTATTAGTCCAAAAGAGTTGGGATTAAATGGGGATGAGCGAAAATTAAGCATTGATTTAGTAAGCTTGACTGTGCGCTCAAATAAGAATTTTGAGAAATATCCCTTAGGGCAAATTCGTTCTGGAGAGTGGCAAATCCATAGATAGGGATGAATCGTGCCCAAATCTACTATTTCATTGATAGGGTTGATAATATTACTTAAAGGTTAAGGATTCATTAACCATTGCGTGTTTTCGACTGGCATCCTAGGTGGTTATTACCTGTTTAGTTAGAGAAAAGACCCAATCTAATCCAGTATTAACTCGAATTATGCAGCCTAAATTATCTTTGAAAAGTTTTTAAAATTTAATAAGATCAATCAATATTATTAATAATTTGCCTTACTTCTGAGTAATTTTGGTAATCAGTAGTATGTGATTGAAGTGGCCCATCGGTAATTAAAAAAACTTATCTGGTTTAATTTCACAAATTATTTCAAACGCTCATCGAGTATATCGAGGTCTATTAAAAGTGATAAAAGCTATGGAAGTTAATTCAATGGCGGTTGATTTTTTATGAAATATAACTGATGAAAAATAACTTTTAAAATATTGAACTTAAAAAAAGTTACTTTGATAATTTATAAGATTAATATTGCAGTAGTACCTAGTGGCACAGATTAGAGTGCTTAGCGAACAAGACGATAGTAGGTTCTTCCAATTAATTCGCGAAGAGCAAACTCCGATTTAGCTAGACCATTAGCCGATGGTAGAAAATCCAAGATGTTTATTTGATGTGAATTTGCTCTAAAGTCGGTCGGAAAGGGGACTACAGTTAACCCTGCTTTTTCAAACAAGAGACTAGCTCGTTGCATATGAAAAGCAGAGGTGACTAAAATTACTCTATTAAATCCTTTTTCAGCCCCTAGTTTTGCAACTGCTAAAGCTTCATCTTGGGTATTTTGCACGGGGGCGGTGATTAAGATTCTATTTTTTTGAATTCCTAATATTTCGGAGTGATGGATTAGAAACTGGCTAATATCGGGTGAGCTTGTATTCCATGGAAGTTGTTCGTTGGTAAAAATTAAGAAACTAGAACTAGTATGAGCGGCTAATTCAATACCTTTAAAGAAGCGATCGGCACTCCCCCACTGAAATTGCTTTCCTTGAGGCGTGTCAATGATTGATAGGTAGCCACTAAGAACTACGATAGCTTGGTTTTCATCGGATCTTTCAGGTGTAACTTGTTGGGTATCACTTTCAAGGATTTTTATTAATTGATTAGATGTGAGTGGTAGACTAAATAAGACTAGAAGTATGCTGGTAAAAAAAACAATAGACCATTTCCTTTTGATAGCACCAAGCATTAGTAAAAATAAAACTATTGAAATGGGTGATAAAAGGGCTAAAAGTATCTTTTGAACGTAAAACATATGGCTTATGCGTGTTTAATCTGTGATGAAATTGGTGGATTAGCTCTTTTGGTTGTAGAAATTACTTAAATTGAATCTGGGAATTTTGCTCTCAAAATCGAATAGGAGTGTAAGGTTAAGAACTTAGGATGCAAATTAATTTATCGGCTGGAAGCAATTAGGGAGTTTGGTATTATCAAAAGAATACAACCAAACGCTATAGGGTGAGCCGCTATTGAGTGGATTTCTTGAATTGTGCTTTGAATTGGTAATAAGGAGCGGCTTGGAGGCAATGCAATTTCTCCATTGAGATTGATCTAAGGGTTGAGAGGTTTGAAAATGAGTAACCCCTGATTTTTTGATTGTTTCAAGATAGATGGAGTAGTCTCCTCCCTCACTCTTGACGTAGCTTGGCCAGCCTGTTGCGCTTAGAGTTTGCCTACTAGAAAGTGCAATTGAACGGGAGTCTGTTAAGAGTACTGCATCAATTGGAAGGAAGGTGTCTATTTCGCTCATTTCACTGTATTGGTAGGCTCTTTCTTGCATGATCGATTTATACATTGATTTAGATAGTGAGCCTGGCAAAAGCATGTATACACAAATGACTAAGCCAATTGCCGTAATGGTGCCTTGAAAATACAGGACAGTACACCCAATACGTGATATGAAAATAGGCGGGAGATTTTTACAGCGTATCAGGGCAAGTAACATCCAAGCGAGTGGTTCTAAATAAAATCGACCCCCATGCTGGCCCAAAAATGATCCTAGCAGCACTAACACGATGCTCGCAATGGAAATAATCCTAGCATCAGATGGGGCTAAAGACCAATTTCTAAAAAGCCAAATGAGTCCAACAATCCAGGCAATTACACCCAATCCAATAAGGTTGGTTACCTGGTTAGGCGTGCTAACAATGAGGGAGATTGGAAAGTTAAAGCTCGACTCATCGTATCCGCGTAAATAGGCTTCAAATGCATTGTACCCAGGCCAGTTGCCAGGAAATAATGTATAGAGATTGGTGACCCAGTTACCGCCATAGTGAATTTGCTTCCATACTGAAAAAGGAAGCAAGATAACTCCAATAATCACAGCCGCAATAGGAATGGCAAGTTGTAAAAGATTAAAGCGGTACATTGCATATATGGCAATTATTCCTACAAGAAATCCGCTCAATATGAAGTTAAACTTCATTTGACTTGCCAAGCTAATTAGAAAAATGGCAATAGTAAAATTAAATAGCAGTTCTTGTTTTGACGGCGAGGAAATTCTTAATGCTTGAGTCGAGTGCCAAAGTGCTAGGGTTGTCATGGCAATCGGTAATAGTAGAGGTTTGGATGTGCTGGTTAACCAAAGCAATACTGGTGAACATAAAAAAAGAAGCGCTACCAAAGTACTTGATTTAGAGGGATTATTTCCATCGCGCCATATAAGAAGAGCGCTAATACAGGCTAATCCGCAAAACTGCAATAACGAGCCAAATTGTTTTGCTCCAATAACATATCCAAGCGCGATTAAGCTTTCACCAATACCGGCAAGGCGACTATGAAACCATTCTGGAGTAAAGGGCCAGCTTCCTTGATTGAGCAAAGCTAGAGCAACTCCCGAATGATAATCGAGGTCATCAGCATCTGTTGGTGGAGCTGATGCCAATAGCATATAGCCAAATAGAAAGAAGATGCAGAAAATATATGAGGCTGAGGCTGATTTAAACTTTAAGAAATGGGCTGTAAAGTTTTTTGCAAAATGTACGTTTAATCGTATTAGTGATTGGATAAAGTAAAGGCCAAATATGCATAATAGTAGTGCAATAAAAAATAGCAATTGCCTTGCATGAGATCCAAATAGGACCATGGGAAAGAGTAAGACTCCAATAATGCTGGCTCCATAAATAGGAGCGCTCACAATTTTTTCTACCGAGAGAGTCTTACTATTAACTGTTCGGTACGTTGATGCCCCAATAAATTTGTCCAGTAACAATCCAAGCTGCGTAACACCTAATATCAACAAAATAGAGGTTAAGAGCGAGAAAGGCTCCCCTAAGGAGTTTGCATCAATCCCGTAGGCATCGCTGAGGCCCATTAAAGATACTTAATATTTTTTCCAAACCACCCGATTTATATAATCGGTATAGCTGTGAATGATTCTAACAATTTTCTCAGAAACATCAGGCAAGTTATAGTCTTGTACCAATCGTGTGGTGCGCTCACCCAATCGATTTTGCGTTGTTAAAACTTCAATGGCTTGAAGAACTCTATCTGATGCAAGGCCAACCATCATGACTGACGCCTCTTCCATTGCCTCAGGTCGCTCATGGGCTTCGCGGATGTTGAGTGCTGGAAAATTTAAAATAGACGATTCTTCGCTAATACTACCGCTATCTGAAAGTACCACTTTTGCAGATAGCTGCAATTTGTTGTAATCAAAAAATCCCAAGGGCTTTAGTAGTTGGATCAGCGGGTCAAATGAAGTACCTGATTCATCAATTTTCTTTTGGGTGCGGGGGTGGGTTGAAACAATGATGGGTAGTTGATATGTCTTAGCAAGGGTGTTGAGAAGGGCGATAAATTTATTAAAGTTTATTGGGGACTCAATATTTTCTTCACGATGAGCGCTGATAAGGAAAAATTTATTTTTGCTGAGGCTAAGTTGATCCAAAATTTGAGAGCTATTAATTTTATCGATATTGAAATTAAGTACCTCAAATAAAGGGCTCCCAGTTTTAATGATGCGATCCGGTGCAATGCCCTCTGCTAGAAGATACTCTCTGGCGATATCACTGTAGGGGAGGTTAATGTCTGCCGTATGATCAACAATTTTGCGATTTATTTCTTCGGGTACCCGCATATCAAAACAACGATTACCCGCCTCCATATGAAATACGGGAATTTTTTGACGTTTTGCAGCAATAGCTGCCATACAGCTATTAGTATCACCTAAGACTAATAGCGCGTCGGGTTTTAATTCTCTGAATAGTTTGTCTGCGGCAATAATCACATTACCGATAGTTTGAGAACCCGAGACTCCTGCAGCATTTAAAAAATAATCAGGTTTGCGAATATGCAGCTCTTCAAAGAAAATTTCATTTAGTTCGTAATCATAATTTTGTCCCGTGTGAACTAAGGTATGATTGCAGAAAGTATCTAACTTGGTTATAACTCTAGAAAGACGTATGATTTCTGGTCTTGTGCCAAGAACAGTTAGAACTCTTAATTTATTCATTTTACAGATCAAACCTTATAGTATCTGGCCTACTTTGGTCAAAAATTTCATTGGACCAAACTATCGCTATCATTTCTTCATTTCCAATGTTGGTGATATCGTGCGCCCAGCCAGGTAAAGTTTGAACAATCTGCAAATGCTGTTCACTGGCATTGATTTCATATTTTTCATTTGATAAAACGTTAGAAAATCTAAACTTTGCTGAACCCTTAACAACAAGAAATTTTTCTGATTTGCTGTGGTGAAAGTGCCCACCTCTTGTGACGCCCGGTTTGGCTGTAAGGTAAGAGATTTGCCCTGCATCTGGAAGTTTCATCATTTCCACGAATGTGCCGCGATGGTCGGGGTGACCTGTAATTTGGTAACTTGATTCTGCGATTGGCAAATAACTTAGAAATGTAGAATAAAGGCGCCCAACAATGGGATTGCAAAAGGATGGCAGGTTGATTGTTGACTGATTCTTTTTAAAAGATTGAATTACTTCAGCTAATTCTCTTAGGCTAATTGAATATTCCGGGGAAATATCTCTATAAGTTAATCCCTGTGGTAAGGCGGATATCAATCCCAATAAATCTTGTATTAGATCATCGATATATATCAGCGGAATGGATTTTTCTGGCTCGTGAATATCTATCGGCAAATTATGGGCTATATTGTGACAGAAGGTCGCAACTACACTGTTATAGTTAGGTTTGCACCATTTGCCAAAAACACCAGGAAGTCTGTAGATTACAGCAGATGCTTTGGTTCTCATTGAGTGATTTTCAATAGCTACTTCTGCTAGGCGTTTGCTTTTGCCGTAAGGCGAGAGGTGCGTAGCCTGAAGTGATGATGTAAAGATTATAGGAATTGGGCTATTAAGTGCCTCAATTTCCCGGCAAATTATTTCTGTTAGTCCCTGATTCGTGTTAATAAAGTCAGAATCGTTTGAGGCCCTATTTGTTGCAGCTAGATGAATTACCAAATCCGAGTTATTGATCGATTCAAAAAGTTCATCTAAGCTATCACCCTTTTTAAATTGAAAGATATGGTGAGCTGTTTTATAAAGAAGATGTTGTATCAGGTTTTTACCTATAAAACCATCAGCTCCGGTAATCAAAATTTTCATAGATCTTTATAAGTGGAATTTTGAGATTTATAGTAACTGATCATAAAAAATAAAACAGCTAATAAAAAAAATAATTCTAAGGCATATTTGAGGGTGCAATTAAAGTGACCACAGGTTGTTTATAGCACTCCATATTAACATTTCAATTTTCCCCAAAACTGTTTACTATTCATTGGCTCGGTCAATTCATTTTTGATTTATAGTAAGCGTTTTACTGCTCTAGAAATTGAAGTGCTGGAATAGGGATCAAAAGTTTCGTTGGGTACGCACACATCTCGCACGAAATCGAGCTCGGAAGCGATGATGGGCAAGCCAGCAGATGCTGCCTCAATAAGTGGTAGGCCTAAGGACTCAGTTTTTGATGGGAAAATTAAAGCTGTCATCTCATGATAAATATCAACTAATTTGTTATTGTCTATAATACCAATATAAATAATATTTAGATTATAATTTTATTATAAAAATCTATTATATTTAAAATAGTATTTTCATTTTCTCCAATTGTTAAGTAAAGAAATGGAAAAATATTTTCTTTGCCTAGTAGTTTCCAAGATTCCAATAACATAATATGATTTTTATGCTCATATGATGCTGATGGATAAAAAAACTCAGATCTTTTTTGGGCTTATTTTTGGAACCATTTTTAAATATACCTAAATCTATAAAAAATATTATTTCAATTTTTAAAATTACTATTTTTTCGACCTAAAAAAACCGTAAGAACATTTTGCATCGATGGTGTTTGTAATATGAATACGGTTTTTTTGGGGTCCACCATTTAATTAATAGTTTTTTAAAAGAGGATGAGTGATTTTTCAGGAATACTCATGCAATCAGTAGGATAATCAAGTAACAACCTATTTTGTAAATACATAGATAATTTTTTTGGTTTGCAGATTAAAGGCGAAATGTTGTGAAAGCAAATAACATGGATTTGTTTATTAAAGCAATATTGAAATAGTTTTATTTCAGATGTTATTCTGGATATTATATTTAGATTGAGCCAATAAATTACATTTATATTACTATTTTTATAGTTTTTATTGAATTTTGCAGCGTACTTCAAGGATCGCAGTCAGTGTCACATTCTCATCCCAGCTTTTCAAGAGACTAGTGAGAAGTGTTAAACCGCCTCCAGAATTAATATTTGGGGCATATATTAATATTTTTTTAAATGCCAAATATCCTTAAAAATTAAAATTGTAAATCTTTTAAATATATTGATTGCTTCGCAGTTATACCTCGACAATTGGAGCTTAGGTTATGAGTTAGGCTTGCCGACATATAATACAAGCATGCAAAGGTTTTTGCCTTTCCATTACCCCCTTGATAAAGTTATAATTATTTTGACCTTTTCAAGAAGTCTTGTGCTCGTTTCAGTGTGCTGACTATAGTATTTCGAGGCCTTTTTTATTGATGATTGATTTCCTGATGAGTCCATCCCCCTTTTTTTCGAATTATTTCAATTCCATATCAGATTCAATTAAATCTGTTTCCCATAAGAGTCTAATTCAAATAGCCGAGATGGTTGCGGTAGTTCACTCCCAATCACAAAAAATTATCCTAGTGGGAAATGGCGGAAGCGCTGCCATGGCGAGTCATGTTGCTGTTGATTTTACAAAGGCCGCTCAAATTAGGGCAATCAACTTTAATGAAGCAGACTTAATTACCTGCTTTGCAAACGATTACGGATATGACCAATGGGTTTCTGAGGCACTAAAGTCATACGCCGATTTCGGTGACCTCGTTATTCTCATCAGCAGTAGTGGGCAGTCTAAAAATATTGTAAATGGCGCCCTGAGGGCAAAAGAGCTTGGATTAAAGGTTGTGACTTTAAGTGGCTTTAATGAAGATAATCCTCTTAGGGGTTTGGGGGATGTCAATTTATGGGTTGATAGCTCTGAATACAATATTGTGGAAATGACTCATCATATTTGGTTGGTTGCGGTTGTTGATTATTTGATTAATGCGAGATGTGCGGAGAGGTTAAAGTGAATGTTTTGGTGAGTGGCAATCTGGGATACGTTGGAAGTGTTCTGGTTCCTAAGTTGATGGATTTGGGTTACAACGTAATAGGCTTGGATTGTGGATATTTTGAGGATTGTTTGCTTAGTCCTGTTTGCGAAGATTTTCGTCAAATTAAAAAAGATATTCGAGATGTTGATATCAATGATTTGAGAGATGTGGATGCTGTTATACATCTTGCTGGGCTATCAAATGACCCTCTAGGTGAACTCGCGCCAGGATTGACAGAGGAGATTAATTTTCGCGGAGCCGTGAAAATTGCATCCCTTTCCAAAAGTGCAGGCGTGACGCGATTCATATATGCATCTTCTCAAAGTATGTACGGTATTTCTGACTTAGATGAAGAACTGAGCGAAGATTTGAGTGCAAAGAATCCAATAACTGCTTATGCCAAAACTAAATGGGATGGGGAACTCGAATTGTTTAAGATGCAGTCCGATTCGTTCCTAGTATGTGCTTTTAGACCATCCACAATTTTTGGTGTAAGTCCGCGACTTCGTTGTGACATAGTGTTTAATAATTTAGTCGCTTGTGCCTATACAACGAATATGATTGAAATTAAAAGTGATGGAACACCGTGGCGTCCGGTTGTTCATATACAAGATGTATGCTCAGCATTTATTGCGGGAGTTAGAGCCCCAAAACATTTAATTCAGGGGCGGGCTTTTAATGTTGGAATACCAAACGGCAACTTTACAGTTCGCCAATTAGCAGAGGCTGCCCAAAGAGCTGTGCCCGGAAGTGAATTAATTTTTACTGGCGAGCATGGGCGTGATTCAAGGACTTATCGAGTTTCATTTGACAGAATTTTAACGGAGCTTAGTGAGTTCTTTTCGCCTTCTTGGGATCTTGATCGAGGGGCGACTGAATTGGTTGACTACTTTAGGGAAATAGAATTTTCTGAAAATGATTTTAGGGGTTGGAAAACCACGCGCTTAATGCAGATAAACCGATTGCGTGAAAAGTCTAGATTGGATGAGGCCTTAAGATTTTCTCCGGAATTAAATTAAAAGGATACATTGATGCAGAGTAGTGATAATCAAATTTTTGATGAAATTGCCGAATGCAGGCTTTGTAGTTCTAAAGACCTCCAGGATGTCCTTGATCTCGGTGTTCAGCCCCCAGCAAATAGTCTTAGAGATAAAGCTGATGAATTGGAGCAATCTGCCCCTCTAAAATTACTTCGCTGTGGAGCTTGCTCTGCAATTCAATTGAGTGCAACAGTAGAACCTTCATATTTATTTAGTAAATATAATTGGGTAACTGCAACATCTGCAACTGCACGAAAATATAGTGAAGTATATTGCTCTGAGGTGCTCAGTCGATCCAATGTAGATTTGCCATTTGTAGTTGAAATTGCAAGCAATGACGGGACTTTTCTTAGCCAATTTAAGAAACGGGCGTGTCAAATTCTGGGTGTCGATCCCGCAAAAAACATCTCAGAAATTGCCAATAGTTCCGGAATAACAACCTTAAGCGAATTTTTTGATGCTGCTGTAGCAAAAGGGATTAGTGTAGAAAACGGATCTGCAGATATTATTATGGCAAGAAACGTTATTCCTCATGTTAAGGAGATTCACTCAATAGTTGAGGGAATGTCTCTTCTTATGGGAGATAAATCAATAGCCGTTGTAGAATTTCATTATGCAGGAATCATTGCTAAAGAGCTTCACTATGATTCTATTTATCACGAGCATTTGTTTTATTTTTCAATTGAATCCTTGACAAATGTTTTTGCAAAATACGGTCTTGCTCCATTTGATGCATTCTTAAGTCCAATAAGTGGCGGCTCCCTTGTGATGTTTTTTTCTAAGGAGCGCCGAGATTTTTCTGCGTCGCTTGCTGAGCTTATTAAAGAAGAGTCAGGTTTAGGTTTAAATAAAATGAGCGTTTGGCGTGAGTTTGGTTTGGCTTCTAAAAAGCATGCAAATGAACTTAAAAAAGTTGTTTCGGATTACTCAAAAAAAAGCAAGCTAATTGGCTACGGAGCTTCTGCACGCAGCTCAACCATGTTAAATTATGCGGGAATTTCTAGCAACGAGATTGACTGCATAATAGATAAGAATCCCTTAAAGCAGGGTCTATTTACTCCCGGATCTAATATTCCCATAGTTTCATATGCAGAGGGGATGGCAAGATTATCCGAAAAAGATCTGCTTCTTTTGGCTTGGAATTTTGAGGATGAGATAGTTGCTGACTTGCGCTCTAATGGATTTAAGGGGCGCATTATTGTCCCGCTACCTAATTCGATTCGTATCAAATGAAACTCATTTATCAGGGTATGGAGGGTGTGGCGATTATTGAGCCTCTTATTTTTGAGGATAATCGCGGAACATTTCGTAGAACGTTTTGTGCTGAAGAATTAAATAAATTAGGAATTAACTTCAGAGTATGCCAAGGGAATATCTCTGAAAACCTTGAAAAACATACAATGCGAGGTTTTCATTATCAAAAGAGCCCAAGTTTTGAGTCAAAAATCTTAACTCCTGTCAGCGGATCCATTTATAACGTAATTATTGACCTTCGCTCCAACTCGCAAACATTCCTTAAATCAGTCGCAATGATTTTGACATCATCGAAAAGGAACTCCTTGCTCGTTCCTGCAGGTTGTGCAAATGCATTTTTGACGCTAGAAAAAAATACAATAATCCACTATTACATGGGGGATTATTTTAAACCTGAGAGCTATTCAGGTTTCAAATACAACGACCCATTTTTCAACATAGATTGGCCTCATAATGTAGCGGCTATATCTGAGAAAGATGAGAATTATCCTGATTTTACTTTGGATAATTTATGAGGGTTGTTGTCACGGGAGCCTCTGGATTTTTAGGAATACATCTGTGTGATGCACTGCTTAATTCTGGACATAAGGTGGCGGGACTTTATCGATCTTCGCTGGTGGGTAATACCAAATATCCGCAGTCGTTTATTGGCATTAAATACACTATGGGCGAAGATATTCCCCAAAGCCTTATAGAATTTTCCCCTGAGGTTCTTGTGCATTTGTCCTGGGATGGGATACCGGATTTTTCTAGAGCTAAATGCATTAGTAATGTAGAGTCACAAATTTCTTTTTTTGAAAAATTGGGAGTGCTTAAGGACCTAAAAAAAATAATAGGCACAGGTTCTTGTTTGGAATATGGAAAAAAATATGGGCTTTGCAATGAGCGGGAATTAATGAGACCGCAGAATTTTTTTTCTTGGGCAAAAAAGACCATTTCAGATTATTTGAGTATTTATTGTTTTGAGAAAAACATTGTTTTTTTCTGGCTCAGAATTTTTTATGTTTATGGCCCTGGCCAGCGTCCAGATTCCCTATTACCAACCCTTATAAGCAATATCAAATTAGGATCTTCTGCGGAAATCAGAAATCCAATGCTCGCTAATGACTTTATTTATGTAGAGGATGTAATGAAGGCATTTATAAAGGCGGTCGAAGGTAATGCGCCCAGCGGTATATACAATATTGGGTCTGGCGTTGCTACTAAAGTTTTAGATATTGTAAGAATTGCTACCAACTTAATGAGTTGTGCTGAAGGAGGGCAGAAGTTGCGATCGACTCTTCAGGCAGTAAAACACACAGACGAGGGTATGAGAGCGGATATCGCCAACGCATATTATGCGCTCGGATGGGCGCCTGCGATTGGGCTTGTTGATGGAATTGAGCGCACAATTAAGGAATCCTATGACTGCTAAAAAGATACACCAGGCAGTTATTCTTTGCGGTGGACTAGGAACGCGCCTAAGGCCATTTACAGACAATCTTCCTAAGCCAATGGTTCTAGTCAATGGGAGACCATTTTTACATTACTTGCTTGCTCAATTGTCCGAGCAAGGGATTAAAAATTTTGTTTTGTTAACCGGCTATTTGGGGGAGCAAATTTCAAATTATTTTGGGGATGGAGTTAAATATGGATGGTCAATAAGCTACTCTCAGGGCCCCGTTGAATGGGATACCGGTAGACGTATATGGGAAGCACGCGATCAATTTGACCCCCTTTTTTTATTGCTCTACTCTGACAATTTTGCTCAATTTAACCTTTCTAGATTACTTGAGTTGCATGCTGAGTTAGGCATGCCAATTACTTTACTACTTGCGCCTAAATCGAGGGGAAATATTAAGGTTGATCAAAGAGGTCGCATTCAGGCGTATGATAAAAACAGATCAGGAGAGGGATTTGATTTTGTTGAGATAGGGTACATGGCAGTCAACAAAAAACAGATTCTTGATGAGTTTCCTAAATGCTCTAATTTCCCAAATTTTAGTTTTTCTGAGGTATTAAAAAATTTGGCTAAAGTGCAAAAAGTTGCTGGACTTGTTGTTCGAGATAACTACCATAGTATTTCGGATCCAGAGAGATTATCTCTGATGAGTTCTTATCTAAAGCCCAAAAAAATATTGCTAATAGATCGAGATGGAACCTTGAATATTAAAGCCCCGCAAGGGCAGTACATCACTTCCTTGTCTGAGTTTCAATGGATTCCAGAAAGTTTAGAGGCCTTGAGGCTTTTGGCATCCCATGGATTTGAGTTTATTGTGATCACAAATCAAGCGGGTATAGCTAGGAAAATGCTTAATCCAGACGAGCTTGAAAATATCCACAGGAAGATGATTTCAGATTTAGCAAATTTAGGCGCCAATGTTTTGAAAGTATATTCATGTCCAGATCATTGGGATGATCATTCTTTTATGCGAAAACCAGAGCCGGGTATGTTTTTTCAGGCCGCTAAGGATTTTAATTTGAGAATGGATCGAGTTCTTTACGTAGGCGATGATGAGCGCGATTGCCTGGCAGCAGAAAATGCTGGGTGCGGAATGGTGTATCTTTCACCTATAAAAAGTAATGTTTCAGCAAAAGGATCGTCACTTCCCTTTTTTAATTATCAAAATTTTTTAGATTCTATTGGGGAAGTAGTAAAAACCTATGAAAAATGGGAAAGTATAGATAATGCAATCTCATAGAAGATTACCAAGAGCTGTAACAACTATTACCCCTCAAAGAATCAGCTTTGTAGGTGGAGGAACTGATTTGCCATCTGTCCATACTATGCAGGATGGGGGTGTTATTAGCTCTGCAATTAACCAGTATGTTTATGTTACGGTCAAGCTCCATAGCGAACTTTTTGAGGAGTCTTACAGACTAAGTTACTCTAAGACTGAGCACACTGACAGTCTCGATAGCATTGAGAACAGTATTGCGCGCGAATGTCTAAGGCTTGTGCATGTTAATCCCCCTTTATATATTGCTACGGCTGCCGATCTTCCTGCTTCATCTGGACTTGGATCTTCAAGTAGTTTTGCAGTTGGCCTATTAAATGCACTTCATTTGATAAGAGGCGAACGGGTTTCTCCGGCTCAACTAGCCGAGGAAGCATGTGAGGTTGAGATTAATATTCTCGGCAACCCGATCGGTAAGCAAGATCAGTATGCGGCTGCATTTGGTGGGCTCAACCATATTAACTTTAAGAAGAGCGGCCGGGTTGAAATTGACCACCTAGTTCTTCCAAATAACTTAATAGATGAAATTTTTGATAATAGTCTTTTAATTTGGACTGGTATTCAGAGGGATGCATCAACTGTTCTTAAAAAACAAGGAGATGGCTTTTCAAAAAAGATCGCTTGTTATGAATCGCTTAGCAGCGACGTTCAAGATTGTAAAAAACTAATGCTGAATCCCCCCCCTGATTTTTTAGATCAATTTGGAGCGCTTTTAGAGAAGACCTGGAATACCAAGAAAGGTCTAGAAGAAAGTATTAGCTCCAATTTTATTGACGACGTGCATAAGAAAGTGCTTTCTTTGGGGGGTAAGGGCGGGAAGTTAAGCGGTGCTGGTGGGGGAGGATTTTTTTATGAAATCGTGCCTAAGGAGCTTCACCCAAAATTACTGAAAGTCTACAGAACGAGCCGATTGCTCAAAGTGGCATATGAGCCCCTTGGCTCAAGGCTTATGGCCGAGCTTTATTAAAGAGGTTAAAATTTCGAGCTATTACTTATAAATTTTTACTAAAACACCATGCAAGGATCAAATGAGCGGTCATTCGGCTACGCTTAGTAAAGAACAATTCTTGGAGTACCAGGAAAATGGGCTTCTACGCGTTACCCTTCCATCTAAGCCGCGAGATTTTTTAACAAATTTTCTCGAGGAAGTTGCATTATGGCTCAAGCATTTTGGCGGTATAGAAATTTCCCCAAATAGTCTCGCTGATGAGTTGCCTAAAATTGCCGAAAATAATCGTCAATTAATTGCAAAATTGTATAAAGTTACGCGCCGATTTCCTTCGGTAAAGAGATTAGCTTGCGATCCTTGGTTAGCTGAGATAAGCGCAAAGTTAATCGATACAGACCTTGTTTCATGTTGCCCATTTGTTAGTGTAAGAATCGATCTACCGGGCGAAGACAAATATCTTCTCGAAGCACATCAAGATTTCCCATACATTCAAGATAGCCTTGATGGTATTACTTGGTGGATTCCATTTGCTGACGTGCCAACCTATGTGGGGCCACCAGCTTTTATTTATGGATCCCACAAGCTTGGCCTTCTTCAGGTTAGAGAATTTGACTACCTGTCTACTGGTCAAAGTGGAGGAAAATCGTTTTCGATATCTGATAAGAGTTTTCTCTTGGGCGATTTAAATTATGTCGAAAGTACCCCCATTCAATTCGGTGAGGCGGTTCTATTCAGTGCCCTACTCGTTCATAAGAGTCAGCCGAACTTATCGAATCGTGCAAGAATTACTGCCCAGATTAGGTTTGGCAATCCCTTATCCCAAGATAGCTTTGGTCGTAATTATCCTGAGGGGTTATATCTAGGCGATTCATTTTATAAATCCTATCCTGAGAAAGTTTTACGTGACTAATAAAAATTTACAGCCATACAACCCAGACCCAACTCGTATAGGGGTAGGGCACTCATTTGACCAGCAGATATGGGCTGACACAATTGTTGAAATTCAAAATAGCGGCGCAGATGTGCAGGATGTGATTGAAAATTTTATGCTGTATTTTCGCAGGGTAAATTTTGCAAAATTTTTAGCGCATATTGAGATTTTCAAAAAAACCATTGATCTTCCTGGGTCAATCGTAGAGTGCGGTGTATTTAAAGGGATGTCACTTTTGACATTTGCTAAAATGGTGGAAGTCTACTGTCCTGGAGACACCCTGAAGAGGATTGTAGGCTTTGATACATTTGAAGGTTTTGTATCCTTAGCTCCAGAAGATGGGGACGTAGACAAGCGTCGTGGAAAAGAAAAAGGAGGCTGGAACTCTGGACAATTTAAATCCACTCTTGAGCAGCTTATTTCTATTGCCCAGCGCGATAGCATGATTCCTCGGTTTAAAAGAATCGAATTGGTTGAGGGTGATGTATCTAAAACAATCCCAGATTATATTAAGAGAAATCCCGGCCTTAGAATTTCACTGTTACATCTTGATCTGGATTTGTATGAGCCTACGCTTGCTGCTCTCAAATTCCTCTATCCTTTGGTGGTCCCGGGTGGTGTTGTATTACTTGATGAGTATGGCATGGAGGGGTTCCCGGGGGAGAGCGCAGCCTTTGACGAATACTTTGGCGCTAACCGCCCTCAGTTAGTGAAGTTTCCATATATTTCAACTCCCGGTGGCTACTTTATTAAGCAGGGGTAACATAACTTTTTCGAGCCCAGAAATTCTTGAATCAATGTAATTAATTTGATAGACGGTATGAAAAACTACAATGCTGGAGCTAACTCTTTGCTCACTTTGCAATCAAATGGTGAGTCTATAACCGTTGACCTTTACTCCCGTGATGGTCTGGATATGCTGAGCAATCTTTGGGTTAAGTCTGCGGCACAACATCGTTTAATGTATGAGCCTACATGGCTTGGAAGACCCATCATACAGTTTCCAACAGATATCGTCATGATTCAGGAGCTTCTTTGGAAGCTTAAGCCTGATGTTGTTGTGGAAACCGGGGTTGCGCATGGAGGCTCGCTAATACTCTCTGCATCAATGCTTGAGCTAATTGGGAAAGGAAAAGTCATTGGGGTTGATATTGAAATTCGACCACATAATCGTGCAGCAATTGAGGCTCATTCATTGAGCAATCGCATTGAGCTAATTGAGGGATCTTCAGTGTCTGCTGAAACTATAAAGGCTGTCCGCAACTCGATTGGCAATGCAAAAACCGTAATTATTTTTCTAGATAGCAATCATTCTGAAGGTCACGTTTTAAGCGAACTTGAACTGTATTCGCCTTTGGTGACTCCCGGCAGCTACATCGTTGCACATGATGGCGCTCAAGCTTGGGTATGGGATATCCCAAATGGGAGGCCAGAATGGAAAAATGATCATCCGTTAAATGCGATACATAAGTTTATTAAGATGAATCCTGAATTTACAATTGATCCTTACTGGAATCGATTGGGGATTACTTCATCGCCGGATGGATTTCTAAAGAAGGCTGCAATATCGCTCTGAATATTGGTAAATAAGATATATGCTCAATTCCGTAAATATTGACCCAGCATTGGTACGATTGAGCGTAATTGAAATGCTTTATCGCGGAAAGGCTAGTCATCTTGGTTCTAATATGTCGGCGATAGAGATGCTTATTGCCATGTATTCCAGTGTCAATAAGTCCTTAATTGTTAATCAAGATCCAGATAGGTCGCGCATTTTGATTAGCAAAGGACACTGCGCTGCTGCAACATATGCAACGATGGCGCATGTTGGGATAATTCCAATAACACTATTAGATGAATACCATTCGGAGGGTTCTAAACTTACTGGTCACGTTAGCCATGAAGTTTTTGGTGTTGAGCACTCAACAGGAGCACTTGGTCATGGTATCAATGTCGCAGTAGGCGCTGCGATTGGCCTTCAATCGCGCGGACACAAAGATAGATTAGTGTTATCGCTGGTTGGGGATGGAGAAATCCAAGAGGGATCAGTTTGGGAAGCAATGATGTTCGCGGTCCACAAGAAGTTAAATAACTTGATCACCTTAGTAGACAACAATGGAATAAGTAGCATTACAAATACCCAGAAGGTGGTTGATATGCGTCCGCTAGCTTCTCGGTTTAAAGGTTTTGGACTGAATGTTTGTCAAGTTGATGGGCATGATGTATTAGCAATTATGGAGGCAATTGATCGATTAAAAAATGGTAATGTTCCGGGGGTGATTATTTGCGAAACTGTAAAGGGTCGAGATATACCTTTTGCTGAGCATGAACCCATATGGCATTACAAATCCCTTTCCCAGGAACAATATGCCGAGGCAATTGCTCATCTAAAGAGGTTAAGGGTAGACCAATGAGGGAGCAAATTATTCAATCCATTTTTGATGAGATGGCAATTAATTCCGATATCTTTTTTTTAACGGCAGATATGGGGATAAATCTAGTCGAGAGGTTTGAAGAAGTCTACCCCGATCGATTTGTAAATGTGGGAATAGCTGAGCAAAATTTAATTGGAATAAGCGCAGGTCTTGCAAACTTAGGATATCGCCCCTTTGTTTACACTATTTCAAATTTTGCCATTCATCGATGTTTCGAGCAGATTCGAAATGACATTCTTTTACACAATTATCCAATTACCATTATTGGGACATCAACTGGTTACGATAATGCGCCGTTGGGCCCAACCCACCACATTGTAGACGATTGGGGGGTTTTAAAAGCCATTCCCGGTATAGACATTTACTGCCCTTCAACTGTAAGCTATTCATCTAAGCTTATTGAAAGGGTGCTACTGGAAAATCGACCCTCATATGTGCGCATTCCAAAAGGGGGGCATATAACTCCAGACTCTGCCAGTAACATGGTGAAGCTGATGGGAAGCGATAATGAAGTATTGCTAATTTCCTATGGAAATCCCCTGCAGAATTGTATTGAGGCTCGCAAGCATGACACGCGCGTTTCCGTTTTAGCAATGAATCGTCTTCATCCTTTAGATGAGGTTGAATTATTCGATGCGCTAAGCATTCATAATCGAATTTATGTTGTGGAAGACCATTTTGGGCGGTCGGGACTTTACGGCTCAATTTGTGAATTTGTAGCCAGAAACACTATTAAAGGAAAAGTTTTAAGTATTGCACCAGAAGGCTATGCATTTGAAGTTGGTACTTCACCAGAATATTTCTATAAAAAATATGGATTAGATACAGCCAGTATTCTTTTGAGAATAGGTATTTAACTATGGATATTTTAGATACGCGTAAATGTAATATATTTAACATTAATATGCTCGAGAGTTTCTTAGGTACTGATTCTGGTGCTCTACTCAAATATTATGATGAGTTATTAAATGATCTGGAATTTTTAGAATCTATAAACATTCAAATTTCAGAGATTAAGATTAAATGGGGGTTTAAAAAGGGGATTTTTGGAAGAGAGACAATTTCTTCGGTTGATTGGTTCGCATTTGAAAGAGTTTTAATTTACATTTTGATTAGGTATCTAAAGCCCTCTGCTGTGCTTGAGACTGGAGTTTATTACGGCGGAAACAGTGCATTTGCATTGCGTGCTTTAGCCTGCAATGGATCGGGCAAGATGGTTTCAATTGATTATCCTGATTCTGAGATACGTAAAGATGGTACAGGTGACTTTAGGCATGATTTAGTTGGTGATACTGAGTTTTATGATTCCAATTTGCGTCCAGGTTTTATGGTCCCCAATCATTTACGTCTCAACTGGAAATTAATTGAGGGGGATAGTCTTGCAGTCATACCGGCACTATTTGAAACCTTTGATTTTTATATTCATGACAGTGATCACTCTATGGGGTTTTTAACTAAGGAGCTTGAAGCCGCATGGGAAAGGCTTTCCGACGACGCTTTGATTTTGGTGGATGACATTGATTGGTCTAATGCATTTTATGCATTTTGTGTCCAAAAAAGACTGTACCCATTGTTAATGACTGACAACGGAAAGGATGATCTTCGTGTCAGAACGGGTATTGCATTAAAAAATCACTCGAGAAATCGGAATGATTTATTTACATAGCAAGGATGAATTGATCTCTATTGTAATGGGGCATTACGCTAAGTGGATTCAAAATATTTTTATGTTAACTAGGCAGATATGAAACGCGTATTGATTACCGGATCTTTGGGATATCTGGGTAGCGCTTTATCGGGGCACTTGGAAAAATATGGGTATGAAGTTGTAGGCTTTGATATAGGTTTTTTTAAAGACGCACTCCTGTATCCGCCTCAATCTACGCATACAGTATTTCGGGATGCTCGTGAAATTACTGTGAAAGATCTTGTCAATATTGATGCTGTAGTTCACTTGGCTGGCATTTCAAATGACCCTGTCGGTAAATTAGAGGCCTCGTTGGTTTATGACCCTACTCGCTCTTATAGCTTGTCTATAGCAAAGTTATGCAAATCAAAAGGCATAAAATTTATTTTTGCCTCCAGTTGTTCCGTCTATGGTCTTGGTAGTGAAGAGTTGCTTACCGAGGACTCCGATGTAAACCCTCAAACCTTTTATTCGAAAAATAAAATTCAGATTGAGGAGGATTTAAAAACAATTTCCGACAAAAGTTTTTCCCCAATAGCCTTACGATTTGCCACTGTATTTGGTCTGTCACCACGCATTCGGTTTGATGTAGTAATCAATATGTTTGTAGGTATGGCGGTCACCAGTCGTTCAATCGTTTTAAATTCAAATGGTTTATCTTGGCGTCCGAATCTCCACATACAAGATGCATGCCAAGCCATAAGACACGCTATTGAATTAGATCATGATTCAGGTGAATTACTCGTAATGAATGTTGGGGCGGATGAAAACAATCAACAAATAATAGGGATTGCAAAAATTATTCAGAATTTAATTCCAAGCTGTGAAATAAATTTTTTGTCTGAGAAGCCTGAGCTGGATAAGGGGGGGCTGATTCGTGATAGAAAAGTTAATAATGGGCAAGATACAAGAACATATCGAGTTTCGTTTGATAAGATTAACAAATGCATGCCTGACTTTAAGTGCGAGTGGGATATAGAAAAGGGTGCTGGAGAAATGCTGTCTTTTTTTGAAAGGTTACCACTAACTTCCGATCGTTTTAGGTCTCGGTGTTTTTATAGATTGCAGCATCTGGAAGATTTGCATGCAACCGGTCTAATATCTGATGAATTAATGATGCTTAATAAGGGGTAGGGATGAACACCGATATACCTAGGATGTCCGAGATTGAGATTGAAGAATCACTAAGAATGGCTGCCACCTTGGAGAGGCGTAGGCATCCTAAAATATTGCATGAGCCTGGAGATAAGCTAAATCAAGTATTTAATTTCATGATGAGTGACTCATATATGCAGCCACACCTTCATCCAGGCGTTGAGAAAGTTGAGTTCATTTATCTGATATCTGGAAAACTGGCCGTAATATTTTTTAATGACAGTGGCGCATTGACTGAGATTACTATTCTTAGAAGGGGTGGTGTTGAGCTTATTAAGGTACCAGCATTTACTTGGCATACCTATGTAGTTTTATCAGCTAATGCGGTTACATATGAAACTATGGATGGTGTTTACGATCCCGCAACATGGAAAAAGTTGGCACAATGGGCCCCTCAAGAAGGCGGTGTTGAAAGTATTGACTACCTTAAAGATTTAAGGAAAAGGTGTGAGGTTGCTGATCTAAATTCATGAATTTAGTAAGAAGTAACTATTGGGCTTGGTTTGCACCATTTTCCAAATATGCCTGGTAATTGATAGAGCACTACTGGATTGCCAGTAGTTTTGCTAAAATTTTTTAATAAATTTTCAGCTGATTGCTTGCTTGAGCCCTAATTATTATAGGGTGATTTTGCCTGCGTAGAGGAGCAGAAAATGATCAGAATTTTTTGCCAGATTCTTGAATTAGCAAGAAAATTTTTTATATAAGTTCAATATTAGAGTGCAAAAGTTCTGCGTCATTCTGGGGTCTATTTACTCCCGCAAGATGAAAAACAATATCTACTTATTTAATGGATTCTTCTAGACATTTTGCTGAAGAGTTTCGGTTATAGGTGAAGATTTCAATATTTTTTTCTCTTGAAGTTTTACGATCAAGTTTTTGCCAATAAACCCATTAGATCCAGTTATAAGCACGCCCATGTGAATAAATATTACCTCAAAAGTAGGTTTCAATTATTATATGTTTTAAAATTTAAATATTAGTATATGTTAATTTTTTTAATGTAATTCTTAGTTACTTCTGAAGTAAATTTATTCTAAATGAAAATATTAAATGTTGTAAGTTCAATAGATGAACGAACGGGCGGAGGGGCAGCTGAGAGGGTATTTCAGCTAAGTAAATATTTAGAGTCAAGCGGTAATCGAGTTACAATCTTAACAACGGATTATGGATCAACAAAGGAAAGAATATTAGAGCTTAATCCTGTTAAAGTTATTCTTTTAAAAAATTATTTCGGAATTAACTATATACCAAAACCTGATTTTGCTAAGATATTTTTTATTGTGAAAAATTCAGATGTAGTTAATTTATTTAACCATTGGTCGTTTATTAATTTATATACATATATTTGCATAAAAATACTTAATAAAATATATTTTGTTACGCCGATTGGGGCCCTGCCAGTTTACGGACGTATTAAAATATTGAAACACATTTTTAATTGGTGCATTGGGAAAAGAATAATTAGGGATGCTCATGGCTTCATCGCAGCAACAGTTGATGAATTTTCGTCATTTGAATCGTACGGTGTCCACCGAGAGAGAGTCTCATTAATTCCCAATGGTGTTAATGTCGGAGATTTTTCTCAATTCGACGAGCCTTCAATATTGCAGCACTTTAACCTCCAAGATACAGCATTTATTTTCTTTATGGGGCGACTAAATTATATAAAAGGCCCAGATTTATTAATTAATGCTTTTATCAATATTAGTAATAAATACCCAAATCTGAGTTTAGTTTTAGCTGGCCCTGATGAGGGATTTGGGATTTATCTTAAGCAATTAATATACAAGGCTGGCCTTGAGAGCCGAATACATATGGTAGGTTTTATTAATAAAAATCAGAAAATGACGCTAATTAAATCCTGTATTTTCATGGCCATTCCCTCTAGACAGGATGCAATGCCATTAGTTGGACTTGAGTGCGGTATTTTTGGAAAGCCTTTATTAATTACAGATAAAAGTGGGTTTTCTGACATTGAAAATGTCGGCGGTGGTTTATTGGTAAAGGATTCTGTTGAAGCGCTGGTCAGGGGTATTGACGTAATGCTTGGTAGCGGTCGTGATTTATTTAATATGGGGGAAAAACTTAAGGGCTATGTAATTGACAATTTTTTATGGGTAAATCTTGCAAAACAGCATGAATTAGTATTTAAAAACACTCTTGAGGGTAGAATTTAGCCTTATTAGGTGCTTGTTGTTAGTTGTTCTTTCCAATCCCAAGTCTTGTGAGCAAATTGAATAAAACTTCTAAAATTTTAGTGACTGGCGCCGATGGATTTATTGGGTCACATCTAGTTGAGGCATTGGTCAGGCGTGGCTATCCTGTAAAAGCTTTCGTGTTTTATAACTCTTTTGGCTCATTGGGCTGGCTTGACAGTTGCGGTCCGGACGTTAAGGGGGAATTCGAAGTATTTGCTGGCGACATAAGAGACCCTTATGGGGTTAAAGCAGCAATGAAAAATTGTGACGCCGTTTTGCATCTGGCTGCTTTAATAGCAATTCCCTTCTCATACCATTCTCCTAATTCATACATCGATACTAATATTAAGGGAACCCTTAATGTATTGCAGGCCGCTCGGGAGTTGGGTGTAGCTAGGGTTATTCATACCTCCACTAGTGAAGTCTATGGTACGGCTAAATATGTTCCAATTACTGAAGATCATCCAATTTTGGGTCAGTCGCCGTATTCAGCGTCAAAAATTGGCGCAGATCAACTAGCTTATTCCTTTCATGCCTCCTTTGGGTTACCTGTTGTACTTCTGCGTCCCTTTAATACATATGGCCCTCGCCAGTCTGCTAGGGCAATTATCCCAACAATCATTTCACAAATTGCAAGCGGTATACAGCAGGTGAAACTAGGGTCACTATCTCCCCTCAGAGATTTTAATTTTGTTGAGGATACTGTTGCAGGATTTATTGCCGCTCTTGAATCTCAAAATTGCCATGGGGAGGTGATTAATCTTGGCGGTAGTTATGAAATATCAATTGGAGACTTAGTAAGGGAAATAGGCCGTTTAATGAATGCTTCAATTGAAGTAATGGAAGACCCCGAGCGAATACGCCCAAGTAAGAGTGAGGTTGGTCGACTATGGGCTTCAAATATAAAAGCGCATCAATTAATAGGTTGGCAACCACAGTACGCTGGCTTTAAGGGGTTAGAGAGTGGACTCATTAAGACAATTGATTGGTTTTCAGATAATAAAAATTTAGCACAATACAAGGCTGACATATTCAATGTATAGAAGGGCAATTATTTTAGCGGGGGGTCAAGGAGCTCGGTTGCGACCCTATACAGTCACAATACCAAAGCCACTAGTGCCTGTGGGCGAGTTTCCCATACTCGAAATTATTATTAGGCAGCTAAAGTTTTACGGATTCACCCACCTTACGCTGGCAGTCAATCACCAAGCTGAAATCATTAAGGCATATTTTGGTAATGGAAAGAAGTGGGGGCTCGTTATTGATTATTCATTGGAAGATACCGCTTTGAGTACGATGGGCCCTCTAACCTTGATACATGATTTACCGTCAAAGTTTCTAGTGATGAATGGCGATATCTTAACTGACTTAGATTATGCTGCGTTTTATGAAGGGCATGAGAAAAATGGAGCTATTTTTACGGTTTCTTCTCACTTGCGAGAAGAGAGTATTGATTACGGGGTGCTTAAAACAAATAACGGAAAATTGACAGGTTTTCAGGAAAAGCCCAAGATGATGTACGAAGTAAGTATGGGTATTTACATGGCTTCTTTCGATATTATGCAATTTATACCAGTAAATCAAAAATATGGTTTTGATGATTTGATGCAATGCTTGATTAATGCTGGGAAAATGGTGTCGGTATCACAATACTCTGGTTACTGGTTGGATATAGGTAGGCCTGATGACTATGCTAAGGCAGTTGAAGAGTTTGCGATGATGCAGTCTCGCTTTTTGGGTTAATGCATGAAACATATCTTAGTAACCGGTGCCTCTGGATTTATCGGTAGGAGGTTGGTAGATCAGCTAAGAATTGCTGGCAATAATGTGACCACTATTTCAAGTTGCGATGGTGACATATCAAACCCTAATACCTTTTTAGATTTAAATGAATTGGATATAGATTTTGTATACCACTTAGCTGGCAAAACATTTGTACCAGAATCTTGGGTCAATCCTGCCCTATTTCATCGGATCAATGTATGCGGAACGATCAATGTTTTGGAATTATGTCGTCAAAAAAAAATTCCTATGACTTATATGAGCTCATATCTGTACGGGGTCCCAAAATATCAACCTATTGATGAACTTCATCCAATTCACCCAAACAATCCTTATGCTTTAAGCAAGGCAAACGCAGAAGATTGGTGCAGATTTTATTCTCTGCATTTTGATGTTCCTATTGCCATCTTTAGACCATTTAATATTTATGGGCCCGGTCAGGGAAAATTATTTTTAATACCCAAAATTATTAATCAAATTTTTGAAGATAAAAAAATTGAATTAGATGATCTTTCGCCAAGAAGGGATTATCTTTATCTTGATGATTTAGTAGATGCATTGCTTTACAGCATGAGCAGAAGAAGTCATTTTGATATTTTTAATATTGGGTCTGGAAGATCATTAAGCGTGGAGGAGATTGTTCGCGTTATTCAAGATTGCGCAGGAACAAGTCTCACAGTGCAGACTCGGGGCAAAATGCGCAGAAATGAGATCCCAGATTTAATTGCGGATATTAGTAAAGCAAAGCAGTTCCTTGATTGGAGTCCAAAGATATCTTTTGAAGATGGAATTGGATTGATTTTATCTGCAATGCCTCCTTGCGAGAAAGACACTTTCAATTTATTGAAATAGCATGATTTTTAACAAATTAACCAATATAGCTATTTAATTTTTTTCTAGCATGAGCCGAGTGTAGTATCTACCTATAACCCATTAATAAAAAATACTTTTGCGAAAGCTATAACATAATGAAAGATTACTCTCAGTATGAAGAATATAAATTAGTCGAACGCGCACTTGAGGTAATTGGAGTTTACAAAAATGGTTGGTGCGTAGATTTTGGTGCTGGTGATGGAATGGACTGCTCCAATAGTTACAACTTAATACATCAGAATAAATTTAGTTCAGTGCAAATTGAGCCCTCCAAGGAAGAATTTGAAATATTGAAAAGGAGGTATGCTGATAACACTAATGTTTACACCATAAATGATTATGTTGGGTTGGATATTGAAAATGGTTTGCATGTATTACTTAAGCAAACACCATGCCCCCTAGATTTTGATTTCTTATCAATTGATATCGATGGAAATGATATTTATGCTTGGAGTGCACTACATGGCTATAAGCCAAAATTAGTATTAATAGAGTTTAACCCCTCATTTCCACCCCATATTGATTGGAGGCAGCCATGTGATCTTGGGCTGCAACAGGGATGCTCACTACTTGCTACTGTGAATGTGGGAAAGGAATTAGGATATGAGCTAGTAGGCGTCACCCAAATAAATGCATTATTTGCAAGAAAGGATTTATATCCCTTGTTCCAAATGGAGGATAACTCTATAGAATGCTTATACGATAATAGCGCCTATGTAACAACTTTAGCTCAGCTTTATGATGGTCGTCTGGTAGTTTTAGGCAATCGTATGCTTTTATGGCATAGGATTGAAATAGATGAAGATTCAATCCAAATCTTGCCAAAGGATCTTCAAAGTTATAAGGCCTCAATTAAAGTGAGATGTGTTGCAAATAAAAGGGTAGTTGCTAGAGGCGTTGCTAAGAATTTTAAAAGTGGTTTACCCTGGTACTCTAAAAAATAAATAATCTTATAAATTATTATGGCAGCTAACAAATTTATATAGATTCAAGAGTGGTTAATGTTTTAATTTACTTATGACCCAATGATGTTTCTACTTAGCCAAATGAATTCCCCCTGGTTGCGTATTTAATGTGTTAGTTATCCTTAACAAAGATTTATAGGATTCGATAAAAAATGAAATCTGTTATTTTAGCCGGTGGATATAGACCAAGATTATCAGAAGAGACGCATTTGAAGCCTAAGCCAATTCTTGGCACATCATGATTTCTTAGTTATTAAATAATTCAATAAATAGTAAATGCTTAAAGAATGGATAATGTAATTGGACAATAGTAAATCTCAACAACTTTATTTGATGAAAAAATTACTGGCATCCGTGAAAAAATCAGATGCTAAAAATAATAAATCTCTAGATTTAATAAACTTAACTGTTATTATTCCGAGTTATGGTAGGCAGAATTACATTCTCAGGCAAATTGTTTATTGGGTAAATACCTCAGCCAAAATATTAATCATTGATGGTTCTAAATATCCATTGGATAAAGAGGTGATTGATGAATTATGTTTATATGAAAATATTAACTATATCCACGAACAAAAAAGTATACATGAAAGACTTAAAATTGCTGCAAATTTAATTGCTACACCATACTCGGTTCTCTGTGGTGATGATGAGTTTTTGATTAGATCAGGCGTCTGTAGCGCAATCAAGAAATTAGAATCAAATAATGCTTTATCTGCCTGTATAGGCCAATCATTATTTTTTTATAGAAATCCAAGTTTAGCCAATATTCTTTACAGAAAAGGGTATCCGCACAATGGGTACCAGTTAGCTATGGCGGATGCATCTAAAAGAATGATTTGTGCCATGCACTCATACAATGCGGCAACTTGTTACTCTGTTCAAAGGACTGATAGCTGGAGGAGCTCCTTTGGAAAACTTGTGGATAGGGACTTCATTAATATAACAGAATTGCAGCAAGCATTAGTTACTTATATTCACGGTAAATTTGATTACGTTGAGGATTTATATTGGCTGAGGTCTACTGAAAACAAGCCTGTGGAAATAAAAGGGAAGTGGGAAACAAAAAGAATCACATTCGATGATTGGTGGATTAGAGTCGAATATCAGCAAGAGAGGGACGACGTTATTAGTTCAATAGCCGATGAATTTGTTAGTGTTGTGGGCGTCTCAAAAAATGATGCGAAAGTTATTGTTACTAAAGCGTTAAATGCTTATTACGATCGCCCAGCTGGAAGAGCTAAGAGAGATGGTGCTTCGATCTCAATAGTTGCAACTGCCAGAAAAAATATTGGCAGGCTCCTAGAGAGATTTTTAAGTGAGGATCAAATATCAAATGTAAGTAAATTTATGGGACTCAAATCCCAATCTCATTATTATAGATTTGCTGATTTGCCAAATGATGACCCCAGATCAAAATTCACTAAAAACTCATATATTGACAATGAGATATCTGAAATAGAGAATCTAATCTTAGAGTTTCAAGCTGTTGAACTAGAAAAAATTAATTTGTAAACATATGAGATCTTCTTTAGAAAAATTAAAAGTCGCAATTGTTGAGTCTATTAACAAGGGAAAAAATCATCTCATGGTTTTTCAGGATTTACTTAAAGTCGAAGTGATTTGCATTTGCTCTCTAATTTATCATAAGTTTAAAGTTTACGGTAATGATTCTAAATAATACTGATACCCAAAGCTTTGTCGAGGGAGTCTGTAAAGCTCTAAAAGAGGTATGTGGTGATGGGGATATTCAATTGCATGCACCTATTTTCAATGGACGCGAACTGCAATATTTAAAAGGATGTCTAGATACTACCTTTGTATCTTCGGTTGGCGAGTATGTAAATCAATTTGAGAGGGAGATCACCAGGTACACTGATACAAAATATGCTGTGGCACTCGTAAATGGAACATCCGCCCTTCATTTAGCGCTTTTACTTGCTGAGGTTAATTCAAGGGATGAGGTGCTTATTCCTTCGCTAACATTTATTGCAACAGCCAATGCGGTTAGTTATTGTGGAGCCTCACCTCATTTCATAGATATCGAGGAAGATACACTTGGCATAAGCTCAGTGGCTTTGCGTGATTGGTTGGAATACACAGCTGAGCTAAGGAATGGGCAGTGTTTCAATAAGAGAACCCAAAAAAGGATTAGAGCCATCATCCCTATGCATGTATTTGGGCATCCAGCAGATATGGAGGGAATATTATCTGTGGCTTTTGATTATAAGCTTAAGGTGATTGAGGATGCGGCAGAAGCATTTGGCAGTAAATATCATGGCAGGTATACCGGGTCATTTGGAGATATGGGGGTGTTAAGTTTTAATGGTAATAAAATTATTACAACTGGGGGTGGCGGGGCTATAGTTACCAGCAATTCCGAATTAGCCAAAAGGGCCAAGCATATGTCAACAACTGCAAAAAAACCCCATCCTTGGAAATTTGAGCATACTGAAGTCGCGTATAACTATAGATTGCCTAACATTAATGCTGCGTTAGGCTGTGCTCAACTTGAGCAATTGCCTGCATTTATTAGATCGAAAAGAGAGCTATTTCGGCTTTATCAAAAACACTTTAATAAATTAGAAGGTTTATCTATTAAAGCTGAGCCAAAAAATTGTGAGAGTAATTATTGGCTGCAGACACTGATCTTAGCTCCACAAAACACTTCTTACCGTGACGAAATAATTGAAAAAACAAATGAAATTGGACTAATGACAAGGCCGGTATGGAGCTTGCTTCATCGACATCCCTTTTATGAAGGTTTCCCAAAATCAAATTTGTCGGTATCTGAAAAAGTTGAATCTCAGCTTATATCAATACCTAGTAGCGCCAACATATTATGACGCCTATTGTTCTGATTGGAGGGGGAGGCCATTGCGCCTCATGTATTGATGTAATTGAATGGTCAGACCTTTTTAAGGTTGCTGGGATTATTGATAATCAAAATTCATCAAATAAGGATCTAAATATAAAATATCCAATTATTGGTAGAGATGAAGATTTGCCAAAAATCGTCATGGAATACCCAAATTATTTAATTACTATAGGACACATCAAAGACGCAAAAGTAAGAATGAATTGCTTTTTAAGGATAAAACATTTGGGTGGTCATTTCCCGGTGATTGTATCTAGTAGGGCTTATATTTCAAAACACTCTAGTGTTTCAGAGGGAACCATTGTTATGCATGATGCATTGTTAAATGCAAACTCTAGTATTGGTTTTAATACAATAATTAATTCAAAAGCACTCATTGAGCATGATTCCCACGTTGGCTCAAATTGCCATGTATCAACAGGCGCGATTATTAATGGAAAAGTTATTGTGGAGGATAACTGCTTTCTCGGTAGCGGATCTATAATCCATCATGGGGTGCGGATTGGTCATGGCTCTATTATTTCTGCGGGTAAGGTGGTGAAGGAAAACATCCCACCTCACTCGATAGTTAGGGCGTGATTATGCAAAGAAAAAGTGCCATCATCATTGCAGAAGTTGGCGTTAACCATAATGGTGATGTAAATATCGCCAAAAAATTAATAGAAGTTGCTGCTAAATGCGGCGCAGACTATGTGAAGTTTCAAACCTTTAAGGCCCATGAATTAGTTACAAAGACTGCAAATAAAGCAGATTATCAGCTGAAAAATACAGATAATAAAGAGTCTCAGTATGATATGCTAAAAGCTCTAGAACTCTCTGAAGAATGTCATCATGTCTTGATTGCTGAATGTGCAAAATGGGGTATTAAGTTCTTGTCCTCTCCATTTGATATTGCAAGTGCAAAGTTTTTAAATGATTTAAATTTAGATTTTCTAAAAATCCCATCCGGTGAAATTACAAATCTGCCGTACTTACGTTTTATTGGAGGGCTTGGGTCGAAAATAATACTTTCAACCGGTATGTCGACCTTAAGCGAGGTTTTGAGTGCCCTGAATATATTGGTTAGTTCCGGCACAAGCCAACAAGACATCATTGTGCTTCATTGCTCATCTGCTTATCCTACCCCCCTAAATGAAGTTAACTTGAATGCCATGATTGAGATGAGGGAAAAATTATCAGTCTCTGTTGGGTATTCGGACCATACTCTTGGCATCACGGTTGCAATAGCTGCTGTTGCGTTGGGGGCATTAGTAATTGAAAAGCATATTACTCTTGATAAGGGACTTTTAGGTCCTGATCATAGTGCCAGCCTTGATCCTGAGGAATTCAAGCTGATGGTGAAAGAAATTCGCAATGTAGAGCTTTGCTTGGGTAATGGAGTAAAAATTCCTGCGGTGAGTGAGAGCCGCAATTTACAATTAGTCCGAAAATCAATTGTTGCACTCAGAGATATTCAAAAAGGGGAAATATTTAGTGAGAGTAATATAACAACTAAAAGGCCTGGAATAGGCCTTTCCCCAATTACATGGGATGAGATTGTTGGGGTGGCGGCAAAACGAAATTTTATCAAGGATGAATTCATAGAAAAATGATTCGCAAAATTTGTGTCTTCACAGGTAGTAGGGCTGACTACGGTTTATTGAGAAAGCTGATGATAAAGATTAATGAGGAGTCAACGCTTCACTTGCAAATCGTTGCAAGCGGATCTCATTTTACTGCTGATTTTGGGTCATCATATTTAGAAATTGAGAAAGATGACTTTGTTATTGATAGAAAGATATTAATACCCACATCATTGGGTTTATCTGAAAAAGATGTTGCTGCCGCGATAGGACATGTGGTGTTTGAATTTGCGCAGGCAATTTCTGAATTGAAACCTGATTTAATTATTATTCTTGGGGATAGGTATGAGGCGTTAGGGGCGGCTTTAGCTTCCTTAGTTCATAAGATTCCAATTGCTCATCTTCATGGGGGAGAGTTAACTCAGGGAGCATTTGATGACGCATTAAGACATTCAATAACAAAAATGTCGCATTTACATTTTGTTGCAACTAATGAGTATAGGAATCGAGTGATTCAGCTAGGTGAAGACCCAAATAAAGTTTTTGTGGTTGGAGGTTTTGGAGTTGATGCAATAGATGAGACAACTTTATTAAATAAAGAAAGTATAGAAAATCAGCTTGGCTTTAAATTTCTCGAACGAAATTTACTTGTTACTTTTCATCCTACGACATTAGAAAAAAAACCAGCTATCGATCAATTGCATGAACTTTTGTCTGCTTTATCCAATTTTGAGGATATAAGACTTATTTTTACATATGCCAATGCAGATCCTCAAGGATTATTAATCAATAACTTATTAAATGATTATGTTCAAACCAAAAAGAATGCGATCATTTTTAGTACTTTGGGGAGAAGGATGTACCACTCGATTTTAAAACAGGTTGACGGAGTGGTTGGGAACTCTTCAAGTGGGATTCTAGAGGCCCCCACCTTTAGAGTGGGGACAGTTAACGTTGGAACTCGCCAGCTTGGAAGAGTTCAGGCTGAAAGTATAATTAATTGCACTACAGACAAGCACTCAATTGTCTTTGCCATTAATAAGCTTTACTCGCCAAAATTTAGAGCTCGACTAAGCTCTATTAAAAATCCATACGGAAAAGGTGGAGCTTCGGATAAGGTTTTAAAAACAATCTTACAGGAAGAGAATTTGCAGGACTTAATTTTTAAATCGTTTCATAATCTTCCTTATATCAAGAGTGTGTAATAGTGAAATCATCCGATAATTGGCGTAACACCATAATTCATCCTAATTCCAAAATTAGAGATGCAATTTTAAGGCTAAATTCTGCTGGTTTGAAAATTTGTTTGGTAGAGGATGATGATGGACGACTGATGGGTACTTTGTCAGACGGCGACATTAGAAGGGGTTTATTGAGGGGGCTTAAGATTGATGATCCTCTCAGAGATATTATTCGCTCAAATTGTCTTGTTGTAACTGCAGAGATAACAAACGATGCCGTCTTACAACTTATGACTGTAAATAAAATTCAACAAATTCCTATTGTGGATGAGTTACATCGTTTAATAGGGCTACATTTATGGGATGATATTACTCAGCCTATTGGGAGGGGCAATAGATTTGTAATTATGGCGGGTGGGCGAGGGCAGAGAATGATGCCCAATACTGAAGGGTGCCCAAAGCCAATGCTTGAAATCGCCGGTAAGCCAATGTTGCTCCACATTATTGAGCGAGCAAAATCCCAGGGATTTAGTAATTTTATTATTTCAGTTCACTATCTTCGTGAAATAATTCAAAACTACTTTATGGATGGTAAAAAATTTGGCGTAAATATTAGCTATTTAGAGGAAGAAATGCCATTGGGAACAGCTGGCGCACTTTCATATCTCCCTGATTTTGGTGATGGGATGCCAATAGTTATATCAAATGGTGACGTAATAACAGATATAAATTACGGAGAGCTAATAGATTTTCATTCTAGGCAATCTGCGGCTGGAACAATGGCTGTAAGAGGGTATGAATGGCAGCATCCATTTGGTGTTATTACAACCAGTGGGGTAGATATAGTATCTTTTGAGGAAAAACCAATTTCCTATACTTATATTAATGGAGGAATTTACGCTCTTGATCCACTCGCGCTAGCGCTTCTAATCAAAAGAGAACATTGCGATATGCCTGAGCTCTTTCAAAGGATTCAGAAAGCAAACAAACGCATAGTTGCTTATCCGATGCATGAATCGTGGATAGATGTTGGTCGACCTGACGATTTAAAAAAAATAAACTCTGGCTTTAATTAATTTTATGAAAAAAATCTCATATCCCTCACCAATAGACTACAAAAGGTACTCTTCAAATGTATCTAATCCGGAAGTATTTTACGGCCTACCTAAGAAAGTTATTTACTGTAAGAAATGTGTGATTTCTAACCAAAGACCGAATTCAGCCATAGAGTTCAAGCATACAAAAGATTCTTTGAAAAATACGATTAATTTTGTTGATGGGATATGTGATGCATGCAGATTCGCTGAGCGAAAAAAAAATGTAATTGATTGGAGTGATAGAGAGCGCGCTCTTCAAGAGTTGTGTGATAAACATCGGAAAACAGACGGTTCATATGATTGTGTTGTGCCGGGATCTGGAGGAAAGGATAGTTTTTATGCCTCACACATATTAAAAAATAAGTATGGTATGCATCCATTGACGGTTACGTGGGCTCCACATGTGTATACGGAGTGGGGTTGGAAAAATTTTCAATCTTGGATTCATGCCGGGCATGATAACTTATTGATGACACCAAATGGTAGGGTGCATAGATTATTGACCAGACTTTCTACAGAATTACTTTTTCACCCCTTTCAGGCCTTTATGTTGGGTCAAAAAGGTTTAGCACCAAAACTGGCGATGCAGTTTGGTATTCCGCTTGTTTTCTATGGCGAGAACGAGGCTGAGTATGGTAATCCAATTGACGATACCGAATCTGCATTAAGAAATGACATATTCTTTTCGTCTCAAAGTCAGTCTGCTATTCATTTAGGTGGAGTTTCCATCAGTGATTTGGTGGGAAATTTTGGATTAGAGTGGAATGACTTATTACCATATCTGCCATCAGACCAAAATAAATTAGAGGATAAGAAAATTGAGGTTCACTACCTTGGGTATTATCTAAAATGGCATCCTCAGTCCTGTTACTATTACGCTGTTGAGCATGGGGGATTCGAAGCTTCTCCCGAAAGAACTCCTGGAACATATTCAAAATACAATAGCATAGATGATAGGATTGATGATCTTCATTACTATACAACAGGAATTAAGTTTGGTATTGGAAGGGCAAGCTACGATGCGGCACAGGAAATAAGATCCGGAGACATTGAACGAGAGGAAGGTGTGGCGCTTGTAAAACGCTTTGATCTTGAGTTTCCTCATAGATTTTTCGGTCAATTGCTTGATTATCTTAGCTTACCTAAGTCAGATTTTCCAGTTGCAAGTGAAATGTTTGAAAGTTCCATTATGAATCGTGAGTACTTTCAGCTTCTTACAGATCATTTTCGCTCTCCTCACCTTTGGGCACATGATATCGATGGTTGGAAATTAAGGCATGCTGTTTGGATGTAATTTGGATCTTAATTTTGAAAAATATTCGAATTATTGCGCGCTTAGATATCAAGGGATCTAATTTGATTAAGGGAATTCATTTAGAGGGATTGAGGATCATTGGTGACCCGAACGAGTACGCAGTAAAATACTATATGCAAGGTGCTGATGAATTAATTTATATGGACACTGTTGCAAGTCTTTATGGTAGAAATCATCTTTCAAATTTAATTGAAAATGCGGCAAAAAATATTTTTATTCCACTAACTGTCGGGGGTGGAATTAGAACCCTAGATGATGCTATAAATATTTTCAGATCTGGTGCAGATAAAGTCGCAATAAATACGGCAGCAGTTCGTAATCCTTCGCTGATAAGTTCAATTGCCAATGTTTTTGGTAGTCAAAGCGTTGTTCTTTCGATTGAAGCCAAGAGAATTGGCAATGAAAGATGGGAGGTATACACGGATGGGGGAAGAGAGCCGAGTGGACTTGATGTGCTAGATTGGGCTAAATCAGCTGTAAATATGGGTGCGGGAGAAATACTATTAACATCTATCGATCATGAAGGGACGAGAAAAGGATTTGATTTATCTTTAATAAAAGCGGTTGTAGATCTTGTCTCAGTACCTGTTATTGCAAGTGGAGGAATGGGATGCCCTGAAGATATTAATTCCGCAGTAAATATCGGAGGAGCAGCTGCTATAGCAGCTGCTGATATTTTTCATTACGGCAGGGCCAGCATTAATGATGTTAGGGAGGCGGCATTGCAGGCTGGGTTAATGGTAAGGCAATATGACTCGCCATAAAATAGCCATTATTGATTATGGGGTGGGAAATTTACTCAGCGTGCAAAGAGCCTTAGAGTATTGCGGAGCAGAAATCTCATTTGTATCAGATATGAAAGGTGTTTTGTCAGCGGACAAATTAGTTCTACCAGGTGTTGGTGCTTTTGGTAATGCGATGCAGACTTTAGAAAGACTTAATCTTTCATGTGCAATCAAAAAAGCTTCATATAGCGGTGTTCCCATTTTGGGCATTTGCCTTGGAATGCAACTGCTATTTGAAGAGAGCGAAGAATTTGGAATTAACAAAGGCCTTGGACTTGTTCCTGGAAGAATAACTAAAATTCCTAATCTTTCTGCAGATGGCGGGGCAATAAAGACGCCACACATTGGTTGGAGTCCATTAAATATTAGCAACAGTAGCTCCATTTGGGGAGAATCAATTTTATCCGATACAAGTGATGGTGAATTCGTATATTTTGTTCATTCTTATATGGCTAGTCCATCGGTAGGGGTCAAATACATTGCGTTAACAAATTATGAAGGCCATAAAATTGTAGCTGCCATACAAAATAAAAATATTATTGGATGTCAGTTTCACCCTGAAAAAAGTGGTGCTGTGGGGTTAAAAATTCTAAAAAAATTCGTGAGCTTATGGTAACTTTTTGGAAAATTTAATTTAGAAAAAGTATTTTTCTTTAAAAAATCAAATTAACTCATCAAATGTAGTCATTGAATAAAGTATCTACTTTGATTTAATATCTAGATTTATCAAATAATAAATCTTAGAGATTTCAAGCTGATTTTCAGGGTGAAATCTTGATAAAATATAAAAAGTTGATTAGCTTTGGATATACAGTCCATCTAGTATGGGTCTAAATTAAGTTAATTACTTGCCATCTCACAGAATTGAAATTAAATTTGAGATAATATCAAAATAAATGAAAAATTAAAGGCCTATTAATTGGAATGCATGCAGAGTTAAATATTATCTAATGAAAAATTTCATAAATTATTTGGATTGATTTAATTGATTAAAAAAATTAAGGTTGCATTTATTGGATCTGGAAATATGGCAGACAAACATATGTCTGCATTCAGCGATATAGATGAAGTTGAATTAGTTGGAATTTACTCGACAAATATAGATACATCAATAGAATTGGCAGATAAGTTTTTAATAAAATATATAGCAAAATCAATTGATGATTTATACCAAAAGCAATTGCCTGACATACTCGTAATTGCTGTTCCAGAGTTAGCCACCAGAAGTGTTTGTATTTCAGCATTTAAATATAATTGGATGTGCTTAATTGAAAAACCAGTTGGGCACTCCTTTTTGGAGGCCGTTGAAATTGCAGAGTATTCAAGTGCGATGGGTAGAAAAGATTATGTGGCTTTAAATCGAAGGTTTTATGAGAGCACAAAAGTGGCGCTTAGGGAAGTGAGTACCTCTAGCGCGAAGAGGGTGATACATGTTTGTGATCAAGAAGATTTAATTGCGGCTAGGAAAGTAAATGTTCCAGAGAATGTACTAAAAAATTGGATGTATGCTAATTCTATCCATATCATAGATTACCTTAATATTTTTGGACGAGGGAAAGTTATTAATGTTGAAAAAATATGCCCATGGAGTCCTGAGGATCCTGGGTATGTGTTGGCAAAGATAAATTACTCTTCCGGAGATATTGGAGTATATGAGGCGTATTGGAATGTTCCTGCGCCTTGGTTTGTAACAGTAGTTATTCCTGAGTTGCGTTTAGAGCTTAGGCCATTGGAGAAATTAGGAATTCAGCGAGCTGGATCAAGGGCAGTTGTTTCATGTGAGCCAAAATCTTCATGGGATAAAGATTTTAAGCCTGGATTAAGAGCCCAAGCGGAGGCAATCGTTGATGCTTTTAAAGGAAAAAAAAATGATTTGGTGACCCTTTCAGATTCGTTGGTTACGATGAAGTTAATACGTGAAATTTATGCGATATAACATTTTAATTGCCGGAGCTGGTCAGCTAGGCTCTAGATATTTGCAAGGACTTAGTTTTACTGGTTTGCCACTAAACATCTATGTGTATGATATTTCTAAGCAGTCTTTAAAAGTTTCTAAAGAACGTTGGGAGGAAATGGGGGTTAATCCAAATAGCGGGAACATTTATTTTATAGATTCAATGATGTTAATTCCTAAAGCATTAGATTTGGCAATCATTTCCTCAACTGCTGATGTTCGTTTGGCAATTATCAGTCAAATAAACAAATTTTCGAATGTAAAAAAATGGGTTCTTGAAAAAATTCTTGCGCAAAGTAGTTACCAGCTTGATTTACTAGCAATGAATTTAGGTGGAAGTAGCGTTTGGGTCAATACACCAATGTTACAGTGGAGTTTATACAGAAATTTGGCATTAGAAATTGCGCAAGAGAAAATTATTAAGGCTGAATTTTTGGGCTCTTATGGTTTAGTCTGTAACTCAGTTCATTATATAGATTTACTTAGTAGGCTAAATCATGCAAATCCAGAGAGGATTGATGTATCGAATTTAGACAATAAGTGGTATGAATCGAAAAGAGCAGGTTTTTATGATGTATATGGAAAGCTTGTAATTTATTTTTCCGATGGTTCTAAGCTAAGTTTGGTGAGCAATCCAAATAACTTAGACTACGCTGCAAAAATTTTAACTGACAATAACCAGTGGGAAATTTTTGAACATAAAGGTATCGCATTAAGTCAATTTGGTAAGTCTGTGAATGGACGGTGTGAGTATCAAAGTGAGTTTACTCATGATGTGGTGGAGTCAATATTGCTTAAGGACTCTTGTAATTTACCTACTTTTCAGCAATCTGTGGTACAGCACAAAGTATTAATTGAAGCTTTACTTGAACACTGGAATCTGCATATGAATAGAAGAGTTTCTATCCTGCCGGTTACGTGATATTCGTGATTTAGAGATAAATAATTGCAAAATTATAAACGCCTCGAAAATAAAAACAATTTTTTGAAAATATTAATTGTCGGAAATGGCAGTATTGCCAATAGGCATATTAATGTGATTAAAAAAATATTTACAAATGTATTGATTGGAATTACTTCACGAGATGAAAAGAAAGTGATTGAAAGAGGCGATGGGATAATCCTTGTGAAGTCCCCTGATATTGAGAGTTTCAATCCTGATCTTGCGATAATTGCAAATCCCTCATCTTTTCGAGAGGAAATATGTCTTAGGCTTGCCAGGCAAAAGGTAAGTATGTTGATTGAGAAGCCATTTACTGACAACCCCTTGGTCGCAATGAAATTAATTAATGCATTTAGTTCTTGCAATGCAACTATTGGTATCGGTTACAACCTCCGATATCTTCCATCACTGTTAAAGTTTAAGTCTTTAATTGATGATCAGGCTGTGGGTGATATCTTGTCTGTTAAAGTCGAAGTTGGCAGTTTTTTGCCAGATTGGCGAAAGGGCTCTGATTATAGAAATTCAGTGTCAGCCAATAAGTCGCTTGGTGGTGGTGTTTTGCGCGAATTAAGTCATGAAATAGACTACCTTCAATGGATTTTTGGTGATATTTCAAAAGTTAGTGCAATTACTCATAGTAGTGGTCGTCTTGAGGTTGATGTAGAAGACATTGCAAATTTAATGGTTGAGTTTACTAATCCACGAGATGGGTTAAAGACCCTTGGATTAATAGGTATGGATTTTATGCGTCAAGACAGTGCCAGATCCTGTACTGCTATTGGATCAATGGGAACACTTAAGTGGGACTTTACTTCAAAAAAAGTAGATCTATTCCTATCGAAATCAGAAGGCTGGGTTAATATTTTTTCTGATGACAATGATGCTCTGGCAACCACGTATGAAACCCAGCTTAAATCATTTATGAAAGCATTGGTAGATAAAAGCACTTATAGCCCTTGTCAGTATGATGGTTTAAAGGCGGTATGCATTATCAATGCTGCAGAAATATCCAGTAGGATAGGTTCTGCGATTGAAATGGAGCCTATTTATCGCAAGTATGGTGTTTTGAAATGAAACGTTTTGCTTTTATTTTTGCTCGAGGCGGGTCGAAGGGGTTGCCTCATAAAAACATTTTACCTTTTTGTGGAAAGCCGCTTATTGCTTGGACAATTGAGCAGGCAATAAGTGTGAAAAAGTTTGATAAAGTAATAGTTTCTACAGATTCAAATGAAATAGCGAATGTTGCCAAAGATTTCGGTGCTGAAGTTCCATTTTTACGACCAGAAATATTGGCAAAAGATGATTCTCCAGAGTGGTTATCTTGGCAGCATGCGCTTAGTCACTATAAGCTGACTAATAATTTTCCTAACATTATGGTTTCGTTGCCTTCAACTGCGCCTTTAAGATCTATCGATGATATACATTCTTGCCTTGAGTTGTTTGAGAGTTCTAATGCAGATGTAGTGATAACTGCGACTCAAGCTAGGCGTAGTCCTTTTTTCAACATGCTAAAAGCTAATCAGGAGGGTTTTATGGAGCCTCTTATGAAGTCTGATATTAATATTTTTCGTAGACAGGATGCACCTATAACTTTTGATATGACTACTGTTGCATACGTCGTCAAACCTCAATTCGTTTTGGAAAATTCTGGTATTTTTGCTGGTAAGGTTAAGGCGTTAATAGTGCCAGAAAGTCGAGCTGTAGATATAGATACAGAATTTGATTTTCAATTTGCAGAGTTTATTCATAGACGTAAATCAAATGCACACAATTAACCAAATGTTTTGCTTGTCAAATAAACTATGTTTAATAACTGGAAGCGATGGACATTTAGGAAGAATGATGTCAAACGCATTGGCTCAATTAGGTGCAAATTTAATACTTGTTAATCATCCAAGTATTGATTGTGTAAAGACCATCAAACAGCTTGAGGATCAGCATGGAGTAAGTGCCACAGCATATGCATGTGATCTTGAGCTAAAAGAGTCTAGAGAGCATCTGCTGAGTCAACTATTGAGGAATCACGTTAAATTAGATGTATTAATAAATAATGCAGCATTTGTTGGTGATAGTAATCTTAAGGGGTGGGCTGCCAGCTTTGAAGATCAGAGCGTTGATACCTTTTCAAGAGCCTTGGAGGTGAATTTAACAGCCCCTTTTCATTTAATTCAGGGGCTTCTACCGATTTTGACTGAGTCTCCATGTCCATCGATAATTAATATTGGTTCGATATATGGGGCGCTGGGACCAGATTGGTCGATTTACGAGGGCACAGCTATGTCTAATCCAGCTGCATATGGAGCTTCAAAAGCCGGTCTTGCTCAGCTAACTAAGTGGCTTGCAACGACACTGGCGCCAAAAATCAGAGTAAATATGGTGTCTCCCGGAGGGATTTTTCGTAATCAAGAGAAAATTTTTGTAGAAAGATATTCTGAAAAAACGCCCATGAAGAGAATGGGTTGTGAGTCCGATTTAGCTGGAGCAATCTGCTATTTTGCATCTGACTTATCTTCTTATTGTACGGGGCAAATCTTAACAATTGATGGCGGGTGGAGTGCTTGGTAGTTTTCAATTAAATTGATCCGCAACAAGAGAGAAAATTATGGTGGACATTGTAAGAGATAAAGTATTAACAAAAAATTTAATCATATTAGATGGATTAACGGGCACCGGAAAAACCATGTTTTCACCTTTGGTTGCATCTCTTAATGGAGTTCAAAATCCAAGATTTGAATATATGTTTGAGTATCTGACGATTGCATCAAAACTTAATAAGATTAATCTGGAATCTTCAGCGGCGTTGTTAAATCTTCTTTCGGATGTTAAGTACTATGATGGCATGATTTCTCGAGATGTAAATTTTAGACCATCTGACCTTTCGGGCGTATTTCAAAATGGAAACGGACTTAAATATATTTCGCAGCTTTTTTCTAAAGATGGGATTTCGGTTGAAAACAAAATAGTTAATTTTTCTCCAATGCTATTCCTAGTAACACACCAGATTTTGGGCGGTAGCCAAATTCTCTTCAATGCATTCAATGAAAGATTAAAAATAATTGAGATGGTGCGACATCCTTTGCATCTTGTAGATCATTGGGTTTCTTATATTCAGATGCATGGGACAAGTCCCAGAGACTTTACAATTTGGATAAAGTATCAAAATAAATCCTTACCTTGGTTTGCTGAGGGCTGGGAAGAAAAATACTTAGTTTCATCCAACTATGACAAAGCAATATTTTCAATATGCAGACTTATGGAGGAAGTTTATAGGTCAAAAAAAGAGGGGGAAGAAGAAAAATCAGACAAGATTCTTTTTATCCCCTTTGAGAAATTTGTACTATCCCCTGATTCCTATTTACATAAATTAGAGATCTTTCTGGGTCTTAATATGAATAGAAAAACAATGAAACACTTAAAGGCGCAAAATGTACCTAGAAAATATATTTATGGCGGTGTCCAAAAGGAAATATACAAAAGGTATGCTGCGAAATTTGATTCGAAGCAAAGCCATGAAAATCATCATAATGAGATCTTAAGTAAGGTCAAGCAACAGGCATCGACTTCTGCTTTTAATGAGTTGATGAAATCTGCTGAATCATATGATAATTATTTTGGCAAATGGTTTTAGTGAGAAGCCGCTATCTTGAAGAAATTTAATACTCACGTTCACAATTAAGTATTAAATTTTTGATATAAAATCTAACAATATTTAAATTAATAAACTATTGGAGATGACATGTCATCACATATTCTATTGGATGAAATTAACCATGATTTTATTGATGGCCAGGATATTGTGGAGATCGGCTCAGCAAGAGAGGGGGACGGTAAGACTTCCTCAACATTATATTTTTCAAATCTTGCTAAGAGAAAAGAAATTCATTTTTTCTCTGTAGATTTTTCTAAGCATTCTTATGAACTTGCACACAAAATAGTGGGTGATAGCGCCGTTCATATGGATGGCGCTGAATTTTTAGCTCAATATAAAACTTTCTCTAATTCAAAGATTGCATGTCTATATTTGGATAACTTTGACGTAATTTATAGCGAGGCGCATAAAATCAGTCTTCTTGGTAGGGTGGGTGATGCTTACGCCCTACGTGATGAAGAAATTAGCAATGAAAGATCGGCCCAGGTTCATCTGGGTCAATTGAACGCCGCTTTAAAACATTTGGCCCCTAAACACGTAATCATAGTTGATGATACAAAAGAGTGTGAATTTAACTGGTGGGGCAAAGGTGCATTGGTAGTACCTCAACTATTATCAATGGGCTATGAGATTAGAAATCGATCTAATGATGGTATTTTGTTAGCTAATTTTTAATTTCCGCAAAAATGGCTGAAGCTAATGAATATCTAGAAGTACACCTTGCCTATAAAAGTAACAATAAATTAGGCGAGGGCTTATTTTGGGATTCCGCTAGAGAAAAACTGCTTGGTGTCGATATAGAAGGTATGCACTTTTGGGTTTTTGATATAAATACAAGGACTTACTTAAAAATCGCAACAAAGCAAAAAATTGGCTGGATAATTCCTATCGAATGCTCGCAATATGTTCTTACTGGCCAAGAGGATAATATTTCGATTCTGGATTTCAACACAGGCGCCGAGGTTAAAAAGATTCCACTAAAGCTCAAGGGTGCGAGACATAGGCTAAATGATGCAATTGCTGATTCCAGTGGGTCAATATGGTTTGGAAGTTTTGATGAAAGCGATGTCTCTGGTGCAAAAGGACAACTTTTTCATTTTTCTAATTGCGGAGAAATTACCGTAGTCGATGATGGGTACGCCATAGCAAATGGACCTGCAATTGATTTACATGAAAAAATTTTATTGCATACTGATAGCTTTTCAAAAAAAATATATGCTTTTGATTTAGATGTTCCTAATGGTAAGCTCAGTAATAAGAGGCTTTGGAAGTTTGAGGGGGATGAGGGAAATCCGGATGGTATGTGTTTTGATTCTTTTGGGAATATATGGATTGCGTATTGGGGTACGGGAAAAGTGTGTTGTTATGGCATTAATGGCAATTTATTAAAAATTGCAAAACTCCCAGTTAAGAATGTTTCTAATGTTTGCTTTTCAGGAGAGAATTCAGGGCGTCTATTTGTAAGTTCTGCAAAAGCTGATGATGCGAATTCATGTAGACAGCATCAGTTAGACGGATCACTTTTTGAAATTCTAGGCCATGGCGCAACTGGATTACAAAATTACTATGCCAGTAGCAACTTTATAAGATTAATTAGTTGATTCAACAATGAAAACAGTTAGCGTTAGCGTAATCATAAGAACATTAAATGAGGCCAAGCATCTAAATGCCCTATTAGATTCAATTAGTTCTCAAAAATTATCTAATTCAAATTTAAATATCGAGAGAATTCAGGTGATTATTGTTGACTCGGGATCGACTGACGGCACATTATTAATAGCAGATTCTTATAAATGCAAAATAGTGGAAATTAGTAGGAGTGAGTTTTCATTTGGTCGATCGATAAATATTGGCTGTAAAGTTGCTGAAGGTGATGTGTTGATAATTGTAAGCGGCCACTGTATTCCCTGTAATGATGATTGGGTATTGAAATTATGCTTACCAATTGCAAATGGAGTGGTTGATTATTGCTATGGAAGGCAAATTGGAGGTGTGGACACAAAGTTCAGTGAAAATCAAATTTTTAAGAAAAATTATCCAGATTTATCAGAGATACCCAAGAAAGATATTTTTTGTAATAATGCAAATGCCGCATTAAGCAAGCGAAAATGGAATGAGATGTGCTTTAATGAGGAATTAACAGGTCTTGAAGATATGGATTACGCCTCAAAATTAATGAGTAAGAATGGCAATGTAGGATATGTTTCTGATGCGGTTGTATATCATCTTCATGATGAAAGTTGGGGCCAAATTAGGACCCGGTTTGAGAGGGAGGCATTAGCGTTGCAGTACATAATCCCTGGTTCACATATTACGATTATTGATGCGCTAAGATACTGTTTGGTTGGTGTGTGTAACGATATCACTAAAATCAGTCGTAATAATCTTACAATTAAAGCAATTTATGAGATTTTTCTCTATCGAGTTAATCAATTTTATGGAACCTATAGGGGCGGAAATAATCATAAGAAATTGACGAGACCCCAAACAGAGAAGTATTATTATCCAAAATAAGCATGAAAAAAAAAATAATTGCCCTACTGCCGATTAAAGAAAATAGCGAAAGAATAAAAAATAAGAATTTTAAAATTTTTTGTGGAAAGCCTTTATTCCATTGGATGCTTTCAACGCTAATAGCGATTGACGAAATTGGTGAAATAATTATAAATACAGATGCCCCTGAGAGAATACTGGATTACGAAATCTCTCAAAATCCAAAAATTTTTGTTCGTAGTAGATTAAAAGAATTGTGCGGAGATGATGTATCTATGAACAAAATAATCAATGATGATATTAAAAATAGTGATGCTGATATTTACTTAATGACGCATGCTACCAACCCATTATTAAAATCCAAGACGATAATTGGGGGCATCAATGAGTACATTAATAATAAGATCAATGGATATGATTCACTATTTTCAGTAAATAAATTCCAGTCGCGATTCTACGATATAAATTGTTTGCCGATAAACCATGATCCAAATATATTGTTGCAAACACAGTCATTGCCCCCGATTTTTGAAGAAAATTCAAATTTATATATTTTTAATGCGGATAGTTTTATGAAAAACTCTACTAGGATTGGTACTTCACCAAAAATGTATGAAATATCAAAAACTGAGTCCGTGGATATAGATAATGATGTAGATTGGGTTATCGCGGAATCGCTATGCCAATTTGAAAGATCTTCAGTTAAATGAATATACTTATAACCTGTCCACCAATGTTGGGAGCGCTTACCCTATTGGGTGATGTAATTAATTCTTACAGGTTTACGATTACCGCCCCAAGAGTTATACAAACATTGAGCACTACAGAACTATTTAGTTATCTCTCGGATCAAGACGGATGGATAGTGGGTGATGATATGGTAAATTTTGAAGTGCTAAATTTTGCTAAATCCAATGGATTAAAGTCATTAATTAAATGGGGGGTTGGTGTAGACAATATTGATATCGATGCTTGTAAAAAATTAGGTATTAAATTCAGTCATACACCTAGAATGTTTGGGGATGAAGTGGCTGATGTTGCGTTAGGTTATGTTATAGCATTGGCGCGAAGAACCTTTGAGATTGATAGGCTTGTAAGAAATGGTGACTGGCCAAAGTTTCAAGGAATATCCCTTCGAGGTAAGGTGGCTGCAATTATAGGTTATGGAGATATCGGGAGTTCAATAGGAGAAAGGCTGCGCTCAATTGGGATGGGCATTATCGCCTATGATCCGAATGTAAACCATACGGAATATGAGGGTGTGGAATTTCATCAGTGGCCAAACTATATTGAAAGTGCTGACTATATTGTGGTTTCATGTTCCCTTAATGCATATACGACTCATTTGCTAAATAACGATATTTTTAATAGAGTTAAAAAAGGAGTAAAAATAGTAAATATTTCAAGGGGAGGTGTTATTGATCAAGCCCATTTAGAGATGGCTTTATATGAAGGTATTGTCTCCTCTGCTGCTTTGGAGGTTTTTGAGCAAGAACCTCCGGATATAAATTCAGATTTATTAAAAAATGATAAGTGTATTTTTGGGTCGCATAACGCATCAAATACTTTGGAGGCTGTTCTTAAAACAAGTAAGCTAGCGCTAGATGATATGGCTAAAAGTTTGAATATTGAATAATTAAATACTATGTTTTGTTTGATAACCGGAGTAGCTGGCGACATTGGATCCGCATTAGCGAATAAATTTATAACTTCTGGGTACAAAATAATTGGCATAGATAAAGTAGAAAAGCCTATCGACCTTAGGGTTGATCATTACATTCAATTAGACTTAGAGAGTATCATAGAGTCTTCCTATTCAAGTAAGCTCCTAAAAAATAATATCGAAAAATATATAGGTGAAGAGGGCTTAGATGTCCTTATAAATAACGCTGCGATTCAGGTTGTAAACAGTTTTGAAAATATAACAATGCAGGACTGGAGGACATCTCTCAGTATCAATTTATTGGCACCCTTTCTACTAAGTCAGATGTTTGTTAAAAAATTGGAGCAACAGCAGGGTTGTATAATTAATATTAGCAGTATTCACGCAACTAGATCCAAGCCAAATTTTCTTGTTTATTCGACTTGTAAAGCGGCATTAAGCTCAATGACGAGAATGATGGCAGTGAACCTAGGAAAAAGGGTGAGGGTAAATGCAATAGAGCCTGCTGCGATTAACACAAAAATGCTTATGGATGGAATTGGTGGAGATCTAGAAATTATGGATAAAATTAGATTAAGTCATCCAGTTGAAAAAATTTCTGATCCAGAGCAGCTTTCTAATCTTGCGCTAATGATTGCAGAATTTAGAGACATTTTTTTTTCTGGCGCAGTAATTCAGTACGATGGCGGGGCTGGCTCCACGCTGATCTAGTTTTAATATCCTATTATTGGGTTTAACACAGCCCCTTATTTAGACATAATTGAATTTAAGCTGTCTATCACTGTAGGTTTAATAGAGCTGATGCTAAATCCATTCAAGTTAATAAATGTAGTAAATAGAAAATATACTACTCGAAATGGTCTTGTCGATCTGAAAGATTACTATAAAAGAATCAATTCAGACGACCCTTTGTTTATCCACAAATTGAATGAGACTTTATTTTTAAAGGCACTACCTTTTGAATTTGGTATGCTAGATAAAATTGTTTTTGGTAGCGGCTATGATTTGGAAAAATCAATTAGACAATTTCTTGTACATAACTTTCTTGGAGCTTTTAAGCTAAATAGAGAGCTTATAAGATGTAGCAAAAAAAGGGGCAAAAAGAAGCTATATAAAGCAATTCCACCAAATTGGAAAGATGAAATTTGTCAAAATGGTGTGAGAGTAAGTCCGCTACTTTGCGCATTTCGTTTTAGATTAAGTCTCTGCATGCATCTCTTGTATGGCATTAAATCCTTTCTGGAGTTTGGATTTTTTTTAAGTAACTTTAACCCACCATCAAAGTATTGTTACTTCTATTCCATTAGTCCTGGCTGTGTAAAAGCTACAAATAATAATGATGGCTATACATTCCTCAGATGGTACTCAATTAATGATCCACATGGCTTAGGCTCAGTAAAGCTTTTTCACGGAAATAAAGCCTCTTCTATAGTTTATGGGGGTGTCAATGTTGAGTATTCGAAAGAGTGGATGCCCAAGTTTCAATCTATTTATGCAAGAATTTCATTTATAGCTTGGGGAAGCTTAGTGTCATTTATTGCATTAATATTTTTATTTACAAAAAGATGGTATTTTTGTTTAATGCTAAATCAAGCTATTACGAAAAAAAGATTTAGTTTTGCTGATAAGGAAAGTAAAGCTCAAGACTACATATTCAATATTTCGTCATTTGATTTTCGACCTTTATGGACATATGAGGCTGAATCCTGGGGATCAAAAATCACAGTATTAAATTATGCTGCGAGCTACGGCGGTTTTCTTACACCTCATGGTTATATACCGGATGAGGTCGGATGTCAATTATCTACTTGGCCATATTTTTTAAATTGGTCTGAAAGCTACATAAACCATTTAAAGAAAATATCAACAAGTAACACATCTATAGTTAAGGTAAATCCTGTATGGTGGACGGATGCAGATATTGAGATTGATCTTTCTAATAAGAGGTGTATTTCAGTATTTGATATAAGCCCAATTCGACCCTATTATTACCCAGATTTGATCCCCTATCCACTTTATCGAACATTTGAAGTATCTAAAATGTTTTTAATGGATATCTTAGAAGGGGCACAAAAGTTAGATTATTATTTGTTGATTAAGGCCAAACGAAGTTTTGGTAAATTGCATGATAAAAAATATAAAAGATTATTGAAGAATCTCTTAAATAATAATCGTGTCATTATTATAAATCCAGATGTTTCTCCATTTAGGCTTGTAAAAATGTCAAAAGCTGTTATTTCCACACCCTTTACATCAACTGCTTTAGTTGCAAGAGATAGTGAAATAGCTACTGCTTATTATGATCCAAAAAGTATCTTAAGCAAAAAAGATAGGGGAGCCCAGGGAATTGATTTATTGTGCGGAAAAATGGAGTTAAATTATTGGCTTAACAACGTATTTACAAATTCATTTGACGAGAATAAAGAGTGATTCGATTTTTAAAATCAGAAATTGTGGAATGGGGAAATATCTTCTTCAGCATACTTCCAGGTAAAATTGGGGTGTTATTTCGTTCATTTTGGTGGCAATTTTTTTTTAAAAAATGTAACCGCATCAACATTGGAATGAGTTGTAATTTTATTTCTCCCGCTAACATTAGTTTTATTGGAACAATATGGATTGGTGACAGGTGTTTTTTTAGCGCTGAGGGTGGAGAAATATTTGTTGACGATTTAGCTTCGTTCAATATGGGTGGCCATATTAATGCTTCTTGTGGCGGCACAATAAAAATTGGTAAGCGCTGTTTAATTGGCCCTGGCGTGGTGATGCGAACTGCTAATCATAGGATATCCAGCGAAGGTTTAAGTATACAGGGGCAGGGTCATGATATTGGCGATATTAATATTGAGGATGATTGCTGGCTGGGGGCTTATTCTGTGATACTAAAAGATGTGCGGATTGGTAGAGGTGCGGTAATAGGTGCTGGAGCAATCGTAACGCGCGATATTCCTTCTATGGCCATAGCTGTCGGTAATCCTGCAAAGGTTATTAAGTATAGAGATGATAAATAGTACGAGGGTGTAATGAGTTTATCTATAGCTTTATTAAATTAAATTACTATTATTTTTTATAAATTCTCTAAGGAGTTAACGGTGAGAACTGAGGGGGGTAGCAGTAAGCCATCGTGTCCGATTTGTAATAGTTACGATTTAAATTATGATGGTGATTATCGTAGCATTCATGCTGTGTTTAATGGTATTAAAAGAGTCGAGTGTTCCAGTTGCTCACTTGTATATGCTGTCCCAATGCCAAGTAAAGAGAGTGTTGCGCTCTACAATGCAAAATATTTTGATGAGGCACACGGAGGCAGAAATCATAACAGGTCATCACTCTCTTTTTTTTCAGGAATTGCAAAAATAAGATTAAATCATGTGATAAATTATTTGCAAAAGATAGGGTTAACGGTATTTTCTATTCTTGAATTTGGTCCTGGTTTAGGTTATTTTGCTAGAGCTTGGTTGAGAAATTTTACTCAATCGCAATATTTTTCTGTAGAGACCGATCTTGAATGTCGTAGAGAGCTAAAAAAAATAGGCATCAGAGACCTTTCTGACGAGGTAGATAACGAGTCAAGATTGGAATCCTTTGACCTATTAATAATGTCGCACGTTTTGGAGCACGTAACTGAACCAGTCGATTTTATTTTAACTGCAAGTTCATATTTAAGGCCCGGTGGTGCCTTATTTGTAGAGGTTCCTTTTAGAGATTATCATTACAAGAGTATTGATGAGCCTCACTTATTATTCTTTAATAAAATATCTCTAGAATTTTTGCTTGATAAGACCGGCTATGAGAATATTGAAATTAGCTATTTTGGTCCTCCTGTAAATGAGGGCATAATCCAGCGTTTTTTTAGAAAATTTATCTTAAATATAAATTATTTTCTTGTGAATAAAGATATATACATTCCACTATTAGGATTGGGTAATCCTAAGGATTGCCTGATGCCTATGGAGCGAATGATTTTATTTCCTTATAAAGTCAATAAAGAGTCAAAGCTACCGTCTTGGTGGATTCGTGCTGTAGCTACTAAGAAGCTAGTCAAAAAAGATTATTGCTCTAATAAAAATTAATTTATGATCGGTAATTGCTAAAAATTATATTTATAGTGTGCAATGACAATTAAATCTATGGACCTAATTACCTCTAAGAGTATTAGTGTTGTAATTGCTACCCTTGGCGGTGAAATTCTTAGGAAAACTATTGAAAGACTAAATTGCGGTAGCGTAATCCCTAATGAGATTTTGATTTGTATTCCATCAAAATATTTAGAGAGAATTGCTTGGCCTTTGTCACCAAATACGAAAATAATTCAAACCGAATGTTATGGGCAGGTGCAACAGAGGATAGAAGGTTTGAAATTAGCTAATGGGCAATTAGTAATGCAAATTGATGATGACGTATTTGTGCATCCGGATTGCTTAGAAATCCTTGTTAATGCATTAAATCGTGATAGCAAATGGGCTGTAGCGCCTTCATTTATCAATTCTATCAGCGGTAAATCTATATACAAATTATCCCCCATAAATAACTTTCTATTCAGAATTTACTGTTTATTAATGGATGGACATATTAGATATAGTGCTGGAAAGGTATTAAGTTCAGGCATTGGGTTGGGGGTAGATTTTGAAGTCGAAAGAAGTGAAATCGTAAAAGCTGATTGGCTCGCTGGCGGCTGCATTTTGCACCATAAAAATAACCTAATTTTGAAAGATTATTATCCATTGAAGGGTAAGGCGTATTGTGAAGATCTAATTCATTCGTATTTATTAAATAAATCAGGCGTCGATCTTTTTGTATCAACCAAGGCTATTGCTGAAATTATTCCTAATAAGTCAATTTTTGACCTTAACATCATGGATTTTTTTCACCACCTTAAGGGGGAGTACTGTTCGAGAAAATATTTTCAGTTATTATCAAAAAAGTCATTATGGAGAATGCGTCTTTATTATGTAATCGTATCGGTACAATATACGGTAATAAGCTGTCGAAGAACTTTTAAAAAAGTAATTTTTAAATAAATTTATATTAATTTCCGTGAAAAAAATCCCCTCTTTCCTGTATAAATTAATTTTTTTCTTAAGATTTTTTAGTGCTCATAAAAATTTACCAAATTTATCAGACCAAGAAAAAAAATGGGTAGATTCTTTAAAGATAAATGGATTTGTAATTATTGATAATTTCATTCCTGCTGATACATTAGTAAAATTGCAGGAAGAGTTGCAGGTGGCGCTAGAAAATTTAGATTTTAAGTTTCCATGTTTTGGGCAAAATTTAATTGATAAGAATAGACATGCAGATTTAATAAATAATTATTTTTATGCTAGTGACGCTGAATTAGAAAAATTAAACCTTGTCTTTAAAAAAAATGATGTCAAAAGCTTGAAAGATACCTTAACAAAATATGCTCCTTCAACCATAACTGCATTAATGCTTGAAAAATCTATCTCTTATAGATCAATTTGGCTTGATGAGCGTATTCTAAGAGTTATTTCCTCGTATATGGGTTTTGTGCCAAAAATGGTTGAGGCGTATGTGAGAAGGAATTATCCCTCTCCATACAAAACCATGAATCATTTCTGGCATCGCGATCTTAATCACCCTCACCATTTACTAAAAGTATTTATATTTTTGTCTGATTGCAGTTTAGATAATGGTCCACATGAATTTATATCTGGTAGTCATGCTGACTATTCAATCCTCAATGGTAAGCGATATTATGATGATCCTGAAGTGGAGAAGTTTTTTCCAGAAGCTTCTGCAAGTAGGATAGTTAGCGAGGTTAAAGCGGGAACAATAGTAATTGAGGATACAAGGGGACTTCATCGGGCGCGTCTTCCTTTGTCGGGGCATAGAGATTTGGGCTTTGCCGTATTTATGCCAAGCCATAAAAATGGACCAAATTTTTACAATTTTCCTCGAAAATGTTTATCTGAGTTAAGCGTCTTTCAAAGACGTTTTATACCTGACAAAGCAATTGTTTAAAAATGAATTGGTGATTTATGAGTAAAATTATTAACATAGGTTATGGAGGCGTATCTAAGGTCAGGATCGGCCAAAATCTGCCCCTAGTTTTTATTGGTGGACCATGTGCAATTGAAAGTCGTGACCATGCATTTTTGATGGCAGATTTAATTCAAAAAATTTGCAATAGAATAAATATTTCATGGATATACAAATCTTGTTTTGATAAAGATTGTCGTTCTGCGCCCGATAGTTTTCATGGAGTGGGAATGGATGAGGGTTTGCGTATCCTAGCTGATGTCAGGGATAGGTTTGGGGTGCCAGTTGTATCAGATTTTTCAGATCCGGCTTGGGCCCCCCCTACTGGAGAGGTATGCGACATGATCCAAGTACCAGCTTATTTATGTCGCCAAACCTCCATTCTGAGGGCGGCCGCTAAAACAGATCGCCCCATTCATCTAAAAAAAGGGCAATTTATGAGCCCTTGGAATATGAAAAATTCAGTTCGTAAGATTGAGGCTGCTGGCAATCATCAAATTCTCCTCGCTGATCGAGGTACATTTTTTGGCTACAACATGCTAGTTAACGACTTCACCTGTTTTCCTATAATGGCGAAGACTGGGTACCCAGTTTGTTTTGATGCAACTCACTCCATTCAATTGCCAACATCTATGGGTAATATCTCCGGTGGGCAGCGTGAATTTATCCCATATCTTGTTCGCGCTGCTGCTGCATGTGGAATTAATGCGCTATTTATGGAGACTCACAACGACCCAGATAATGCTTTATCAGACGCTAATACAGTTTTAAATATTAAGCATCTTGAGAATATTTTAGGTCAGGCCAAGGCCGCCCATGAATTTAGACTTGAAATGTTAGATAAATTTGGGGAGGATCATGTCCACACTGGGGAATAGTATGTTGGTTAAAGAGGTGATGCTTTCCCTTGCGCAAACTCCCCTAGTAGATGAGAGGGAGATTTTAAAGAAGGCAATGGAGGAAATGGGGCGAACTCATCTTGGCATAGTGTGTATCGTAGATTCGAAAAATAGTCTTTTAGGTATTTTGACTGATGGTGATATACGTCGGAAGATATTAAAAGTACAAAAGCCTTTCTCGGCGCTTTTAGTTGATGATGCTCTCGATCATGCGATTTTAGCGCCTACAATAATCGGCCCAGATGATACCCTTGTACACGCTGTTGAAATTATGGGCCTAAAACAAATTTGGGATTTACCAGTTGTTAGTCAGGACGGTAATTTGGTCGGCTTGCTACACCTACATCCTGCCGTAAAATCCCTGCTTGGATTTAAGCAATAATGCTTTCGGGTTTAGCGGCGATAAATTATTTAGCTTCCCACCAGATGGATGGTGTTGACAGCACAACAAGCTCTCACTGGAAAGAGTATCACTCCACATTTAAATTTACTGGAGATGGATTTGAGGGTCTCCAAGGCTTTGGGAGCTATCGAAAGCCTTCTTTGCTTTTATCTTTCGCAGAGAGAGTCATGCAAATTCCATATAGGAAGATGGCAGGTAAGAATATATTCTCGCTTGAGAAGCTTGCAAAGGAGATAACAAAAAAGCAAGGAAGAAGATATGACTTAGATGTACTCAGGCAAGCTTTGACAATTTCATTTCTTCATCAAGTGATACCCAGCCTCCTATCTAAAAAAGCGGTTGGCTGTATCATTGGTGATAGGTTTGCATCAATGACAGCACTTTTATTGGCCAGCAAATCAGCCGACACATTATTTATAATAAATTTACCCAAGACTTTGCTCGTTGATCTTTGGTATTTAAAGATGTGGATGGGTGAGAAAGTATTTGATGCCTCGGTTGATTTGGTAAGAAATATAGATGAGTTTCTAGCTGCACTTATTAAGCCAAAAGAAGATTTTAGTGTAAAGTGATTGCAATGAAGGCAATGAATCGTGATTTATTGCGTTTTGCACCGATTGATTTTGTTATCAATATTGCTTCTATGCAGGAGATGAATCCTTCAGTAATTGCCAAATATTTTGAAGATCTTCGAGTAGTTGCTAAGAGTCGTCAATTGGTACTTTATTGCGCAAACCGAAAAGAAAAACGGTTGCCAGATGGAACGCTAACAAAATTTTCCGAATATCCTTGGAGTCAAAATGACGACGTGCTTGCCGAGGGTTTATGCCCATGGCATCAGTATTTCTATAGCTTTTTCCCCCCATTTTACAGGGAGTATGATGGCCAAATTTTGCATAAATTAGTTCAACTCTCTGCGTCTTAATATATTTTCTAAAAAATTTCTAAAGCTGATACTCATGAATAATAATTTTCATAATCGTAAAACATTGAAGCGTAAGATAAACCAGCGCGAGAAGCTATTTGCTGGCTGGATTTCATATGCGCACCCTTCTATTACGGAAACATTTGCGCGTGCTGGTTTTGATTTTATGTTTATTGATATGGAGCACTCAACGATCTCGCTGGAGCAAGGCCAACGAATTATTGCGGCGAGTCAAAGTGAAGGTGTCCCATGTATCCCTAGGCCAGTATCTCATTCGAATGATTATTTCAAGCCATTACTTGACTCAGGTGCTGATGGTATTTTAATGCAGATGGTCGAAGAGATTTCTCAAGTTAAATCATTTATAGGGGATATGAAGTTTCCGCCTATTGGTAATAGAACATATGGCGTTAATCGGGCTCATGCTTATGGATTTGATTTTGAAGAATATATTCAAACCTGGAATGATGATTCTGTGGTGATGCTTCAGGTCGAATCGATTAAAGGGGTTCAGAATATTGAAGCATTAATTGATTTTGAAGAGGTGGATGCCGTGATGATTGGGCCTTTAGATATCGCTGGATCCCTTGGAGTTCCAGGGCAACCAGACCATCCGTTAGTTAGAGAGGCCTCGAAAAAAGTAATTATGGCATGTGAAAAGTTTGGAAAAAGTTGCGGCACACAGCTCGCTGACGTTTCTACTGGGAGAGTTAAGGCTCTCTTCGACCAAGGATATAACTATGTAATATTAGGATCAGATTTATTTGTTCTTTGGAAGTGGGCAGAGCAAATGCAGGTAATGATGAAGTCAATGCGTTAAGCCGAGGAAAATTGTGAGCTATTTAGAGCAAATATTTAATCTTCAGGATAAAGTTGTCGTCGTAATTGGGGCTGGTGGCCATATTTGTAGTGCTTTAGCTGAGGGATATGCAAGTGCCGGCTGTTCGGTAGCATTGCTAGACATCCGCCTGGAAAAGGCAGCTGAAGTAGAGTCGAATCTAGTTAAGCGTGGATTTACTAATTTGATGTGTCATGAGATTGATGTGACTCAAAAAGAAAGTCATGTTCAATCTTTAGATGCGATCAAAAAGAGATTTGGTAGGGTTGATATTTTAATAAATGGTGCGGGAATCAATGGACCCACACCTTTTTTTGAAATTACTGAAAATGAATGGAACTCCATTCTTGACTCTCAAATTAAAGGAACATTTTTAGGTTGCCAGGTGTTTGGCGAAGAGATGGTAAATCGAGGGTCGGGCTCGATAATCAATATTTCTTCTGCCTCAGCTGGGCCGCCTTTATCAAAGGCTTTTACTTATTCTGTGGCAAAAGCTGGGATCTTAAATCTAACTCAAAATCTTGGCAGGGAGTGGGGTAAAATAGGAGTTCGTGTTAATGCTCTTCGGCCTGGCTTTTTCCCAACCGAATGGAATAGAAAAAACTTTATTACTAGGGAGAGGGAAGCAGCGATTTTGACTCATACCCCAATGGGGAGATTTGGCGAGCCTCACGAGCTTATTGGCGCTGCTTTATGGTTGGCATCTGATGCTGCAAAATTTGTTACTGGATCCGAAGTAACTGTTGATGGCGGTTTTTCATGCATGACCATTTAAATAAAACAAAATCAGTAGTCATAACCGGCGGAAATAAGGGAATTGGTTTGGAGATAACTAATTCTTTTGTCAGAGCAGGGTATTGGGTCGTAATTGGAAGCCGCAGTGGAATACCAGGTTATTTAAAAAACGAAAGTCGGGTCAGATCCCTTGAGGTAGATGTGTGTGATGAAAAATCACATTACCAGCTTGTCGAAGAGGCTATCAAAATATCAGGTGGACTGTCGGCCTATGTAAATAATGTAGGCCTTTCAGCTTGGCGTCCAATTTCAAAAATTGATAATGAATTTTTAGATGAAATGTTAACTGTCAATCTTAAGAGTGCATTTTGGGGATGCAAAGCAGCATCAGGCGCATTAAAAGAGGGTGGATCAATAATTAATATTTCAAGTATTGCCGGCAAGCGAGGCAGTAAAAATAATTCTTCTTATGTAGCTGCTAAATTTGGAATTAATGGGCTTACACAGTCCCTGGCAAAAGAACTTGGAATCATGGGCGTTAGAGTAAATGCTTTATGCCCTGTTTTAATCGAGTCTGATGGATTGATAGAGGCTCTTAGGGGCGAGTATTCTCCTGCAAATGGAGAAGACCCGTTGAAATTTATTGAATCTTTCAAAAAAGCAAATTCAGCTCTTGATCGCTTGCCAAGTGCTAAGGAAGTGGGAAATATGTGCGTATTTCTAGCGTCAGAATCAGCTTCAGCAATTACTGGTCAATGTATTAATGTCGATTGCGGTGTATTCCCCCAATGAAAATCGTAGCCGTCATACCGGCCCATCTCGCTTCAGTAAGATTTCCTAGAAAAATATTGCATCCATTTTACGGCCTTTCAATGATAGAGCACGTAAGAAGGCGCGCTCTAATGGCAAATGGAATTGATGAAGTCTACGTTGCTACCTGTGATAACGAAGTAGCGCAAGAAGTCATTCGTTATAGTGGAAAAGTAATCATGACAGGCAATCATCATTTAAATGGAACAAGTCGAGTTGCTGAAGCTATTCAAAATATTGATTGCACGCATGTTTTATTATTGCAGGGAGATGAGCCTTTGCTCCTCCCATCACATCTTGTGTCGATGATTAATGAGATTAAAAAAAACCTCGATAAGAAAGCATGGAATGCGACAGGACCAATTGAAGCGCCAGATGAACTAGATAAGCATTCATTTGTAAAATGTTTGACTCTAGATAGCTCAGAAATAAAGTTATGTTTTCGAAAAACCCCTTTCTTTTGCAATTTTAATATTCAAAAAAATATAATAAGAAAAATTCTAGGGATCATAGCTTATGAAAAAAATTTTTTGCTTCAATTGCCATATTTAAATGCCGGAATAGTAGAGCAAGCAGAGTCTATTGAGCAGATGAGAATTATTGAAAATGGTTTCAGTCTTCACTCTGTAGCTGTTGAACCGAGCCTACCTTCAGTAAATGAAATGCATGAAGCGAAAATAATAACCGAATATGTTGAAAGCTCACCTGAGCAAAAGCAACTTTTAAAAAAAGTTTTAGAGTTGGTGTAGAAGACTTTAATACTTTATCGAGATACGTGTGAACGAGGCAACTTACAAAGAGCTATGCAAGCTCTGCGACGGCGTGCTAATTGAGCAAAACCAAAGACTTGAAAATGTTTCAATAGCTTGGTTGCATGTAATTAGAGAGCATCCGGTATTCCTAGAAAAATATAAAAAAAAATTTTTCATATTTTATTTATATAAGATTACATCTTACTGTGCAAAAATTGCCATTAATATTTTTAGAAGCATTTTTCAAAATGATTATCTTAAATTTAAAAGGAGTCTAAATCACAGAAATGTTGAAATAATTTTCATATCACATTTGTTGAACTCAAAATCAGTTGATTTGGATGATTTTTACTTTGGTAATTTGCCTGATCAATTTAATAGCTTGGTAATTAAAATTAATCATACCGAACAATACAAGGAATCTCTAAAAAAAAATATTATCTTATTTCCGCGATTAATTAATTTCTATGGTGAGATTCGTATCTCAAAAAATGCTGTCTGCGAATTTCTGAAGCTAATAGTATTTTCCTTAAAATGTACCGGTAAAAAAAGAGTAATCTATTTAAGAGCTGCCATTGAGGCGCTTTCCCCCGATACACTATTCAACTTAAGGCTCTATTATTTAACGAGCGATATGTTAAAAATAGTAAAGCCAAAATTGGTAATTACTACATTTGAGGGACACGCTTGGGAGCGAATTATTTTTGCATCCGCAAATAAAAATATTAATTCAAAAATAAAATCTGTCGGCTATCAACATGCTGCATTATTTAAGATGCAGCATGCAATATATCGATCTTTGGGCAGTGACTATGACCCATCGTTTGTTTTATCAGCTGGTGAAATAGGATTAAATCAGATGAAAAAATATTCTCAATTACATACGAATTTGGTAGGAGTTCTGGGTTCTCCAAGGTCTACATTAGGAAGAAAAATACAAGTCAATCAAAATACGAATGACCTTTGGACAATACTAGTGCTTCCAGAGGGAATCTTAAGTGATTGTATTGATTTATTTTCATTCACTTTAGAGTGTGCAAAATTAAATCCATGCCTTCACTTTATTTGGCGCAATCATCCATTAATAAATTTCGAAAAAGTATTTTCGACTTCAAAAAAACTTTTAAACAATTTACCAAATGTCGAGTTATCAACAAATACATTTGAATTTGATTTATCTCGATCATCTTATGCTTTGCATCGTGGTTCAACGGCTATAATAAGCGCTGTTAGTTATAGAATAAAGCCAATTTACCTTAATCAATTAAATAAATTTCCGGTAAATCCCTTATTTGAAATTGAGGATCAATACCCTTCAGTTTTAACACCCGAAGAATTCATCAATGTGTTACCAAAACTACTGCCTAATCAATCTATTATTGAATATTGCCAATCATTTTATAATCCTTTAAGTCCATCTACGCTTCGTTGGTTGGTTGATAGCAAATCATAGGTAATTAATATGAATCAAGCTGATGAACCTTTAAAAGTAAGTGTAGTAATAGCCACTCTTGGCAATAGTGAACTTTTGGAGACAATTAATATTCTTAATGCAAATTCCTTAAGACCAAATGAGATATTAATATGTATACCGAGAGCATATTATCAAAATCTTCCAAAAGAATTATCCGATAATGTGCGCATAATTCAGACTGAATCTATGGGCCAGGTACTGCAAAGAATCGCTGGATTTAAAGAGGCAACAAATGACCTTGTTCTTCAGATGGATGACGATATTCACTTATCTAAACAGGCGCTCGAGACGCTTGTGTGCGCGATAAATTCTCAAATGAACTCAAGTTGTGTATCACCGGTATTAATTAATCGTAATAATGGGAGTCTCATTTATAAACATGTCAGATCCAATTCGTCTTGGACTAAGATTTTTTATTGGATAATTTCAGGCTCATCCGACCCAAAGCAGGGTAGCATCTTATCTTGCGGCGAGGGTTATGGGTATGAATCGTTACGAATAACCCCGACTCTGATGGCAGTGGAATGGTTGGCAGGGGGTTGCGTTTTGCATAATAAAAACAATTTAATTGTGGATAATTATTTTCCTTTTATCGGAAAAGCATACTGTGAGGATCTAATTCATTCTCATTTATTAAGACAAAAGGGAATAAATTTATATATTGCAAAAAATGCATATCCAACCATTGTTCCCAATAACCCATTTAGTTTAAGTTATAGAAGTTTTTTTAACTACTTAGTAAAGGACTTTAAAGTTAGGGCCTATTTAGTAAAAATAATGAAATTATCTAGATTGAGAATGTATTTTTTTTATTTGATTCAAGTAATTGTTTATTTTTCTAATAGAATTAGTCCAATAGTGAGATATCCCTAGTCTCTCATATTAATGTTATGCATCCTAAAATAATGATTACAGGTGGCTCAGGGCTGTTAGCAAGAAACTGGATTTATTCTAGACTAACTAAGAATTCTATTTATTTAACCGAGCATTTAACTAAGTGCCCATTCCCCGGGGTAAATTCCATAAAAATTAATCTTGATTCAATAGATGAAATAACTTCATCCCTTAAAAAGAATTCAATTGATATTTGTATTCATACCGCAGGATTAACTAATGTTGAAGCGTGTGAAAAGAACCCTGATTTAGCTTATTTTGCTAATGTCGTTCTGGCTAAAAATGTGGCATTGGCCTGTGCAAAATTAGCAATACCATTAATATCAATATCTACTGATCATTTGTTTTCGGGAACGAAAAAAATGTATGATGAAAACGATATTCCTGAACCAATGAATATGTATGCCAGTTCCAAGGCTAGAGGTGAGATAGAAACACTTGAGGCTTATCCTTCGGCTCTGATAGTTCGCACAAATTTCTTCGGTTGGGGGCACAGTTACAGGCAATCGTTTAGTGACTTTATTATCCAAAAGCTTCAAGCTAATCAACCAGTAAACTTGTTTACAGATGTTTTTTATACTCCCATTATTGCAACAACTTTAGCAAATATATCCCATGATTTAGTTGAAATGGGAGCTTGTGGAATTTATAACATCGTTGGTTCGGAGAGATTAACAAAATTTGAATTTGGATTGAAATTAGCTTCCGTCTTTAATTTGAATTCTAAGCTTATTCAACCAATACATCTTACTCAAATGAACCAGTTAACTCTTCGTCCCAAAGATATGAGTCTTTCAAACCGAAAACTAATTAATACTATTAGATCCCCAATACCAACATTGGAAAGTCAATTACTTGAATTATGCAAGCAGTCACAAGAATATCAGTTTATTTTGTAAATTTTTAAAAAGAGTAATCTTATGCTCAAGGGTAAAAAACTATTAATTACTGGCGGTACCGGTTCATTTGGCAATGCTGTATTGAGTCGATTTTTAAAATCCGATTTAGAAGAAATTCGGGTATTTAGTCGCGATGAAAAAAAACAAGATGATATGCGCTTACGCTATAAAAGTGAAAAACTGAGGTTTTATATTGGCGATACACGAGAGCTATCCTCCTTACAGGAAGCTATAAAAGGGGTTGATTATGTATTTCATGCTGCTGCACTAAAGCAAGTGCCTTCATGTGAATTCTATCCAATGGAGGCTGTACGAACTAATATCTTGGGCACAGAAAATATTTTGAATGCTGCTTTGTTGTATCAAGTATCAAAAGTCATTGTGCTAAGTACTGATAAGGCAGTTTATCCAATTAATGCGATGGGTCTATCGAAGGCAATGGCGGAAAAGCTTGTCGTTGCGAAGTCTAGAAATCGATTAAGCACCGATACAATTTTTTGCGCTACGCGTTATGGAAATGTGATGACATCAAGAGGTTCTGTTATTCCTCTATTTATTGATCAAATTCTCAATAAACAACCGCTGACTATTACAGATCCTAAGATGACTCGGTTTTTGATGTCTCTTGAGGAGTCTGTTGATTTAGTTCTTTATGCTTTTGAGCATGCCCAGCAAGGTGACATTTTTGTTCAAAAAGCACCAGCATCCACAATCCTTGATTTAGCAGAAGCCTTAAAATCAATTTACACTTCAAAAAGTGATATTCAAATTATTGGTACGCGGCATGGAGAAAAGCTTTATGAAACTTTAGTTTCTCGAGAAGAAATGGCGCATGCTCAGGATGTTGGTAGGTTTTATCGTATTCCAGCAGACGTACGGGATCTTAATTATTCTAAATATTTCAGCGAGGGTGAGCGTGCGATCACCGATGCCAATGACTTTACGTCGCACAATACAAGACAATTATCAGTTCAAGAAGTTAAGGATTTGTTGTTAACTTTGGATTATGTGAAGGATCGACTTAATTGAGAAAAGCATATTTTTTTTCAATCATAAGTTTCTTTAATAAACTTTACCACCTCAACTCATGACAAATATTGCTGTTGTGATTCCTTGTTATCGGATTAATTCAACACTTAATTCTGTAGTGTCAGCCATTGGTCCAGAAGTTTCATCCATTCTGATTGTTGATGATGCTTGCCCAGAAAATTCGGTATCGACATTCCTCTCTGTTCAAGATGATCGCATCACGATCTTGGCAAATTCTACTAATTTAGGCGTTGGTGGAGCTGTACTAAGAGGTTATCAGCATGCTGTTTCGGTTGGTATGGATATTGTGGTGAAAATTGACGGCGACGGCCAGATGGATCCATCGCTTATTCCCATTTTTATTGCACCAATTTTGCGGGGGGAGGCTGACTATACCAAGGGTAATCGATTTTATGAGCTTGAACAAATTCACCGCATGCCCGTTTTGAGAGTGATTGGAAATGCTGCTTTATCCTTTTTTACTAAGGTTTCTTCAGGCTATTGGGATATCTTTGATCCTACTAATGGCTACACAGCAATTCATGTCTCGGTACTAAAAAAATTACCACTACATAAAATTAGCCAGCGTTATTTTTTTGAGTCCGACATGTTGTTTCGTCTTAATGTTATTCGCGCTGTAGTAGAAGATATCCCGATGGATGCGAAATATGGTGAGGAAATATCAAATTTAAAAATCCACAAAGTTTTCTTTGAATTTTTGTATAAGCATGCAGTAAATTTTCTTCGTCGTATTTTCTATAACTATTATTTGCGCGATATGTCCGTTGCTTCGTTTGAGCTCCCTGCTGGAGTTCTGCTCTTTACATTTGGGGTTTTATTTGGTTTTCACCATTGGAATTTAGCAGCTAGTGGCGGGCCGGCTACCACCGCTGGAACCGTAATGCTATCGGCACTGCCGATTCTTGGTGGATTTCAGCTCGTTTTAGCATTTTTAGCCTATGACATTGCTTCTGTTCCCAAGCTGGTTTTGCATACACGCTTGGCCGATCGCTTGGTTTCAAAGTAATTTTTATAAAAAAGCTCTCCAATTAGAATGATGAGATGAACCTTATCATTATTCATGAAGTCGGTTATCTCTCAAAACCGGTATATGAGTATCAAGATTTTGCTGAGCGTTTAGCCCAGCAAGGCCACAACGTCACGGTGTTTGATTTTGATGAATCCATAGTCAGGCCATTTACTGTAACTAAAGTTAGCAAAACCGGTCTTGCATCCGTCAATTTAGTATCACTTCCCAATCATGGTATTTCAGTAATTAAGATCCTTTATGCGCGGTATCGCTTTCAACAGGAATTTCGTAAATTTCTTCAAAGTAATCGTATTGATGCGGTATTTTTATATTCTGTTTTTGTAAATGGCATTGATGCTGTCAAAATTTGTCAACAATTGGGAGTGCGCATTATTTTTCGCGCCATTGATGCTTATCATCGCTTACGAAAAAATAGGTGGCAATCATGGCTACTCAAGCAAGGTGAGATTTTTATCTACAAAAATGTTGATTTAATTGCAGCCACAAACCTCAACATGTGTCAGTATGTACGTGAATTAGCTGGTACTCAGTGTTCGAGCGTATGTATTTTGGATCATGGGGTTGATACAGCTCATTTTAAAAAGCTTGAATTTGATGATGCATTAGCAAACCGCTTGAGTATCAGTCAATCTGATTTAGTCGTAGTTTTCTTGGGAACTACTTACTCATTTAGTCAATTGGATTTACTTATTGCGCAACTTCCTCAATTGAGAAAGCTTTTAGCTAATATAAAACTGGTAATCATCGGTTCTGGTGAGCTTGATAAATCCATTGCGGCACAAATCCAATCGTTTGAGCTGCAGCAACACGTGATTTGTTGTGGATTGATTGATTATCCCAGTTTGCCGCGGTATTTATCATTAGCCAAATTAGCGATCTTGCCATTTCAAATTAATACGATTACGAGGGACATCATTCCAATTAAGTTGTTGCAATATTTATCATCAAGCCTGCCCGTTATTTCAACCCCGCTACCAGATGTGGTGAACCACTTCCCAGAAATTCTTAGTGGTGTCGTTTATTCTGCGGACGATAGTATCCCTGCATTTGTAAATGCGCTGCAAATTACCGTTGAGAGCAAAAATATTGATGCGCTTTCTAGTCAGGCACGAAACTTTGTTTCTCAGCACTATTCAATGGATGCTGCAACTAAGCATTTAATCAAAATCTTGTCGAATGCCCATTAGCGTTCTTTGCTTTAAGGTTGGGCTATGGGTTTATTTAATACATGTATTCCATATTGAGTTTTTTCATTTTGATCGAACGCATTTTTTTGTGGGTAAACTAGGCATGGATTTTTCGATAGGGCATGATTAATCGTATCCTTAATGTATAGCAGTCATCGCCGGCACGCCTACTGAGCTGGGCTCTAATTTTTGGAGATTGCGCTCCTTGTTTACAGCTTCGGTTCTAAATCGGCTCCATTGAGCAATCTACCCATACTCATTGCTTTATCAGTGAGATCAAAATTACGCAAAACATATCCAATTCAATATCCAAACCAGACTGGCAGCTTTTAGTTGGTTTTGGTTGAGTTTGTTATCGGAGTTTTATTATGGGTATTCAGCGGTTGATTCCAAATGGGTTTTAGAGCGTCGACTTCATCAATATCTTTAAGTGATTGATTTGTTTACTTTTTCTTAATTTCGTTGGCGTTTGGGAATTGGTTTAGAGCATTCAGGGCTACATAATTTCATTTTTCTTCTAATTTAATGCTTTTATGTTAAAATTATAGAATACCAATTAGTAATAACCCTAAAACATGATGATTTGTAATGAATGAAGTAGCCAGTGTTCAAGATATGGTTGCCACAATCCGCGAAGCACGAAAACTTCTGCGCAGGGATCCGGTGATGCGGCTTGCCTCCTTTAAGGATGCTCTTGTTTCGTTCTTTGGCGGTGATTTTGATTTGGGTAAGTTGCATTTGCGAGACGTTGTTAAATACGGGATCGGCTACGACGCCTTGGCTATGGAGATGGGCGTTTCTATTCAAAGTATCAGTCGCATGCTTTCCCAAAATGGCAACCCCACTTCACGTCATTTATTTCTGATGTTGCAGGCGGTGCGCAAATATGAGGGATTTGAAGTGCAAATGCAAATTTATTTAGACCAAGCAAACAACAATTAATGTAAGGGATAAAAATGGGAAGCCAATACAATGCAGTAACTCATGGGCTTTATGCGAAAGAGGCGCTATTGCCGTTTGAGAACCGCCGCCAATATTTGCGCTTTTGCCGAGAGCTTGTCAAAAGCCTAGCACCTGAGAACGAGGTGCAGCATCATTTAGCGCGCGACATTGCTGAAGATGCTTGGAAAATCTCACGAATTGACCGCACGATTCGGGCACTACAAGATGAGATTTATGGTCAGCTCGATCCCGTCGGCATCGCAAAAATTGCCGAGGTTCCCGAGGCGTTTCACGCCGCTGCCCCCATTTGGTTAATCGATATGCGCCATAAGATTAATCGTCAAACCAAACTCTATCACGCTCAAGTGTGCGCGCAGTATGACGATTGCCATCAAAATTTTTCTACTATTCCAAATTTGGTGGCAGTCTATCAGCAGTACCCAGAACTATTTGCGCTCGCTTGCGAGTTTGCGCAGGCAGAGGGTAATCGCCCTATTCTTAACTCCGCGACCCATAGCCTCGATCCGGTTTGGCAACAAAATACCAAATTGCTGTGGGAGGTGCTCAAGCGCGCTTATCATCACGCCTATTATTTGGCCAATTGGGATGCCATTCGTAAAACTGTTCAGCCGTGGGTTGAATCATGGTATTTCATTGAGGCTGGTAAAAATTCTCGCTTACAGCATCACCAAGCCTTGGCTTTAAAAGCACGTGCGGATTTTCGAAAGCAATTGCAAGCCTATGAGCGCCTCAAGAAAAACACCATTTTATTTAGTGCAGCCCTGACGCGCTTATCTGGAAATCCGCCTGGGTCATTCGCTGCATGCTTACCTACCAGGGAGGATGCGCATGTGGAGATTGCCCCTTTGGTAATTCGCTCTCATATGGGTTTTGACCCACGCCTTGCGAATGCAAGCTCCGTTGTGGCGTTGCATCGCGGGGGATGAAACTCGTAAAACCAAATTCAGGTTTTCTAGAATGGGATTCGCTTTGCGGGCGATATTAGGGACGCGTGATGACCAATTCTGACCAATTTGGTGATGATTTGGTCATTATTTCGGAGCGTGAGTGGGATTTTAGCCACCAGCTCCAAGCATTATGGAAGGTATGGCGGAGCAACAAATAGCATCAAAAATCGGAGCAACCAATCGGATTAATAAATCAACCGACGACCTGAGCATAGGTCGTATTTGCGATCCGTCCGCCCTTTTGTAAATCTAAAATCCGATCGCAGTTGCGTAAGGTGCTTAGACGATGGGCAATCATTAAGATGGTGATATTACCTTGCAAGGATTCAATGGTTTGCATGAGGGCTTCTTCGGTCTCATTATCGAGCGCTGAGGTCGCTTCATCAAAAATTATCACATCGGCTTCTTTATAGAGGGCTCGTGCAATGCCGATGCGTTGGCGCTGCCCACCTGAGAGGCGCACGCCTCGCTCGCCCACGAGGGTGCGGTAGCCTTGGGGGAGCTTCATAATGGTCTCGTGAATCTGGGCTTTGCGCGCCGCAGCGTAGACCCGCTCGAGGTCAATGCGTTCAGGTGGCACGCCAAAGGCAATATTATCCGCAATCGAGGTGTCGGCTAAGTAAATCGCTTGTGGGACATGGGCAATATGGGCTTGCCAAGCGCGGCGGTTGGCATCATCAATGATGCGGCCATCGACTTGCAGATTTCCGCTAGTTGGCCGCAAAAGCCCCATGAGAATATCTAAAAGCGTGCTTTTGCCGCACCCAGTTTCCCCAACGATGCCAATGCGCTCGCCCTTATGGATGGTGAGATTGAGGTCTTCAAATATCCATGGTTGCTCAGGACCATAACGAAAGCCTAGATTGACAAAGCGAATCTCACGGCTAAAGCCTAGGGCCTGGGGAGGTTTTAAGCAATGCTCGGGCAAGGGTTGATCCAATAGCTCTAAGGCGCCATTAAGCGAGGCGTGGCTGCTACGAATGCTCGCCCATGAGCCGTATATTTGCTCCATGATGGGCACGAGGCGCTGTGCGCCAAGGGCTAAGACGCCTAAGATTGGCACGGTCTGAGCAATGCCGCCAGAGTCCTGGGTCATGAGGTAGGCCAGGGTAGCAATAAAGAGCATGCCTAAAGCCTCGACCAAGAAGCGCGGGGTTAGGGTCAAAAAGGTATTGCTGCCTTGCGAGCGTCGCAAGATCAAATCGGCGCGCTGGTAAATTTTGCAATATTCTTCTTGTGAGCCATCAATCAGTACGTCCCGAATTCCGCCAAGTCCTTCTTGCAGGCTTTTGATGACTTGGGCTTGCTCGGTAAAGATGAGTTGGCCATTGCGGCGTAAACGATTTTTGGTGAGCAGTAAGACCATGGTGTAAATCAAACCAAAGCCGAAAAAGGCGGTGAGCGCAGTTTGCGGCTCGGCCCACACCAAGGCGGTAAGGATGAAGCTGAGCATCACGGATGAGCTAATGAAGGTGAGAAAGGGCAGGATATTGCCCCAAATGACCGCATTGCTTTTATTGAGGATGCCGTCGATGACGACACTGCTGTTGCGGTTGAGGTGAACGGAGTAGTCTTGGTAAAGGGTGCGTTGGTAGATGGCATAACTGATTTCAGCCCCGGTGGCAAAGGTGAGCCGGGTATTGGCCCATACGAGGCTAATGCGCATGGCAGCCGCAAAGAGGGTGGCGATCCCAAAAAGGAGGGTTACGGGTAGGAGTAATTGGGCGCCCGATTGGATCTCAAAAAAATCCACGATGGGCCGAAGAGCCGCAGAACTCATAGCCTTTTCAGGTTGAGTGAGAACTGCTAAAAAGGGTAAGACTGAACCAATGCTGATGATTTCAGCAACCGAGGCAAAGAGCATCAGAATCAGTAAGAAAGCAAATTGCTTTCGCCGGCGCACGCGAATGTGACCCCAAAGGCCCATGAGGGATTGCCAATGGGTCTGATAGCGATGCGGAGAGCTTTGCATGTCAGGCATTTTACCGACTTTGGCCAGATGCTCTCATGGGCGCTTCGGGATTCGTGTATGCCAAAGTGAGTCTAGTATGTTGTTATATTAAGAAATCCCATTTTTATCATTTTTGCTATTTAATGATGCTTGATTTACTTGCCGATTCTTTTGACAGTAGATCGAGAGTGCATCCTAAAATCTTTTGGTAGCCCTTCGCGTTTGGGTGCCCGTCGATCGGCATGTAATCGGCGCTGGTTAGATCGCACTGAGTAAAAGGCACTTGCTCTTGGGCTAATCGTTGCTTGACCACTTGGGTGTCCAAATTCGGGGCGCCCAACAGTCCTACTTCATCTCTTTGCGGGATTAGGATCAACTGTAAATTCGGATATCTGCTTCGAAGGGCATTTAAGGCGGCAAAGTTGCCTTGGATGAGATGATTGCCGGCTAACTGCTCTACTGTTTCAGGCGGATGCTTTGGTTTGCTAAAGGCCGTCTTATATTGCAAAAACAAGCGATAGGTAAAGGAGTGGTAAAGCGCAAGATTGTGAAGGGTGGTGCTGAGTTTATGGTTGCTTGAGGCAAAAGCAAACCGTCTGCGCCCCATCTCCAAAATCTGCTCATCACTGGCCTTGGGATCAAAACCCCATACAAAGTCCTCCTCAGGATTATCAGAGCATTGGCCTTCTTTGAGACAGGCATCATGATTTTTCCACGCGTTAGCAATCAGACCTCGTTTAAAGTCATTGCTAATCACTACGAGAATGATGTTCTTGATTTGCACCTGAGATTCTAGCCAGCGGGTAAGCAGTTCAAAATTTTTAATGCCACCACCTTGCAATCCGCCATTAATCACGGTTGCACTTATATTATGGGCTTCTAGGTTTTCTTTAGTAAGCCACGGACAGCCACCTAGGCCTTCAGTGAAGGAATCTCCTAGCACTAAAAAATCAACCTGCTTTTGATTAGTGAAGTTGGTTTGTGTTAGTCCTAAAGTGTTGGTTTGGAGCTTGCAGCGATATTCAAGCCAGCCATGCTGCTTATTTAAAAAATAGGTGGCCGCAGTTTGAATGTGGCTATTGGGCTGGTAGGTCCATAGACCCTGATCACCAATAGGGCGAAAGGCTCCAAGACTAGCAAAGAGTTGGCGATTGTGCCAATAGTAGTGATTGGAGGGTATGAGGAGCCCTACAAGCTCCAATAATAGAAGTGTGAGCCCCACCACCAATAAGCTTGATTTAATGAAACGCACGCTTTTGATAATGAATAGCTTCACGTGGCAGGTGGCTTTATTTCTTTAACAAAGCTCTAAGGTTTAACGGTGAAGTGTATTTTAACGAGAATTGCTCCTCAGATTGGGGTGTTTTAGGGCTTTTAAGCCCTTAACTATGCCAAAATATGGGCTTCCCGGAGGGATTTTGACAGGGCTTTAAACCATATGACCGAACTGACTTTTTCTAAATCGATCGATTGGGCTCTCACGCGGCGAACGAGTTTGCTTGCACTTGCTTTTGGTGGCGTTATTGCCGGGATCACTGCGCTAAGTTTTTTCCCGGAAAAGTATGAGGCCAGTTTTATAGTCAAAGTACCAGTCATCAATTCGGTTGATAAAGAAAATCGCATTCTACCTAAGGCGATTCAATTTGTGCCTAGTCCAGTGGAGCTGAAAAAGTTTTTTTTGCGGCCAGAGGCTTTTTCTGAGGAAACTGTCAAAGCCTGTGGCTTTAGCGATAGCAATTCCGATCGAAAGGAGCTTGTTGGGGCGATTTTTTCACAGACAACCGAATATGGCTCAGCTGCAGCGGTAGTTGTGAAATTACCCGGTAAAGATCGAGTTTTCCGCTGTGCTACGGCACTCTCGAGTAGCGCTACTGCATTTCTGGATGGTGAGAAAAATCGCAAACTTCTATTTTTAAAGCAGTTCAATCCGAACCAAGCTTGGCTTGTAAATCAGAATGCGCAGATTGCTTACGCAATTCGAATTAGTGATAAGCCAGTCTCACCTGATGCCCTCAAGATTGTCCTGGGCGTTGCCATGGCTATTATCTTATTCGGTATTTGGATTTTAGTTTCCTTATCTCAAGCAAGAAAAGTACTTGGCTTATAGCTTTTACTTTAACTTTATAGTGAAACGCTAAATGCACCACTTTGCTTTCGATTACCTTGCTACTAAGTTTTTTAACAACCTGAACTTAGCATTATTTTTGCTTGCTAACTTGGTGATTGCGCTTGCTTGCGCACATGGGGTATTTAAGCGAATCTTTATTGATCGCAAAATAAAGATGCAATTCTTTCAATGGACTGTAGGACTTTTAGCATTCTCGTATTTAGTTTATGTATTTCGTTTTCCATCAGGACTAATACCTGATATAGCGATTGCTATTTTTTCAGTATGGGCACTAATCCACTTACGCCAAGATGTCTCCCGCTTGATTTTTGTAAGCGGGTTTTTATTAGTATATTTTTTATGCTTTTCACCAGATAAATTCGATATAGAGTTTGATAATCGCTACTTCACGGTGGTAAAACCTTTTATTTACCTTATTATTCTCTATTTAGTTTCGGCGACGAAGATCCAGCTCAATTTAAAGCCATTTGTTTATGGTTGGGTCATTCTGTACCCGCTCTTGCTTGTATGGTACATGGCTATGTGGTGGTGGACCAATGGAGTATTTATGCCGCGACCCAATTTCATGATAGAAAATAATTTTGAAATTCCGCCCTTGCTCTATTGTTTTATCGTGATTACCTTTATCTATCGTGATAAGGATTTAAGAATCTTCCTACTGGTCGCGATTGGCGTTCTCTTGACTGGAAGCAGGTCAGGCTTAGCTATTTTGATGGTGGTTTCTGTTTTCTACCTCTTTTCACTCGAGCGAAAAAAGATCCTCTGGGTCTTAGCGACGGTCTTTGCGGTAGTGGCTTATATGGTGTATCTACGTGGCGGAATATCTTACTTAGACCCCGCCAAAGGAAATCCAATTGATCGGATTCAGATCTTTTTACGTATTTACGCTTTTTATGACAATAGTTTCATTGAAATTTTAAAGTATCCACTGGGTGTTGGGATTTACCAAAAAATTCCTCCTGCGATCTGCAATCAGTTTGAAGATTATGCTGACTGGTTTACAGGTAATTTTTATAACTGTGACCCATTAATGCTCCAGTCTTTTGTTGTGAGAGCCCTCTACCAATTTGGTTTTTATGTTTTAGTTTTTATTCCACTTGCTTACTTTATTGAGTTAAGAAGGCGCATGGGGGCTTATCTTGCAATCGTGGCGTTGATCCCCATTGTCGGGGCTGCATTTTCAGTTGGCGGCTTCTCAAATGGACTTGCTTTTGGTAGTCTTCTGATTTGCTTATTAGCATATCAACAAGAGTCTGCCAAAACCCCTCACATGCATTCCATCCAAGGCGTCAAAGCTCATGCTTAGTATTGTTACGATTAACCGCAATAATGAAATTGGGCTATCGAAGACCGTCGCATCTTTAATGGCACAATCGTGCCAAAATTTTCAATGGGTATTTATCGATGGGGCTTCTAATGACGGCTCTGTTGCCGTTGGGGAAACGTTTGTTCGCCCCGGGGATGTTCTTTTTTCGGAGCCTGATCTTGGGATTTACAACGCCATGAACAAGGGTATCAAGCGAAGCAATCAAAGGCATATCCTATTTCTAAACAGTGGAGATGTATTTGCTGATCAAGATTCAGTTCAGTCTATCTTGAGCGCGCTTGATAATGACGAGGATCTAGTCCTCTTTGGATTTTCGGTGCGCAACCGTATTCGGATGCCTAAACCTATTTGGTCTCGCTTTTGGTCTTTACCTACCTCCCATCAAGCGATTGTGTATAAGCGGTCCTTATTGCTGGAGAACTCATTTTTTGAAAGCTATCAATTTGCTGCAGATTTTGAGCATTTTCTTCGAATCATGGCTAAGCCTCTCAATACCCGCTTAGTTAAACGCCTCTTGGTTTGCAATGAACCCTATGGTAGCGATGCAAATTTGGATAAAGTGCTGGGTGAATATCGTGCTGCATTAGTGCTCAATGGATACCCCAGCTGGTTAGCTCTTTTAATTTATCGTTTTAAGCGATTTTATCTAGGGCTGGTTTTGTGAGGAGCCTTTTTTGAATTCCATCACAGCAGTGATTTTGACTTTTAATGAGTCTTTGCATTTACAGAGATGCATCGATAGCATTCGTTCTCTAACTCATGACATCGTTGTAGTGGACTCTCTTTCAGATGATGATACGGTTGAAATTGCCAAAAGGAATGGCCTTACTGTTTTGGAAAGGGCCTGGGAGAATAACCACTCAACTCAATTTAATTGGGCGCTTGAGCAGTTGCCACAAGAAACGCAGTGGATTTTTAGGATTGACGCAGACGAAGTTCTCACTCCTGCATTGGTTGAGGAAATCAAGGAGGCAATGCTTCATCTTGCCCCTGGCGTCAATGGTTTTACTTGTCGTCGCCATCTAGTTTTTCAGGGACATTTATTACGTTTTGGTGGGATGTCCAACAATAGGGTGCTCAGATTGTTTCGATTTGGCTTTGGTCGCTCAGAGGCCCGCTGGATGGATGAGCATATTGCGGTAACTGGTAGGGTGGAGTCTCTCTTATCACCAATGGTTGATGACAACCTCAATTCATTAAGCTGGTGGATTACTAAGCATAATAATTATGCTAGCCGAGCTGCGCTTGATGCCTTATTACGAGAGCAGGCGCTGGTTGATAAGACTAGTACGCTTGACCGTACCAGCGATCTTGCAATGACTTGGTCAATGCGCATGAAAGAACAAGTGTATAGATTATGTCCAGCTGGCTTACGTGGCATCACATTTTTTGTCTATCGCTATATTCTAAGACTCGGTTTTTTAGATGGCCCTATCGGTTATACATTCTATTTTTTTCAAACATTTTGGTATCGCAATCTGATTGATGCCAAGGTGGCTGAGGTTCGCCGCTACGCATTGAATCATCGGGTTTCCTTGCGCCAAGCAGCAGAGAACGTCTTGGGGATTGCTTTAAAAGGGCATGTTGATGAATAGTGGCGAACGAATTGTTTTTCTGTGTGATTGGTTGCCACCTGATTTTGGAGCTGTTGGCCAATACGCTATTGCCTTTAGTGAGGGATGGGCTGCTGCGGGCAATGATGTGACTTTAGTTGGTTTTAGTTCAATAAAAGCCAGCGTCGAAAAGAAAAGTATTCAAGGTGGCCATTTAACAATCGACCGCTTGTATCGTCCTGCATACGATAAAAGCGCTTTCGTTAAGAGGGCATTTTGGACATTTGGAGCAAATATTGCTTTACTAAAGGGCGCATGGAATGCCATTCGCACTTGCGATGAAATACGCTTTACGGGCTCTCCTCCATTTATGCTGCATTTTGTATTACCGATTGCCTTGATGCTGGGCAAAAAAACCCGCTACCGAATTACCGACTTTCATCCGGAGGGTCTGATTGCTGCACTGGGCTACACGCCCTGGTGGGTGAGACCGATTTCTGCCATGACGTACTTTTGGCGCAAAAGGGTCGATGTGGTCGAGGTGTTGGGGGAGGATCAGCGAAGGGCAATTGTGCAATCAGGGGTTTCCCCTCATCGGGTTGAGCTGGTGCGCGATCCGTCTCCAGTCGTATTTAATGAAACCATGGTCCCCGCACCAGTGCCAGAACCAATTACTGGAAGAGCGGTCATTTTGTACTCTGGGAATTGGGGTGTAGCTCACGATGTCGATACCTTTGTGCTGGGTTTTAAGCGGTTTTGTGAGGTCCAACCCAAAAGAGCGGGGGTTTGGCTAAATGCTACTGGTAAACGGGCCGATATCGTCGCAAATCGACTACAAGAGTTGGGCTTGCCTTATGCCCGGACAAGGCCTGTCTCACTAGAGCAGTTGCCCAATGTGCTTCTGGCGGCCGATATTCATTTAATTACGCTGAATGTGGCGTTCGTGGCTTATGCGCTGCCTTCGAAGGTATACGCCTGCGTTGCCTCTGGGCGCGCAATTTTGTTTATTGGCAGCCCAGACTCGGATGTCCACCTGGTTTGCTCGACCAGCCTTCCGCAAGAGGCCTATCGCAGGGTTGACGTAGGTGATGTGGAGGGGGTTTGTAGAGCTATTTCAGAATTATTGGATGCCAGATCTAATTCGATAAAATAGAATTGTTTAAGAATTTCTACTTATGGGCGGGTATTTTTTATGAAAAGAGCATTGGTCTTGGGCGGCGGCGGCTTTATTGGCAGCCATTTGGTTAAGCGCTTAAAGTCTGAGGGTTTCTGGGTCCGTGCAGTTGATATTAAACGCCCAGGGTATTCTCCAACTGCTGCAGACGATTTTATTGTTGGCGATCTGTGTGATCTCGATATTTGCATCCAGGCCTTGGATGGTGGGTTTGATGAGGTCTATCAACTAGCTGCCGATATGGGTGGTGCAGGCTACATTTTTACCGGTGAGCATGATGCAGATGTAATGCATAACTCTGCACAGATCAATTTAAATGTGCTCCATTTGGCTGCTAAAGGCGGTATTGGGCGTATTTTCTACTCCTCTTCGGCGTGCATCTACCCAGAGCACAACCAGTTAGATCCGAATAATCCAAATTGCAGTGAAGATTCTGCCTATCCAGCAGCTCCAGATAGTGAATATGGATGGGAAAAGCTTTTTAGTGAGCGCCTATATCTTTCCTATGCTCGTAACTACGGTCTTACTGTTCGCGTGGCACGTTTTCACAATATTTTTGGCCCTGAAGGCGCTTGGAATAATGGGCGTGAAAAGTCACCTGCCGCTCTGTGCCGGAAAATTGCAGAGGCGCCAGAGGGTGGTGAAATTGAGATTTGGGGTGACGGTCAGCAAACTCGCTCATTCCTTTATATCGATGAGTGCCTCGATGGCGTTCTCCGCTTTACCCGTGGCAATTGGGAAGGTCCCGTGAATATTGGTTCTGAAGAGATGGTGAGCATTAATGACTTTGCTAAAAAAATCATGGGAATTGCTAATAAGAAAGTCAATATTCGCAACATCCCGGGGCCTTTAGGTGTTCGTGGCCGTCGCTCAGATAATCGATTAATTCAGGAGAAGCTGGGCTGGGCCCCATCCAAGCCATTAAGCGAGGGCTTGGCAAAGACTTACAACTGGATTGCCGAGCAGGTAAGGCTAGGCAGTGTCGATAAAATCGATAACTAAGTAATTACCCATTAATCCCTTTCATAGTGATTGAACTCAAGACCCCAAGAGGGCTTTCGGTTGCTGTTCCCGAAAGTCCCGTTGAAGATCCTTCTCCTAAGTTTTCGGCGCAGGACACAACTTCCATCACGGCTTATTACGAGTTAAACGGCTATGTTGTTGTCAAAAATCTGTTTAGTAGTCAAGATTGCGATACGATCCGAGATTTATGGGATCGAGAAGTAAAGCCCTCCACAGAGTTCATTTATCGCCAAGCTACCGCTAAAGCGGAGCGACATGTTATAAATAAAAAAGGGTGGGTAATGAACCCCATTTTAAATTTACAAAGTATCAACCCTCACTCATTTCCTAGATTTCGGGAATATGCGACAAAATCTTTTTTTGCCTCAGAGAATTTACGCCATTTGTTTTCTAGTCTTATTAGGGCAAATCCCAAGATCGTGCAATCCATGTATTTTGAAGGCAATTCTGCCACCTGGGAGCATCAAGATAGTTACTACTTGGATTCTGAAAAAATTGGTGAGATGTCAGCTGCGTGGATAGCTCTCGAGGATATCCACGCACAAGCAGGCCGGTTTTTTATCTGCCCAGGATCGCACAAAATTCAGCTTGATGACCATGGGCTGTATAACAATATTGCCGAGAATCATGAGTTATATATTGCATCGGTGGTTACGAAAATCAAACAGCTCAATTTAGAAATTCGCGCGCCCATACTCAATAAAGGCGATGTTTTGTTTTGGAATGCTTGGACGATCCATGGCTCTTTAGATAGTCAAGATGAAAAGCATTCCAGATCATCCATTACCTGCCATGTAATTCCTGAGTCGAGGCAGCTTTTGCAACTACAAGCTCGCTCACTCAATATGCCTGCAGACGTAGTTGGAGGGATGGCAATTTGTCGGCCAAAGGATTTAGCATTAATAAAAAATCGAGCGATGCTATTTATAGAGACTCGATTTCCAAAGCTATTCTATGCACTCAAAAAGCGAGCGATTCTTTATCATCTAAAGAAAAAAGTGACGCACTAACTTTTTTATTTCGACTTACTACTTGAACCAGCTGGGTTTCTTAAATCGCACTACTGATCGATAAAGTGCAATATAAATACCAACAAAAATAAGGGCTGATAGCATTAATACAAAAGGTCGATTCCACCAAAGCACGGCGGGAATGATACCAATACTCGAGATGACCCACAAGTAAGGCGACGTCTTGGAGTTATTGAGCGCTTCTTGTGCAGGCAGTGGATTTGAGCCGTAGGCCCACTTCACCATTCTTCTGTATATAAGACTATGAAAGTGAGCGCCATCAGGCAGTCCAGGATTCTTTCCTTGGTGGATGGCTCTGCGCCAAATGGTAAATAGCGTTTCGAATATCGGGTAGGCATTAACTAATATTGCGAACCAGGGCGAAACTAGAGAATTACGCGATACTAGCAAAATGGACAACACACCAACCCAAAAGCCAATTAGATAGGCTCCACCATCACCCAGAAAAATTAAGCCTCTTGGGTAGTTCCAGATAAAGAAACCAGCAATTGCTCCAGCCATCACTGCAGCCATATACAAAATCATCTTGTCTTGCACTTGAAAGGCTACATATGCAATAGTAAGCAAGGCAATGATGGCAATCATACTCGCTAAACCATTGAAGCCATCGATAATGTTGTAAGCATTGGCCAAGCCGGCAACTGCAAAGCAAGTAAAGCAAATAGAAACAACGTGGATAGCTAAAATTTCATCAATCCCCGAAATGCCAACTTTAGAAATCCACGCATTTAACAGGTAGCCTGCTATTAAGGCGGATATAGCGGTACCAATAAGGCGTAAGCCAGCACCAATTCGTTTGGTTAGATCTTCGGCGAATCCTGATACAAAAGCAGGTAATGCAGAAAGGGTCAGCAGAAGCAGTTCTCGGTGAAAGCTTAGGGACTGTAGCCATGCTGCGATGCCTGTAATAACTAAAGCTAAGAAAATGCCCAGGCCACCAATGCGAGGAACTGACAGGGTATGAAATTTTTGTGGACCACTTAAATCTGAGTCGGCAGACCAGTTGCTATGAAGGTGCTTGTAGCGAATAACAAATAGTATGCTCAGTAAGGAGGCGAAAAAGGACAAAAGAAGGGATGACATAACTCAATTTTAAGGGTAAACCGAATTTATCTAAACAAAATCAGGGATTTGTAGTGATTTTGGGATTTTCCAATACTAATTTACCCATTTATAATGTCAGATACAAACAAATCTGCCATAAATATTGATTTTAACCACCGTTTTCATAGATACAAATGACCAACCATGATTGAAAAAATTCAGCCTTTAAGTGATAGCGCTAAGCTTCCCTCCAATCGCAGCTTTGGTCTGCTATTTACGATTGTGTTTTTGATTGTAGCCGGCTATTCATGGACGCAAAATTATGCGTGGCAATGGATTCAAATTTGGTTGGCAGTTTCTGGAATCTTCCTCGCCATTACATTGCTATTGCCGGTGATGCTGACCCCTTTAGCTAAGATGTGGTTCGCTCTTGGCCTTTTGTTAGGTAAGCTTGTAAGCCCATTAGTGATGGGCATTTTATTTTTTGTTGTAATCACACCTGTAGCTATTGGAACACGCTTATTTGGACGTGATGCTTTATTGCTGAAAAAGCGTACTGTGAGCTCTTATTGGATTGATCGTGATCCTCCGGGGCCAAAATCCGATTCATTTAAAAATCAGTTTTAATTTTTTATTCTTCGCACCCCTATTAGGAATTAGGCATGAGTTTTCTTAAAGAGTTATGGGATTTTTTACGAACCCGTAAAAAGTTATGGCTTTTACCAATCATTATTGTGATGGTTATTTTGGGCGGTCTATTACTTTTAGCCGCTAAGAGTTCAGTCGTTGCGCCGTTTATCTACACACTATTCTAAAAAGATTGCGCTCACATGAAAATTCTGGGGATATCTGCTTACTATCACGACTCTGCAGCATGCTTAGTAGTGGATGGAAAAGTGGTTGCAGCTGCGCAAGAGGAACGCTTCACCCGCAAGAAGCATGATCAAGCCTTTCCTAATCATGCCATTCGTTATTGCTTAAGCGAACTAGGTTGCGCACCAGAAGATATTGACTATGTTGTTTTCTATGACAAGCCATTCTTGAAATTCGAGCGCCTGCTTGAAACCTACTTGGCTTACGCGCCCGCAGGGTTTAAGTCCTTTGCCACGGCTTTACCTGTTTGGCTAAGAGACAAGCTATTCCAAAAATCCATGATTGCTGATGCACTCAAAGATCTTTGGGGTAAGCAGATCGATTGGACTGAACGGCTATTGTTTTCTGAGCATCACTTAAGTCATGCTGCTAGTGCATTTTTTCCATCTCCATTTGAAGAGGCTGCAGTACTTACAATGGATGGCGTGGGCGAGTGGACTACCACCTCTTTGGCGATCGGCAAAGGCTCCAGTCTTATGGTTGAGAAAGAGATTCACTTTCCACATTCCTTGGGACTCTTGTATTCGGCGATTACGTACTACACTGGCTTTAAAGTCAATTCTGGTGAATACAAGGTAATGGGATTGGCCCCCTACGGTGAGCCGAAATACGCCCAGCTCATCAAAGATCATCTGATTGATATCAAAGAAGACGGTTCATTCGCTTTGGATATGAGCTACTTTAATTATTGCACTGGTCTAACAATGACTAATCAAAAGTTTGATGTGTTGTTTGGCGGTCCTCGTCGCGCAGAAGAATCGCCACTTACGCAACGGGAAATGGATTTGGCGGCCTCTATTCAGGCAGTGACTGAAGAAGTTGTAATTAAGCTTGCCAAAGGTATTGCTAAATCAACAGGATTGAAAAATCTGTGTTTAGCGGGCGGTGTGGCTCTTAACTGTGTTGCTAATGGCAAGCTCTTGCGTGAAAACGTGTTTGAAAATATTTGGATTCAGCCAGCTGCTGGTGATGCAGGTGGCGCAGTGGGCGCGGCTCTGGGCGCGTATTATCTGATGCTTGGCGGAAACCGCCAGGTTGATACCACATTGCAGGATGGCATGAGCGGATCCTATTTGGGCCCTCGTTTTGAACAAGCAGATATTGAGAAGCGTCTAGCAGCTGTGGGTGCCAAGTTTACCAATCACACTGAAGAAGACATGATTGAATTAACTGCGCAGGCATTAGCGGATGGCAAGGCAGTCGGTTGGCATCAGGGTCGTATGGAATTTGGTCCTCGCTCATTAGGCGGCCGCTCAATTCTGGCTGATTCTCGCTCCCCAACAGTTCAAAAGTTATTAAATCTCAAGGTTAAGTATCGCGAGTCATTCCGTCCATTTGCGCCTAGTGTGCTTCGTGAGGATGTGTCGGACTGGTTTGAGATCGATGTCGATAGCCCTTATATGCTGCTCGTGGCTGATGTGCAAAAAGCCAAACGTAAAGCAATGACTGAGGCGGAGAATCAATTATTTGGCATTGAGAAATTGAATGTGCCTCGCTCTGATATTCCTGCAGTAACCCATGTAGACTACTCAGCACGTGTTCAGACTGTGCATCAACAGACCAATCCAAAATATCACGCCTTAATTACTCGGTACAAAGAAAAGACCGGTTGCCCAGTGATCGTCAATACTTCTTTCAATGTTCGGGGTGAGCCGATTGTTTGTACTCCTGAAGATGCTTTCCGCTGCCTCATGGGCACCGAGATTGAATTCTTGGTGGTAGGTAATTCGATTATGCGCAAAGAGGATCAAGATCCGGCTTTGAAGTTAGATTACAAAAACGCCTACGAACTAGACTAAGCCTATTCCCCAGTGACATGCTAAAAAAATTTGGCTTTTCCATTGTCTTTGCCGCACTAGCCGCATCTTTGCTTTATTACTCCTACTTAAATCGAAGTGTTAGTGCATTTTTGTGGGCTATCAGTTTTATTTTGATGGTCTGGGTAGTAATAACAAGCTTTTTACGTGGCGCACTCGTTTTTATCATCTCTATAACAGTGGCTTTGGCTATTGTGGAGGCTGCTCTCGGATATTTTCCTAAATTGATGGCTAAAAAGGCGGCTGAAACCAATAGTTTGACCGCCTACTTTGATACGAGCTTTAGCTATTCCACTCCTGCTTATTGGCAATTGGGTCCTTTTGGCAGTCAACCAAAGCCAGGGATTTTCGAGGCTCGCAAGTTGGCTAGTGATGGTAGTGTGGTATACACTGCAGCCTATACGATTGGACCGGATGGTTTTCGTGAAACGCCGCAGTATGGCTGGACCGCTCAAGATGCCCTGACAAGTGTTCGCCCGCGAATTAACTTTCTTGGTGACTCCTTTACTTTTGGAGAGGGTTTGAATGACAACCAAACGATGGAGTATTTCTTTGGGGATTTATCTCAGAAGCAAGGTCAAGCTGTATGGGTAAAAAACTATGGGGTGCATGGTTGGGGCATGCATCAGTCTCTCGCGATTTTGCAAAGTGATTTGGATTCCAAAGCTAATCTTCAATTTGCCTTAACTTCACCATGGCACTCTAGTCGTTCAGCTTGTGCTGATTTTTATTCCTTAGGCTCACCTAGATATATATTGCAGGATGATGGAATGGTGAAGCGGAATGGCTATTGCCGTTCGTTTGGGTGGGTAGAGAATTCACCTAAGGTAATCCGGGGGCTAATTACCTCCTCTAAGATATTTAATCTCATTATCGATAGCTTATTTGTTAAATCAGATCAAGATGAACAAATTAAGTTGTACTTAGGAATACTCAAAACGATACAAGCGAATCTGGCTCTCAAGGACCAGAAGTTTATCTTGGGGTTTATCAAAGCAGATCAAAGCTGGTTTGTGGGTACTTATAACAACGATAAGATCATCGGCGCAATCAAGGCGATGGGTATAGATATGGTAGAAATGACATTGGCAACTACAAATGAAGCTCTAGAAAAAAAATACTATATTCATGAGCTTGATAAGCACCCCTCTGCAGCAGGGAATGAGGCCCGATCGAACATTCTATTTAACTACTGGAAACGTTGAATTGTTAATCTAGGCGGCATCCAGTTGACGCCCTCAAAATGCGATTTGGTATTAATCACCGTAAATTGAATAATTCGATCATTCCAGAGGTAGTTATTACTCAAATGATTGTCGTCGGCGTGGGCTGCTAGAGCAATGGAGTAGGTGCCTGCGCCTAGATTTGCTGTGAATTCAAAGCGGTACTCTAGTTTTTCACCAGCCCGAAGAGAGTTTTCGACTTGTTTAAGGTGGTGGGTGTTGCTTCCAAAGATCGGCATTCCCAATCGGTCTTTAATGATGTAGCCAAGGACCAAGCTTGAGATATCTTCTTTTATCTCAATAAACATCCTCAGCGATATTTCTTGCCCAACCTGCACTACTTCAATGGCATTATTGCCGGAATCAAGAATGGCAATGCTAGATACAGAAATTGCACCGCTACCAGAGCTAGTTTGAATTTCCCCTGTTTCTGTGATGACTTGCTTAATATTCCGACCTTCGGTATCAGCGAGTAGGGCATTGTAATAATCCATGACCAATTCAGGCTCACCCTCAATGGCAATCTTGCCCTGATTTAGAAGGATGGCACGATCACAGATTGATTGAATCGCAAGCTTATCATGGGATACGATAAGTAAGGTTGTGCCCATCTGTTTGTATTGGCGAATGCGATCAAAGCATTTATGCGTAAAGTAGGCATCACCAACTGATAGTGCCTCATCCACAATTAGAAGATCGGGCCGCCTGGCTGTTGCGACACTAAATGCCAGTCGCATCTGCATGCCACTAGAATAAAAGCGCACTGGTTGATCAATGTAATCTCCAATTTCAGCAAACGCTTCAATGGCGGGCATCATGGCATCAGTTTCGTCTCGACTAAATCCCAGTAACTGAGACGCCATATAGGCATTTTGCCGCCCCGTGAAGTCAGGGTGAAAGCCAATGCCCAGTTCAAGCAATGCAGCGACCGTACCACTTGCTTGAACGCTGCCTGTGGTTGGTTGGGAAGTGCCTGAGATCATTTTGAGTAAGGTGCTTTTACCCGCACCGTTTACGCCAATAATGCCTACTGCCTCACCGGGCTGAACTGTAAAGTTTAGGTCTTGCAAAATCCAATTTAAAGAATGTTTGGGTTGGGTTAGAGGCAACACCCACTCAGCTAGCCTTGCCCATTTAGACGGATAACGCTTGTAGGCTTTGCCAAGATTTCGAACAATTAACTGAGCCATTACAAGAGATCCATCATTTCGCTAGAATGTTTTTTAAATAGCCGGATAGCATTTATCGTAAGCAAAACAGATAGTAAGCAAATTGGCCATAGACTAGACCAATCTGGCCATTGTTGCTTGATAAAGATATTCTGGAAGGCAATCAGTAAATTTGTTAAAGGATTGAACTGCAAAAAGCTACTAATTTTTTCTGGAAGAATATTGCTTGAGTAGACAATTGGCGTTAGCCAAAACCAAAATTGCAAGGTCACACTAAAAAAATAGCCAACATCTCGAAAGAAGACATTTAAAACCCCAAGGCTAATACCTAATCCAATAGAAAAGACAATGAGTATGAATAGCAGAGGAAAAATTGCGAGGATTACCAATCCAGGGAATTGATTGGTAATCAATAAAAACACAACAAACAAGGTAAAAATAATTAAAAAATTTAAGCCTGCATTAAAAATCACGATAATTGGCAAGCAAAGGTGGGGAAAATTTAGTTTTTTTAGAACATTCGCATTGTCTAAAAAAACAGTCTGAGACCTTGAGCAAAGCTCGGAGAAAAAGGTCCAAACAATAATACCAATGCAAAGGTAAATGCTGTATGCATAGATGCTAACAGCCCCATCAATACCAGCACCAGGAAGTTTTGCACCAATGATTTTTGAGAATATCAGCGTATAGACTAATATGAGTGCCAAGGGATTTAAGATCGGCCAAGCAAACCCCAGAAGGGAATTCTTGTACTTAGTTTGAAACTCACGCTTAGTGCTACCGAGAATAAAGAAGCGGTAGTGCCAGAGAGCTCGCAAGGACTCCCAGGAGCTGGATGAATTTGAGGGGAAGGGCGGTGCACTCATTATTCTTAGTTTAATAAGGTTTTAAGAATGGACTGAGCGCTGGCTTGCCAGGTCAGCCATGGCATTCCTTGAGAAGGCGGGTGCCTTCCATTCTGATAAAGAGTTAGCCATTCGCTGATCGCATTTTTCAACTCTAACGGGCTTGTGGCATCAAAGTAAAAAGCAAAATCACGGGCTACCTCCTTAAATACTGGAATATTGCGCGCTATGATAGGCACCCCTCGTCGAGCCGCCTCGATGAGGGGCAAGCCAAAGCCTTCATTATTAGAGGCAGCAATTAAGCAAGAGCTCGCTGAGTAGATTTGTTCGAGGTACTCATCGCTGATACTGTCAAGCCAAAATAATCGATGATTGCGCTCCGGGTGTTGAGATAGCCTTTGTGCAAATTCATCCATTAACCAGCCATTTTTGCCAATAATGACAAGATTAATATTCTGATTTTCTAACCATAATTGCTCAAAAGCAAATAGGGTTTGCTCATACCCTTTGCGAGGCTCTAAGGTGCCAATCATGATAAAACTGGTACGAGTCTTGATTTGGCGAATCAGTTCTTCTGCTCTGTCCGGCAGACCTTTGCTCGGAGAGGAGTTTTCAATATCAGCTCCGAGATGAAACCAATCAATTGTAAAGTGATCTTTTGTTTTAATGCCTTGCTCACGAATCCAAATGGCTAATTCCTGGGCTACCGCATTTGAGATACAAACTACCCCATCAAATTTACAAATCTCTTTAAGCCACTGCTCGTGAACAGATTTGGCTGCCGGCGGAAATGCATAAGGTAATTGAATCGGCAAAAGGTCATAAACTATAAAGAAAACCTTTGTGCCATTTAGGTGAATCGCAGAAAGATATTGTTTTTGAGCGTCCACAATGTCAGGCTGTAAATCTAAGCCAAAAAAGATATCTTCTGGAGCAGTTTGGATTGGATAATCCTCATTCAAATCAAGGCTTTTACGATCTAAAAAGTGATTCATAAATCGATTGGCGTGGCGATAGCCCAGTTCAATTTGGTTTGCATATACCGGATAAACAATAAACCCCTCGGGTGGCTTATTAACCAATTCAATTAAAAGGGATCGAACCACTCGTTGAATACCAGTTTTGGCATCACGTTTTACTAATTCAGAAATATCTAAAAAGATTGAATTTTTTCGAGTGGGATTGGGAAAATTTTGAGCAATACATGCAGACACTTGCATCCATTCTAATTGTCCTAGCGGCTTACTCTCTTCCCTAAGGGAATGGATCGATGTCAAGAGATCGGAAACGATCGAATTCTGAGCCTCTTTGATGATCGGCAATGGCCTAGATACGAAAAGTGCCTCCATTGCAATTAACGCTTTTTGAGCAGTAATGTCCCAAGAGAATAATTTGGCCTGTACCGCAGAATGTTGTCGTGCAAATTGAATTTCATCAGGATTTGTTAGGAGCGCCTCTAATCTCTCCTTGATCGAGGAAATCTGCTTTGGATCAAACATCAATTCTGTTCGGCCAATTACCTCGGGGAGGCTTGTTGTATTCGAACCAATCACAGGTGCGCCACACTTCATCGCCTCTAGAACAGGTAAGCCGAACCCCTCATGCCATGATGGAAAAATAAAAAGATAGCATGTTTGATATAAAAGCTTTAATTCATCCTCACTTACATAGTCCGTGAAAACTACCTCGTTATTTTTTAGCTGAAGGCGATGCATCAGGCGTTGCAAAGCTGATTTTTCGTTATGGTCAATTCGCCCGGCGAGAACTAGTTGATGGCGTTCACGAAGGCTATTGTTTAGGGACGCATAGGCCTCAACTAAACCAATGATATTTTTACGAGGGTCGCCCCCCCCAGTGTAGAGAATGAAATTTTCTTTGATTCCGTTTTCTAGGAAGAAAGATTTTGAATCAATGTCAGGCGAAATCGCATTAAAGTAATCCTCTGCGGCAGAGGAAACGCTGATAATATTATCTTTTGGAAATTCAAGGTATTTTTCAGCCTCAGATTTTGCATACGAGGAGATGCAAAGCAAGAGCGATGCCGACTTCAAATCACTCAGTTTGCGATGATAGTAGCGCGAATAGTACTTATCAGAAAGATAATCTTCAGGATTGAGTAATGGAATTAAATCATAAAATGAAACACTTACCGGAATGGATTGATCAAATTGACCAATACTGGTAACGCTATTATCACCATAGCCTTCAAATAAGCTACAAATGTGAATGATATCTGGATTTAGTGAGGCAATATATGCCTCCCGCATTCGTTCAGCAATTTGGCGTCGTTGGTCGGTTCCTGCTTGACATTCCATCACCGGCATAGGGCTAAACCATACCTTAATATGCTCTTGGTCAAGAACCCCTCTTAACTCCTCACGAATTTTTAAAATAGAATCGGGAAACGCTCCGTTGAGAACAACAAATATTTGATGCCGAGTAGATGCATTACGTATGAGAGCCTTTGTGAAGGCAAGAGAGTAGCGTCCAATTCCCCGAAATCGACTATTACTTTGTGCTGCCTGCAGATCGATAGCGATACGCATCATTCAGACTTACTAGAGAGTCTTTGCGATTGATGATAGATATGGAGCGCTTCTTGCGTAAGCTTTTTTTCAGATAAATCCAAAATCACGACGGGGCCAATCATTAAAGGAGAAAAATTTGATTGATCTGATTGCTGTAAGCGAGAGGCATAAAACTTTTTGAGAAAGTTATATAGCCCATATTTACAAATAAAATAATAAACGTAGCGTCGCAAACTTGGATGACGATCAAGAAAAAAAAGCATTAGTTTGAGAAGCTTAATCGCCTGTTTTTTAAGGATTCCGCTTGCCATATCTGGTTTCTTGATGTGGTTTAATAATACGATGATGGTTAAAAGCGATTCGGATAAGGATCCCCAAAAAAAAATCTTAATAGTGAAGTTATCTTCATTGGGAGACGTTCTACACACTTTACCTATTATATTTGATATTAAGTCCTATATTCCTTCTGCCGAAATTGATTGGTTGGTTGAAGAGGCATACGTTGATTTACTGAAGCCTTTAGAGTCAAATGCGTCAAGAAAATATATTCACCAAATTATTCCATTTGGTTTGAGGCGCTGGAAAAAGAATATTTTTAGCAGAGCGAATTGGGTGGAGTTAATTCAGTTGATTCGTCAACTTCGAACAAATCATTACGATCTGATCATTGACTTTCAAGGCCTAATCAAATCTGCATTGATTGCGGCATTAGCTCGCTCTAACTCAGGGGTGATTGGTCTGAAAAATTCAACGGATTTTTCAAGCTATGAACCGCTTGCTAGGCAATTTTATTCTCAGACTGTAGCAATACCAAAGCAATGTCATGCCATAGAAGTGGCGCGCTATTTAATTAAACATGCATTGGATATTCAATCCAAGGGCACAAAACCACATTTTTATCCTGTATTTGAGCAACGTGATTTACCGGATATGTTTATTGAATCTAAACCTTATGCTTTATGTTTTCATGCTACCGCTCGACATGAAAAGCGCTGGAGCATGCAGGCCTGGGTTGAAATTGGTAACTATCTCTTTGAGCGCGGCATCACTCCAATTTATCCTTGGGGTAACACAGAAGAAAAGGCAATTAGTGAAACAATAGCTCGGCAAATACCTCGCGCGGTAGTTCCCGAGGTATTTTCATTGCGCGACTATTTTGAAATTATTCAGCAAGCTAAATTAACCATTGGGGTCGATACAGGATTAACCCATTTGTCCGCCGCTCTTCAATGCCCAACAATTGAATTGTATTGCGACTCACCCATTTGGAAAACATGCGGCTACTGGTCCGACTCGATCATTAATTTAGGAGACCTTGGAGCTCCGCCCAACACCACCTCGGTAAAAAACGCAATTGATCAGTTAACGCAATAGGGCATTGATTGCAATTAAATCCTCATCCGTGAGGTTGGCCGCCTGAGCTTTAAGCTTGAAGGCATTCATGATGGTGTCGTAACGCGCTTTGTAGAGCGATGCTCGGGTTGTAAATAAGGTATCTAGAGCGATGAGAACATCGATATTAATGAGAGCGCCTACGTTATAGCCTAATTTACTTGATTCAACGGCTATTGAGGAAGAGCGTTCGGCCGCCTCAAGAGCCTTTACTGTTGCCAAGCCTCCATAGAATCCAGTAAAAGCTTGGCGAGTTGCTTGAGCGGCCGTTCGTCGCAGATTATCGTAATCGGATTTAGCTTTATCGAAAAGAGCTGCATTCTGTCGAATAACTGACATATTAAATCCACCCGATATGATCGGTAAAGTCATCTGCAGAGCTAAGGTATTGTTAAAAATATTTTGCGTAGGTACGGGATTAAAGTTAAGCGCTGAACCATTTGATTGATTAAATCCCGATGTACCGACAAAATTAATACTTGGGTAGTTTGCGGCTAACGAAGCCCTGTAAACACTATCAGCCAGTTGAACGCCTAATTGGCCAGCTAGTACAGCATAGTTTGCGTTTTCAGATTGTGTAATCCAATCTTCCAGAGCTTGACCAGGCGGCAACTTGGGTGAAACGCTATCCGCAATAGGAAGCCCTCTATTATCTTTATTGCGAGCTCTTGGGTCAGCAACTACACCGGCAATTGATACATCTTTTGCCATGGGCTTAATATTTTTGACAGGATGCCCAATAAGTTGCTCAAGAACCCCTTGCTTAACGACTAGTTCTGCATGCGCAGCAATTTCCTGCGCATTTGCAACATCAAAACGCGCTTGTGCATCATTGGCATCAACAATGGTTGCTGTGCCAATTTCAAACTTCGCTTTAGCTGCATTTAATTGCTGCCGAATTAGCTCCTTCTTGCTTTTAAATAGCTCAACATTATCCTGTGCCGTTAGCACATCAAAATAGGCTTGGGAGACGCGAATGACCAAATCCTGTTGTGCTTGATAGAACTGCAAATCAGAGATCTTGCTGTTGAGATCACCTTGTTTAAAGAGCTGGACTCCGGAGAGATTAAATACAGGCTGAGTCAAAGTGAGCGTATAGCTACGCTGATCAAATACACGATTGGTCCCCTCCCCATGTTGAAAGAAACGAGTAGCCGTTGGGTTTGCTGAAATTTGCGGTAACAGAACGGACAAACCTTGCCAATAAAGCTCTTTTCGAGCAGCCAGATTAAAGCGAGCGCTATTAATCACGGGATCATTAAAGGCCGCTTCCTGATACAAACTAACCAAGTCCATTATCCGTCCATCGATGGACTTACGATTTTGTTGGTTAGTTAGGTTTGAGGAGCTCGGGAGTATTGGGATGGCAATTTGAGGTGGTGGCCCTAGTTTTGTTAAATCCTCTGCGCTAAGAGCCTTTGGAGAGCTAGAGGAATTCGCTGGAGTGATGACGACAGTTCCCTCGGTACTAGAAGAAGCGCCTTGGCCAGAGGCAATGAGGGGAGCTAAGCCTGCGACCAGCCCGCATGCAAGTCCAAAAAAATGTAAATCCCTTAAATGACGCATATTAAGAAGTTTAAGGCCAAATGCCGCTTCGATGAGTCTATGGTAAGAAGGCATTAAGATTACCGCCTATGGATCCATTATTTTTATTTAAAGCCCTAATTTTGGGGGTTGTTGAGGGGCTTACCGAGTTTTTGCCCATCTCCAGTACGGGTCATCTTATTTTGGTCGGCGACCTACTCAATTTTAATGACGATCGAGGTAAAGCTTTTGAAATTATTATTCAATTTGGCGCAATTATGGCGGTTTGCTGGGAATACCGAGCGCGACTATTAAAGGTGACCAGCACACTTTTTTCAAGCCGACAGTCCCAGAAATTCGCGCTCAATGTGATTATTGCCTGTATTCCTGCCATGGGACTTGGTCTCATTTTCGGAAAATATATTAAGACACACCTATTTTCTCCAGTCCCGGTAGCAATGGCTTTTATTGTGGGCGCCCTGGTTATTTTTTGGGCCGAATATCGTCAAACCCGATCCACGCACGTCAAAAAAATTGACAGTATTGATCAACTAACTATAGTTGATGCATTCAAAGTGGGTATTGCACAATGTGCCGCCTTAATTCCTGGCACGTCAAGGTCGGGAGCGACCATTATTGGAGGGATGCTTTTTGGTTTACCAAGGGCTGTAGCAACGGAGTTCTCCTTCTTTTTGGCTATTCCTGTGATCGGAGGCGCAAGTGCGTACGAGATTTTAAAGATAGCAGGCTCAAGCACGACAGTTAGTTTTGGGGAATTTGCACCAGCATTATTAGTTGGTTTTGTTGCTGCTTTCATATCAGCCTTTATTTGTGTACGATGGTTAATTCATTACGTTGCCCATCATAATTTCATTCCTTTTGCTTGGTACCGGATTATTTTTGGTATGTTGGTATTGATAACCTCCTATACCGGTATCGTAGCCTGGTCAACTTAACTCAATTTATTAACCATGAATCTCTCAATTGATGCTATTCAGGCCAATATTCAGTTAGCTCTTGCACCAGTTTTTCTGCTGACAGCAGTTGCCACCCTTGTCGCTGCAATTACTGCTCGATTAGCGCGAAACGTAGATCGTATGCGATTTATACAAAACCAGTTATATGGCGATCATCAACTGAGTAATAAATTGCAGGCGCACTACGAAAAGGAGATTGACGAATTCAAGACGCGAGGACGTTTGTGTACCCTGGCTATTTTTTTTGATGTTTTGGCAGGCGTTCTAATTTCGTTAACGGTTCTTGAGCTATTTCTACTGCAAACCGGGGCAGGACGCTTAGTTAATGTTGGATATGTTTTGATAACCTTTGTTTCCGGTTTAGTTTCGTTTGTCGTATCCTTAATGCTCATTCTCGTTGAGGTCGTATTTGCTTATCGGTCAACGAGCTGGGATATGCCAACTCAAGACTCATCGGAATAAAATATTATTTTTTGTAGTGTTTAACTCATCGAAAGACATTTATGTCACTTAATCAACACAAGATTCTAATTACTGGTGGTGCTGGATTTTTAGGCTCTCATCTGGCAGAGCAATTACTTAACACTGGGCATGATGTTCTAGTGGTGGATAATTTTTTTACGGGAACTAAGCAAAACTTGGCGCACCTAATGTCTAATCCAAATTTAGAGATCTTGCGCCATGACGTTACATTTCCTCTGTATGTGGAAGTGAATCAGATTTATAACCTTGCATGCCCAGCGTCGCCTGTGCACTATCAATTTGATCCTGTGCAAACCACGAAAACAAGCGTACATGGAGCGATTAATATGCTTGGACTTGCAAAACGAACGCGCGCTCGAATCTTGCAAGCTTCAACAAGTGAGGTGTACGGCGATCCAGAAGTTCATCCTCAGCCTGAAGAGTACTGGGGTAGGGTCAATCCGATTGGAATTCGTTCATGCTATGACGAGGGTAAGCGTTGTGCCGAAACACTATTTTTTGACTATCACCGTCAGCATCAAACCGATATAAAGGTCGTTCGAATTTTTAATACCTACGGACCGAGAATGCATCCAAATGACGGCCGAGTAGTCAGTAACTTTATTGTGCAAGCTTTACAGGGAAATGACATTACGATCTATGGTGATGGATCCCAAACGCGAAGCTTTTGTTATGTCGATGACTTAATTGATGCAATGATCAAGATGATGGCTACAGATCGATCTTTTACTGGCCCCGTGAATATTGGTAATCCAGGTGAGTTCACAATGCTTGAATTGGCCGAGCTAGTTTTGCGTCTATCGGGAAGTAAATCGAAGCTCGTATATCAGGCGCTTCCATCTGACGATCCAAAGCAACGTCAACCGAATATTGAGTTAGCAAAGCAAAAGTTAGACTGGAAGCCGAAGGTAGGTCTTGAAGATGGCCTTAAAGAAACCATCGCTTACTTTAAAAAGTTGTTAAAGTAGTCTGGCGTATGTGCGAGCCTGTTTCGCCCTCTGTACAAGCTCGCAAAATTCGTTCGTTTGTTCGTAGAGCGGGTCGTACCACTCATGCCCAGCAACATGCGATTGCAACTTTGGGCAGTGAATTTCTACTGTCGTTTCAAGATACATTATTTGATTGGGCAGTATTTGGAGAGCCATATCAGAACGCTGCACGGATTGTGGAGATTGGATTTGGCATGGGGGAGTCAACTGCTCAAATTGCGCAAGTTCGTCCCAACGATACATTTTTAGGTTTTGAGGTTCACGAGCCCGGGGTTGGTGCGCTTCTTAAGCGTATTGGTGAATTGGGTCTTCGTAATCTTCGTTTGATTACCCACGATGCTGTTGAGGTACTCGAGGGTATGATTACACCCAATTCCTTGGATGGGGTTCATATTTTCTTTCCTGATCCATGGCATAAAACGCGCCACCATAAGCGTCGATTGATTCAGAAAGTTTTTGTGGAGTTGCTAGTTTCTAAATTGAAGCCCAACGGCTATATTCATTTGGCAACTGACTGGCAACATTATGCCGAGCAAATGCTTTTGGTCCTTAATCATCATCCCCAACTACGTAATCAATCGACTCGAAAAGTTCGTTTACAAGCAATTGGGGGCATCGATTTGGATCAAACTATCGGTGGCATTGATTGGACGGCAGAGCAGTTACAAGGGACGCATGAGGGTTTTGTGGATAAACCCTCGTATCGCCCACTGACTAAATTTGAGAACCGTGGTCTCAAATTAGGCCATGGGGTTTGGGATTTGCTCTATCGCAAGTCTGAGCCTTAAAGACCCATACAAACGTATTTCATTTCAAGGTATTCGTCGATTCCCCAGGAGCTACCCTCCCGCCCTAGGCCAGATTGCTTTACCCCACCAAATGGGGCAACTTCATTTGAAATCAGTCCGGAGTTGACTCCCACCATCCCAAATTCAAGCGCTTCGGCTACTTTCCAAACCCGACCAATATCCCGGCTGTAAAAGTAAGACGCTAGGCCAAACTGACTGCTATTGGCTAGCCGAATGACCTCGTCGTCATTCTCAAATGGTATGACTGGAGCGACAGGGCCGAAGGTTTCTTCATGGGTAATGAGCATGGTGTTGGTGACATTGGCTAGAACCGTTGGCTCGAAGAATGTGCCACCCAGACTTGCACGTTTGCCACCAGTTACAAGTCGCGCACCTTTGCTCAATGCATCGGCAACATGCCGTTCAACCTTTTCAATGGCAGCTTGGTCGATGAGAGGCCCTTGAGAAACCCCCT